>Ga0335070_10002949_pt1 | contig 19832 bp, 15 predicted proteins | sample Lox_Sample_13_FD_206722 | JGI IMG/M metagenome (GOLD analysis project Ga0335070, IMG submission 206722) | Soil microbial communities from Loxahatchee National Wildlife Refuge, Florida, United States - Lox_Sample_1.3 | ecosystem: Environmental > Terrestrial > Soil > Wetlands | place: USA... | reverse complement strand
AGGCCGTGCGCCTCGCGAGCGGCGCGCGCGTGGGCTGCGGCGTCGTCGTCAACGCCGCCGGGCCGCAGGCTCGCGCGCTCGCGGCGCTGGCCGGCGTGGCCCTGCCCGTCGAGGCGCGCAAGCGCAATGTGTTCGTCGTGAGCTGTCCCGAGGCGCTGCCGCGTTGTCCGCTGGTGTGCGACCTATCGGGCGCGTGGTTCCGGCCCGAGGGCGCGCAGTTCATCTGCGGGCGTTCCCCCGATCCTGCGGACGACCGCGAGGACTGGTCGCTCGAACCCGACCTGGATTGCTTCGAGGAATCCGTGTGGCCCGCGCTCGCCGCGCGTGTGCCGGCGTTTGCGGCGCTGCGCGTCGCCGGCGCCTGGGCCGGCCACTACGAGTACAACACCTTCGACCAGAACGGCATCGTCGGATTCCATCCCGAGGTGCGCAATTTCGTGCTGGCGAATGGCTTCAGCGGCCACGGCCTGCAGCAATCGCCGGCCGTCGGACGCGCCGTGGCCGAGCTCATCACGTACGGCGCCTACCGGACGCTGGACCTGGGCGAACTCGGCTTCGAGCGCATCGCGGCCGGCCGGCCGATCAGGGAGTCGGGTATCTACTGAGCGGCGTCGGCTGGCGCCCGGGGCTCAGGCCGCCGCGCGCGCCGGCCGGCCCAGCGCGTAGGCACCGCTGCCCAGCGCGGCGACCGCGGCGGTGACGACCAGCAGGAAGGCGGGGTATTCCCAGCCGCCGCCGCTGGCACTGAATACCCAGCCATTGCGCGCATGCACCCAGATGATCGCCCCGAGCAGGGTGGGGGAGAGGGCCAGCGCGACCAGCCGCGTCTGCACGCCGAGCAACAGCAGCAGGCCGCCCGCAGCCTCGGCGATTGCGGTAAGGTAGCCGAGCCAGCCGGGCAGGCCGATCGAGACGAAGAAGCCGGCGGTGCCGGCCAGGCCGAAGGTGATGATCTTGAGCAGCAGGCCGTGCGCGAGGTACATGAGCCCCAGGCTGGCGCGCAGCAGCGTCGCGGCGAACTCGGTCAGGCGGGACTGGTCCATGGTCTGCTCCAGTTCGTTACAAATGCATCCATATCGATGCACTTGCATTTAACCACCGACGTGGATGTAATGGCGTGCATCAGCTCATGCAGCAGGCCATGACCCGTCATCCCAGCAGCACCGTGATCCGGGCGTGGACGCGCCTCGCCCGCGCGCAGCAGATCGCCGCGCAGGCCATCGAGCGGCGGCTCAAGTCCGCCGGGCTCCCGGCGCTGGCCTGGTACGACGCGCTGCTGGAGCTCGAGCGCGCGGGCCCTGCCGGGCTCCGTCCCTTCGAGCTCGGGCGCGAGCTGCTGCTGTCGCAATGCAACCTGTCGCGGCTGATCGACCGGCTCGAACAGGAAAAGTACGTGGAGCGCCGCGCCTGCCAGGATGACGGGCGCGGCCAGGTCATCGTCATCACCAGGGCCGGCCGTGGCATGCGCCGGCGCATGTGGGGCGTGTACGGGCCGGCCATCCAGAGTATCGTCGGCGCACACCTGAGTTCCGCGCAGGCCGCCTCGCTCGATACGGTGCTGGGCACGCTGATTTCGGGCTCAAGATCATTGTGAATCAACATGTTGTCATATAAACATAAACTGGAATATCCGTGGCGTGCGTGCGCAGCGCTGCTGCTGTCGCTCGTGCCCGTCGCCGCGGCCGCGGCCGGCGCGGCGCTCACGCGCGAGGAGCGGCGCATCGTTGCGGCTGCGGCCGCGGAGGACGGCCGGTCGATCGCCCTGCTCGAGAAGCTGGTCAACATCAACAGCGGCACGATGAATTTCCCCGGCGTCGAGCGCGTCGGCCGCGTCATGATGGCCGAGCTCGAGCCGCTGGGATTCGACGTGCAATGGCGGCCCATGGCCGCGGTCGGCCGGGCGGGCCTCGTGCTCGCGACGCACCACGCGCGCGGCCATGGCAAGCGCGTGCTGCTGATCGGCCACCTCGACACGGTGTTCGAACCGGACAGCCCGTTCCAGCGCTTCGAGCGGCACGGCGACAGCGCCGAGGGGCCGGGCGTCAACGACATGAAGGACGGCCTCGCCATCATGGTCGGCGCGCTGCGCGCGCTGCACGCCACCGGCGCGCTCGACCGGGCGGACGTGACCATCGTGCTCGCCGGCGACGAGGAAGACGCGGGCACCCCGGAATCGCAGGCGCGCGCCGACCTCATCGCCGCCGCCGGGCAGGCCGATGTCGCACTGGAATTCGAGGCGCTGGCGACCCGCAACGGCCATGACATGGGCACGATCGCGCGCCGCAGCGCGATCAGCTGGACGCTGCGCACGACGGCGCAGTCCGGGCATTCCTCCGGCGTGTTCTCCGCGGAGGCGGGCTACGGCGCCAACTACGAGCTGGCGCGCATCATCGATGCGTTCCGGCGCGAGCTGCGCGAGCCGAACGCCACCTACAACATCGGCCTGCTCTCGGGCGGCGCGAGCGCGGCCATCAACGCCGACGGCGTCAGCGCGGTGGCCAGCGGCAAGACCAATGTCATCGCGGCGCAGGGCATCGCCCGGGGCGACCTGCGCACGCTCAGCAACGCGCAGACCGAGCGCATGATGGCGCGGATGCGCGCGATCGTCGCCGACCACCTGCCGGGCACCAACGCCACGCTCGAGTTCGATGAAGGGTATCCCGCGATGGCGCCGACCGCGGGCAATCGCGCGCTGCTCGCACGCCTCAACGAGATCAACGCGGCGCTCGGCCTCGAGCCGATGGGTGAACTCGATCCGATGGAGCGGGGCGCGGGCGACATCTCGTTCGTGGCCGACCGGCTCGACTGCCTGGTCGGCTTCGGCGCCGTTGGCCATGGCAGCCACGCGCCCGGCGAGACGGTGGAGCTCGGGAGCATCGATCGCCAGATCAAGCGCACGGCGCTGCTGATCGAGCGGCTGTCTAGGACCTTGCGCTGACGCGATAGCTGGCGGCCGACAACCAGTCCGGATTGATCTCGACGCCCCAGCCGGGCGCCGACGGAATGGCCACGTGGCCGTCGCGCACCGCGAACGGATCGCCGCGGAACAGGCCCCGTTGCCACGGGTAATAATCATCGCCCTCGATCGAGAATTCCAGGTACTTGCCGGCATTGGGGATCGCGCCCAGGAGGTGCATGGTGCAGACCGTCACCAGCGACAGGTTGGCGCTGTGCGGCGTGCACGGCAGGCCGGCGGCCGCGGCCATGCGCGCCACCTCGAGCGTGCGCCACAGGCCGCCCATGTACATCACGTCCGGCTGCACGATGTCGACCGCGCGCATCTCGATCATGCGCGCCCAGGTGGCGAGGTCCCAGTCCTGTTCGCCGCCGGTCACGTCGATGCGCAGCGCCTCGGTGACCGCGCGCGTCTCGTCGAGCTTCCAGTAGGGGCACGGTTCCTCGTAGTGGCCGATGCCTTCGGCCTCGAGCAGGCGTCCGACTGCGATGGCGCGCGGCGGCGAGTAGCCGCTGTTCGCGTCGACGAGCTTCGCGATGCCATCGCCGAGCGCGCGCGCGACCGTGGGCACGATCTCCTCGGTGCGCCCGGGCCACTCGTCGACATCGCGGCCGCATTCGGCGGCCACGCGCCACTTGAAGGCATCGAAACCCTGTTCGTCGCGCAGGCGCAGGAACCGTGCCGCCTCGGCCTGCGGCGTGATGTCGCGCTTCATCGACGAGGCGTAGGCGCGCAACGGCCGCGGCCTGCCGCCGAGCAGTTCGACCACCGGCCGGCCCTCGAGCTTGCCGCGCAGGTCCCACAGCGCGGTGTCGAGCCCGGCCAGCGCGCGGCAGCGGTAGCTGCCCGGGAACTTGTGCTCGCGCCGCTCGATCCGGTCGATCAGCGCGGGGATGTCGAAGGCATCCGCCCCCAGCGCCCAGGGAGCGACCTGGCGATGGAAGATCGTCGCCGTGATGTCCGCGTTGTACGTGGAGGTCTGGCCCCAGCCGACCGCGCCGCTGTCGGTGGTGAGCCGCACGAAACAGACGAATTCATTCGCGAAGGTCTCGAGGCGCTCGATGGTCGGTGCGGATTGCATGGCTCGGATGCGTGCCCGCTTCAGCGGTTGACGTCGATGACGACGCGGCCGCGTACCTCGCCGGCGACGATCGAGCGTGCCAGCCGCGGCACTTCCTCCAGGCCCGCATCGGCGCTGATGGCCTCGAGCCGCTCGAGCGGCAGGTCGGCCTGCAGGCGTGACCACGCGGCGAGCCGCCGCGGCGTCGGGCACATGACCGAGTCGATCCCGAGCAGGTTCACGCCGCGCAATATGAACGGGATGACCGTGTGTTCGAGTTTGCTGCCGCCGGCCAGGCCGACGGCCGCGACCGCACCGCCGTAGCGGGTCTGCGCCAGCACGCGCGCCAAGGTGTTGCCGCCTACCGAGTCGATGCACGCGGCCCAACGCTCCGATTCGAGCGGCCGCTTCGCCGGATCGGCGAAGGCGGAACGGTCGATGACGGTGCGTGCGCCGAGCGCGAGCAGGAACTCGTGCGCATCGGCGCGCCCGGTCGAGGCCACGACGTTGAATCCGCGCCGCGCGAGGACGGCCGTCGCCACCGAACCGACGCCGCCGGCCGCGCCGGTGACCAGCACCTCGCCAGTCGCGGGCTCGATCGCATGCGCCTCGAGCGCCATGACGGCCAGCATCGCCGTCAACCCCGCGGTGCCGATCGCCATCGCCTGCCGCGCATCGAGCCCTGCAGGCAACGGCACGAGCCAGTCGCCGCTCACCTGCGCCCGCTGCGCATAGCCGCCCCAGCGCGTCTCGCCGACGCGCCAGCCGGTCAGCAGTACCTTGTCGCCGGGCCGCCAGGCTGCATGGCGGCTCTCGAGCACGGTGCCGGCAAAATCGATGCCGGGCACGTGCGGATAGTTCTTGACCAGGCCGCCGGCGCCGTTGACGATCAGGCCATCCTTGTAGTTTAGGGACGAGCGGTCCACCGCGACGCGCACGTCGCCCTCGGGCAGCGCCGACTCATCGAGTTCGCGCACGGCGGCGCCCACCGCGCCATCCCGGTCTTCCAGCACCAGTGCCCTGAACATCCGCCGCACTCCGCCGCGCCGAGCCGGCGCGGACCGCACGATACGCGATTTGGCGCCCGGGTGGCCAATGGCGTCGCTCCCTGTGCGACCATAGCGGCCCAGGACGAGGCGGCGGATGGGCATCGACACGGAATTCATGGCACTCGCGCTCGAGCAGGCGCGCCGCGCCCGCGATGCGGGCGAGGTGCCCGTGGGCGCGGTATTGGTGCACGCCGGCGCGGTGATCGGCACGGGCGCCAACCGGCCGATCGGCGCTCACGATCCGACCGCGCACGCCGAGATCGAAGCCCTGCGCGCCGGCGCCGCAAAGCTCGCGAGCTATCGCCTCAACGGCGCCGAGCTGTACGTGACGCTCGAACCCTGCCTGATGTGCGCCGCGGCGATCGTGCATGCGCGCGTGCGGCGCGTCGTGTTCGGGGCCTGGGATCCGCGCGCCGGCGCCGCCGGCAGCATGATCGATGCCTTCGCGCTGCCCGGGCTCAATCATCGCGTCGATGTATTCGGCGGCGTGATGCAGCCGGAGTGCGCCGCGCTGCTAACGGATTTTTTCGGACCACGCCGGCGCTGAGCGCGTCGGCGCGGGCGCGAGCGCCGGGGCGAAGGGCGGTGTCGGGTCTTCGGCCGGCGCCGCTCCCGCCGGACGCCCGTCGCCGTACCATTCGAGCACGGCCAGATAGGCGCGCACCTGCTCGACGAAACGCACCGGCTCCCAGCCGCGCGCGTAGCCGCGCTTGGCGAGGCTGTACCAGCGTTCCTGCGCGAGCCAGGGCAGCACCTGGCTGACGTCGGCCCATGAGTCCGGATTCTTGCCCTGTCCCTGCGCCAGGATGCGCGCGTCCTCGAGATGCCCGAAGCCGACGTTGTAGGCCGCGAGCGCGAGCCAGGTGCGGTCGGGTTCGGCGATGCGCGCGGGGATCATCTGCAGCATCTGCGCCAGGTAGGCCGCTCCGCCGGCGATGTTCTGCGCGGAGTTGGTGCGGTCGGCGACGCCCATTGCCTTGGCGGTGGACAGCGTCAGCATCATGATGCCGGCCGCCCCGTCGGCGGAAGCGGCGTGATCGTCCCAGCGCGATTCCTGGTAGCCGACGGCGGCCAGCAAGCGCCAGTCCACGGCCTGCGCACTGGCGGCCTGCGCGAAGTGCTCGCGCAGCTCGGGCAGTCGCCGGGCGATGTCGTCCTGGAAGCGGCGCGCTTCCTGGTATTCGAAATCGCCAGCCGCGGCCTCCGCCTCGGCCTCGCGCGTGAGCTGCGCGAGCAGGCCGGAGTCGCGCGCGTTGCCGAAGAAGCGGTTGGCGGCGTCGCGCAGGTCGAGCGCGGCGCGGCGCACCAGCCACTGCACCGGGCGCGGATCGGGCAACGTGAAGGCCACCGAGGCTTCCGGATACAGGTGGCGGGCGAACGCGAATTCGCTCCGGTCGATGATCGCGTAGTCGGCGTCGCCCGAATTGACCCAGTCGAGCGGGTCGGCCTGTTCGCGCGGCAACTCGGTCCAGGTCAGGTAGGCCGCGCCGCTCCCTCGCAGTCCGCGCAGCAGCTCGAGCTGCGGGCTGCCTTCGCGTGCGACGACGCGCGTGCCGCTCAGGCCGGCGATGTTGCGGATCGGCGCCAGCCCGCGGCGCTGCACGACCAGCTGCGGGATGTCGCGGTAGCTCGTGGTCGCCAGCCCGACCCGCTTCCAGTTGTCGTCGGCGGTCAATTCCGCGGCGACGATGTCGACGCGCCCATCGGCCAGCATGTCGCGCAGCGCGGAACGGTCGTGGGCCGGCACGATGACCAGCTGCACGCCCAGGCTGTCGGCGAAAGCCCGCGCCAGGCGGTATTCGAATCCCTGCGGGCCGTGCGCGCCGAGGTAATAGCTGGTGGGTTCATTGACCGTGCCGACGCGCAGCTCGCCATGCGAGTACACGCGCGCCAGTCCGTTGGGTCCGGCGTCGCATCCGGCCAGCGCCGCGCCGGCGAGCCACGCGCACAGGCCGAGTCTCGTCAATCCACGCGCCACGGGACATCCTCACGGACCGGCCGGTTCGGCTAGAATAGCAGCTCGCAGAACAGTGCAGTCCTGGAGAGGTACCGAAGTGGTCATAACGGCGCCGACTCGAAATCGGATGGTCGGGTAATTCCGGCACGTGGGTTCGAATCCCACCCTCTCCGCCACCACGACCCTCAGTCTTCCTTCGGCCCGCCGCCGATCTCGGCATTGTAGCTGCGCGCCAGCGATTCGATGAACAGGTGCGGCAGCCGACCGTCGGGCATCTCGGTGATGCTGCGGAAGCGCGCGGCCGCGGCGCTGCGCGGATTCTGTGGCGCAGGATTCAACCGTTCGGTGAATTCGACCAGCGCCGGGCGCAGCGCGCGCATCAATGCGGCATCGTGGCGGCTCGCAAGCCCGAACAGTTCGCGCAACCACTGCACGGCATCGAGCTGGCGCTGGTCGTGCCCCTGCAGCAACCGGACGAGCAGTTCCTCGACCGCGAGATTCTGCAGCGCCAGGCGTTCGGGTTCGTCCGCGTCGGCGCGCAGGCCGGCTTCCTTGCGGATCTCGCGCTGCAGGCGCGCCAGTTCCTTGATGCCCACCAGCGCTTCCCGCAGCAGCAAGCCCGCGAGGCGCAGCAGGCGCTCCTGCGCCTCCCCCGGCAACTTGCGGCTGGCCATGCCGGCGCCCCGGCAGAATGCCTCGAGCGCGCTGGCCGCAGCGGCCTCGGCCTTCGCGGCGGCGGCGGGCGACAGCGCCGCGACGCTGGCCGTGCTGGAGGGATTGGGCGCGGGGGCCGCCGCGACCGGGCTCGCAGTGGCCGCCGAGCGCGCGGCGCGCGGCGGCGCGGCCGCCGGGGCGGGACGCGCCGGGCTGGCTGCGCGTGGCTTGTGCGCGGCAGCCTTCTGCGCCGTGTCGAACTGCAGCAGCGCGGAGTCGGCGATCGGATTGCCCCACGGATCGAAGGCGCGGCGCGCGGCGCTCAGGTCGGCGTCGTTGGTCAGCAGTTCGCTGATGTTCAGGTCGACACCGATGTCGCCCTGTGCGCCGCCGGGTTCGTCCGTCTCCGGGCGGATGCTGAAGGGAACGATGGCACTGTTCTCCGCCACGGTGGCGTCGCTGTCGCGCACGCCGATGCGATAGGCGCCGAGGCGCAGGGTGTCGCCGGCCCGCAGCGGCTGCGGCCCGAGCCGGCCGACCGGATCGAGTTCGTCGTTGATGTACAGGCCGTTGGTGCTCGTATCCTCGATGATGAAGCTGCCGTTGCGATACGAGATGCGCGCGTGGTAGGCGGACACGTAGCGATTGGGGTCGGGCAGCACCCAGTCGTTGTCGTCGGCCCGCCCGATCGTGCCGCCGGCCTTGTCGAGAATGAGGGTCGCGCGCTCGCCGAGCGCCGCGCTTTGCTCGCTTAAGATGGTCAGGCGCAACGCCATCGGCCCGATCCTCGGCAAAAAGGGTGTCGACTCAATATAATAGTCCGGCAGGGCACTACGGGAGCCCGGCAACCGCACACAGATGGCATCCAATCACATCTTCAAGATTATGTTCGTGAACCAGGGCAAGGTTTACGAAGTGTATGCCCGCAAGGTCAGCCACGGGAGCCTCCTCGGCTTCATCGAGGTCGAGGAACTGGTGTTCGGCGAGCGTTCCACGGTGGTGCTCGACCCGGGCGAGGAACGCATCAAGAGCGAGTTCGCCGGCGTCAAGCGCAGTTTCCTGCCGGTGCAGTCGGTGGTGCGCATCGATGAGGTGCGCAAGCAGGGTGTCAGCAAGATCATGGCGCTCGAGGGGGGCAATATCGCCTCGTTCCCGGCGCCGGCGTTTTCCACTCCGGCCGGCGAACCCGGCCCGCGGAAGTAGTTGGTGCTGGTCCTGCCAGGCGCGCCGGCCGCCTCGGCGTTCCGGCGCGCACGGCTGCTGGCCCGGCTGCAGCGCATCGATCCGCGCGTCAGCGGGCTCCAGTCGCGCTACCTGTATTTCATCGACACGAGCGCGCCACCCGACGCCGCGCAACGCTCGCAGCTGCTGCGGCTGCTGTCCCTCGAAGCCGCCGCCCCGCTGACCGAAGGGCCTGGCACCCTGTTGGTCGTGCCGCGCCCCGGCACGATCTCGCCCTGGTCGAGCAAGGCCACCGACATCGCGCACGTCTGCGGACTCGATTTCGTGCGCCGCATCGAGCGCGGCATCCAGTATCGCTTCGATGGCGTGTCCGGGGCGCCCTCCGATGCGCTCGGCGCGCCGCTGCACGATCGCATGACCGAGGCGGTGCTGGCGGGCACAGCGCAGGCTGGCGTGCTGTTCGGCAGCGCGGTGCCGGCGCCGTTGCGCAGAATTCCCCTGGCTGGTGGCCGCGCCGCGCTCGAGGCGGCCAACCGCGAGCTGGCGCTGGCGCTCGCCGCCGACGAGATCGACTACCTGCTCGACACCTTCCGCCGGCTCGGCCGCGACCCGACCGACGTCGAGCTGATGATGTTCGCGCAGGCGAATTCCGAGCACTGCCGCCACAAGATCTTCAACGCCGAGTTCATCATCGACGGCGTGGCGCAGCCGAAGTCGCTGTTCGCGATGATCCGCAACACGCATGCGCTCGCGCCGCAGGGCGTGCTGTCTGCCTATCGTGACAACGCCGCCGTGCTCGCGGGCCCGGTCGGCACCCGCTATTTCCCCGACCCCGCGACCGGCGTGTACCGCGGAAGCAATGAGCCGATCGACATCCTCATCAAGGTCGAGACGCACAACCATCCGACTGCCATCGCGCCGTTCCCCGGCGCGTCGACCGGCGCCGGCGGCGAGATCCGCGACGAGGGCGCGACCGGGCTGGGCGCCAAACCCAAGGCCGGGCTGGTCGGGTACTCGGTCTCGCACCTGCGCATCCCGGGTCACGAACAGCCGTGGGAACTGAGCATCGGGAGCCCGACGCGCATCGCGACCGCGCTCGAGATCATGCTCGAGGGCCCGATCGGCGCGGCGGCATTCAACAACGAATTCGGGCGCCCCGGCATCTGCGGCTATTTCCGCACCTTCGAGCAGCGGCAACCGGGCGATTCACCGACGCGCGCGCGCGGTTACCACAAGCCGATCATGATCGCGGGCGGCCTCGGCAACGTGCGCCGCATGCACGCGCTGAAAGGCGAGGTGTCGGTCGGCGCGCAACTGGTCGTGCTCGGCGGGCCGGCGATGCTGATCGGCTTGGGGGGCGGCGCGGCCTCGTCGATGGGCAGTGGCGCCAGCACCGAAGCGCTCGATTTCGCTTCGGTGCAAAGGGGCAATCCCGAGATGCAGCGCCGCGCGCAGGAAGTGATCGATGCCTGCTGGGCGCTCGGCGCCGCGAACCCGATCGAGCTGATCCACGACGTCGGCGCCGGTGGCCTCGCCAATGCGGTGCCGGAAGCCGTGGCGCACAGCGCGCGCGGCGCGCGCATCGACCTGCGCGCGGTGCCGAGCGCGGAGCCGGGCATGTCGCCGCTCGAGATCTGGTGCAACGAGGCGCAGGAGCGCTACGTGCTCGCGCTGCGTCCCGATGGCCTGCCGCGCTTCGCGGCCATCGCGCAGCGCGAGCGCTGCCCGTACGCGCTGATCGGCACGACCACGGCCGATGGCGAGCTCGTGGTCGGCGACCCGTTGCTGGGGTCGGATGCCGTGCACATGCCGGTCGATGCGCTGCTCGGCAAGCCGCCGCAGATGCGCCGCGACGTGCGCAGCCTTCCGCAGCCGGCCTGGCTGCACGGCGAGTTCGCGGAGGTGAACCTGCGCGAGGCGCTGTATCGCGTGCTGCGGCTCCCGGCCGTGGCCGACAAGACTTTCCTGGTCACGATCGGTGATCGCACCGTCGGCGGGCTGGTCAGCCGTGACCAGCTGGTCGGCCCCTGGCAGGTGCCGGTCGCCGATGCCGGCGTCACGCTCAGCGATTACCGCCATCACACCGGCGAGGCCATGGCGATGGGCGAGCGCACGCCGGTGGCGCTGCTCGATGCGGCGGCCGCCGCGCGCCTGGCCGTCGCGGAAGCGATCACGAACATCCTCTCGGCCGATGTTGCCTCGCTGGCCGACATCCGCCTGTCGGCCAACTGGATGGCGGCCTGCGGCGAACCGGGCGAAGACGCGGCGCTGTACGCCGCGGTGCGTGCGGTCGGCGAGGAGTTCTGCCCGGCGCTCGGCATGGCGATACCGGTCGGCAAGGATTCCCTGTCGATGAAGACCGCCTGGCAGCAGGACGGCCAGCCGCATGCGGTCGTGGCGCCGGTGTCGCTGATCGTGTCGGCCTTCGCGCCGGTCGGCGATGTGCGCCGCTCGCTCACCCCGCTCCTGCGGCTCGATGCCGGTCCGACCTCGCTCCTGCTGGTCGATTTCGGCGAGAGCCGCAACCGCCTCGGCGCCTCGGCGCTCGCGCAGGTGTACGGCGCGCAGGGTGGCGCACCGGCGGACGTCGACAACCCCGACCTGCTGCGGCGGTTCTCGCTCGCGCTGGCGGCGTTGCGCGCGCGCGGCCTGGTGCTCGCGTACCACGATCGGGGCGACGGTGGACTCGCGGTGACGCTCGTCGAGATGGCCTTCGCCAGCCGCTGCGGCTTCGAAGTGACGCTCGATCCGGCGCGCGGTTCCGCGCTGGCGCAGCTGTTCAGCGAGGAGTGCGGCGTCGTGCTGCAGGTCGCGACCGCGCAGCTGCACGAGGTGTGGCAGGAACTGCGCGCGCAGGGCCTGCAGGAATGCAGCCGCGTCATCGGCCGTCCCTTGAGCGAACTGCGCGCGCGCATCACGGTCGGCGCCGAATCGCTCGATGAGCCGTGGGTCGAACTGCGCCGCGCCTGGTCGGGCACCTCGTGGCAGATGCGGCGCCTGCGCGATGATCCGGACTGCGCCGACGAGGAGCAGGCCGCCTCGCTCGACAGCGCGGCGCCGGGACTGCGCTGGCAGCTGAGTTTCGATCCGCAGCAGGACATCGCCGCGCCGTACATCGCCAACGGCGCGCGCCCGCCGGTCGCCGTGCTGCGCGAGCAGGGCGTCAACAGCCAGGTGGAGATGGCCGCGGTGCTCGAGCGCGCCGGTTTCGAGCCGCACGACCTGCACATGAGCGACCTGCTCGCCGGGCGCCGCACGCTGCGCGGGTTCCGCGGGCTCATCGCCTGCGGCGGATTTTCCTACGGCGACGTGCTGGGCGCCGGCGGCGGCTGGGCGCAGTCGATCCTGTTCCACGAGGCGACGCGGCGGGAGTTCGCCGACTTCTTCGCGCGCGCCGACAGCTTCACGCTCGGTGTCTGCAACGGCTGCCAGATGCTCGCGCTGTTGCGAGAGCTGATCCCCGGCGCGCAATCCTGGCCGACCTTCCTGCGCAACCGCAGCGAGCAGTTCGAGGCGCGCCTGAGCCTGGTCGAGATCCTCGAATCGCCGTCGGTGCTGCTGGCCGGGATGCACGGCTCGGTGCTGCCGATCGCGGTGTCGCACGGCGAGGGGCGCGCGGCCTTCGCCACCGACGCCGACCAGCAGCAGTGCACGGAGCGGCGCCTGGTCGCCTGCCGCTACAGCGACGGGCGCGGCAATGCGGCGCGGCTGTATCCCGCCAATCCCAACGGCGCGCCCGGCGGCGTGGCGGCGCTGACGACGCCCGACGGGCGGGCGACGATCATCATGCCGCATCCCGAACGCGTGTATCGCACGGTGCAGAATTCCTGGTATCCGCGCGACGCGGGCGAGGACAGCGGCTGGATGCGGCTGTTCCGCAACGCGCGCGCGTGGGTGGGCTAGCACCACTCCGCGACTGCGGCGCGAGGTGCCCGCGCGCGGCTAGCGCGAACGCTGCCGCAGCGCCTGCCGCACCGCCGCCTCGGCCAGCGGCCGCATCAGCGCATAGCCCGCGGCATTCGGATGCACGCCGTCATCGGCCAGCGTGGCCTTGAAGCCGCCGTGGCCGTCGTCGAGCACCGCGAAGTAATCGACGTAGACAAAGTGCTCGCGCGCCGCGTACGCGCGCAGCCAGCCATTCATTGCCGCGATCGCGGCCACCGGATCGACCTGGGGACGCCAGCCGAAGTGCGCTGCCGGCAGGATCGAGGCGAGGATCACGCGCACGCCGTGCGCGCGGGCCTGCTCGGCCATCGAGGCGATGTTCCCCTGGATGATCGCCAGCGAGGTGGGCCCGCCGTTGCCGGCGATGTCGTTGGTGCCGGCGAGGATGTGCACGACCGCCGGGTGCAGGTCGAGGACATCGGCGCGGAAACGCACCAGCATCTGTGCCGTGGTCTGCCCGCTGATGCCGCGATCGAGCCGCTGCGGGCCGAAGAACTCCGGCTGCAGGTTCTGCCAGTTGTCGGTCAGCGAGTCGCCGAAGAACACCACCCGCGAACGCGTGGCCGGTGGCAGGGCCGCGTTCGCCTGCTGGTAACGGCACAATTGGCCCCAGTCGCGGCTCAGCCAGTCGTGCATCCAGCTCTGGTAGGGATCCGCGCTCGCCTGGTGCGCGGCGGTGGGTTGCACCGGCACGCTGCGGCAAGGCTGGTCGGACACGCCGAGCTCCGCGTCGTCGGCCGCCGTTGCCGTCGACGCGGCCGCCGCCGTTGCGATCATCACGAACACCCAGGAGCCGGGAAATTTCCTGCTTGCGATTCGCACGGTCCGCTTCCCTCAGGCGTCGATGCGCCTGCCGCCGATCCAGGTCTGCTGCACATTATAGGCCTCATCGGCGATCAGCAGGTCGGCGCGGCAGCCCGGGGCCAGGCGGCCGTGGCTCGTGGCGAGCCCGAGGAACCGTGCCGGATATTCGCTCGCCATGCGCAGGGCATCGCTGGCGGGCAATCCCAGCATCGCGATCGCGTTGCGGACCGCGAGGCCCATGTCCAGCGCCGTGCCGGCCAGCGTACCCTGTTCGTCGACGCATACGCCCTCGGCGACCGAGATGGTGCGGCCCTGCAGCTGGAAGCTGCGCGCGTCCGTGCCGACCGGCGGCATCGCGTCGGTCACGAGCATGAAGCGGTCGCGGCGACGCGCGCGCAGCGCGACCATCAGCACGCGCGGGTCGACGTGGTGGCCGTCGACGATCATGCCGCAATAGGATTCGTCCTCGGCGAGCGCCGCGCCGACGGCGCCCGGTTCGCGCGGCGTCAGTTGCGACATCGCGTTGAACAGGTGCGTGAAGCCGCGCAGGCCGTGGCGCCGCGCGGTTTCGATCTCGGTGGCGGTGGCATTCGTGTGTCCGGCCGAGAGGATCACCCCGGCGGCGCACAGCTGGTCGAGCGCCTCCGGCTTCGACAGCTCCGGCGCCAGCGTGACCAGCGTGATGCCACGCCTGAGCGAACTGAGCAGCGCGACCGCTTCGCGCCCGAGTTCCAGGAAATGCGCGGCGTTGTGCACGCCCTTGCGCCGCTCGTTGAGGTACGGGCCTTCGATGTGGATGCCGAGCACGCCCGGCACGCCGGCCGCGATCGCCGCATCGACGGCGGCGATCGCCGTGGCGACCACGGCCAGGTCATCGCTGATCAGCGTGGGCAGGAAGCCGGTGGTGCCGAAGCGCGCGTGCGCGCGCGCAATCGTGCGGATGCCCTCGATGGTCGGCAGGTCGTTGAACAGCACGCCGCCGCCGCCGTTCACCTGCACGTCGATGAAACCGGGCAGCAGCAGCCGGCCGCGCAGATCGACCACGTTCGCGGCGCTTCGCGCCCGCGCATCGTCGGCGCCGACGATCGCGCTGATGTGATCGCCTTCGGCGAGCAGCGCCGCGTCGCGCACGAAACCCTCGCTGGTGAAGATCGGGCCGTTGCTGAAGGCGGTGATGCTCATAGGGTCTCGGTCACCTTGCGCAGGTGCGGCGGCCTGTCGGGATCGAGCCCGCGGCGGACCGCGAGCGCGGCGAGCATCCGGTAGGCGCTCGAGGCCAGCAGGATCGGCGCCAGCGCCGCCGGCGCCGGCCGGCTGGGCAATGTGACGGTACCGCTCGCGCTGGCGCCGGCGAGCAGCACGTCCACGCCGCGGGCCGCCAGCTCGGCGGCCAGCGCCTCGAGTCCCGGCCGCGTCGCATCGTCCTGCGCCAGGATCAGCGCCGGAAATCCGGGGCCGAGCAGCGCCAGCGGGCCGTGTCGCACCTCCGCGCCGCTGTAGGCCTCTGCGTGCAGCGCGCAGGTCTCCTTGCATTTCAACGCCACCTCGCGCGCGACGCTGAGCCCGAGCCCGCGGCCGATCACGTACAGGTGACCGGCGCCCTCGAGCAGCGGGAGCGCCGCGCTCCAGTCCAGCTGCCAGCTGGCCTCGAGCGCCGCGGGCAGCGCGTGCAGATCGGCCAGCAGCCCCGCATCTCCCGTCCACTCGGCCGTCAGGTGCGCCAGCGCGCTCAGCGAAGCCAGGTAGGACTTGGTGGCGGCGACACTGCGCTCCACGCCGGCCAGCAGCGGAATGGCGAAGTCGGCTGCGGCGCACAGCGGTGCATCCGGGACGTTGCACAGTGCGATCACCAGCGCGCCGCTGCTGCGCGCGGCCGCGACGGTGGCCAGCAGGTCGGGACTCTTGCCGGACTGCGAAATGGCGATGAACAGGCAGTCGTGCAGGTCCTGGGCGATGCCATACACCGAGCTGACCGACGGCGCGGCGAACGCCGTCAGGACGCGGGCGCGTGTCTCGATGAGGTATTTGCCGTAGGTGGCCGCGTGGTCCGAGCTGCCGCGTGCGCAGGCGATCACGGCGCGCGGCCGGTGTTCACGGAGCCGTGCGCCGATGCTGGCCACCAGGCCGGCGTTGGCGCGCAGCTGCCGCGCCACGACGGCCGGCCCTTCGGCCGCTTCGGCCTCCATCAGGCTCACGGTCAGGTGCTCAATTCAGCCACGAAATCGTACACGTCGCCGCGATAGTAGGACTGCGAGAATTCGATCGCGCGTCCGTCGCGCAGCGAGCCGAGCCGTTCCACCAGCAACCCGGCCGCGCCCTCGGCCGACTTGAGCAGCTCGGCCTGCTCCGCGGTCAGCAATACCGCACGCAGGCGCTGCAGCGCGCGCGCCGGGCGCTGGTTGTTGCGTTCGAGCGCCTCGTACAGTGAATCGTGCACGGCATCGAGCGAGGGCAGGGCCGAGGCCACGATGGTCGCGTACTCGATCGCCATCGGTGCGTCGTCCGCGTAGCGCAGGCGGTTGAAGCGGTAGACCGGCGTGCCCGGGCTCAGCCGCAACGCCAGCGCCTCCTCGGGCGTGACCGTGCCGGAGGACTTCTTCAGCCACACGCTGCGCGGCGTGCGGCCGCGCGCGCGCATGTCCTCGGAGAACGAGGTGAGCATCGCGAAGTTCTTTTCGACGCGTGCCGACACGAAGTTGCCCGAGCCCTGGCGGCGGATCAGCAGCCCCTCGGCCACCAGCCCGTCGAGCGCCTTGCGAACCGTGATGCGCGAGACCTTGAAATCCGTGGCCAGGTCGCGCTCGGCCGGCAACGCGTCATCCGGCGATAGCACCCGATTGTCGATCGCGGCCTTGAGCGCCCGCTGCAATTGCAGGTATAAGGGGAGGCTACCGCGCTCGTCGAGCGGGCCTACGGTCTTGGCGAGTGAACTCATCGGCCGGAGCCCCTTGCGATGGCTGCCCTGAACACCGCAATTTAATACCAAAAAGATACCAGTTACAAGACGGGGCGAGGGAATCAAGGGCGGGAATGCCTTTCTCACCCCGCAACATGCGGCATCCCGGCCTGCCCGGCCGGCGGGTGCCGATTGCGGTGCCCGTATACTGGTATTATCTTGGCTTTGTGTGGTCTGTGCTGTCGGACGGCGCTCGCATGGCATTCAGGCATGGCATCTAGGTTGCGTACGCGGTTGCCTTTTGTGGCTGCCGCGCTGGCGTGCGTCCTCATGCCCGGCCTCCCTCAAGTGGCGGCTGCGGCGGGCCCTGCGCCGCTCGCACTTCGATGGGAGGCGGTTCCCGCCGGCTCCGCGGTGGCGGCGCCACCAGACGGCGTGGCAGCACAATTCACGCTGACGGCGATGGGGCCACAGGGCGTGCCGGCAGGGGGCTGGTCGCTGTACTTCGACTGCGAGGAAGGCGTGCGGACCGGCGCAGCGGGCAACGGCTTCGGCATCGAACAGGTCGCCGGCACATCCTATCGCATGCGCCCCGGCCCGGACTTTCGCGGCCTTGCCCCGGGCGAGAGCGTTACCGTGCCCTTTGCGATGCTGGGCGCGCCGCACAATCCGCTGCAAGCGCCGATCGGTCCGTACTTTGCCCTCGACGCGGAGCCCGCATCCGCGGTGTCGATCGACCGCTACGTGGCGGCGCCGATTCCAGCCACCGGCGAGACGCGCACGCCGGCGCAGACCTATGACCGCAACGCCTCGATCACCGCGATGCCGGTCGAGTCGCTCCCGCCGGTGCTGCCGACACCGCGTCGTTACGCGCGCGGCAGCGGTACCCTGCGCTGGACTTCGATGCCCGCAATCATGGCATCGGCGGGCCTGGGCGCCGAAGCGGCCGCGGCTCGCGACATGCTGTTGCCCTTCTTCATGGGACCCGCACCGCCGCAGCGCCAGGGTGCGGCCGTGCTGCGCCTGTCGGTGGCGCGACTGCCTGGCGAGAGCTCGCCGGAAGCGTACCGATTGCGCATCGACCCGCGGCATGGCGTCAGCGTGGCCGGTAATTCGGCGGCGGGTGTCGCGCGCGGCCTGGAATCGCTGCGGCAATGGCTGCCGTTGCCGCCCGCGGGCCCAGCGGGGCTGGCCCTGCCGGAACTGCGCATCGATGATGCGCCGCGCTTTGCCTATCGCGGCTTCATGCTGGACGTGGCGCGCAATTTCCAGCCCAAGCCGGTGGTGCTGCGCGTACTCGACCTCATGGCGCGCTACAAGCTGAACGTGTTCCACTTCCATCTCACCGACGACGAGGGCTGGAGGCTCGAGATTGCCGGGTTGCCGGAACTGACCGAGGTCGGCGCACGGCGCGGGCACATCGGCACCGCGGGCGAGCATCTGCCGCCGGCATATGGATCGGGGCCCGACGTGCGCGGCCCGATGGGAAGCGGTTACTACACGCGCGCCGATTACATCGAGATCCTGCGCCATGCGGCCGCGCTCCACATCGAGGTGATTCCGGAGCTCGAGATGCCCGGGCATGCGCGCGCCGCCGTGGTGGCGATGGCCGAGCGCGCCCGCCGGCGGGCCGCGCAGGGTCGGTCCGATGCGGACGAGTACCTGCTGCACGACCGCGCCGACCGATCGGAATACAGCTCGGCGCAGCGGTACCGCGACAACGTCATGAACCCGGCGCTGCCGTCCACCTACGCGTTCATCGCCCATGTCGCCGACGAGGTGGCGGCGATGCACCGTGCCGCGGGCGTGCCGTTGCGCACGCTGCACGTGGGTGGCGATGAGTTGCCCGGCGGAGCGTGGGAGCGGTCGCCCGCCTGCGCGGAACTGATGCGGCGCGAGCATCTCGCCGGCCGCGACGGGTTGTGGGACTATTTCTACGGCCGCGTCGCGCGGTTGCTGCGCGACCGCGGCTTGCGCACCGCCGGCTGGGAGGAGCTCGGCGCTCGCCGCGTGCGCACGCCGGGCGGCGAACGGGTCGCGCCGAATCCGTCCGTGCGGGCGCGCGGCTACAGGCTCTACGTGTGGCGCAACATCGACGGCGCCGACGACCTGGCGTATCGACTCGCCAATGCCGGCTACGACACGGTGCTGACGCCGGCCTCGCGCCTCTACCTCGACATGAGCCCGTACCCCAGTCCGGAAGAGGGTGGGCAGACCTGGGCTGCCTACGTCGATCTCGACACGGTGTTCGACTACATTCCCTATGATGACAACCGCGTCGCGCCGGACAATCCCACGCCAAAGCCGGGCATGGAGCCGCTGAGCGCGGCCGGCCGGCGGCGCATCCTCGGCATCGAAGCGCCACTATTCAGCGAGACGCTGAATGAACCCTCGCGCCTCGGCTACATGCTGCTGCCGCGCTTGTTGGCCGCAGCCGAACGCGCCTGGGCTGCCGATCCCGCCTGGGCGCGCGAGTCCGATCCGGTTCGCGCCGCGCAATCGCACGCCGCGGCCTGGTCGGTGTTCGTCAACAAGCTCGGGCGCGATGTGTTGCCGCGCATCGATGCCGATTTTCCGGAGTTCCACTATCGCCTGCCGCCGCCTGGCCTGAAGCGCAAGGACGACGTGGTGCTCGCGAACGACCAGATTCCCGGCCTGACGCTGCGCTACACGCTCGATGGTTCGGTGCCCGATGCGCGCAGCCCGCGCGTCGACGGCCCGATCGTCGCGAATGGCACGGTGCGCGTCGCCGCCTTCGACAGCCTGGGGCGGGCGGGCCGCGCCGCGCAGCTCGATGTCCGCCTGCCGCCGGGGCCGTAGGTAGCGACATGGGCCAGTTTGAAGGCGGCGATTCCCTGTTGCGCCTGCTCGCGCCGCTCGCCGGTTGGGCGTTGCCGCTGGCCGAGGTTCCAGACCCGGTCTTCGCCGGCGGCATGGCCGGCGACGGCGTCGCGATCGATCCCACCGGCAGCGTCCTGCATGCGCCCTGTGACGGCACGGTCGTGCTGATGGGCGCCGCGCGCCACGCGCTGACGCTGCGCTCCGTCGCGGGCGATGTGCTGCTGCATGCGGGCATCGATACCGTCAGTCTCGGCGGCGAAGGATTCGTGCTGCGGGTGCGCGACGGCGAGGCGGTGCGCGCGGGCCAGCCGCTGCTCGAATTCGATCTCGATGCGATCGTGCGGCGCGCGCCGAGCGCCATCACGCCGGTGCTGCTCGTGGGCGGCGGGCCGGGCCAGGTGGTGCGACGGCAGGCCGGGCGTCGCGTCGCGGTCGGCGATTTCCTGTTCGCGGTGTCGATGCCGCATGGTGCCGTGGCGGGCGCGCGC
>Ga0335070_10002948_pt1 | contig 19835 bp, 13 predicted proteins | sample Lox_Sample_13_FD_206722 | JGI IMG/M metagenome (GOLD analysis project Ga0335070, IMG submission 206722) | Soil microbial communities from Loxahatchee National Wildlife Refuge, Florida, United States - Lox_Sample_1.3 | ecosystem: Environmental > Terrestrial > Soil > Wetlands | place: USA... | reverse complement strand
TGCCAAGGCGATGGCTGATTTCATGGGACGCGCCCTGCCCATTAACATGGATGTGGTGATCGCAGGCGCGATCCTTGCCGATGTGGGCAAGCTGCTCGAATACGAGATCGGCCCGGACGGTAAGAGTCGGCAGAGTGAGCGGGGCGAGGCGCTGCGGCATCCGTTTACCGGCGCCGCGCTGGCGTTGGAGTGCGGCGTGCCCGATGAGGTATGCCACATCATCGCGGCGCACGCGGCCGAGGGTGACCTAGTGAAACGCACGACAGAGGCGTTCATCGTGCATCACGCGGATTTCATGGCATTCTTGCCGTTTAAGAATCCGAAGAATGTGAAAGTCCGGTCTTAGGTTGCAGGTGTCAGGTCTCAGGCGGCAGTCGCATTTGAAGATCGGGACTCACCGGTTTCCTCTGCGATCCTTCGTGACCTCCGTGGTTCATGCTTATCTCGCTAACCACAGAGGACACAGAGCAGCACGGAGGAACCGGCTGAAAGCTGACGGCTGACCGCTGACAGCACAGAGTCGCAACAGGAGATTATCTTTGTCAACGTCGCAGGCAGGTACTACTAAAGAAACCATCACCGCGAAAATGGCCCGCTGGGCAGCGGGGCTCGAATACAAGCAGATTTCACAAGAGGCCGTCTATCAGGCAAAACGCTTTCTGCTCGATTCGGTGGGCTGCGCGCTCGGCGGCTACAAGCAGCACGATGTCATCCTCGCGCTTGGCGTGCTGAAGGAAGTTGCCGGGCGCGGGCCGTCCACGGTCATCGGCACTGGACAGAGAGTCGACCCGGTCTCAGCGTCGCTCGCCAACGCGCTGATGATTCGCTGCATGGACTACAACGACATCTATTGGAAGCAGGACCCGTCGCACCCCTCCGACATCTTCCCCGCCGCGATGGCCTGCTGCGAGCGCGCCAAAAGCGATGGCAAGGAGCTGATCGTCGGCTTTGTCCTTGGCCACGAGTTCGAGATGCGGCTGTGCGAGGCGGCGTTCCCCGGTATCCGCGAACGCGGATGGCATCACGCAACGCTGACCGCCTTCGTATCGCCGATCGTCGCGGGGCGCGCGCTGCGGCTCTCGTGGGAGCAGATTCAGCACGCCATCGGCATTTCGGCGTCGCGCCACTGCACCATGGGCGCGGTGACGGCCGGCAAACTCACGATGATGAAGAACACTGTCGATCCGATGGCGACCCAGAGTGGCGTGCTGGCGGCGCTGCTGGCCGAAAAAGGATACACCGGCCCCGAGCACGTCATTGACGGCAAGGAAGGGATCGTTCACTGCCTCGGCCCGGAGTGGAAGCTCGACATTCTGACCGATGGGCTTGGCGAATCGTGGCGCATCACGCAGTGCGGCATGAAGTTTTTCCCGACCGAGGCGCTGACGCACGCGCCAATCTCGGCGGTGCTTGATCTGGTGAAGGAGAACGATCTGCATCCGGAGCACGTCGCGAAAATCCAGATTCGTTCGCTGGCGCGCGCGGCAGATATTCTCTCCGACCCGAGCAAGTACGATCCGCATACGAAAGAAACCGCCGATCACTCGCTGCCTTACGTGATCGCGGCAGCGTTGGTCGACCGCCAGGTCACGCCCGTCCAGTTTGAAATGAAGAAGATCATGGACCCGAGGATTCGCGCGCAACTGAAGAAGGTCGAAGTGGTGGCGGACGCTGACATCGAGAAGGTATTTCCTGCACTACAGCGCGTGATCGTAAACATCACGACCTCCGACGGCCGGAAGTTCTCGAAACAACTGGATTATCCCAAGGGCGATCCGCGGAATCCGCTCAGCGACGCCGAGATCCAGGAGAAATTCCGGGCCCTGGCGGATGGCGTGCTCTCGAAGAAAGCGCAGGACAAGCTGATCGCGGCGATCTGGGACCTGGAAAGGTGCGCATCGGTGTCGAAGTTGATGGCGCTGATGAAGACGGACGTTAAGAAAAAGCTTGTCAGGGCAAGGAAGCCGACAAAAGCTGAGAAGCGAGCGGCAAAGAGATAGCCACGGAGGCCACAGGGGAACACGGAGGACTGGGGACTAGGTTCTCAGAGGAAACGAAATGGCAAAGTTGAACGAAACGATCGCCTCGCGCCTGGCGGCGCGTTACACAAAGCTGGCGGGTGTGGTCCAGGACCTGGCGGGGCCGCTGAGCGACGAGCAGTTTTGGTCCAAGCCTTTTGCGTTTGGAAACAGCTTTGGTCATCTCATGCTGCATCTCACCGGCAATCTGAACTACTACATTGGTGCGCAGATTGCCGCGACGGGATATGTGCGGGACCGTCCGCGAGAATTTGCAGAGACGGCACGGCCGTCGAAGGCAGAAGTGCTGAAGAAGTTCGACGAGGCGATCGAGATGGTGGTGCGGACCATCCGCAGCCAGTCCGCTGATGATTGGTCAAAAGAATACTCTGCCGTAGGAGCGGATGCCCAGGATCGATTCGGAATAGTCCTGGCATGTGCGACCCACCTGCACCATCACATCGGGCAGATGATGTACTTGGCATTTGAGTTAAAGCGGAAAGGCTGATCCGTTGCGCGAGCAGACTCCACGCCGTCTATTCAGGATGCCATTGCGCAAGAGCTTCTGGCTGTATAGCTACGATCAGGTCAAGTATCGCACCCCGATCCAATGGGGTGTGCTATTCGCTGTCGGTTTAGTTTTGGCACTTCTTGCGGGTGTCGGCGTTTGGTCCACCGTTTACCAGTATAAGTCGAGGCATACCGTTGACACCGCATTGGTCGCGCTTACTGTTATGTGTTTCGGGATGGCATTTGTTGAGTTGCCTGCAGCGCTCATTTTCTTTTACCGACGATGGCGGGGTGAGATCACGGGCTATTTCGACTATGAAGTCCTGACGGATGGAGATGCTGACACCACGAACGGAGTTGATCATGGGCCAGACCATCACTGAAAAAATCGCTCAGTCACATGTGGCCGAAGGGCCCAAACGCCCGCTGCGGGCGGGAGATTTCCTGTCGGTTCGTCCGCATCGCTGCATGACCCACGACAACACGTCGGCGGTGATGAGCAAGTTCAAAGGCATCGGCGCGAAGAAAATCAAAGATCCGCGGCAACTTGTGTTCGCGCTCGATCACGACATCCAGAACCAGGACGAGTCGAACCTGAAGAAGTATCGCTCGATCGAAGCCTTCGCCAAGGAACACGGCGTGGATTTCTATCCGGCCGGTTCCGGCATTGGCCACCAGATCATGGTTGAGCGCGCATACGTCGTGCCAGGATCGTTTGTGGTCGCTTCCGACTCGCATTCGAATATGTACGGCGCGCTCGGCGCGGTGGGAACGCCGATTGTCCGGACGGACGCGGCGGCGGTTTGGGCGACGGGCGAGTTCTGGTGGCAGATTCCGCGCTCCGTTCAAGTCGTGCTCGAGGGCAAGCTGCCGGAAGGCGCGACGGGCAAAGACGTCATCATCACGCTTTGCGGACTCTACAACCACGACGAGTGCCTGAACGCGGCAGTCGAATTCGCCGGGCCGGGCGTGGCGTCGCTCTCGATGGATGCGCGGCTTTCCATCTCCAACATGACGACCGAGTGGGGACCGCTGGTCGGATGGTTCCCGGTCGATGCGGTGACGATCGCCTACTTGCGCGGCATGCACGCGCGGCTGAAAGCGATGGGCATCGAGCGCTTCGCCGAGAAAGATATCGCCGGATGGGAAAAGAATCCTCCGGCAGCGGACGCCGATGCCACGTATGCCGCGCGCATCGTGCTCGATCTCGGTGAAGTCACGCCGCATGTTTCAGGGCCGGATACGGTCCAGACTATGCAGTCGCTTGTCGAGATCGAGAAGAACAAGGTCACGATCCAAAAGGCATATCTGGTTTCGTGCGTGAACTCGCGCGTCGAGGATCTCGAAGCGGCGGCGAGAGTGCTGCAGGGGAAAAAGGTGGCGGCAGGCGTGAAGTTCTATCTCGCGGCGGCCAGCAAGTGGGTGCAGGAAGAAGCCGAGAAGCGCGGCGTCTGGCAAACGCTGCTCGACGCTGGAGCGAATCCGCTGCCGCCCGGATGCGGCCCTTGCATCGGCTTGGGCATGGGGCTGCTCGAGCCGGGCGAGGTTGGCATTTCCGCCACAAATCGCAATTTCAAAGGCCGCATGGGATCGCGCGACGCCAAGTGCTATCTGGCGAGCCCGGAAGTCGTGGCGGCATCGGCAGTCGCGGGATACATCCGCGGGCCACATGAGTTCGGGGCAGTTGCTCCGCAGCGCAAGTACACCGAACTAGTGACGGCCGCGGGCACCGCCGAAAAAGTCGAGATTCTCGCCGGATTCCCGCAACGCGTAAAGGGGCGGCTGGTGTTCATGCCGCAGGACAACGTCAACACCGACGCGATCTACGGCAAGGACTACACCTATCGCGACGATATGACACCCGAGATGATGGCCAAGGTCGTGATGGAGAACTACGATCCGCAGTTCGCCGCCCGCACCCAGGCGGGCGACGTGATCGTCAGCCAGTTCAACTTCGGCACCGGATCGAGCCGTGAGCAAGCCGTGACCTGCCTGAAGGCGAAAGGGATTCCGCTGGTGATCGCAGCCAGTTTCTCGCAGACCTACCTGCGCAACGCGTTCAACAATGGATTCCTGTGCATTGAAGTGCCGGAACTCGTGGCGCGTGTACGCGAGCAGTTCGCGAAGGAGATTGCTTCGAAAGACAAAACAATCATTCCTGGTGATGAGATTGACATCGACTTTACGGCGAGTACGATTCACTGGCGGGGCGAGAAGTTCGTGTTTCCGGCGCTGGGCAGCGTGCCGCAGTCGCTGGTGATCGCGGGCGGAGTGGAGAATCTCGTAGCCAAACGCTTGGGCTAAACCCAATCTGGGCATGCAGATTTCGAAACTAAATGGCGTCGTTCGGACGTTACGAGAGCCCGAGAAAAGAGCGATCCGCCGTTCGATAGAATGGTGTCGTTACCGGCTCAGAGTCGGTGTTCGAAATGTCGCCCTTTTCGGAATAGGGATATTCGTTGTAGTGTCAACAATCACGTCGCTCGTTGCCAAGAGCATATCCCCGTTCTTCCCTATTGCGGTTTGGTTCATGATCTGTACAGGACTCGTTGTTTGGGTTGCAGTAAGCTCTAGGCGCGATCTGATCAGGGAAATTGATCGATTGGAAGGGACTCTCCTGCATGACGAAGCCGATGAAGTGACAATCCAGTCGACCGAGATGGTGGAATTTCAGGAAGAAGAGGATGAAGGTGCCTGTTATGCGTTGCAATTGAATAGTGGGCGAATTGTATTTGTCGTCGGCCAGGACTACTATCCATCCGCGAAGTTCCCAAACACCGATTTCTCCCTGGTGAGTATTCACGATGCGGAGGGCAAGTCCGTCAAAGAACTGATATACCAGCGTGGACACAAGCTGGTACCGCTCCGCACGATTCCGGCCAAGTTCAAGTCCGAAATGCTCATTCCTGACCATCTGGAGACGATAGAGGGCAAGCTCTCCGAGCTCGAAGGTCTACTCACTATTGCTAACCAAAACCGAGGATTGAGGACAGCTCCTTATGCCTAAATACACCGTCATCACCATGCCGGGAGACGGCATTGGCAATCAAGTCTTGCCGGAATCGCTGCGTGTTCTGAAAGCGGTCGGCTTCGACGCCGAGTACATCCACGCCGATATCGGCTGGGAGTGCTGGCGCAACACCGGCAATGCCCTGCCCGACCACACCATCGACTTGCTTACCAAGCACAAGCTGGGCCTCTTCGGCGCGATCACCTCGAAGCCGAACAAGGCCGCACAGACCGAGCTGAAGCCTGAGCTCCAGGGCAAAGGCTACGTTTACTACTCGCCGATTGTAACCATGCGGCAGAAGTTCAACCTCGATATTTGCATGCGTCCGTGCATCGGATTTACCGGCAACCCGCTGAACTACATCCGTAAGAAAGCCGGCGGCGGTTTCGACGAGCCGCAAATCGACACCACCGTCTTCCGCCAGGGCACGGAAGGGATGTACGCCGGCGTGGAGTGGACGAACCCGCCCGAAAATGTGCGCGCCGCCCTTGCTACACATTCCAAATTCAAGGCGTTTGCCAATGTGCCCGGGCCGGAACTGGCCGTCAGTTGCCGCATCATCACGCGGCATGCCGCCAAGCGCATCTGCACCGCCGCCTTCGACTATGCGAAGAAGCGCAGATTCAAGGGCGTCACTATCTGTGAGAAGCCGAACGTGGTGCGCGAAACCTCAGGCATGATGGAAGAGGTCGCCAAGGAAGTGGCAAAGAACTATCCCGGGATTGCGCTCTGGTCCACCAACATCGATGCGCAACTGATGTGGCTGAACAAGAACCCGGAAGACTACAACGTGATCGTGGCCTCGAACCTCTTCGGCGACATTCTCTCCGACGCCTTCGCGGGGCTGGTTGGAGGCTTGGGCTTCGCCGCGTCCGGCAACATCGGTGACGAGGTTTCCGTCTTTGAGCCGACACACGGCTCGGCGCCGAAGTACGCGGAGCTCGATCCGCCCATCGTTAATCCCATTGCCATGATTCTCTCGGCGGCCATGATGCTCGATCACGTCGGCGAAGCCGACAAGGCGAACCGGATTCGTAAAGCCATTGCTGACGTTGTGCGCGAGGGCAAGGTCCGAACTTACGATATGATGCGTCTGACGGGCGGCCCGAAAGCTATCAGCCAGGGGGCGGCTTCGACCGTCCAGATGACTGACGCAATTCTTGAAAAGCTTTAGAACGTGACGACCACAGGGGGCACAGAGGAACGCAGGGGAAGCCGAGGTCCTGAACTCCTCTGTGTTCCTCCGTGTCCTCCGTGGTAAAGGGTTCTTATGAGCGGCGCAGTTGAACCGAAGTCCCCGCGTTCCGCCGAAGCCGGCCATTGGGGCGAGGATGTCCGCTCCGACGTGCATGTGGCCTTCGAGGCGCGCGACGGCGGTGGGGTCGAGATCTCGCTCGAATCGCGGGTCGCGCCCTACTACGGCAACGCCATCCTCGAGCAAGCCCGCCAGGTGCTGGAAGACCTGGGAGTCAAGCATGCGCGGGTGGCAATTCACGACGAAGGCGCGCTTCCCTTTGTCATCGCGGCCCGCATCGAGGCGGCGGTCCGCCGCGCGGGGCTGGCGTTGGGCAAGCGATCGCTGCCGGAACCGCATGCCCTGCCACCGCCTTCGCAAAAGGACCGGATGCGGCGGTCGCGGCTCTATCTGCCTGGTTCCGAGCCTAAGTACTACATCAACGCCGCGTTGCATGGGCCAGACGCCGTCATCCTCGATCTGGAAGATTCCGTCCATCGCGCCGAAAAAGACGCCGCCCGCGTCCTGGTACGGAATGCCTTGCGGGCCGTCGATTTCGGCTCTTCCGAGCGCATGGTGCGCATCAACCAGTTGCCGCTCGGGCTTGAGGATCTGCCCGAGGTGGTTTCGGAGAACCCCGATCTGATCCTCGTTCCAAAGGTCGAGCGCGCGGAGCAAATCGCCGAAGTGGACCGTATGACCGGCGAGCTGAAAATCCGCCACGGGATTATCCGGCCGATCTGGATCATGCCGATTCTGGAGTCGGCGCTGGGGATCGAGAATGCAACCGCGATTGCGACCGCGAGCGAAAACGTCGCGGCGCTCACCATCGGGCTTGAGGACTACACCGCCGACCTGGGCGTAGTGAAGACGGCGGAGGGCCGGGAGTCGCTGTATACCCGCTCGCGCGTTGTGAACGCGGCGCGGGCGGCCGGCGTGCAGGCGATTGACTCTGTGTTTGGAGACGTCGGCGACATAGACGGGCTGCGCCGCTGGGCCGAGGCGTCGCGCGCTATGGGCTTCGAAGGCATGGGATGCGTTCACCCCGGACAGATTCGCGTCGTCCACCAGGGCTTTGCGCCGACGTCAGCAGAGATCGAAAAAGCGCAGAGGATCGTGGCCGCCTTTGACGAGGCGCAGAAGCAAGGACTGGCAGTCGTCAGTCTCGGCTCGAAGATGATTGATCCGCCGGTGGTGCAGCGGGCATTGAAGCTGGTCGAGCGGGCCAAGGCGATGGGAGTGATTCCGTGAGCGAACGCGTGGAACTCGCGCACAACGCGGTCGGGCGCGCGGTGCCGACCATGGTGAACAACAAGCCGCAGATTCCTTTCCTTGGGGTGGGAAAATACCTGCCGCGCGGACGCAAGGCGGCGCCGCCGATTCGCTCCAACAAGGACTACCCGGAGAACGGCGACAAGCGCGTGCCCGATCTGGAAACCGCGTTGCGCAAATGCGGGCTGCACAACGGCATGGTGATCTCGAACCACCATCATCTGCGCGACGGCGACAAAGTCGCGCTCATGGCGCTCGAAGCTGCCGCCAAAATCGGGGTGAAAGATCTGATGTGGTTCCCCAGCGCTTCCTTCCCCGCGCAGAAGGGCGCCATCGAATTAATGGAAAAAGGAGTCATCCATCACATCGAAGGCTCGATGAACGGGCCGCTGGGCGACTACTGCACGCAGGGCAAAATGCGCGGTATGGGCGTGCTCCGCTCGCATGGCGGACGTTACCAGGCGATTCAGGATGGAGAAGTTCACATTGACGTGGCCGTCATCGCCGCGCCCACCGCCGATTGCTTCGGCAACTCCGATGGCTCCCACGGCAAGTCTGCATGCGGCTCACTCGGGTTCGCACTGGCCGATTCCATCTACGCCGACTCCGTCATCGTGGTCACCGATAACCTGGTGCCGTTCCCCTGCGTTCCCTGGCAGATTCAGGGCAACAACGTCGACTGTGTCGTCGAGGTCGAATCCATCGGTGATCCGGCCAAGATCGTCTCCGGAACCACGCAAATCACGCGCTCGCCCGACCGGCTGCGCATCGCCGAGTTTGTCGCGAAGTTCCTGCGCGAAACCGGAATCATGAAGAACGGCTTCTCGTTCCAGGCCGGCTCGGGCGGGATCGCTCTGGCTTTCGTCGCCTACCTGAAGCAGATGATGAAAGAAGACGGCGTGAAGGCGCGGTTCGTCCGCGGCGGATCGACGAAGTTCCTGGTCGAGCTGCTGCAGGAAGGCTTGACCGATTACATTCTTGACGGGCAAACCTTCGATCTTGACGGCGTGCGCTCGATCGCTAGCGATCCGCGGCACATCGCTACGTCGCCTTTTACCTCGTACAACTACCACGGCAAGGGTAACTTCGCGTCAATGGTCGATGCCGTGGTTCTAGGCGCCACTGAAGTTGACGTGAACTTCAACGCGAATGTCGTGACGCACTCCGATGGCCGCCTGCTGCACGGCATTGGCGGATGGCAGAATTGCCTCTTCTCCGGCTGCGCGATCCTGGCCGTTCCCTCATTCCGAGATCGCATCCCGGTAATTGTGGACGAGGTCACGACCCTGACCGGACCAGGCGAAATGATCGACGTCGTCGCGACTGAGCGCGGCATTGCGATTAATCCGCGGCGGCGGGACCTGCTCGATGCGGTGAAGGGATCGAAGTTGCCGATCCGGCCGATTCAGGACATCAAAGCCGAAGTGGAAAGAATCTGCGGCGGCAAACCTGCTCGTCCCAAACTAGGCGATCGCCCGTGCGCCATTGTGAAGTGGGTCGATGGCACGGTGCTCGACACGGTGTGGCAGGTTGGCTAGCGAGCGATCCCAGGAGTTCGTAATTCGGCCTCCACCGCGTCGACCGCAGACGGCGAATTACGGACTCCTAACCATAAACTCCGAGTACCGACCTTCCGCTCTTACTCAGAAATAGAACTTCAGCGCAAACTGGATTTCCCGTGGCGCCCGAGCTGCCTGTGGATAGCCGAACGGGCTCGCCGTGGGGTTCTGCTGCGTGTTTATGTTATTGGGATCGAGCTCCAATGCTGTCGGCTCAGCGCTGATTGCGCCGAACTGCTGAAACAAAAAGTTCACGTGGTTCAGAACGTTGAAGAACTCCGCGCGGAATTCTAGCTGCTTTTTCTCCCCGATCGAAAACTGCTTGATCAGCGACGTGTCCCAGGTCTGATATCCCGGCCCTTGGATGATGTTGCGCCCGGCATTTCCGAATGTTCCCTGGACCATGTTGTGCTCGAACGCGCAGGTATTGAAAAGCGTGCCCGCAACGCATGGACGGGCGTTCGGGTTGCCGACCCGGTTCGGCCGCGAGGTATAGACCCCGACCGTGCCGCCGTTGTCAGAGTTTGAAACGGGAACGATGTCGGTCGCGGTGTAGTAATTGCCGGTGGCTGCAGAAAAAACTCCGGTTAGCTGCCAGTTCCCGATGATCTGGTTCCACGCCCCAGAAGCGCTCTTGCCAAACGCCCGGCCGCGCCCAAAAGGCAGATCGTAGGCGTAACTAAGCACGAAGCGGTGGCGTACATCGAAGTCGGCGTTGCCGTACTCGGCGTTGGGAAAGCGCTGATCGCGGAAGTCGCTATTGTTGACCGATCCCAGGCTGGCGCTGGAAGCATTATCGAGAGCGTGGGCGTAGGTGTAGGCGGCTTCGAACTGAAGGCCATGCGTGTAACGTTTCTCAAAGCGCGCCTGCAGCGAGTTGTAGTTCGAGTATGTATTCGAACGGAAAGTACCAATGCCGGTGTCCAGCGCGGGATTGCAATTGGCAGCATCCGAGTAGGTGGGAGGATTCAAATCGCAAGGACCGGCCGCGCCCGGCCAGTTATTGTTATTGGCGGGACGGCGTGGCGCCAGGGGAACATTGGGATCGCTGTCAGGCACGGCTTGATTTCCGTTATAGAACGCAAACAGCTTCAATCCGCGCGAACCGCCATAAGAAACCTCAAGAACCGTCTGCGCGGGAAGCTGGTATTCGACCCCGAGATGCCATTGCTGAGTGTAAGGAGTGACCAGGTGCGGATCAATCGAGTAGAGGCTGGGCGCATTCGGGTCGCTAAGTGAATTGGCAGGGAATCCCTGCGACAGGACGTTCAGCGGCAAGCCGCCGTTGTTCACGGTCGAGATCGAGCAATCTTGCTGCCCTGGCGTGGCGTTTGCTGAAGGCACGGTGCACGGTGTCGAAAAGACTTCCGAAGAGAAGAACGGGGGGTTGAAGCCGGGGCTGGGATTCGAAAACGGTCCATTTTCCTGACCTCCGTAGAAGATGCCGTAGCCACCGCGCATGACGAGCTTGTCGGCGAGTTGATACGAAAACCCGATCCGCGGCGCGAAGTTGTTACGGTCCGGAGAGATGAGGCCGCGCGATCCCGTGCGCAGCATGGGCAGTTCCGTTCTCAGTGTCGGCGTCAGCTGGGCATTCTGTCCGCTTGGCACGAGGAGTGACTGCTTCGCGAAATCGAAAGTCGCCGCCTGATCATTGGCCTCCTTGATGGTGGTGAACAATTCGTAGCGCAGGCCAAGATTCAGCGTCAGTCGTGGCGTGACCTTGAAGTCGTCGAGTCCGTAAAAAGCATAGATCTGCCGCCGATAGTCCACGTTGTGAAGGCTGGTGATGTCGCCCCCGTCCGGAATTCCGAGCAGGAACGTTGCGATTGCCTCGCCACCGGTTCCCGGAAAAGCGGGGTTATCGGTGAAATCGCTGCCGAAGCTCATCGAGCCGCGAGGGGAAGCAGGCTGATAGATCGTGAACTGTTCGAAGCGCACTTCGGCGCCGAACTTGGCCGCATGGCGCCCATGAATCCAGTTCAGATTGTCAGTAAAGACGTAACTGTTCTGATGTTCGATCGATGGCAAGTATCCGGAACTGCCAACGCCCACGGTTCCATCACTAAAGCTGAGCGAGGGCAGGCCGCCGATGTCCGGGCCGAACGGAACGCCGGGAAATCCCAGTTGCTCCGACACGTTGACGTTGTAGTTGAGGTTGAAGCGGTGAGAATCGAGGTGGTTGAACCCGAAGCGGAACTCATTGACCAGGGTCGGGCGGAAGGAATGGATTTCGCTCGCGGCCAGACCACGAGCTACGTTACTGCTGTAGCCGTCCTGGAAGCTCCCGCCGTCGAGGGCGTTGTTAAACGGTGACGGGAGGAAATTGCTGTCATTGCCGTAACTGAAGCGGACGAAAAAGTTGTCCTTTTCGCTGAAGGTATGGTCAATCCGAACGTCAAACTTGTCATCCCTCTCTTTACGCTCAGGATCGGAAAGGTAGGCGTTGTCCCCAAACCGCGGGGCGTTCGGCGCTGGGAATAGCGCGCCTAAGCGTGCAGCTAGTGGGTCGATCGGCGTATTCGCGCCGGCGTTCCCGCTGAACATGTTGGTTGGATTTCCCGCTTCATCGCTGCCGATGGGGAAGCCGCAGTAGCCGGGGTTGGGAGTATTCGGATACCGATTGCCGGCGTAATTGTTGAGTGCCTTGGTTGAATCGAAAATCTCCCCGTAGTACGTCGGCATCCCGTTGCAGTCGAGGATCGGCTCGGTCAGGATCGGATTCCCCTGAGTGTCCAGCACGTACACCTGATCGCCCAGAAATCCCGAGAAATCGCCCGCAATCTCGTTGGGCTGGCCCGAGCCTTGAGTCGGGACTTGCACGAGTTGCGGCAGCGCTTGCCGGATGCGCAGCCCTTCGTAGTCGCCGAAGAAAAACGTCTTGTTTTTGACGATCGGTCCGCCCAGAGTGAAGCCGAATTGGTTCTGCTTGTAAGGTTGCTGCCCGAAGATGTCGAAGGCGTTGATGGCGTCGAATTTCTCGTTGCGCAGGAATTCGTAGACATCGCCATGAATCTGGTTCGTCCCCGACTTGATGACCGCGTTCATGATGGCGCCGTTGCCACGGCCGAATTCGGCGCTGTAGGAGTTGGTCTCGACCTTGAACTCGGCGATCGCGTCCACCGAAGGCTGTACCACGTAGGCGGAGCCATTGAGCACGTCGCCCAAGTTGGCGTTGTTGTCGATTCCGTCGAGCAGGAAGTTGTTCTGCAGCGAGCGCGCGCCGTTCGCGCTGAAGCCGAACGTCGTCTCCACCCGCGATCCCGGCTCAGCCGGCGCCACGCCCGTTCCGAGAAGAGCGAGTTGCGCGTAGTTACGTCCATTCAGGGGAAGCGCATTGATGCGGCGGCTATCAACCACCTGGCCCAGTTCAGAGGTCTCGGTCTCCAGTTGCGGCCGCTCGGCGGTTACCATCACCACTTCCGCTGTCATGCCGACCTCGAGACGAATATCTACCGCCACCCGGTCCTGGACGTTGACTTGCACCGGCCCGGCCACTGCCTTCTTGAAGCCCTGTTTCTCGACGGTCACGGTATAGCGGCCAATCCTCAGCGGGCTGGCGACGTATTCGCCCGCCCCGTTGGTCGCGAGCGTCAGCGCTGTGCCCCGGTCCGCATCGGTCACGGTGACTTTCGCGTCTGGAATGACTGCGCCGGTGGCGTCTCGCACCAGGCCGACGATGGCTCCAGCATCTTTTTGTCCCCATGAGGCGGCCAAACCGCAGAGAACGAAGAAAACCAGAGCGATGAGCGTTCTTACCTTGGAGTGAAAGATCGGCATGGCGAGACTCCTGCTGCGAGGCCGAATCCCCGTCTGCGGCTTGGCCGACGCGGCGGAAATTGAACCTTGCGGTTTCCGGCTTTCGGTGTAAGATTACGAACTATTACATTTACTTTCGTTTTGTATCTTTTGTCAACTGCTCTTTTGCTTCCGGAGCCTTTGCGGCTGCCCGCACAAACGGCCCGGATGGAAAGTCCCGTGCCACGTTATATAGATATAGAAGGAGTGCCTGAAACGGTGCAGCCCTTGGCTGCCCGGCAATCGGACTTTTCGAGAGGGGACTACTCGTGATCGCCAAAAAACTGAGGATTGCCTTCATCGCTGCCATTTTCATGATGCTGGCCTGTTCGCGCTTGCCTCACCCCCCCTTCCGGAGCGCAAGCCAGGCGAAACCGGAGCCAACCCAGCCTTCCGTAATCAAGGTAGTCGTAAATCCAGGCGGGCCGATCGTGCTGACTACTAGCGCGGCCGAGTTCCAAGTTCTGCCGGATGGATATCTCCAGGCGTTTCTTGTGAAGAGCGGGCAGAAGCTATCGCTCGATGAGCCCCGTGTCGGAGTTCCTGCCGGCAGCGAGTATGTGCGCGTGGCGGGCAAAGACATCCACTTCGCGCTCGACTTCCAGCAGGCACACGTGCTCGAGGCAATCGGCAAGATGGGCGTGGGCAAGCGCGTAGAGATTCCTGCCCGTATTCTTGGGCCCTCAGGGGCGGAGCTTCAAGCCCTGCTCGCGGTTGAAGTCTATGACAACTTCCCGAACATTCTGCTGAGCACGGTTGACTACAAGAACAGCGGGGCCGCAGAGTTGCAGATCGAGAAAAGTGTCAGTCAACGGCGCCGCTTGAATGCAAGACTCGCCGACCTCAAGGCGCAGCCGTGGGAGATGTGGTCGTTTCACGGCTCCAGCTATGACTGGGGAAAAGATGACGTCGTGAAGTTGACTAGGACGTTTTCGCAGCCGAACGTTATGGGCGAGATGGTGAAAGGAGGATACGGCGGCGGGATTCCCGTGGTCGCCTTCTGGACCCGGCAGGTGGGAGAAGCCATCGGGCACGTCGAGACGCTTCCCATCCCGGCGGCGGTTCCTGTGAAAGTCTCCGGCGACGGCCGCGTCGATACTCAGGTTGAATTCTCCGCCAACGTCACGCTCAAGCCTGGCGAGACGTACTCGGGCCCGCGCAGTTTCGTTTCCGTGTACGCCGGCGACTACTACGAGCCGTTGCACATCTGGTCGAGCGTGTTGCAGAAGGAAGGCTGGGAACTGGCCAAACCTTCCAGCGAGGCTTACAACGTGAGCTGGTGCGGCTGGGGATACGAGTTCAACGTCACGCCGGCCCAGATGCTCGGCACCGTCCCTAAACTGAAAGAGATGGGCATCAAGTGGGCGACGCTCGACGACCGCTGGTTCGACGCCTACGGTGACTGGAATCCGCGCAACGATACGTTTCCGGGAGATTCGATCAAGAAGATGGTCGATGACTTCCACAAGCAAGGCATGCTGGTACAGCTCTGGTGGTTGCCGCTGGGAGTCGAAGACGGCCAGGGCCGCTGGGAGTCACACAAGTACGTCATCTCAAAAGTTGTACAGGAGCATCCGGAGTGGCTGATTCTCGACAAGGAGGGCAAACACGGCCGCATGACGCGCAATCTCGCGGCGCTCTGCCCCGCTGTGCCCGAGGTGCGCGCCTATCACAAGCGACTGACCGAAAAGTTCATCCGTGACTGGGGCTTCGACGGCAGCAAGCTCGACAACATCTACAGCGTTCCCGCCTGCTACAACCCCGCGCACCACCACAAGTCGCCGCAGGCCTCGGTGAATGCCATGGGCGACATCTATAAAGAGATTTTTCAGACCACGCGTTCGATCAAGCCGCAAAGCGTGACCCAGGCTTGCCCGTGCGGCACACCGCCTTCACTGGCGTGGCTGCCGTTCATCGACCAGGCGGTGACCGCCGACCCGGTGGGCGCAGTGCAGGTCCGCCGCCGGATCAAGATGTACAAAGCGCTGCTCGGACCCGACTCCGCCGTCTACGGCGATCACGTGGAGCTTTCTGCAATGACCAAGGTCGGAGAAAACTGGAAAGAACACGGCGACGATTTCGCTTCCACGATTGGCACGGGCGGCGTGGTAGGGACGAAGTTCGTCTGGCCCGATCCAGGGCCGAAGTTCAAAGACGTCAACCTTACCCAGCAGAAAGAAGAGCACTGGAAGAAGTGGATCGGTCTGTACAACCAGAAAATGTTGTCCAAGGGTGAATTCCGGGATCTCTATGTCATTGGCTACGATGTGCCTGAGGGATACGCCATCGCAAAAGATGGCAAGATGTACTACGCCTTCTTCGCGCCAGCGGCGGCCGCATGGAAGGGCGAACTGGAGCTGCGCGGATTGAAACCGGGCAAGTATCGGGTAACCGAATACAGCGAGAACAAGGACCTAGGTACGGTGGAAGCCGGAGTGAGTGGGATCGCCAGGCTGCCGGCGCAGATCAAGGAACATCTGCTGGTAGAGGTGGATCCACAACCATGATTCTCCGGTCCGGATAGCGCGTTCTCGGGCAGACAGGTATCCTGATCTGCCCGATTGTTTTGCGGAGGCGTGCGTGCGCGGGCTGGAGGCAAAGCGAGTTCTGATCACCGGCGGCGCCAGCGGCATCGGCGCGGCCACTGCGGCGCGCTTTCTCGACGAGGGATCGGTAGTATGCGTGCTCGACCGCGACGCTGAAGCGGGCAAACGAATCCTCGGCGAATTACCCGGCCTCGCCGGCGCGCTCGACGCCGACGTTACCAACCTGAAGCAAGTGCAGGCCGCCTTCGCCGAAGCGATCCGGTTAATGGGCGGCGTCGACGTACTGATTAACAACGCGGGCATCAGCGTCCGCCACAACTTCCTCGACATTACCCCTGAAGAGTGGGGCAAAGTCATCGCTGTCAATCTCACTGGCGTGTTCTACGTCGCCCAGACTGCTGCGCGTCACATGATGGAGCACGACGGCGGCGTGATTCTGCAGACCGCTTCCACGAATGGCGTGATGGGGTATCCGTATTACGCGGATTACAACGTCACCAAGGCGGGCGTGATCGAGCTGACTCGTTCGATGGCGTTGGAGCTGGCGCCGAAGGTCCGGGTGTGCGCGGTTGCCCCCGGGTATGTCCTGACGCCCATGCAGCGCGCCGAGTACACCGACGCGATGCTCGAAGAAGTCAACCGGAAACTCCCCCTCCGCCGCCACGCGACACCGGAAGAGGTGGCCGCGCTGTTTGCTTTCTTGGCTTCAGATGATGCAGCGTACATCACTGGGCACGTCTATACGATTGACGGCGGGGAAACAGCAGGAGGTCTGGCCAGCCGATGAAAACGAGCTTTATCTGGGCCATTGTCATTCTTCTGGGACTTCTCTTGTCGGCTCACGACAAGCCCGCACAAGTGGTGCTGCGAGCCTACCACGGTTCCTCCGGTCCGTTTGGCGGCGAAAAAGGGGAGTCCTGCTTCATGCTCTATTCCGATGGAAGATTGGTTCAAGTTTCTTCGTCGACGGCGGCTATGGGTGTGCGTGATGAGCATGGCAACATCATCCATCCGGAAAGCAGGGCGAGCCGTGAGTACAGATTCCCGGAGAGCGATTCTTGGCAAGTCAACGCTTACATCGACTTTCTACGGTCGAAAGCATTGCGGAGACTGCAATCGTATTTTCCTCCGCCCCATCGACCCGTCGACTATTTTGAAACATCGACGGCGGAAGTGTTTCTCCCCAAGGGGAAGGTAAAACGGATTCAAGCGCGCGAATACTTTGTTGCATCGCTAGAGGAGAAAGCCAAGTATCCAGCTGCTCTGATCATCCTCATGGATACCCTCGACAAGTTGGAAGAAACCGTGGCAGAAAAAGGAACGCCCACAGACTCAACTTCAGGATGCAAGGTGGAAAACCCTCCAGCGCCCAAGTCAACGAGGAAGTGATGGCATCGCTTTCAGGCAGAATCGCACTCATCACTGGTGGTGCTTCCGGCATCGGACGCGCCACGGCACTGTTGTTTGCGCGCGAAGGCGCCGCGGTGACGATTGCCGACACGAATGCAGAAGCCGGCACGGCCGTGGCGAGTGAAATCACGCAAGCCGGCGGTCGGGCCGTGTTCGAATCTGCCGATGCCTCCCGCGCCGAAGATTGCCGCCGCGTCGCAGAACGCGCCATCCGTGAGTTCGGCCGCATCGATATCCTGTTCAACAATGCCGGCATCATCCGTCGCGCCACCGTCCTCGACCTTAGCGAAGAAGAGTGGGATCGTGTGATGGCCGTGAATGTGAAATCCATCTATCTGCTCGCGCGCGAAGTGATCCCCCACATGCAGACGCAGGGTAGTGGTTCCATCATCAATATGGCGTCGGGCTGGGGACTCACGGGAGGCGCGAAGGCCGCCGTTTATTGCGCCTCGAAAGGGGCCGTTGTGCTGCTGACCAAGGCCATGGCCATTGACCACGGCCCACAGGGCATTCGTATCAACTGCCTTTGCCCCGGCGATACCGATACCGGCATGCTGCGCAGCGAGGCCCAGCAACTCGGGGAGGCCAGCGACCGCTTTCTCGCCGAGGCGGCCAGGCGTCCGCTGGGCCGCGTGGGCACGCCGGAGGAAATTGCCCAGGCCGCGCTCTACCTGGCTAGCGACGCGTCGTCGTTTGTCACGGGGTCGGCCCTTGTTGTCGACGGCGGAGGCCTGGCAGGAACGATTTGATTTTCCTTTGTGTTCCTTCGTGTTCTTTGTGGTTTCCGGTTTTCCCAAACCGCGAAGCACACGAAGGTATTTGGACTTTGCAGAATTCGATCAGGTGAAACCCGCGATGCCTCCGTCCACCAAAACGCGAACGCGTTCCCGCGAGTGGTACGAACGCGCGCAGCAATCGCTCGTGGAGGGCGTGAACTCTCCCTCGCGGGGCGCAGCAGTGTACGCGCCAGGACCAGTCGTGCTCGAGCGCGGGCGCGGGTCACATGTTTGGGATCTCGATGGCAACGAGTACGTGGATTTCCTGATGTCGTTCGGCGCACTCATCCACGGCCACGCCCATCCGAAAATTGTCGAGGTGGTCACCCAATCGATTGCCGAGGGATCGCATTTCGCCGCCGCGACTCCCGCTGAAGCCGAGGCCGCCGAGCGCTTCCGGCGCATGGTTCCCACCGCTGAGGCGGTACGATTTACCAACAGCGGCAGCGAGGCCACGATGTTGGCCCTGCGCCTGGCGCGCGCCCACACCGGACGCACAAAATTTCTCAAGTTCGAAGGCCATTATCACGGCTGGTATGACCCGTACTGCCTCAACGGGCACAGCCATCCTGCCGACCAACTTGGTCCGCGGGAGAATCCGGCCCGGTTACCGGATTCCGAGGGCATCCCCGCGCTAGTCTTTGATGACGTCCTGCTGGCCCCCTGGAATGACGTGGCGACACTCGAACAGATCATGCGCCAGCACGGTCGCGAGCTGGCAGCCATTATCACCGAACCCATCATGGCCAACATGGGCTGCATTCCGCCGAGGGAAGGTTATCTGCAGAAAGTCTGTGACCTGGCGCACGAATATGGCGCCCTGTTCATCCTTGATGAAGTCGTCACAGGCTTTCGCTACGCGCCCGGCGGATGCCAGCAGTACTACGGCTTGAAGCCGGATCTCAGCACGTTCGGCAAGGCTCTGGGCGCGGGATTCCCGGTCGGCGCCGTCACCGGTGCGCGCGCCATTCTCGTCCGCATGCGCTGGGGCAGCGGAATGGTGCTGCACTATGGAACCTTCAACGGCCACCGCCTCACCATGCGTGTAATCGCGGCCAATCTCGACCTACTTTCTGCCGACGACGGTGCGGTGTACAAGCAAATCTACGCAGTAGGCGATGGCGCGATCGCCGGGCTGCGCGAAGTTTTTCGCCGCCGGAAGATCGACACCATCGTCCAGGGCTTTGGCCCTATGTTCCAGATCTATTTCACCGGCCGCCAGGCAATTCACGACTATCGCGACTACTGCCAATACGTGGACACGGCAAAGTACTCGCGCTTTGTGCACGGATTGCTCGATCGGGGAATCTACATGACGCCTTCCAACGGCCTGCACTGGATTATTTCCACTGCACACACGCAGCAGGATGTCGAAGCTCTTCTGCAGGCCGCAGACGAAGTCTGTGCGGAACTCATATGACGGTCGTCTTCCTCGGCGGAGGGCGGATCACGTCCGCCATCTTGGCAGGTCTACGGCTGCGCGAGGCCAAATCCAAGCACCGGTTCGTCGTGCACGATCACAATCCCGCCAGGTTGCGCGATCTGAAGAACAACTTCGGCGTGGCCATCGAACCTGATCTGCGCGGCGCCGTCCGCCGAGCGGATTTGTTGATCGTTGCGGTGCGGCCGGATTCGCTCAGCGAACTGCTTCGCAGCATCGGAAAAGTGGATCGGCCCCTGCTGTTCGTGAGTCTGGCCGCGG
>Ga0335070_10002947_pt1 | contig 19841 bp, 21 predicted proteins | sample Lox_Sample_13_FD_206722 | JGI IMG/M metagenome (GOLD analysis project Ga0335070, IMG submission 206722) | Soil microbial communities from Loxahatchee National Wildlife Refuge, Florida, United States - Lox_Sample_1.3 | ecosystem: Environmental > Terrestrial > Soil > Wetlands | place: USA... | reverse complement strand
GCGCGGTTCGCGCAGCCTTCGACGAGGTCGTCACGCCCGGAACCCCGCCGCCGCGCTAAGATGGCCGCAGCGTCACGAGGCAGCGTGACCGCACGAGCGCACCCGCGTGTCCCTCCCCGACGACTCGCTCGAAGGCCAGCGCGCGGCCGTCCGCCCCTTCGAGGAGGCGGAGATGGCGCTCGTGCGCGCGGTAGTGCAGCTCGCGCCCTTCGTGGGGGAGCGCGAGGAGCACGGTCTGCGCTATGCGCTCAACCTCGCGCGGCTCGACACGGCGCGCTCCCCCGACGGGTCGGACGTCGACCTCCAGGAGTTCCTCGCCCCTCTGCGAGCGGAGGTCCTCGCGACGGCGGTGCCGCCGTTGTGCCGCTCGGGCGGCGTGGATCGCGCGGCGGTGGCCGCGCTCGCTCCCCGCCTCACCGCGCTCGCCGCCGACTGGCGCCGGCGCGCCATGGCCTCCTTCGAGGGCCGGCTGCCGGCCGACGTGCTCGACCGGGAGGTTTGCGAGAAGGCGCTCGTCCTCGTGTGCGGCGGCGGGGGGGGCGTCGCCTGGTCCTACCTCGGCGGCTTCGCTCTCCTCGAGCAGTACGGGCTCGTGCCGCGGCTGCTCGCCGGGACGAGCATGGGGGCGGTCCTGCTCCTCTTCCGTGCCCGCAACCGCCACTGGCGCCATGCGGAGATGGCGGCGTACCTGGAGCGGCTCACGTTCCGGGGGCTGTTCCGGGTGCTGCGAACCGACAGCCGCTATGGCCTGCCGGCGGCGCTTCGTCTCCACCTCCGCGCCGGCATCGGCGAGGCCTTTCGCGACGGGGCGGGGCGGCCCCTGCGGCTCAAGGACCTCGCGATTCCGCTGCTCGTCGCGGTCACCGGCGTCCGCAACGGGGCGCTGCCGCGCGACCCGAGCTACTACGAGCACCTCCTCGACTTCCACGGGAGGACGCCGAGCCCCAGCGTGATGAAGCGGCTCGTGAGCGACCTCCTCACCGCCATCGGGGAGCTCATGAAGCAGCGGGACCGCTTCGCCCGCATCTACCTGGGAGCGGACGAGGACACCCAGGGCTTCGACGCCGTCGACGCGGTCGGGTTCTCCTCCTCCCTGCCGGGCGTCATCCACTACGACATCCTGCGCGACGACCCCCGAATGCACGGGATGCTGGACGCGCTCATGAAGAAGCACGACCTGTTCCGCCTGGTGGACGGAGGGCTCGTCGACAACCTCCCTGCCCGCGCCGCCTGGGCACGGGTGCGCCGGGGGGCCGTCGCGTCCCGGAACGCCTTCGTGCTTGCGTTCGAGGGGTTCGGGCCCAAGCTCTCTCAGCCGCTGTGGTTCGGCCTGGAGCAGCTCGCGGCGCAGAACGTCGCGCGCAACCGGCCGTTCGTCCACTTCCACAAGTCCTTCCAGAAGGTGCTCTCGCCGCTCGAGGTGCTGCCGTCCGAGTCGAGCCTGCAGCGGGCCGTGCAGCTCGGAAAGAGCGAGCTCGCGCCGGACATGGCCTTCCTCGCCCGCATGTGCCGTCGCTTCCCGGCGCCCGACGCGGCCTGACCGGTTCCCGGTCGCAAGCGCCCTCGACCGGGCGGCGGGGAGGTGATTTGATGGCGCATTCTGAAGAGGGACCCATGCGAATCCGCTACGAACTCAAGCCTCGGCAGCAGCGCCGCTCGTCCCCGTTCCGGCCCCGGGGCCCGCTCTCCTTCGGCCAGCTGCGGACCGACCACATGTTCCTCATGGACTACGAGGACGGGAAGTGGGTGGACCCGCGCATCGTTCCCTACGGGCCGCTCTCGCTCGCCCCCGGAGCGGTCGCCCTCCACTACGCGCAGGAGATCTTCGAGGGCGCGAAGGCCTTCCTGCACGAGGACGGCGAGATCTACGCGTTCCGCATCGACAAGAACGCGGCGCGGATGAATCGGTCGGCGGCCGGCGTGTGCATGCCGTCGGTCCCGGAGCCCGACCAGGTGCAGGCGATCCTGGCGCTCCTCGACGTCGAGCGGCTCTGGGCGCCGGAGCAGGAGGGGGCCTCCCTCTACATCCGCCCGTTCATGATCGGGACGCAGGACTCGCTGGGAGTGAAACCGAGCTCGCGGTACCTCTACTGCGTCTTCCTCTCCCCGAGCGGACCCTACTACCCGGCCGGCTTCCAGGAGCCGGTGAAGCTGCTCGTCACGCGCCGGTTCCATCGCGCGGCCCCCGGCGGCACCGGGGCCTTCAAGACCGGCGGCAACTACGCGGCCTCGCTCATGGCCGGCGAGGTGGCCCACGAGCACGGGGCGAGCCAGGTTCTCTACCTCGACACCTCCGATCGCTACGTCGAGGAGGCGGGGTCGATGAACCACTTCCACGTCACCCGCTCCGGCGCGCTCGTCATCCCCGCCTTCACGGACACCATCCTGCGGTCCGTGACCTCCGAATCGGTGCTCGAGCTCGGGGAGCGCGCCCTCGGCGTCCAGGTTCGCCAGGAGCGGGTCGAGTTCGACGCGTTCCTGGCGGGCGTCCGGGACGGCTCGATCCCGGAGGCGGGCGGGTTCGGGACCGCGGCGGTGGTCTCCGCGGTGGGGGCCTACGTGTTCGACGACGGCCGCGAGGTGAAGGTCGGGGACGGGACCATCGGTCCGGCGACCCGCCGCGTCTACGACGTGCTCACCGGCATCCAGCGCGGCAAGGTCCAGGGCCCCGAGGGCTGGCTCCACAAGGTGGAGCGCCAGGCGGTAGAGGCCGCAGCGCGGCCGCGAAGGCGACCGGCGCCGCGGGCGAGGCGCCCCGGCCGTCGCGTCGTCGCGACGCGGCGCAGGGCGCGCGCGCGCCGCTGACGCCACCTGCCGGGAGCCCCTCCCAGGGGCCTCCGGGCGGCTGCGAGGCGCGCCTGCGCCCCTCGCCGAACGGTTTTTCCGGCCCCGTCACGAGGGCGGGGAATACGCATGATTTCCTGCTGTTGCCGGAGTAAATGTCCCGGGTCATGACGAGCCGCGTCGCAAAAAGTGTTGACCGCTCCGATCGCGGTCGGCTAAATATGAAAAAAGTCCAGCCCGTGGCGAAAAGCACAAATAATTACAAAGCATTGAGTGGAGCAGGGGCGATGCGAAGCCGCTACCTCGACCTAGACGACCGCACCCAGGACCTGGCGGAACGCATTCGCGATTATCCTGATATCGCCCAGGATTTCCTTCAGAAGTACGAGCTCTCCTGGATTTACCACGAGAACGCGCTCGAAGGCGTCGTGTACACGCTCCAGGAGCTGACGACCGCCCTCGACGCCTCGCCCGTCGCAGATGTCACCGTGGTGGGAGCGCTTCAGGAAGTCCGAAACCACAAGACGGCGATCGAGATCATCCGCTCCGAGGCGCGCGCCAAGAAGCCGAGGATCACGGCGACGCTCGTGAAGCGCCTGCACGAGACCCTGAACGCGGGCATTCAGAGCCGCGGCCCCTCCGAGTACAGAAAGGACATGCCGCTCCACCGCGCCTACTTCCACGAGATCGCGGACCCGGCGAAGATCCCCAACCTGCTCGCGAAGCTCCTCGAGTCGACGGACACCGCCGAGTTCCGCCAGAGCCACCCGCTCCACCAGGCCTCCAGGGTGCAGCACGGCTTCATGCAGGTGTTCCCCTACACGGACGGCTCGGGCCGGGTTGCCAGGCTGCTCGCGAACCTCCTCCTTTTGCATCGCGGCTACCTCCCCTGCATCGTCCACTCCGTCGACAGGCAGCGCTACTACGAGTCGCTCCGCGCCCCGGAGCCGGTCCTGCGCGACCTCATGCTCGAGGCCATGGAGAACGCGCTCGCGAACGGCGAGCGGTTCTTCGCGGACGTGATGGCGGCGCGCGCGAAGCGCGCCGCCCGCTGAAGCGAACTCTCCGTCGCGACTGGCGTTTTCCGGGAGCCTGCGGTTCACGGGCATGGCGGGCGCCTGTCCGATAGTGTATACGGGCACCCCCCATGGTCCTGGGCGCGCACGAGGGAATCGGAGGCGGCGTCTCGAAGGCGTTCGAACGCGCCGAGGAAGACACGGCCGACGCCGTCCAGATCTTCGTGCGCAACCCGCGCGGGTGGGCGTCTCCACCCCTTGCCGACGACGAGGTCGAGCGCTTCCGTGCCGAGGCGCGCCGCACCGGCAAGCCCACGGCCGCGCACTCGCTGTACCTCGCGAACCACGCCGCGGCGGACCGGGTGCTCCGCGAGAAGTCCTGGAAGGCGCTCTCGGACGAGCTCGCGCGCTGCGAGGAACTCGGCATCCCCTTTCTCGTGTTCCACCCCGGCAGCAACCCGGACGAGGCGGCCGGCCTCGCCCTCGTCGCCGAGGGGATGGAGCGGGCGCTCGACGAGGTGAAGGGCAAGGCCCGGCTCGCCATCGAGATCACGGCGGGACAGGGAAGCTCCCTCGGGTGGCGATTCGAGCACGTGGCCGCCATCCGAGACGCGCTGCCCGCGGGCGCGCGACGCCGCGCCGCCGTCTGCTTCGACACCTGCCATGCCTTTGCCGCGGGCTACGACCTGCGGGGGGCCGAGGGATTCGAGGGCGTGTTCAAGGAGTTCGACCGCGTCGTCGGCCTCTCCCACCTGAAGCTGTTCCACCTGAACGACTGCAAGAAGCCTCTCGGTTGCCGGGTAGACCGGCACGAGCACATCGGCAAGGGCGAGATGGGCCTCGACCCGTTCCGGCGCCTCGTGAACGACGAGCGCTTCTCGGACGTCCCCGGCTTCCTCGAGACGGAGATGCTGTTCAAGGAGAACCTCCGAGTGCTCCGGTCACTCGCCCGATCATGACGCGCGCCGTCCAGACTCAGCAGAGCCCCGCCCGCCTGCGGCCGCGCCGCACGAGGGTCGCCCTCCTCCCCGGCTCGACCGGCGAGGTCCGCCGGAGGCTCGACCGCCTCGTCGAGCACGCGCGCGGGCATCGCCGGGCGCTCATCCTCACGCACGACAACCCCGACCCCGACTCGCTCGCCTCGGGAGTGGCGCTCGCCTGGCTCCTCGAGCGGCTCGCCGGCGTCGCGGCCGTCGTGGCCTACGGCGGCATCGTGGGACGGGCCGAGAACCGGGCCCTCATCAAGGTCTTGAAGCTCCCGGTGGTCCCGCTCTCGCGAGTCGTCTTCGACGACTACGACCTCATCGCCATGGTCGACACCCAGCCCGAGCACGGGAACCACTCGCTCCCCTCCGCGCACTTTCCCGACGTCGTCATCGACCACCACCCGCCCCGGCCGGAGAGCCAGCTCGCCGCGGTCGCGGACGTGGGGCGGCAGGCGGGCGCGACCTCCACGGTGGTGACCGACTACCTGCGCGCGAGCGGGCTCGAGGTGCCCTCGCCGATCGCCACCGCGCTCTTCTACGGCATCAAGTCGGACACCCGCGACCTGGAGCGGGAGACCACCCGCCCGGACGTCGAGGCCTACCTGTGGCTCTTCCCCCAGGCCGACCCGCAGGCACTCTCGGAGATCGAGCACCCCCGGCTCCCCGAGGACTACTTCCGCCTCTTCCACACCGCCGTGGAGAGGGCGCTCGTGTTCGACGACGCGGTCGTCTGCGACCTCGGGAAGGTCTACTACCCGGACCTCGTCGCCGAGGTCGCGGACCGATTCCTCGCCATGGCCGAGGTGAGGTGGTCGCTCGCCTTCGGGCTCTTCCACGGTAGCCTCTACTTCTCGCTGCGCACCCGCGACCGGCGCATGAACGCCGGCAAGCTCATCCGCGACGTCATCGAGACCCGGGGTGGCTCCGCCGGCGGCCACGGCTCCATGGCCGGCGCCCGGCTCGCCGTGAAGGGGTTGGCACTCCCCGCGCGACGGCGGCTCGTGCGCGAGGTCGTCCAGAGCTTCCTGGAGGCGTTCGGGGTCGAGCGGTGCCGGCCCCGGAAGCTCGTGTGATCTACCTCGACCACAACGCCATCACCCCGGTCCGCCCGCAGGCCGTCGCCGCCGTCGAGGCCTCGCTCGCGGCCTTCGGGAACCCGTCGTCCACCCACGCTGCCGGGCGACAGGCACGCGGGCTCCTCGACGAGGCCCGCGAGCTCGTCTCTCGCGCGCTCTCCGTGGCTGCGCGGGATCTCGTATTCACGTCGGGCGCCACGGAGGCCGCCGCCCTCGTCGTTCGCGGTGTGCTCGACGCCGCTCCGCCGGGGCGGACGGGCCTCGTGGTCACGGCCGTGGAGCACCCCTGCGTCCTCGACCTCGCCCGGGAGCTCGCGCACGGCGGGACCCCGGTCCAGGTGGTCGCGGTCGACGACGCCGGCATCGTCGACCTCGAGGCTCTCGCGAACGCGGTCTCCGCGGAAACCGCGCTCGTGTGCTGCATGCTGGCGAACAACGAGACGGGCGTGATCCAGCCGGTCGCCGAGGCGGCGAGGCTCGCGCACCGGGCCGGCGCGCCGCTCTTCTGCGACGCCGTGCAGGCCGTCGGGAAGATCGGCGTCGACCTGCGCGCCTTGGGCGTCGACGCGGCGGCGCTCACGAGCCAGAAGTTCGGCGGGCCGCGTGGCGCGGGCGCGCTCTGGGTCGCGCCCGGGATGCGCCTCGCGCCGCAGCTCGGGGGCCACCAGGAGCGGGGGCGCCGGGCCGGCACCGAGAACCTGCCCGGGATCTGCGGGATGGGGGCCGCCCTCCACGCGGCCACGATGGCGCTCCCGGAGGAGGAAAAGAGGACCCGGGCGCTCCGCGACCGGCTGGAGGCCGGGCTCGTCGCCGCCGTGCCCGGGGCGAAGGTGAACGGCGCCTCGGCCCCCCGACTGCCGGGCACGACGTCCATCACCTTCCCGGACACCGACGGCGAGGCCCTGCTCATGGCCATGGACCTCGAGGGCATCTGCGCCAGCGCCGGGGCCGCCTGCACGTCCGGCTCGACCAGGCCCTCCCACGTGCTCTCGGCGATGGGCCTGTCGGTAGACGAGGCGCGGGGAACGCTCCGGCTGTCGCTCGGCTGGACGAGCACCGAGGAGGACGTCGCGGCGGCCTTGAAGGTCGTCCCCCCGCTCGTGAAGCGGGTCCAGGAGGCAATCCGGGTGCCCTAGGCGGCTCTTTTCCGTCCGTGTTTCAGTGCCTTCCGGCTTCGACTTGACTTCCCGCACGCCGGCTCCTACGATTCTTACATAATCTCCCCGTGAATTCGGGGGTTTGGGTTCTTTTCGAGTTCGATCTGCCCCCTGCTGGGTTCGCGATTGGCTTCGCGTAGTTTGGGCCGACTCTGAACAAAGAGGAGCACCCGGCCCCGCCCATGAGCAAGCTCCCGCGTAGCGAGGGAGAAGCCTACGGGCGGAGGCGACGAGGGTGCCCCACCTGTGGCAACACAGGTCCAAGCAACCGAGCCACACGGCCTGCGCGGGGGGCTCTTTTCTCCCATGGACAACGGCGAGGCGAAGCGAGTGCTCCGGGAGCGGCTCGTCCGCATCCGGGCTGCGTTGCCGGAGCCCGCGCGCGCTGCCGCGGCCCGGGCCTGCGCCGGGCTCGTCGAGGGCCTGCCCGCCTGGAAGCGCGCGAGGACCGTCGCCCTCTACGCCCCCATCGGGGCAGAGGTCGACACGTCGGAGCTCGTCCGCCGCGCGCTCGCGGGAGGGAAGCGTGTCGCCTGGCCCGTCCTTCGCGCCGGCCGCGTCGCGCTCGACTTCGCGGCCTGCGCCCCGGAGGAACTCGTCGCGGGCGCGCTCGGGACCCGAGAGCCCCCCGCCTCGGCGCTCGCCGTGCCGCCCGCGGAGATCGACCTCGTCGTCGTTCCCGGGGTCGCGTTCGACGAGTCGGGGAACCGGCTCGGTCGCGGGCGCGGTCACTACGACGCGACGCTCGCGGGCCTCCCGGGGACGGCGTCGCGCGTCGGGCTCGCCTTCGAGATCCAGCTCGTCCCCCTAGTACCCCGCGAGGACCACGATGCGCCTCTCGACGCCGTCGTGACCGAGCGGCGCGTGTGCGCCGCGTCGCGCCCTCTGCGTTGACACGGGGGGCGCCCCGGGGTGAGATTCCAGCCCCTTGAAACTCCTCTTCCTCGGCGACGTATTCGGCAAGCCCGGCCGCAACGCTGTGAAGCGCCTCGTGCCGCGCCTCATCGTGCGCCATGGGCTCGACCTCGTGGTGGCGAACGTGGAGAACGCGGCGAACGGCATCGGGGTGACCCCGGAGGCGGCGGACGAGCTCCTCGGAGCCGAGGTGAACCTGCTGACGAGCGGCAACCACATCTGGGCGAAGCGCGAGATCGTCCCCTACCTGCAGGCGCCGGGGAGCAGGCTTCTTCGGCCGGCGAACTACCCCGAGGGCGCCCCCGGGCGGGGGCACGGAATCGTGGCGACGCCCGACGGTCGGAAGCTCGGGGTCGTGAACCTGGAGGGGCGGGTCTTCATGAAGGACCTGGACGATCCCTTTCGCCTGGCCGAGCGGCTCGTCGCGGAGCTCAAGGCGGCGGGTTGCCGGGCCATCCTCGTCGACATGCACTGCGACGCGACGAGCGAGAAGAACGCGATGGGGTGGTTCCTCGACGGCCGCGTCTCCGCGGTCCTCGGAACCCACACCCACGTGCAGACGTCGGACGCGCGCGTGCTCCCGGGCGGGACTGCCTACATCACCGACGTGGGGATGTGCGGGCCCTGGGACTCCGTCATCGGCGTCAAGAAGGAGCTGGTCCTGGAGCGCTTCCTCACCCAGCGCCCGATCTCGTTCGAGCCGGCGCGGCGCGAGGTCTACCTCCAGGGCGCTGTCGTGGACATCGACGAATCGACCGGCCGCGCCCGCTCCATCGAGCGGGTGCAGGAGCGAGACGAGGAGCAGCCGTGACGGGAGATCCCAGGCTCAGGAGCGCCACGCCCGACGAGCAGTTCCGCGAGGTGACCCGCGGCATGGTCGACCTCCACGTGGAGAAGGAGCTGCGAGACCGGCTGGAGCGCGCGTACACGACCGGGCTGCCGATGCGGGTCAAGGCGGGCTTCGATCCCACCGCGCCGGACCTGCACCTCGGCCACACGGTGCTGCTCTCCCGCATGCGCCGCTTCCAGCAGTTCGGGCACACGGTCATCTTCCTCATCGGCGACTTCACGGGCCTCATCGGGGACCCGACGGGACGCAACGCCACCCGGCCGCCTCTCAGCCGCGAGCAGATCCTGCAGAACGCCGAGACCTACAAGCGGCAGGTCTTCAAGATCCTCGACGACCGCGAGACCGAGGTGCGATTCAACTCGGAATGGCTCGGGCCCATGGCCTTCGCGGACGTGGTGCGCCTCGCGAGCCGGTACACGGTGGCGCGGATGCTCGAGCGCGACGACTTCAAGAAGCGCTACACGGGCAACACGCCCATCAGCATCCACGAGTTCCTCTACCCGCTCGCGCAGGGCTACGACTCGGTGGCGCTCCGCTGCGACATCGAGCTCGGATCGTCCGACCAGCTCTTCAACCTGCTCGTGGGCCGCACCCTCATGCAGCACTACGAGCTGACGCCGCAGATCGTCCTCACCGGGCCCATCCTGGAGGGCCTCGACGCCAAGCTCGACCCCGCCACCGGCAGGATCGCCGGCGACAAGATGTCGAAGTCGCTCGGCAACTACGTCGGCGTCGCCGAGCCCGCCGAGGAGCAGTTCGGGAAGCTCATGTCGATCACCGACGACCTCATGTGGCGCTACTACGAGCTGCTGTCCGAGCGCACGACGGCGGAGATCGCCGCGCTCCGCTCGGGCCACCCGAAGGCCGCGAAGGTGGCGCTCGCGAAGGAGATCGTCCAGCGCTTCCATGGGTCCGAGGCGGCGCGCCGCGCCGAGGAGCACTTCGAGCAGGTGCACGCGCGCCGCGAGACGCCCGAGGACGTCGTGGAGAAGGGCTTCTCGCTGGGGGGGCAGCCGTCCGTGCCGCTCGCGAACCTCCTCGCCGACGCCGGGCTCGCTTCGTCGCGCAGCGAGGCCCGGAGGCTCGTCTCCCAGGGCGGGGTGACCGTGAACGGAGAGAGGGTGCAGGACCCGCAGGCGGCGCTCGGAGCGGGCGAGTACCTCGTCAAGGTCGGGAAGAGGCACTTCGCGCGCCTCCGGCTCACCTAGCGGCCGGCGCCCCGCGAAACCCCCTGCCGACGACGTAGACCTCGAAGCTGCGCTCGCGCGTCGCCTCGGGGCGGGCGACGAGCACCTTGTCGAACGAGGCGCGCACCTCGCGCTGGAAGGCGGGGAAGTCCCCTCCCATGAACACCTTCACGACGAAGCTGCCGCCGACGCGGAGCACCTCCCGGGCAACGGCGAGCGCCGTCCGGGCGAGTTCGAGGGAGCGGGCCTCGTCGGTCACCTTCACCCCGATGGTCTTCGGCGCCATGTCGCTCGTCACGAGGTCGTAGCGGCCCGGGTGGACCTGCCGGAGGGCCTCGAGCGCGTCCGGCGCAAGGAGGTCGAGGACGGCGGTGCGAACCCAGGGCTTTCCGATCGCCCGGATCGGCTCCCGGTCGACGCCGACGGCGAGCCCCCGGGGGCCGACCGCCTCAGCGAGGACCTGGAGGAACCCCCCGGGCGCGGCACCGAGGTCGAGGACCGCCTGCCCGGGCGCAAGCAGGCGGTGGCGCTCCAGGATCTCCTGGATCTTGAACGCCGACCGCGCCCGGAGACCGTGCTCCTTGGCGCGGAGGAAGAAGCGGTCGCGCGGGTCGTACGGCTTCGCCATCGGGGCTCCGGTCTTGCGGGACAGGAACGCCGCGATATCCTCCGGCAAGGGCTCCCGTCAAGCATGGTCTCGTGGAAGGCTGCAGCCATCGCCGCGCCCTTCGCCCTGGCAGGCGTCTGGGCCATCGCCGGCTCGACCCGAGAGCTCGGGCGGCTCGAGGAGGACTTCCGGCGGCAGGGGGAGGCGAGCGCCGCCGAGGGTGCCTCTTTCGTCGAGACCTTCCAGGCCGAGCACGCCGACCGGTACCTCAAGGCCCTTGACCAGCGCCGCGAGATCGCGGCCCGGATGGCGCGGATGCGCCGGGCCCGGTTCCTGGGCCTCTTCGCGCTCGTCGGGGCGGGCCTCGGGGTCGCAGCCGGCAGCGTGCTGCGGCGCATCTCGCGCGACTTGGAAGACGACCGCCGCTGGCTCCGCGGCGACGGCCCTCCACCGTGATCATTGGGACCGGAAGGGTCGACTTTTCGTCCCCTTGACTTGATCGAGCCGGCTGTCGGATAACGCGATTCCCAAGCCGCGACGCCCCCCGGGGCGCGTACCAAGGAGAAGGAAGACAGATGGCGACCATCATCACCGAGGAGTGCATCAACTGCGGCGCGTGCGAGCCCGAGTGCCCGAACGGCGCCATCAGCCAGGGCGAGGACATCTACGTCATCAACGCCGACCTGTGCACCGAGTGCGTCGGCTTCCACGACGAGGAGGCCTGCGCCGCGGTGTGCCCGGTCGACTGCTGCGTCCCCGATCCGAACCGCCCCGAGACCGAGGAGCAGAACTACGCGAAGCTCGCGAAGATCCACGCCGACAAGACCTTCCCTCCGCTCGGCGAGCTGCCGGCCGAGCTGTCGCGCTTCCGCAAGAGCGCCTAGAGCCCCTCTGCGCGAGGACGGGGGGCGCGAGCGCCCCGCCCGGGCTCCGTGACATTTGCCCCGCGTGCTCCTCCGGGCGCGCGGGGCTTTCCTTTGCTAGAACTGCGCCTCGGAGGCGAACGATGGGCGACGGCACCCTCACCGGCGGGCAACTCGTAGCGCGGATGCTCAAGAAGGAGGGCGTGGGCACCGTCTTCACGCTCTCGGGCCTCCACATCGCCCCCATCTACGTTGGGCTCGTCGAGGAGGGCATCCGTGTCGTCGACACGCGACACGAGCAGGCCGCCGCGCACGCGGCGGACGCCTGGGCACGCCTCACGCGCGGGGTCGGGTGCGCGATCGTCACCGCCGGCCCCGGGGTGACCGACGCCGTCACCGGTGTCGCCAACGCCTGGGCCGCCAACGTCCCGCTCGTCCTCCTCGGCGGTGCCGCGCCCACCTTCAACCAGGGACGGGGCTCGCTGCAGGAGATGCCCCAGACGCAGCTCTTCCAGGGAATCACGAAGTGGAGCGATCGGGTCCCCTCCCCCGATCTCGTCCCGAGCTTCCTCGCGAAGGCGTTCCGGGTAGCTCGCGCCGGTCGGCCCGGACCCGTATTCCTCGAGATCCCCTGGGACGTCCTGTCGAACGGCGCGGACGCGGCCATCGCGGACGCGACAACCGGATACCGCACCGATGCGCGCTCCCCGGGCGACCCTCGCGTGGTCGACCGGGCGCTCGAAATCCTCGCTCGCGCGGAGCGCCCCGTCCTCCTCGGCGGGTCCTCCGTCTGGTGGGACGGAGCGGCAGACGTCCTCGACCGCTTCGCTCGCCGGACCGGGATTCCGGTCTACCTGAGCGGCATGGGCCGCGGCTCGCTGCGCGCCGACCACCCCTCGTTCTTCCAGCACAGCAGGAAGGAGGCGCTCGGCGAGGCCGACGCGGTGCTCGTGGTCGGGACGCCGCTCGACTTCCGGGTCGGATACGGGACCGAGCCCACCTTCGCGGCGGGCGCCCGGGTGATCCAGGTGGACATCGAGGGCGCCGAGATCGGGCGCAACCGACCCATCGACGCGGGAATCGTCGGCGACACGCGCAGCGTCCTCGAGCAGCTGGAGGCGGGATCGAAGGCCGGCGACCGCGCCAAGGCGTGGCGCGAGAAGCTCCGGGCGAGCGAGGCGAAGCGGCTCGATCGGCAGCGGGGCTTCGAGGCGAGCGAACAGCGCCCCATCCACCACTTCCGGCTCGCGCGCGCCGTCGACGAGGTCGCGCGGCGCGCCGGCGACGTGACGTTCGTCGGCGACGGGGGCAACGTCGTCGCCGTGGCCGCAAAGGTGATCCAGCTCCCCGGGCCGGGGCGGTGGCTCGACCCCGGCCCGCTCGGCTGCCTGGGCGTCGGCGCCCCCTTCGCCATCTCGGCGAAGCTTCTCGCACCCGAGCGGCCGGTCTGTGTCATCCAGGGCGACGGGGCCTTCGGCCTCAACGGATTCGACTTCGAGACCGCCGTCCGCTTCAAGCTTCCCATGGTAGTCGTCGTCGGGAACGACGCCGCCTGGGGCCAGATCCTCATCCCCCAGCGCGACACGTACGGCGAGGACAAGAGCCCGGCCACCCGGCTCGCGCCCACGCGCTACGATCGCGTCGTCGAGGCGTTCGGGGGCAAGGGCGAGCACGTCGAAGACCCCGCCGACCTCGTGCCGGCGCTCGAGCGGGCCTTCGCCTCCGGCACCGTCTACTGCGTCGACGTCGCCATCGACCCCGAGGCCGCGGCAGCTGCCGGGGCCGCCGGCTACGCCGTCTAGAGAGGAGGTCCCATGTCCGCGCCCCACCCGAAGCTCCACCGAGATCGTTCGGTGGTTCTCATCGTCGACGTGCAGGATCGCCTGACGCCGGCGATGCCGCCCGAGGCGCTCGACCGCCTCGTCAAGTATGCGCGCGCCCTCGTCCACGCGGCAAAGACGCTCGGCATGCCCGTCATCGCCACCGAGCAGTACCCGAAGGGACTCGGCCGGACGCTGCCGCAGATCGTGGAGCTACTGCCTTCGCCACCCCTCGAGAAGGTGCATTTCTCCTGCGGGGCCGACGCCGCCTTCCAGCGGACGCTCGAGAACACCGGCCGGAAGCAGGTCGTCCTCGCCGGCATGGAGAGCCACGTCTGCGTCTTCCAGACGGCCCGCGACCTCGTCGCCATGGGCTTCGACGTCCACGTGTGCGCCGACGCGGTGACGAGCCGGACCGAGGAGCACCGGGAGCGGGGGTTGGACCTCTGCCGGGACGCCGGGGCCGTCGTCACGACCGCCGAAACGGCGATCTTCGACCTCCTCCACCAGGCCGCGACGCCGGAGTTCAAGGCGATCTCGTCGTGGGTGAAGTAGGCGCGGCCCGGAACGCCCGGGGGAAGCAGTGTCCGGAGCAGTGTCCGGAGCAGTTGACCCTGTCCTGTTGCGGTGTTACCTATGCCGTCCCCTGTCTGACCGGGGCGTAGCGCAGCCTGGTAGCGCACTTGCTTGGGGTGCAAGTGGTCGCTGGTTCAAATCCAGTCGCCCCGACCATCAAAGCCCCCGTCACCTGAGCACTTATTTGGTGACGGGGGCTTTCTTTTTGGGGCTCGGGGTGCGCTTTGGGGTGCGTTTTCTAAATGTTTGGACAGCCAGGGTCTACGCCCCTGCTCGCACTCGGCGCTCGACGGCCGGGGGCACGTTCCACAAGCCCAACTGGCCGCCCGCCCGCACCGGCTTCACGCGGCCCACGGGCCACGCGCCTCCCCGCGCAGCCCCAGGTACTCCACGAGCGCCACGACAAAGCCTGGATGCTCCACCGGGCGTGGTCCCTTCCTCGTCGACGTGGACTGTATTGAGGGGAAACGCTTGAGCCGCAGGGCCTTGGTGACGCTTTGCCGAGTGCCGTCGCCGGGTTCCATCACCATGGGTTAATGGTTTCTCATCCCTGCGGGGCGCTCTGCTGAACCGCGCGGTCCGCGAGTTCAGGCAAGCTCACAGCGTGCACGTGCTACAACTTGGCGTTGACGTACTTGGCCAGGATCATCTTGGCGGCCGTCTGATACCCCACGCCCAACTCTTGGCCGCGCCGGCGAAGCTTCGCCTTCAGTTCGTCGCTGAGGAGGATGGACGTGGGTCGCTGCGAACGAACGACGACGGCTGTCCCACTGGACTTGATGTCATCACCAAGATCCTGCTCTTCGAACGCACGCAGCGTCGCATCGCGAGCGCTCGCAGCATTCTTCATTCTCCGCGTACCAGGGCTCTTCTTACGTCGCGACATCGTAGGCCTCCTTCTCCTTCTTCCGCATCGCGCGGCAACTGATCGGCCGAAGCTTCTCGCCGCGGCGGGCGAAGATCAGGGCCGCGTGGCGGCCGTCCGAGGTGACGCCAAGGAGCAGGAAGCGCGCCTCCTCGTGTGCCGGCTCAACGATGCGACCGGCGAACATCACGGGCGCATCCAAGATGCTCTCCACGTCCGCGGTGTGGAAGCCGTGTTTCGCTTGGCTCTTCGTGCTGTTCCCGGCATCCCACTCCATCGCTGGACGGGTTTCCAGCCATGTGGCGATTTCTGGCTCCGCAACCAGGTTCACGGCTCAGAACATAGCTATGTCATAGTGGTTGGTCAACCGCAACCGGCAGGCCCCTGCCCCGCCCAACGTCCAAGGTCGCGTCCACGTGAACGCCCCTGAGAGCGGCCGCTTCTCGCCGGCCACTGCCCGTAGGCTCACTGATGGCCTCTGCAACTCCGCACGAAGCGCACGAGGTCCTGGCTCGCTATCCGGATCGAATGCGTCGAGATCCTCAGGTGCCGAAGCCGGCCTGAGGCGCAGAGCGCGTACACCGTGGCTGTCGACGTCTTGAGCTTCGCTACGGCCTCCTTCACAGTAAGCAGTGCATCCGCACCCGCGGTGACATTTGGTTGCATTACCGGTGCATTAAACGGCTGGCGAAGAGCAGCAGAATCTGGCGAAAGCATCAGCCGTGCCGCTTCGGAATTGTCCGCAGATTGCGAAACCTTGCGAGACTCTGCTTCACGCTGCCGATCGTCTTGGCGGGATTGGGGTGCAAGTGGTCGCTGTTTCAAATCCAGTCGCCCCGGCGCTGGATTGCCGGTCAGGTCTCGCCGAGTGTCGCCAGAAACTCGGCGGCGCTGACCACCATGACGCCCGCGAAGCTTCCCACGGCGAGTACCGCCGCGTCGCCGCTGACGATGGTTCGGGCACCAGCGGCGAGCGCCGTTGCGAAGAGCACATCGTCATAAGGGTCCGACTTGACGACGCGCACGTCGCCGAGCAGGTCGGCCGGCACCATGGTGGCGATGGTCGCCAGCTTGGAAAGCACCTGCCGGGCCTGCGGCTCGCGCCCCTTCAGCCGCTTCAGGATGCGCGGCAGGTCGAGCATGCGACGGCACTCCACGGCGATGGCCGGCGTCCACACCAGCTCGTAGCGGAGCCCGGCCGCCCTGAGGACGGCCGCCGGCACGCCGGCCCGGTTGAGGATGCCGCTCACGACCACGTTGGTGTCGACGACGGCGCGGATCACCGGCGGCGGCTCCGCACCTCGCGCTTCGCCTTGGCGGCAAGCTCGGCGGCCTCCTCGTCCGTCATGTCTCCTCCGGCCTTGGCCGCGTCGAGCAGCCGCGCCAGGTCCACGACCGCCCGCCGCTTACGGGCCGCGGCGATCGCCAGGTCGCGAAGCCAGGCGGACACCGACCCGCCCGGCGCCATGCGCCTGAGCAGGTCCCGGTCGGCCTTGGTGACGCGGACGGGAATGATGACGTCCTTGGTAGCCATGCAGATGGTTATACAACGTATGGCGGTACGTGCACACCGGCGCGCCAGGTCCCTTGCGCTGCTTGGGCCCGAGCGGACGGCGTCCGCCTCCTTGTTCCGTCTATCTACTTGACAGTCGTCTTTTCGCTAGACAGATTTGTGCCGTGGACGCGCGGCAAGTTCTGCGGGCGCGCCTCTGACCTCGGAGGCGAGGTCGTGCGCCAGAAGGGCTCGCACGCACGCGCCCGGGCTGGGGAGTGCTTCGCCACGGTTCCGGACCATGGGTCCCGCGACATCCCAGTCGGGACGCTGCGCTCCATCGAGCCGCAGCTCCCCCCGAGTCTCGGAGCGGGGTGGCTTCGGGGAGGGAAGGAGGAATGATGGCAAGGTACGTGGTGACATACGAGCGAGATGAGGGTGGCTGGTGGATTGCCGGACTGCACGGCGTGCCCGGGGTCAACAGCGATGGAAGGACCGTCTCCGACGCGCGTCGCCGGGTCCGGGAAGCACTCTCGCTCGCGATCGGTGACGAAGCCGCCGAACGTGCCGTCCTGGTGGACGACGTGAAGCTGCCCGCTGAAGTGAAGCGGGCCGTTCGTCGAGCTGTGGCGACCCGGACCCGGGCCGAACGCCTCCAGGCTGCTGCTCAGGACGCCACCCGCACTCTCGTCAAGGAGCTCACCCGGAGATACGGCCTTTCGCTCCGGGACGCGGCAGATCTGCTTGGCGTTTCTCACCAACGCGTTCAGCAACTCAAGGCGGCGCGCCCTTAGAACGTCCGAGGGCAGTCATGGTGTGGGTTTCCACTCCGTTGGCGGCGATGGAATGCGCCACCGTCATGGCGCGACGTATTGCATTTCGGCCTCGGCCAGCACCTCGTCTCGGAAGTACCGGCTCAGAAACCCGGGGGTGGTGAGGTCCACCTTCCGACCAACGATGGCAGTGAGTTCCTCTTCCATTCTAAAGAAGGCCAAGCCTGGGACGTCCGCGTCGCTGTGCGGCCCGAAGTCGTCTCGCAAGACCGAGCCGAACAGCGCCAAGCGGCGCACGTGGTGCCGCTGGCAGAACTGAGCGAGTTGGCGGTGATCGATGGCGATCCGCGCAGCCATAAGCCTTCTTCCTATCAGTTTGGCCGGACCGGCCGCGATCACTTTGGCCGAACCAGCTTCGCCAACGCGGTGCGGCATGCGATCACCCTGGCCGAACCAGAGGCGATCACTTTGGCCGAACCAACCGCGATCAGCTTGGCCGAACCACGACCGATCTCCTACCCCGGTCGATCACGCGTGGAAGCGGAGCTTCTTCTGGTCGGCCACCACCGAACCGCCCCGCCTCCCGCCGTCTTCGGACTTCTCCTAGGGTGACAGCAGCCCGATTCCTCGATCCAACGATGACGAAATCGATGACGAGCGTCGCCGGTATCGGGCCTGCGCTCGTCATCGCGATGGGTCGGCGAATTGCCGCCCCAACAACTCGTTCGTAGCGCAGCCTCGTTGCGTCGCTATGATCGGCGGACACTGCGACGGAGGGAGCCTGGCCGGGTTTAGCGACTTCGTATTCGAGTTGAGGCGGCGGCGCGTAATCCGCGGGCTCGCGGCTTGGGGAATCGTCTCCTTCGCGGTGCTCCAGGTCGTCGAGCCAATCATGCATGCGCTCGAGCTGCCGGACTGGACGCTGAAGGTCGTCGTGGCCGCCCTTGGTATCGGGTTTCCTGTGATGGCAATGCTCGCATGGGCCTTCGACCTCAAGACCACCGGCTTTGAGCGAACTCAGCCCAGCCCCGAGGAAGCCGGTAGGGGAGCCGCCTCGCCTCGGGGAACTCGGCTGGCCCTCCTCCTTCTTGGCCTTGGTGTTACTGCCGCCGTGCCTGGCCTCGTCTACTTCTTCGTCTGGCCGGGCACCGGGCAACGGCCACTGGCAACTTCAGGGCCGGCCACTCAGGCGGGAACCTCCATCGCTGTTCTGCCCTTCGCAGATATGAGCGAGACACACGACCAGGGGTATTTCGCGGATGGTGTCGCGGAGGAGGTCTTGAACTCGCTATCCCGAGTCAAGGGGCTCAAAGTAGTCGGGCGCACTTCCTCCTTCTTCTTCAAAGGCAAGACCGAGGACCTACGCACCATCGGCGAGAAGCTCCACGTCGCGAACTTGCTGGAGGGCAGCCTCCGGAGGAGCGGGGGCCACGTCCGCATTACAGCCCAGCTCATCAAGGCCGCCGACGGAAGCAGTCTGTGGTCGGAGACATTCGACCGGCAGTTGGACGACATCTTCAAGGTACAAGACGAAATCGCCGCTGCCGTCACCCGTGCGCTCGAGGTGAAGCTGCTCCCGGGACAAGAGAGCGTCGGCGCGCGAACCGGAAATCTCGAAGCTTACCGCCTGTATCTGATCGGGCGGCGGGCTGTCCAGACGGCGGCTAACGATGCCGACTTCCAGCGCTCCATCGACGTGCTGGAGCGAGCGGTACGCCTTGACCCAAGCTACGCGCAGGCCCAAGCTTTGCTGGGTTCCGCCATTTTTGAGCGCTTGAACATCCTGTCGCCCTCCGCGCTCGGCCCCGACGAGTGGAACGCGCAGTGGGCCAGAGTCCTGGCGCTTGCCGAAAAGGCTATCGCGCTCGCGCCCGATGTCGCAGATGGTTACCTCCTCCGCGCAACGCTTCGATCTTGGGTCGAGCGCGACTGGGCGGGTGCCCAGGCCGACTACGAGAGGGTCATGGCGCTCGATCACGGAAGCGTCAGCGGAAGGCGGGAATACGCCCTCCTGCTTGCCTCCCTGGGGAGGGTGGGCGAGGCCGTTCGAATAGCGAGGGCGAACGTACAGACTGATCCGCTGGACACTCAAAGCTGGCTCTGGTTGGGCGTCTTCCTGGCGGCGAGCGGCAACCTTGACGAGGCCGTGGCTGCCTACCGGCATGGCCTAGAGGTGGAGCCCAGGGAACCCCGCCTACTTCGGCAACTGGGCTTCGCATACGTCCTGCAGGGGCGGAACCAGGAGGCAGTCGAACTCTTCCACAATCACCCGATCGCCTACATGAAACACACTGGCCTCGCCCTCGCACAGCACGCGCTCCACCGGAGTGCGGAGGCGCAGCGCTCCGTTGACGCACTAACGGTGCTCGAAGAACCCTATTGGCTCGCCGTAGTGTACGCCTGGATGGGCGACAATGACCTCGCTTTCCAATCGCTGGAACAGAGCACGCGCAGCAAGGCCAGCACGGCCATACGCTACATCCGCTTCGACCCGTTCCTCCGTGGGCTTCGTTCCGACCCACGCTACATCGCGTTGCTAAAGAAGATGAACTTGCCTTTGGATTGAGGAGCGCGGTCGCGGGACCCTCGCGAGCGATCCTTCGCCGGGCTAAGGCAACCTCGAGCGTCAACTTTCGCCGAGGCTGGGCGCGGCTGGTCGCCTACTTGTCTTGCCCGCACGCCACCTCGTACCGAAGGTGTGAACCCGTGGTCCCAACGCAAAGCGCGCTTCGGGTCACGACCCGAATTGTGGGTTCCGGAAACTCTTGCCGGTGAATTCCGGAAATTATTGCCGGTTGAGTTGATGCCTCCTGGGTCGCGTCGTCAAGGCCCAGGTGCTTGGTTCGGAGCGACGGGCCGTCGAGCTTGAGGAGA
>Ga0335070_10002946_pt1 | contig 19842 bp, 17 predicted proteins | sample Lox_Sample_13_FD_206722 | JGI IMG/M metagenome (GOLD analysis project Ga0335070, IMG submission 206722) | Soil microbial communities from Loxahatchee National Wildlife Refuge, Florida, United States - Lox_Sample_1.3 | ecosystem: Environmental > Terrestrial > Soil > Wetlands | place: USA... | reverse complement strand
CCGGGGTCGATAACGCCTCTCTGAAGAGCCTCGCCGCAACCAGCACAGATATTGCAACCTCCACTCCTACCGAGACGGAAACCTTGACCAGCACGCCAAACCCGACGGATACGCCGACCCAAACCAACACGCCGACCGACACACCGATTCCCACCGATACACCCACTTATACCCCGCTTCCGACCAATTCACCCATACCCACCGACACACCCGCGCCGACCGACACCCTCCAGCCGACGAATACCCTCCAGCCAGCGACGGATACACCCAAGCCAATTGATCCTCCTACGCCGACCAATCCACCTACGCCGACCAATCCACCTACGCCGACCATGACGCCGATGCCGACCAAGCCTCTCAAGGAAACCAGGACACCCATACCGACCAGGACGCCCATACCGACCAAGGTGCCCACAAACGTAGCCGCAACATCTGTCGCTTCTGATACATCGCCTACCGCGACCAACATACCCATCCCGACCAGTGTGGACAATGCAACGGTAAGCCCCAACCCAACCTCAATATCCACCAGCGTAGCCGCGGTGACAAGCACTCCCACAGCAAAGTCGACGAAAACCCATGTGCCCACTACAACCACAAAGCGCAAGGTGATCGTTACCCCCAATCCGACGGCCAATTCCACCCCGACCCAGGCACCCACCAGCGCTCCAACCGAGGAGCCCACCAGTGCCCCTGCCCCGACCGAGGAGCCCACCAGCGCTCCTGCTCCGACCGAAGAGCCCACCAGTCCCCCTGCCCCGACCGAGGCACCCGCCAGCGCCCCGGCCCCGACCGAGGCACCCGCCAGCGCGCCCAGCCCCGATCCGGGCGGATAACGAAAAAACTTCACCCACCATCAAACTCCCTGGGCAACCCAGGGAGTTTTGGTAGTGAAAGGCAGGATGGATTCGCCGGACGCCCTAAAACATCAGCTCTCCCCGCCGAGACCAGGCCGGTCTTCTTGACCGGCAGATCCTTCGGTGCGAGAGCGCTGTTGTGTCCCCTGGAACCTTGGCAAGTAACGGCGTCGTAGGCTTTGTCTTACCCAAGATCATTCGCCGATTTCTGCACTCAAACTGCAATGCCTGCGTTGTCCGCCGATTGTATAATTAATTAGTCACTCGAGAACTAACCAGATCAAAATTCATCGAGAAGACGCATGAGCGGCTCCCAAGGCCCCGTGAAGGACAAGCTCCGCCAGGCCACCCGGTTGATCAAGGCCGGGCAGAAGAAGGACGCGCGCCAACTGCTGCGTGAAGTGCTTGCCGCGGATGCCAACAACCTCGCCGCCTGGGAGCTGCTCGTCTATGCCAGCTACAATCCCGAGGAAGAAGCCTACTGCCTGAAGCACATCCTCAACCTGAAACCGACCCATCCTTGGGCGCGCCAGCGCCTGGACGCCCTCAGCCAGGTCGAGGCAACTGCCGAGGCCCCCTTCCCCGGCCAGGCTGAAGCGGCCGGCCCTTGGCCCAGCCAACAGCCGTCCTCCAAAGCCCACACCAAGTGGTGGGAGGAGCGCAGGATTTGGATACCCATCAGCCTGGGAGTGCTCGCCGTGCTGTGCGTCGGCGCGGCGCTTATCGGCAGCGGGATTCTCTTGCGCTCCTCTTCTGCCGCCAATCAGCAAGCCGACTGCCAGGCATTGATCCAGAAGGCCATGCAGGCCTCGGGAAATTACTGCAACCGGGTCGGCCCCGAACAAGTGTGTTATGGCAACATCACCCTGCAGGCCGAGCTCCTCCCCAACACCCTGCAGCGCTTTTCCGAACGCGGCGACATCCTCGACGTCGGCTACCTGCGCCGCCTGTCCGCCTCCCCCCTCGACCTTAATAAAGACCAGTGGGGCATCGCCATCTTCAAGGTGTTGGCCAACCTGCCCAATTCCCTGCCCGGCCAGCTGGTCACCCTGCTGGTCTTCGGCAACACCAGCCTCAGCAAGGACACCCCCAGCCTGGAATCGTTCTACTTCTCCTCCGAGTTCGGACAGATGATCTGCGAGAAGGCGCCTTACGACGGCATCATGGTCAACGTGCCCGACGGGTCGGGGGTGCACTTCACCGTCAACGGCGCCGACCTGACCCTGCTGGGCGACGCCAGCCTGCAGGCGGCCAAGAACGGCGACATGCGAGTCAATTTGTATAACGGCTCGGGCCTGGTCGTCGCCAACGGCGAGAAGCAGTACATCGGAGGCGGGCAAACCGTCAGCGTGAAACTCGGCGGGTCGAATGGATTAGAATCGGTCGGTCCGCCCTCCACGCCTGCACCTCTCTCCGGCGACGACCTGAACGTCTCCTGCGCGGTGAACGGCGAGAACTGCTCCGAGGCGACCATCCCGACGGTGAACCAGGAGACCGCTCAAGCGAAGGTCGAGGCCAGCCTGATCACCTCGACTCCCTCCAAATCCCCCACCAACTCTCCAACCGCGACCGACACCCGGACCGCCACGCGCACGTTGACCGCCACGCGCTCGCTGACAGCCACGCGCACACCGACCAGCACTGTTACGCTCACACCCACCCGGACCTCCACGCCGACCCGGACGCCCTCCCGCACCTCGACACCGACGCGCACAAGCACACGCACCAGCACGCGCACTGCCACGCGCACCAGCACACACACTGCCACGCGCACCAGCACTCGCACCTCGACCCCCAGCAGCACACGCACACCGACTTGGACTTATACAGCCTCCTTCACTCCAACCGCCTCGTTAACGCATACCAACACCTTCACTCCCACCCGGACCGACACGGCGACACCCTCATTCACTCCCTCGGACACGCCCACCTCCTCGCTCACCCCGACGCCCTCGAATACATCAACCCTTACCCCCACGCCAACCGATACTCCTACACTCACCCCTTCGGACACCCCGACCAGCACATCAACGGACACATCGACGCCCACGCCGACGGAGACCCCGACCACTGCGCCGACGATTACGCCCGGGACGGTTTGCGCCAACATCACTCTTGGGAGCCTGACTGTAGATGGCACTGCGCTCAATCAACTTGATACCAGTATTACTAACAACAGTGGCAGTGTTGTGAAGATCACGGACATGGAAGTGCAATGGGTCAAATCTCCCACATCACAGAAACTTTGGTACGTCATATTCAATAACAATACGATCTGGTCAGGCACCAGCAATTTCCCCCCCACCCAAATCGGGAGTGCCGATTGGTCAGGAACCGACAATGACCGGCAGATCCCGTCAGATTCAACCCCGTATCCTTTATACATTCAATTCAAGGACGATGTTACCTCAACCGGCAACAAGGTTACGATCACTTTCGATACATCTACTTGCCAAGCCCAGGCTTCCAATTAGCCTGTAAGCACGACCTGATGGTCTTTTACAAAAAACATAGCTGTTATCCATCGCCAGTTGAACGCCCGTGTTTATGCCGGACCTGTATTAGATTAGTCGGGTACACCCATCATCGCTCCCAACCTGACCCAAGCAGACAACTAAAAAAATGGATTTGATTTCAAACTCCCGGGCACTCCAGGGAGTTTGAATTCTGGAAGGCAGGATAGATTCGCCTGACAGCCCACAACAGTGCCTGGACCGGCCTTCTTGATCGGGTGATCCATCAGAGCGAGATCGCAGCCATGTCTTCCAGAAAGCCTGGCAATGAGCAGGCCAATTACTTTATTTTCGTCAGGCGAACAGACGATATCCGCACTCATAATTCAATGTGCAGATTGGCTGCCCAATGTATAATTTAGTCAGCCGCTCGAGAATGGACTAGGTCAAAACTCATCGAGAAGACGCATGAGCAGTTTCCAATGACCATGCAAAATCCGCATTCCAACCCATCCATAATTGAACCGCCTGCGATCCAGCTGTCCGAACTTCGCCCCGGCAGCTTGTTCCTCGACTACCAGTTGCTTGAACAGGTTGGCGCCGGCGGCCAGGGGGTCGTCTGGTCTGCCCTCGATCAGGTCAACCACCGCATCGTCGCCATCAAGTTAAACGAACTCCCGAAGACGGACCGCGAGATCATCGAAGATCTGACCTTCGAGCGCCAATCCGGAAAGTTGATCGCCCTGCGCCACCCGAACATCCTGTCGATCTTGGATATGGGCCAGGCAGGACAAATTCGCTACCTGATCTCCCCTTATATTTCGGGCGGCTCATTGACTGACCGGCTCAAGACCGGACCCTTATCCATCGGGACCACCCTCCGATTTGCCAGGCAGATCAGTGCTGCGCTGAATTACCTGCACGGTGAGGACATCATCCACCGGGACTTGAAGCCCGGCAACATTCTGCTCGATCTCAGTCAAAACGTCTATGTTTCCGACTTCGGCCTGGCACGCGTGGTTTCTCAAACCACCAGTGCCATGCACACGGGACGGGGCACGCCGCCCTACTCCCCGCCCGAGCAACACACCATGGGAAAAATGCTGCCGCAGTCGGATATTTTCAGCTTCGGCATCATGCTCTACGAGATGTTCACCGGACAGCTGCCCTGGAAAGGGGAAAAAGTCCTTGGGATGCAACAGCTGTACTCCAAGGATGAAATCCCCGACCCGTGCGAAGTCGACCCGAACCTGCCGCACACACTGGTCAACCTCCTGCGCCAGATGACCGCCGCCAACCCGCACGAACGGACGCGCTCTGCTGGCGAGGCCATGCGCATGCTGGAGGCGGTCTTCCCGTTTTATCCTGAAAAAGTGGAAAGCAGCAGGGATCGGGATGTAACTGTAAACCTTTCAGTCGATGAACCTGATCTGCTCAAAGAAAAGCTGACCCACCAGGAAATAAATGATGACGCCGCCGGTCTCGGCCTGACCAAGTTCGCGGTGATCGACCTGCATCAGAAGCAGTCGGACATCAAGGCCATGCCTCCCGAGCTGCAAAGCTTCATGCTGCAGAACGCGCTCAGCTACGGCCACAACGATGATTTTTGGTGGCAGCAAGTCGATCAATCGCAGTTAAGACTGAACGTAGCGGTAGATTTGATCAGCAAGGGCAATGAGATCATCGCCGAACGCGTCATCAACCACCTCATCTTGGATCCGGAGCTGCACAAGCTGAAAGTGCCTCTCCCGGTGGAGATGTCCTCCTCCCTGCTGAATCTGGCCGCCAAAGCAGACAATCCTTTTCTCGGCCAGCAAAGTCTGGAAGCCTTACGCTTCCTTACCCCCGACCAAAGGGAATGGCGCGAAATCTCCTTGAATCCGGAGCAGGACCAGGCCCTGGCAGAAATAGCGCTCACCGACACACCTCAAAGTGAAGAAGCAGCCCTGTTGATCGGGCATCTGCGCTCGCTCCGGGCGGTGCAGATCGTCCTCAAAGGGGCTGACGAAGACCGGCGTCTTGCGGCGCTGATGTCCATCCAACAAACCGCCGGCAATTTGCCGGCCGCCGTACCTCTTCAGGTCCGCCTGGGAATTTCCCTCCAGTGGATGTTTCACCGGTTATTCTCCCGTCCGCTTGCCTTGTTGTCAGCATATGGGATGGCATTTTTGGGGGTGGCCCTGGGCTTCGGGCTTCACGTTTACCTATCCTACCGCTTGCCTGGTTTTTTCAACATCGATCGATTAAAAGTCGGGCTGTATCAGGGGGCTTTCGTCGGAGCAATGTTCGGGGTTGGTATCCTGGCGGCGAAACTGTTCGTTGAACGATTATCCAACCAGAACGCTTTCCTGCGCTTGATCATGGCCACCCTGTCGGGCGGTATCATCCTAAACGTGTCCATGATCATCTATGACGGCATGTACCTTTACAGGTTGCCGGACGGCTTCCTGACGACCGCGGCATGTGTTTTGATCGCCCTTGGATTTGCCCTGGGTGGGTTAACCGGCTCCCGTCCATGGAAGATCGTGATCTCCACTTTGGCTTTCTTCGCGGCAGTCGCCGGCTCCTGGTGGGCTCATCGCATATTTGCAGCTTCCCCGCTCTATCTGACGCCGCTGTTTACCTATGAATATACCTGGCCGACCCTGCAGGTGCTCGGGGTGATGGTCCTCACCACGGTACTGATTACCGTTATGGGGAACCTGGTAGATATTTCCTATTGGGAAGAGTAAATCCCGCGCTTTTGTTCCCTCAAGACCAGCACCACCCAATCCCCCATCTGACGTTTTTCCACCATCTCGAGTCCGTGGTCTTTGGCTGCCGAAAGCACCGCTTCAGCCTGCTCCGCCAGGATTCCTGAAAGGACCAGCACTCCGCCCGGGGTAAGGAGCTTCTCCAACCCGGCTTCGAACAGGCGGATGATGACCGGCGCCAGGATGTTCGCCAGCACCAGCGGCGCCTGGCGGGGCTCGAACCGGCCGGCCAGGATTTCCACCACCGAGCCGACGCCGAGGCGGAATTTCTCCACCGCCACATCATTGGCGTCCGCATTCTCGCGGGAAGCCCTGACCGCCGCCTCGTCGATGTCCACCCCCAGGGCGGAGGCCGCACCGAGCTTCAGGGCGGCGATGGAGAGGATCCCGGAGCCGCAGCCGACGTCGATCACCTCCCCGCCCGGAGGAGTGTACTGCTCCAGCACCTCCAGGCACAACTGCGTGGTCGGGTGCGTGCCGGTGCCGAAAGCCATGCCGGGGTCAATCTTGATCAGGATGCGCTGCGCCTCCGGCGAATCGAGCCAGGCCGGGACGACGATCAGCTTCATCCCGATCGGGATCGGCTGGTAGTGCGCCTTCCAGGCCTCCATCCAGTTCTGGTCCGCCACGGGCCGGTAGCGCGGCGCGGGCAGCGGCCGGATCATGCCCAGGTAATGCAGCGCCTGCTCCAGCTTGGCGCGCCTCTCCTCGAGCGCCTCGTCCGCGGGAAGGTAGGCGCGCACGGCCACGTCGCCGACGGGCGTGCCTTCGTCCTCCTCGTCGAGAAACTTGACCTCGCTCTCGGTCACCACGCCATTGGGGGCAAAGCGCGCCAGCACGTCGGCCACGGCCTCGGCCAACTCACCGTCCACGATCAGGGAAACTTCGAGCCAGCTCATTTATCCCCCCAGCGCCTCGTTCAGCCAATCCAAAAATCCCTTCTCCTTCGGCTTGACCGTCGTGCTCATGGTCGCCGCCAGTTTTTCGAACAGCTCGCGCTGCTCCTTGGTCAGCTTGGTGGGGACGTCGACGTTGATGATCACCAGCTGGTCGCCGCGCCCGCTCTTGCGCAGGTGCGGGACGCCGCGCGCCTTCAGGGTGAAAACCTTGCCGGGCTGCGTCCCGGCGGGGATCTTCAGCTTCTCCCTGCCGTCCACGGTGGGGACTTCCACCTCCGCGCCCAGCACCGCCTGGGCGATGTTGATGTCCAGGTTGAGCAGGATGTTGTTCTCGCGGCGCTTGAAGAACTGGTGCGACTTGACGCCGACGACGATGTACAGGTTGCCCTGCGGACCGCCGTAAGTCCCCGGCTCGCCCTCGCCCGCCAGGCGGATCTGCGTGCCGGTGTCCACGCCGGCCGGGATGGGGACGACCTTGCGGACCTTCTTGTGCTCCAGCCCGCTGCCCCGGCAGGTGTGGCAGGGGTTGGCGATGACTTCGCCGCGGCCGTTGCACGCCGGGCAGGTGGAGGTCTGCATCATCGAGCCGAAGATGGTCTGGCGGACCTGGCGCACCTCGCCGCGCCCGCCGCAGGTCGGGCAGCGCTGCGGGCCGCTGCCGGGTTCCGCCCCGGAGCCGTGACAGGTACTGCACGTCTCGTTGCGGGTGATCTCGATCTCCTTCTCGACCCCGAAGACGGCCTCGTCGAACGCCAGATCCACCTGGATCTGCAGGTCGCGGCCCCGGCGCGGGCGGCGCGAGCGGCCGCCGCCGCCCATGTTGATCCCGAAGAACTGCTCGAAGATGTCCGAGAAGTCCATCGTGGCGAAGTCGGGCATGCCGCCCATCTCGCCCAGCCCGGCGTGGCCGTACTGGTCGTAGCGGGCGCGCTTCTCGGGATCCGAGAGCACGCCGTAGGCTTCGTTGATCTCCTTGAACTTCTCCTCGGCGTCGGACTCTTTGCTCACGTCCGGATGGTACTGGCGCGCCAGCTTGCGGAAGGCCGCTTTAATATCTTCAATGGAGGCGTTGCGGGGGACGCCGAGGATCTCGTAATAATCGCGTTGGGTCATGAATTATGCGTCTTTGACTTCGCCGTCGATCACGTCGCCTTCGCCGGAGGGTTTCTCTCCCGAGCCGCCCTCGGACGGCCCTGCCCCGGCCTGACCGGCTCCCGGCTGCTGCTGGTACGCCGCCGCACCGATCTTCTGGACGGCCAGGTTGAGGGTGTCGACCGCCTTGCGGATGGCCGGCTCGTCCTCGCCGTCCTTGACTTTCCGGACCTCTTCGATGCCCGCCTGGACCTGGTCCTTGACCTCCGCCGAGGCCTTGTCGCCGAAATCCTTCAAGACCTTTTCCGCGGCGTAGATGGTGTTGTCGGCCGTGTTGCGCGCGTCGATCAGGTCGCGGCGCTTTTTGTCCTCGGCGACGTGCGCTTCGGCTTCCTTGCGCATCCTCTCGACCTCCTCCTTGGACAGTCCGGAGGACGCCGTAATGGTGATGTGCTGGGAGCGGCCCGTGGCTTTGTCCTGGGCGGTGACTTTGAGGATGCCGTTGGCGTCGATGTCGAAGGTCACCTCGATCTGCGGGATGCCGCGCGGGGCGGGCGGGATGCCGTCCAGGATGAACTTGCCCAGCGACTTGTTGTCCACGGCCATCGGGCGCTCGCCCTGCAGCACGTGGATCTCGACCTGCGTCTGGCTGTCGGAGGCGGTGGAGAAGACCTGGCTCTTGCGGGTGGGGATGGTGGTGTTGCGATCGATCTGCGGCGTGGCCACCCCGCCCAGGGTCTCGATCGAGAGGGTCAGCGGGGTGACGTCGAGCAGCAGGATGTCCTTGACGTCGCCGCCCAGCACACCGGCCTGGATGGCCGCACCGACCGCCACCACCTCGTCCGGGTTGACGCCCTTGTGGGGCTCCTTGTTGAAGAACTTGCGCACGGCCTCCTGCACGACGGGCATGCGCGTCATGCCGCCCACCATCACGACCTCTTGAATGTCGACGGGGCTCAGGTTGGCGTCCGCCAGAGCCTGCTTGACCGGGCCGAGGGTACCGTCCACCAGGTCGCCGGTGAGCTGCTCCAACTTGGCGCGCGTCATGGTCATGACCATGTGCTTGGGCCCGGAGGCGTCGGCGGTCAGGTAGGGCAGGTTGACCTCGGTCTGCATCATGGTGGAGAGCTCGATCTTGGCCTTCTCGGCGGCCTCGCGCAGGCGCTGGAGGGCCTGGCGGTCCTGGCGCAGGTCGATGCCGTTTTCCTTCTGGAACTGCTGGATGAAATAATCCATGATGCGCTGGTCGAAGTCATCCCCGCCCAGAAAGGTGTTGCCGTTGGTGGCGCGTACCTGGAAGACGCCCTCGCCCACATCCAGGATGGAGATGTCGAAGGTGCCGCCGCCCAGGTCGTAGACGGCGATGATCTCGTTCTTTTTCTTGTCCAGCCCGTAGGCCAGCGAGGAGGCCGTCGGCTCATTGATGATGCGCAGCACGTCCAGCCCGGCGATCTTGCCGGCGTCCTTGGTGGCGTTGCGCTGGGCATCGTTGAAGTACGCCGGGACGGTGATCACCGCCTGGGTGACCGGCTCGCTGAGATAAGCCTCGGCGTCGCGTTTGATCTTGGCCAGGATCATGGCCGAAATCTCGGGCGGAGAGTATTCTTTGTCGTCCATCCTGACGCGCACGTCGCCGTTCTCGGCCGGCAGGGCGGCATAGGGGATGCGCGGCAGGGTGCGCTGGACTTCGGCATCCTCATACTTGCGGCCCATGAAGCGCTTGATGGAAAAGATCGTGTTTTGGGCGTTGATCACGGCCTGCTGGCGGGCTACCCGCCCGACCAGGCGCTCATGGTTCTTGTTGACCGCCACCACCGAGGGCACCAGCCGGTCCCCCTCCGCGGTGGGGATGACGACCGGCTCGCTGCCCATCATGACCGCCCCGACCGAGTTGGTCGTGCCGAGGTCGATTCCGATGATTTTAGACATGAATAATTTCTCCAATGATGATTTTCTGTCGGGGCGAGACATGTCTCGCCCCGACATGATAATTATTGTGCCACGCGCACCATCGCCGGGCGGATGACGCGTTCCCCCAGCCTGTAGCCGTTGCGCACCACGGCGATGACCTGTCCGCTGGCGTGGTCGGGGCTGGCTTCCAGACCAATGGCTTCGTGGATGGTGGGGTCGAAAGCCTGGCCTTCGGCCTCGATGCGCTGGATGCCTTCCGCCTCCAGGATCGACTGGAGCTTGCGGTAGATCAACTCGATGCCTTCCGCCCAGGCCAGGTCGGCAGGGCGGGCGGCCAGGGCGCGCTCCATGTCGTCCAGCACAGGCAGGTAGCGCTTGATGATGTCAGCCACGGCGTTCTGGTAGACTTCCCCATTCTCGCGTTCCATGCGCCTGCGGTAATTGGAAAACTCGGCTACGGCGCGTTGCCAGCCGTCCTTGTATTCGGCAGCCTGTGCCTGGGCCTCTTCCAGTTGTTTCTTCAGAGCATCGATCTCTTCGGCGGGAACGACCGGCGCGGGAGCCTCAGGCGGCATCTCCGCCTCAACCGGCTCGGACCCGGCCGCATCGTCCTGCTGAATAGGGAGCCCGGCCTTGGGCTCATCCATAGGGTGGTGCATTTTCTTACTGCTCATTTTCATCTCCAACCATGGTTTCAGATACCAAACCGCTCAGCAGGTCAGCCATAAAGCGGACTGTCGGGATGGTGCGGGCGTAGGCCATGCGCATCGGGCCGAACACGCCCAGGGTCCCGGTGGTAATGCCGGGGATGCCGTAGCGGGCCAGGACGACCGAGCACTGCTTGAGCTCCTCCCATTTGCCCTCGCCGCCGATCAGCACCTGCACGCCGCCGACGTTGCCGTTGTTCATGGTGCGAGCCAGAAGGTCCTGCAGCAGCGACCGTTCCTCAAAAAGCCGCACAGCGCGGCGGGCGTCGCCGGATTCCAGGAACTCGGGCTCGGAGAGCACGTTGGTCAGGCCGTCCAGATAGATCTCGCCGGAGACACGCTGCTCGTCGCGAGTCATGTCCTGCAGGATGAGGGTCAGGATGTCCTTCTCGAGACTTTCCGTGCGCGGCGGCAGGGCGGCGATCTCCTCGGTGATGCGGTTCTGGCAGGCCGTGTTCAGACGGTCGGCAGCCGAGCTGAGCTGCTCCTGGGGCACCGGTTCCGCCAGGGTCAGGAGCTGCTGGCTGACCTCCCCGCCGGTCATGACCAAGACCATCAGGATCTGGCGCCCCTGGGTGGAGATCAGCTCCAGGTGCTTGAAGCGCGCCCGCTGCGCATGCGGAGCCGTGATCAACGAGGCGGCGCGAGAATGCTGTGCCAGGATGGAGGCGGCCAGCGGCATCCATTGCTCGATGTCCTGGCGCGCCTGGTAGAACTGGTGCGTGATCGTATCGCGTGCCGGCTCGGGCAGGTCCGAGGTGTAGACGACGTGGGTGACGAAATAGCGATAGCCGTCCTCGGTCGGGACGCGCCCGGCGGAGGTGTAGGGCTGGCGCAGGTAGCCCATCTCGGTCAGGGCGGCCATCTCGTTGCGCACCGTGGCCGGCGACAGGTCGAGCTTGTAGTGATCGACCAGCCGCTTCGAGCCGACCGGCTCGGCGGTCTCGGTATAATCCCGCACGATCAAGGCAAGGATAAGTCGCTGGCGTTCGCTCAGGTCATTCATAATTTTTGGATTGTGACGGATCGTCGCCGCCACCAACAGGAACAAACTCCCGAATTCCAGAGATTTAGCACTCTCGACGGGAGAGTGCTAAAAGGTCAGGTAGAATCATATCATGGCTGAAAACAGACGTCAATAAAAGGAACGTTAGAAATTGGCGCTGCTCAAGTCATGCTATACTTTCGACCGACGGAAAGAATCTCAGGAGATGCCGGATATGAACCCAGTCCTCGAAACCATCCTCAAGCGCAAGTCGGTGCGGGCTTACGAAAAGAAACCCATCGACCCGGAAGTCAGGGGCGAGCTCCTGGGCGCGACGCTGCGCGCCCCCACGGCGGGAAACCTGATGCTCTACTCGATCATCGAGGTCAATGACCAACGAAAAAAGGACCGGCTGGCCAAGACCTGTGACAATCAGCCCTTCATCGCCCGGGCGCCTCTGGTCTGGTTGTTCCTGGCCGACTACCAGCGCTGGTTCGACTATTTCATCGCCTCGGGCGTGGAGCAGCTCTGTGAGCGGCAGAAGGTCCCCATGCGCAAGCCGGAGGAAGGCGACCTGTTCCTGGCCTGCTGCGATGCCCTCATCGCCGCCCAGACGGCGGTCATTGCGGCCGAGTCGCTGGGGCTCGGCTCCTGTTACATCGGTGACATCATGGAAAACTACGAGATCCACCGCCAGCTCTTCGACCTGCCGCGCTACGTCTTCCCCATCTGCCTGCTGTGTTTTGGCTATCCCACCCGCCAGCAGCGCGAGCGGGAAAGGACGACGCGCTTCCGGGAAAAATACATTGTCTTCGAGGGCCAATATCACAGACTCGACCGGGTGGAATTCGAGGCCATGTTCGAAGAGATGAACGCGCGCACCTTTAACCTCCGGGAGGAGGTCGCCGGCGCGCGCAACGCCGGCCAGCTCGTCTATGTGCGCAAATTCAACGCCGCCTTTTCAAGGGAGATGACCCGCTCGGTGCGCGCCATCCTGGCGGCCTGGACTCAAGATTAAGGCGCTTCGAGGCCAAACGAATGGACCTATCCATCTGCCAATTGACTGAGGCAGACGTGGACTGTGCGGACGATATCCTTATGTCGGCGTTCTCGTCTGAGAGCCGGACCGCCGACCTGCGCCGCTACCTCGATCTGCAGCCGGACGGCTGGTTCCTGGCAAGTGCGCACGGCGAGCCGGCCGGGATGGTGGGGGCCGTGGACTACGGCCCGTTTGCCTACATCGGCTTGATGGGGGTGCATCAAAGAGCCCAGCATCAGGGGATCGGCACGGCCCTCATGCAGCACCTGCTCAACTGGCTCGATCGGCGCGGTACACCCACGGCTCTGCTGGACGCCTCGCAGGCCGGTCACCCGCTGTACCTGCGACTCGGTTTCGTGGACTGTGACCGCTCATTGATTTACCAATACACGGACGACAACAAGGCTCCTATTTTACCGCCCGGCGTACGCCGGCTGCAGCCTGAGGAGCTGGAGTCCCTCGGTGCGTTCGACGCGCCCTTTTTCGGGGCAAACCGGGTGAAGGTCTTCCGCAGTTTGCTGACCGCCTTCCCCGGGCGCGCCTTCGTGACCGAAGACGAAGCCGGCAGGATATCCGGCTACGTATTTGCACAGGGACGGCGGCTGGGACCGTGGGCCGCCTCGCGCCCCCAGGGCGCCGAAGCCCTTCTCCGGGCAGCCCTGACTCTCCCGTTCGACGGTGCACTCTCACTGGTCGTTCCCGAAAGCAACATGCCCGCAATAGCATTGCTTGAGCGGGCCGGTCTCGAGCTGGTGAACGCCTCACACCGTCACATGCAGCGCGGCGGCGCCAGCCATCCGGGTCTCCGAGAGATGATCTATGCCCAAACCAGTTTCGCCATCGGCTGATCCTGCCTGCGGGTGCCCCGAATTCCTCTCGGGAACAAAAAACGGCCTGCGCGGCCGTTTTCGTTTGAATGGTGCAAAGTGGTTTTTTTACCTCCGCCAGAACTGGAAGCCGTTCAGGCCCAGGATCGCCAGTTCGAGAGGAATGCCCAGCCGGAAGGCAATCCAAAAGACCAGCTGCCAAAACACGTTGCTCACGAAAGGAACGTACCAGAGCACGAGGAAGACGACCAGCGTCACCATGCCGCTCGCCTGGGCGATCCTGGCCCGCAGGTTCCGGTCGAGGAACGGCGCCAGGGCGCCATAGCCGTCGAAGGGCGGCACGGGGATCAGGTTGAGCACCATCGCCGAAACCTGCATCAGCGCCAGGAAGGACAGCCCCGGCCAGACGCCGCCGCTCGAGTGCGGGACGAAGTGCAGCACGGCGCCCAGCAGGATGGCCAGGACCAGGTTGGCAGTCGGCCCGGCCAGGGAGACGGCGGTCTCCCAGCGGCGGCTGCGCAGGCGCCAGGTCTCGATGTAGACCGCCCCGCCGGGCAGGCCGATCCCGCCCAACACCAGGAAGAGCACCGGCAGGAGGATGGAATATACCGGGTGGGTGTATTTGAGCGGGTTGAAGGTCAGGTAACCTTTTTCCCGCACGCTGGTGTCCCCACCGTAATAGGCCACCAGCGCATGGCTGAACTCATGCAGGCACAGGGAAAAAATCCATCCCAGGATGACGATCAGGAAGGTCATCGTGAGTAACCTTCCGGATGCAGGCGATGCCATTCCCAGGCGCTGGCAATGATCGCCTTTAAATCGGTGAACTGCGGCTCCCAGCCCAGCTCGCGGCGGATCTTTTCGGAGGAGGCCACCAGGCGGGGTGAGTCGCCGGGGCGGCGCGGAGCCTCAACCGCCGGAATCGGCTCGCCGGTCACGCGCCGGGCGGCCTCGATCACCTCACGCACCGAGTAGCCGCCTCCATTGCCGAGGTTGTAGATCAGGCGGTCCTTCTCCGCCAGGGCCTCGACGGCCAGCAGGTGCGCCGAAACCAGATCGGCGATGTGAATGTAATCCCGGATACAGGTGCCATCCGGGGTGGGGTAATCCGCGCCGAAGATGGTGGCTTTTTCGCGCTGCCCGAGGGCGACTTTGAGCACCAGCGGAATAAGATGCGATTCGGGCTGGTGCGCCTCACCCCGTCCGGGCAGGGCGCCGCAGGCATTGAAATAGCGCAGGGCGGCATAATGCAAACCGTGGATCTGCCGGTACCACTCCAGGGTCTGCTCGATGACCAGCTTGGTGTGCCCGTAGACGTTGGTCGGTCCGAGGGGCGATTCTTCCGTCAGGGAGGCATCGCTGGAGGCATACACCGCGGCCGTGGAGGAGAGCACAAAGCGGGGAATGCGCGCCTGCCACATGCCTTCGATCAAATGCAGGGAGTTGGCCAGATTGTTGTGATAGAAACGCCCGGGGTCTTTCATGCTGTCCCCCGCCTCGATAAAGGCGGCAAAGTGCATGACGGCATCGAACCTTTTCGATCGCAACGCCCGGGCCAGGGCTTCCGCATCGGCCAGATCCGCGCGAACGAATTCCGCCCCCCGCGGTACGGCCGCCTTGAAGCCGGTGACAAGCGAATCATAAACGGTGACGGAATGGCCGGCATTCAAGAGGGCTTCAGCGGTTGCCGAGCCGATGTAACCTGCCCCGCCGGTGACAAAGATATTCATGCGACCTCCATATCGCCGCGCTGATCGAGCCATTAAATTATAACTGCTTACCAGCCGGACGCATACCAGCGCAGGTACTCCTCCACGTGCCGGGACCAGTAGGCCTCGTCGTGGAACCCGACGTTGAGATGCCATTCGTGCGGAATATCCATGGAGAGGAGCATGTTTTCTATAATCATGGCGCCGGCCAGGCCGCTGTCGTTATCGCCGATGTCCAAATAGAGACGCGGCATCAACCCGGCCGGCATCGCTGCCAGCCACTCATTCATCCGCAGCCCGTCGCCGGCGAAGACGATCACCGAATGCGCCCCGATGGCACCGAACAGCTCCGGGTGGGACAGGCCCAGGCGGAACGCCCAGCCGGAGCCGCGCGAAAGCCCACCGACGGCCCGGTGGAGGCGATCGGGCAGGGTGCGGTAGCGCGCCGCGATTGCCGGGAGCAGGTCCTGGAGCACGGCGTCCTCGAAGCCGTACTGGTCGGGTTCACGCCAAAGCGGGTCGTAGGGCATGACGATGATGAACGGCGGAACCTCCCCGGCGGCGATCAGGCGGTCGGCGGTGCGGGGCGCGCCGATGCGGATCCACTGCTGGTCCGTGTCGGCCTGGCCGTGAAAGAGGTAGAGCACCGGATAGCGCTCCTCCGGCTGTAGGGCATAGCAGGGAGGCAGATAGATCGAGGCATGCAGCGGTTTATCCAGGTGGATGGTGGGCACGTCGATCGTTTCGATGACCCCGGCGGTGCAGGCCGGATATGCGGTCAAATCAGGTTGCGGGGATGGGGAGACAGAAGGGAGAGGGGTGGAGGTCGGCGAAGGCGGCCCGGCGCCGGGAGGCCGCCTCGTCACCCAGGCGCAGCCGGCAAGCCCGCACAAGAGCGACAGCGCTGCGACCAGTACGAGAGGGAAAGCCAGGGTGGGCCTGCCTGCTTGACGTCCGCGCATGGTTCGCATTATACTCACAACACACCCCGGGGTGTAGCGCAGTTGGCCAGCGCACCGCGTTTGGGACGCGGTGGTCGGCGGTTCGAATCCGCCCACCCCGACCTGACCGTCGAGAGGCAGCAGCCTCTCGACGGTTTTGTCGACCCGTCCATTTAATTTTCGCAGTAAAATAGTCATGGAGATCACAGAATGGCGCGCAAGAAATTCGACGGAGTGATAGAAACGGTCCGCTACCATCCGGATGGAAAGATCGCCCTGGTGAGCGCCTACGAACGCCGCGGCGCGGTCTGGTCCGACCATGTCTTGCTCGAGCGGAACGAGTTGATCGACCGCCTGAAGCACGGCAAGCGCTTTGTGACCGGCCGGCGCAAGGAATACCTGGGCGGCGTCTTCGAGACCGGCCCGGCTGTCCGGCTTGTACAGGGCGTGCTCGTCACCGACGGACAGGCAACCCAGCGCGACCTGCTAAGCGGCGTCCCGATTTTCTGACCCGGTTGATCAGATCGAGGGTAGTCCCATGAAAATCATTGACCAAACCCCTTTTTTCAATAACGAAACCGGTACGATCGGCCTGGTCGACCGGGGCAAGGCGATGATGAAATATGGCTCTGCCTGGCTTGCCGAAGTCGAAGCCCAGAAGAAGGTCCTCCCCGCCCTGGACAGCCTGCTGGATAAAAGCTACGTCCTCCTGCGTAATATCACTCCTCCGGGCCTGGAAGCCAGCATCCCCTTTATCCTGGTCGGGCCCACCGGCATTTATGTCATCTACGTGACTCATCTGACCGGCATGTATCGGGCAAAGGGCGACCAATGGGGGACCATATCGGGAAGTTCGTTTAAACCCCTCAAGCCCAACCTGCTGACGCGCACCGAACGGATGGCCCGCGCCATCCAGGTCTTTTTACAACGCAACAAGTACGCCGACCTGACTATGGTGGAAGCCGTCCTGCTGTGTGCGGACCCCGGGGCCCACGTGGACAGCCTGCGGCCGATCGTGCGCGTGGTCATGCGCGACGCCCTGGAACGGTTCGCCGTCTCGATTTCCCAGGCGCATGTGTCCTTAAGCCCCGAAGCCGTCCATGACATTGCCAACCGCCTCGCCACCCCAGCCAAGCCAGCCGGCACCCAGCGACCCGGAGAGGCGGCATCGCCCGCGGCGGCTTCAGCCGCAACCCTCGTCCCGTTGGAAAAGCCGGCTCAAGGCGACGAAACGTACGTGCCCGCCTTCACCTACCCGGATTCGCAGCCCAATGCGGGCGCAGCCGAAACCTGGAATGCCGAGCGGATGGGGTTTGATCTCCAGGGCGAGACCACGGCGCAGGCCAACGGGGAAGCATCACAGACAAGCCCCACCATCCAATCACAGGCGAATGCCCCGGCCGAGCCGAATCCTTTCGCCCAGCCCCAGGAAAGCCCCCTTCCCTTCGCGGAAACCCAGGTGAAAGCGCCGCCGCGAGTCCGCAGGAAGCGCGGCCTGACCCGCGGGCAGATCATCCTGCTGGCCGTCTTTGCAGTGGCGGAATTGATCCTCCTGGCCGTCTTTGGTTACCTGATCATTACCAATTTCATTTAGCGAGTCAGCCAACCATTGAAGCCTCCCTACCTTTCGATCGTTATCCCGGCCCGGAACGAAGAGGCCCGCCTGCCCCGTGCCCTGGGACAGGTGTTCGCATTCCTGGAAACCCAACCCTACACGCACGAAGTGATCGTCGTGGAAAATGGCAGCCGCGATCGCACCCTGGAAGTGGCCCAGAAGTTCACCAGCCACTTTCACAACCTGTGCATCCTGCATGAAGATCTACCCGGCAAAGGCAGGGCGGTCCGGCGGGGGGTCCTGGAGGCGGGCGGCACGTACCGCTTCATTGCCGACACCGACTTTTCCATGCCCGTGGGAGAGATCGGCCGCTTCCTGCCGCCGGTCTGTGACTGCCAGGTCGCCATTGCCTCACGCGAGGCTCCGGGTTCAGTCCGCTATAATGAGCCCTACTACCGCCACCTGAGCGGGAGGATCTTCAACCTGCTCATCCGCTTGCTGGTGCTCTCCGGGCTGCAAGACACCCAGTGCGGGTTTAAGTGTTTTCGCGGCGATGTGGCAGAAGACATTTTCCGCTATCAGACCATGACCGGCTGGTCGTTCGACGTGGAGGTGCTCACCATCGCCCGGTGCCATGGTTACACCATCCAGGAGATCGGCGTCCCCTGGACCTATAATGCCGGAAGCAGGATCAACGTGCTGCGCGATTCCTGGTGGATGACCCTCGACCTGCTGACCATCCGCCGCAACCTGCGCCGAGGCGTCTATGACGCCCGGACCTGATCGTAAATTCCCCAGCCTGTATTTCGAGCAAAAGCTCTGGAGAGGGGGCTGGAAGCGGATCGCCGGGGTCGACGAGGCCGGACGCGGCGCCTGGGCCGGGCCGGTCTGCGCGGCAGCCGTGCTCCTGCCGGCTGGGCCCGAGCTGGCGCGGACCCTTCCGGGGGTGCGCGATTCCAAGCAGATGACTCCGCTGGAGCGCGAAGCCTGGGCGCCGCGCATCCGGGAGGCGGCCCTGGCCTGGGGCGTGGGTTTTGCCTCCTCGCAGGAAATTGACACCCTGGGCATCGTCCCGGCAACCAGGCTGGCCGCGACGCGGGCACTCGACCAGCTTTCCCCCGATTACCTGCTCACCGACTACCTGATTTTTCGCGAGATCCCCCTGCCCCAGACCGGGCTGGTCAAGGGCGACTGCCTCAGCTTGAGCATTGCCGCGGCTTCCGTGCTGGCGAAGACCACCCGGGATGCCCTGATGCGCGCCCTGGACGGGCAATACCCCGGCTACGGCTTTGCCCGGCACAAGGGCTATGGCACGCGCCTGCACCAGGAGGCCATCCAGCGGCTGGGGCTGTGCGCGATCCATCGTCAGACTTTCTGGATAAAAAAATAGAATCGCCGGATGGTAGCAAGTGCCGACGAGGGGGATGGTTATGATATACTTTTTCCTCTCAAAAAACAGTTGTTGGGATTACCTCTCATGGCAAAAAAACGAAAATTCCTAATCCTTCTCCTGTTTATATTCTTGTTATCTCTGTCTCTCCGTTTGGCCTTGGTGAGGTTTAACCGGGCTGCAAATGATGACCACTTGGCTGTAGCCAGCTTTATTCTCCGGAACCATTCCCTCCCGATCAAAACAGACTGTTGGGAATGTTCGCAATCCAAGTTGTTCCACCTAACGTTCGCCATCGGTTTGAAGGTCCCGGGACTGGTGATGGCTATGCCATCGTATCGGGAGAATTTGGTCGGAGAGACGATCAATTTCTTTGCCGCGGTGATAACGCTTGTATTTGTATGGAAGTTCATAAAACGCCTACCCATCCATCACAATCAGCTTCAACTGGTTGCATTTGCGCTGGTCGCACTGAACCCGCCCTTGATCGGCATAAACTCCCAGGCGACGAACGATACCTTCGCCATCCTTTTTTCGACGCTGGCGCTTTATTATGCATTTGATTTTTTGCAGGGGGACAGAATCCGGTCTCTCCTTCTGGTGATTCTGTTTACCATCCTGGGTATATCTTCGAAGACGAACACTTGGGTGACCATGATCGCAATAATGCTGGCGCTTTTCGCCAAAGCCTGGGTGCAAAGAACCCGGCGCGGAAAGATGGTCA
>Ga0335070_10002945_pt1 | contig 19844 bp, 21 predicted proteins | sample Lox_Sample_13_FD_206722 | JGI IMG/M metagenome (GOLD analysis project Ga0335070, IMG submission 206722) | Soil microbial communities from Loxahatchee National Wildlife Refuge, Florida, United States - Lox_Sample_1.3 | ecosystem: Environmental > Terrestrial > Soil > Wetlands | place: USA... | reverse complement strand
GAAGGCGCGCAGCGCGTTGAGCGGCGGCAGGCGGCGATTATTCATTAGTTTCGCTCATGCTCCGCATGAGAATTCGTGGTTTGAAATCACGCCCGAGCCTACCTATTTTCTCAGCGCTTTTATCAGAAAACCGCGACCTATGCCGAGAGGCCGGTGAGCAGGGGGAGACCCACTATGTGCATTGATATCAATCCTGCTCATATATCGCCTGACCCGCGACGGACCCGCGCGCTGGTCGCCCTGGTCGACGCGCCCTATCGCTGGCTGGAGCGCGCCGAGCAGCGCCGCCGGCTGCGCGCCCTCGACGGGCGCGTGCTGCGCGACCTCGGCATGAGCGGCGCCGACGTCGAGCGCGAAGCCGGCAAGGCGTTCTGGCAGGCTTGATCCTGGCCATAGACTTGTCGCGCCAGGCGGTCTAAGTCGACGCCGCCATCGCCGCCGACCGGACCACCCGCCGCCCATGACGCCCGAGCACTTCCGCACCCTCGGCCGCTACAACCGCTGGGCCAACCGCCGGCTCTACGACGCCTGCGCGCTTCTCGACGATGCAGAGTACAGAAAGCGACGGCCGGCGTTCTTCGGCTCGATCCACGGCACGCTCAATCACCTGCTGGTCGGCGACCGCGTCTGGCTCGGCCGCATCGAGCGCGTGCCCTCCGGCATCGAGCGGCTCGACCAGATCCTCTACGACGATTTCGCCGCGCTGCGCGACGCGCGCGAGGCGGAGGACGCGCGCATTCTGGCGCTGGTCGACTGGCTCGACGAAACGGCGCTGGCGCAGGATCTCAATTACGCCAACATGGCCGGCGCGCCGCAGCGCACGCGGCTCGACTGGGTGCTGATGCATTTCTTCAATCACCAGACCCATCATCGCGGCCAGGCGCACGGCCTGCTCTCGCACACCGCGGTCCCGCCGCCGCCGCTCGATCTGATCTTCTTCCTGAGGGAGGCCGCCGCCGCGGCCTAGCCGCCCACCGTCAGCACGACCTTGCCGGTCGCCTTGCGCGCGGCGAGCAGCTTGAGCGCGGCGGGCGCCTCCTCGAGCGCGAAGCGCTGCGAGACCAGCGGCCGCAGCTTGCCGGCGACGAACCAATCGAGCAGCGCGACGAAGGAGTCGCGGATGACCGAGGGCCGCTCCCTGTTGTAGGCGCCCCAGTAGAAGCCGACGGCGGAGATATTCTTGACCAGAAGATGGTTGGCCGGAATCTGCGGAATCTTGCCGGAGGCGAAGCCGATCACGATGATCCGCCCCTCGAAGGCAGTGCAGCGCAGCGACGCGTCGAAGGCGTCGCCGCCGACCGGATCGTAGACCACGTCGGCGCCGCGTCCGCCCGTCGCCGCCAGCACGCGCTCGCGCACGTCCTCGCGGCTGTAGTCGATGAGATGGTCGGCGCCGTAGGAGCGCGCGACCGCGAGCTTGTCGGCGCTGCTCGCCGTGGCGATGACGGTGGCGCCCAGCACTTTGCCGATCTCGACCGCGGTCAGGCCGACGCCGCCGGCGGCGCCATGCACCAGCAGCGTCTCGCCGGCCTTGAGCGCGGCGCGGTGGACGAGGCCGACATGCGAGGTGCCGTAGGCGACCGGAAAACCGGCGGCGACCGCATAGTCCATGCTCGCGGGAATCTTCAGCACGCGCTCGGCCGGGGCCAGCGCCTGCTCGGCGAAGCCGCCATGGCCCACGATCGCCATCACCCGGTCGCCGCGCGCGAGCGTCGTGACGCCCGAGCCGCACGCCAGGATGTCGCCGCTCACCTCCATGCCCGGGCTGAACGGATAGGCCGGCCGCTCCTGGTACTTGCCGGCGATGATCAGCGTGTCGGCGAAGTTGAGGCCGGCGGCGCGCACGCCGATCACCACCTGGCCCGGCCCGGGCGTGGGCGGCGGCACGTCCTCGATGGTCAGGTCGTCAGGGCCGCCGCGGCTGCGGCACAGCACGGCACGCATGGCACGCTCCCGTTTCCGCTCAGGCGATCAGGCCAGCCAGCCCTCGGCCGGCCGCACGACGCCGATCTCGACGCCGCGCCAGTTGGTCAGGCGCGGCCGCGCGAAGGTCGACAAGGCCTCGATGTCCTCGTCGTCGAGTGCGCCCAGATGGCGCAGCACCGCCGCGATCGCGACCTGCGAGGCGCGGCGCGCGCCGTCGTCGATCTTGAGTGCGACGCCGAGGCCGAGCTTGGGCAGCGCCGCGGTGAATACGCCCTCGGCGCCGGTCTTGACCAGGATGCTGCCCTGGCCGCGCTGGATCAGCGCGGTGCAGAACCGCCCGGTGCCCGCCACCAGGAACGGATGCGCCGCCATCGCCTGGGCGAGCCGCCGGCAGGCGCCGGCGCGCGCCGGCGGCAGCTCGTCGGGCGCGGCGAAACGCGCCATGGCGTGAGCGACATTCTTGAGCGGCATGGCATAGGCCGGAATGCCGCAGCCGTCGATGCCGCGCGGCGCGTCGGCCAGCGCGAGGCCGGTCAGGTCCTCGAGCACGCGGCGCACCTCTTCCTGGATGCGGTGCTCGGGCTTGATGTAGCCGCGCGTCTGGATGCGCAGGAAGCGCGCCGCGCTCAGCATGCCGGCGTGCTTGCCCGAGCAGTTGTTGTGACATTGGTTGGGTGCCGTGCCGGCGCGCAGCAGCGCCAGCGCCGCCGCCTCGGCCGAGGGCGCATGCGCGCCGCATTCGAGATCGCCCTCGGTCAGGCCGACGCTGGCGAGCCAAGCGGTCACGGTCGCGACATGGGCCGGCTCGCCGCCATGGGAGGCGCAGGCCAGCGCCAGCTCGCGCGCGCCGAGCTTGAAGGCGTCGGCGGCGCCGCATTCGACCAGGAGCAGGGCCTGCAGGGGCTTGATCGCCGAGCGCGGGAAGATCGGCCGCTCGACGTCGCCCCACGCGGCCACGATCCGGCCGGCGGCGTCGACCACGGCGACCGCGCCGGCATGGCGGCTTTCGACCGCCGGCTCGCGCGTCGCCTCGACCAGCACCGGATTGGTGGGCGGAACGACGGCGGCGGTGCGGCGTTTTACGCTCGGTTTGGACGCGGTCATGAAGCGGTCGGCATGGCGGCAGACACCTTGCCTCGCCCGCCCCATCGGTGCAAGGTCGGCTTTATGGTTCGTTTCGCCCCCCGGTACATCCTCGCCATCACCCTCTACTGCCTGGTCGCCGGACCGGCCGGCGCCGCCGACGAGGTGCTCGGCAAGTTCGGCGCCTGGGACGCCGTCGCCACCACCCAGGGCAAGTCGAAGCTGTGCTATGTCGCCGGCCTGCCGCAGAAATCCGAGGGCCGCATCGACAAGCGCGGCGAGGCCAGCGTGATCGTCAGCCACTGGCCGGCGCAGCGCCGCTTCAACGTCGTCGAGATCAACGCCGGCTACGAGTTCAAGAAGGACAGCGACGTCACCGTCAAGATTGGCGACCGCAGCTTCCGGTTGTTCACCAAGGGCACATCCGCCTGGACCGAGAGCGCGGCCGCCGACGAGGCGGTCGCGGGCTTCATGAAGGCCGGCTCGACCATGATCGTGACCGGCGAGACCGCGCGCGGCGCCCGGATCACCGACATCTACGACCTGAGCGGCATGACCGCCGCCATCGCCGCCATCGACAAGGCCTGCGGCGTGAAATAGCGCCGGCGGCCGGCGCCTGTTGCCGGACCGCACCCCGCATGCCTATATCTCGAGCCATGAGCGCCCTGCCCCCGACCGACCTGCCCCCTAGCGACCGGCCCGAAAACGCCGCCGCCGAGCCGCGCCGGCCGCTGATCGGCCTGTCGCGCGAGGAGCTGGCCGCCGAAATCGCGGGGCTGGGCGAGCCGGCATTCCGGGCGCGCCAGCTCTGGCACTGGATCTACCATCAGGGCGCGCGCTCGTTCGACGCCATGACGACGCTGTCCAAAGCGTTCCGCGCCAAGCTCGCCGAGCGCTACACCCTCGACCGGCCGGCTGCGGCGCGCGACCTCGCCTCGATCGACGGCACCCGCAAATGGCTCCTGCGCTTCGCCGACGGCCAGGAGGCCGAGTGCGTGCACATCCCCGAGGAGGAGCGCGGCACGCTTTGTGTCTCGTCCCAGGTGGGCTGCACGCTGTCGTGCCGGTTCTGCCATACCGGCACCCAGCGCCTGGTGCGCAATATCGAGGCCGGCGAGATCGTCGGCCAGTTCATGACCGCCAAGGACGCGCTCGGCGAATGGCCGACGCCGACCTACGACCGCGCCATCACCAACGTGGTGATGATGGGCATGGGCGAGCCGCTCTACAATTTCGACAATGTCGCGAAGGCGCTGCGCATCGTCATGGACGGCGAAGGCTTGTCGCTATCGCGCCGGCGCATCACCCTCTCGACCGCGGGCGTCGTGCCGATGATCAAGCGCTGCGGCGAGGAGCTCGGCGTGAATTTGGCAGTGTCGCTGCATGCAGTCTCCGACCATATCCGCGACGTCATCGTGCCGCTCAACAAGAAGTATCCGCTCGAGGAGCTGCTCGCCGCGTGCCGCGAGTACCCCGGCGTGAACAACGCGCGGCGCATCACCTTCGAATATGTGATGCTGAAGGGCGTCAACGATACGCCGGCGGATGCGCGCGAGCTGGCGCGCCTGCTGCGCGACATCCCGGCCAAGGTCAACCTGATCCCGTTCAACGCCTGGCCGGGCGCGCCCTATGAATGCTCGGACGCGGCGACCATCGAGGCCTTCACCGAGATCGTTGCGGCGGCGCGCCTGACCGCGACCGTGCGCACGCCGCGCGGCCGCGACATCATGGCGGCATGCGGCCAGCTCAAATCCGACAGCGTCAAGCTGCGCAAAAGCGAGCGCCTGGCCGCGAGCCTGGCGTCCTAGCCCGCGCTGCGCCGCAACGGAGGCCGGGCCGCCGCGGCAGGTTCGCGCGGCTTGTTCACGAATCGGTTAAGCAGCTTAAATTTAACAAAGAATTGATTCCAATACGGGTCCCGCGCGGGTACAGTGGTCCCCTGGTTTGCGGTGCAGCACGGCGCATGAAGCGCGGCCGTCCGCCAGCTGGCGCGCAGGGGATCCAGGTAGGAGAGCAGCAGGTGGGGACGCGGTTCATCGAGGCGGCGACCGATGACAGTCGGTACCATCGAACCTCGGCGCGAACGCCCAAGTTTTCCCGCAATTCGAAGCCTGTCGATCGCCACGCGGTCTGCGCGAGCGAGTTCGCGCGCTCTACACCGCCGCGCGATGGAATTGGCCTCAGACGCGGAAGGACAGGCGCGCGCTGGGGCGCCGGCGCCTGACTTCGGCGCGACCTGAGACCGCGGCGACTACGGGCGGACTTGAAGAAAGGTCCGCCGTCTCGACCGACAATCGACCGCCAACCGGGGACGAAGCCAGACCGATCGACCGTCGAACTGCCGTCCGTTCAAAGCTAACGCCGACAACCGAGGGGCCTGACATGCACGCTCGCACGACTCTCCCGAACGTCGCGGCCACGCCGCAGGCGGACGAGCCGGACGTCGATCTCTGGGCCCTGACCGACCTTGCGGTCCCGTACGCGATCCGGGTCGCGGCGACCATGCGCCTCGCCGACCATGTGGCGGGCGGCACAACGCGTCTTGCCGATCTGGCGGCAAAGACCGGCGTTCCCGCCGACCTGCTCGGCCGCCTGATGCGGTTCCTCGGCTGCCGCGGCATCTTCCGCGAGACGGCGCCCGACGTCTTCGCCATGACCAAGACGGCCGAGAAGCTGAAGGACGATCATCCGAGCCATCTGCGGCAGTGGATCGATCTCACCGGCATGGGCGGCCGCATGGACGTCTCGTTCGGCGGGCTCCTCGACTCGATCCGCACCGGCGAGCCGGCCTATCCGAAGATCTTCGGCGTCCCGTTCTACGACGACACCGAGACGACGCCCGAGAAGGCGCGCGCCTTCGGCGCGCTGATGGCGATCGTGTCGTCCTGGTATGCCGGAGCGGTGGCCAAGCTCGACTGGAGCGGCGTCAATCATCTGGTCGACGTCGGCGGCGGCACCGGCACGCTGCTCAGCAGCGTCCTGCGCGCCAATCCCGCCATGCGCGGTACGCTCTTCGATCAGCCGGCGACCGCGCCGGTCGCGCTCGAGAGCTTCAAGAAGGCCGGCCTGGCCGATCGCTGCACGGTGGCGTCGGGCAGCTATCTCGATCCGCTGCCGAAGGGCGGCGACGTCTACATGCTGTCGCAGATCGTCCACAACCTGTCCGATCCCGAAGCCGAGGTGGCGCTGCGCCGCTGCGCCGAGGCGGCCGGGCCGGGCGGGCGCGTCCTGGTGGTCGAGCGGATCGCGATCAGCGAAAAGGACCAGAAGCTGATCACCTCGATGGATCTGCGCATGCTGGTCGTCCTGGGCACGCGCGAGCGCAACGTCGACGAGTTCCGCGCGCTCGGCGCCCGCGCCGGGCTCGCGCTGCAGTCGACCCAGCGCCTGACCGCCGGCATGTCGGCCCTCCACTTCGCCGTCGCCGGCTGAGCCGCCGTCGACCGCGGGACATCCGTCGACATGGCCGGCGAGGCCTCGCCGCCGGCGCCCGGCGCGCGTCGGCCCATTTAGGTTAACTATATCTTTTTACTACAAAAAATGGCTTCACAAGAACCCGCCCCCACACTAAGATCGGCGCCGTCATGAGGGCATAGTGGGATGCGCCCGTCGTCGCCGCGCCGTAGCGTCCGACGGGCACGGCACATCGTTCCGAGGGGCCAAGGGGATGAGCGTGCGAAGCCAGGATGGTCGGGCCGCCCGTTCCGGGCACTCCGTGCTCCTGTCGAACCTCGAGCGCGCCCGCCGTCGCGGCCTGCGCCCGCCCACCGTTAACGGCGCGTTCCAACGATAGCGAGCGTCGATCGATGAGCACCATTATGACCCGAGGCGCCAAGCCCGAGATCCTGGCCCATACCGGCCTGCGCGGACTCGGCGTCATCGGCGTGATGATGAACCATTTCGTCATCGTGGCCGACAACGCGGCGATGAGCGACGTCTATCCGAATTTCGGACTGATCCTGGACCTGTTCTTCATCATGAGCGGGTTCATCATGTCCTATCTCTATTTCGAAAACTTCTCGACCGGCTTCCGCAAGGAGCGCTTCGGCAAGTTCCTGTGGGCGCGCTTTGCCCGCACCTATCCGCTGCACATCTTCGCGCTCGTCGCGATCATCGTCATGGCGGTGATCAAGACGCAGCTGCCGGGCCTGACGGCGTCGCCGCCGACTCCTGTCTTCCATGTCGGCCAAGCGCACGATCTGGACACGCCGTTCACGCTGCTGACCAACATCTTCCTGGTCCATGCGTGGGGCCTGAGCGACGAGCTGTCGTGGAACTATCCGTCCTGGGCGCTGAGCGCCGAGTTCTCCGCCTATCTTCTGTTCCCGCTGATGTGCCTGATGATCGGCCGCCTGCCCCGCGTCGGCCCGTTCATCCTCATGGGCCTGGCGCTCGTCATCTATGTCGCGATCCATGCGCGGCTCGGCAGCCTGAACGTGCCGGGCAATGACGGCGCCATCCGCTGCATTCCCGGTTTCGCGTTCGGCGCCGCCGCCTATCACTTGTCGTCGGGCATCCGCAACGTCTCGACCCTGCGCCTGCACGTGCTGCAGGGGCTGGCGCTGGTCGGCGCCATCGGGCTCATGATCTACAGCGGCAACCAGATCATCCCGATCTTCGCGCTCGCCCTGCTGCTCATCGTGACCTCGGAGAACCGCGGCTGGCTGACCGCCGTGCTCAACTGGTCGCCGATCCGCTATCTCGGCATCATCTCCTACACCGTCTATGTCATGCACATCGTCGCGAGCAAGATCTTCTCGCCCGTGTCGAACGTGCTGACCGGCCGCTTCGGCGTGGCCGACGCGTGGTGGTGGAACGACCTGCGAGCGCTGCTGCTGATGGGCTTTTCGATCGCGATTTCCGCCGTCGCCTTCCGCTATATCGAGATGCCGGCGCGCGATTTCCTGACCAACTGGATGAAGCGGCGGTCGGCCACCGCCCGGCCGGCGGCGGCCGAGCTGGTGCCGGCGGTGGCGTCCGCGCCGGGCGAGACGCCGCGCGGCTGAGACGGATTGCGGCGTCGAGATCCGCGGTCGCGGGCCCGACCTGAGACGGGCGGCCGCTTCGGATAGTTGACGGCCTCTTGCCGCGTCCGCCAGCATGCGCGGCATCGTTCATCGTGCCGGGAGCCGTCGATGCCGCCCTTCGTCTATCGCGAATACAGCCAACAGGCGCTCGACGACCAGTACAACACGCGCCTGACCGCGCCCGACTTTGCCCAGATCTTCGAGCGCTGGGCCGAGGACAGCGTGAAGGCGCGGCAGGCCGGCAGCACGACGCTCGACGTCGCCTTCGGCCCCTCGCCAGACGAGACGCTCGACGTGTTCCACGCCAAGGCGACGGGCGCGCCGATCCAGATCTTCTTCCACGGCGGCTATTGGCGCTCGATGCACAAGAACGACTTCGCGTTCCTGGCGCCGCCCTTCGCCGCTTCCGGCGCGGTCGCCGTCGTGCCCAATTACAGCCTCTGCCCCGGCGTCACCATGGACACGCTGATCGAGCAGTGCCGCCGCGCCGTCGACTGGACCCACAAGAACGCGCGCCAGATCGGCGGCGATCCCGGCCGCATCTACATCTCCGGCCATTCGGCGGGCGGCCACATCGTGGCGATGATGCTGGCGACCGATTGGGCGAAGCGCGGCCTGCCGGCAGAGTCGATCAAGGGCGCGTGCGCGATCAGCGGGCTCTACGATCTCGAGCCGATCCGCCTCAGCTTCCTCAACGTCGACGTCCGCCTCACGCCCGAGATGGCGGCGCGCAACAGCCCGATCGAGATCATGCGCAAGAAGGCGCCGCCGACCATCCTGACGCTCGGCGCGCTCGAGAGCGCCGAGTTCCACCGGCAGACCGCGCGCTACGAGGCGGTGTTGCGCAAGGCCGGCACCTCGGTCGCAGTCATGGACGAGGCCGGCCTCCACCACTTCACCGTGCTTGACGCGTTCTGCGACCGCGGCCACGCGCTCGGCCGCGCGGTGTTGAAGCAGATGGGGCTGGGGTAGGGTCGATTATCGCAAGTCGGTGACTCGCGGCGCATCCTTCGAGGCTCGCGCCTAATCGAAATCCTTCGCCAGCGTCTCCCGCACCGCTTCGGGCATCACCGCCATGTGGCCGTAATTCGGGTGGCCGAAGCCGAGCACGACCTGGGTGCCGGGGGCGCGGAACTTCGCGATCTGCGCCTGGGTGAACGGGAAGTGGATGAACTGCACCGACGACGCCTTGCCCTCGGCGCTGGTGCGGTCGACGTCGGCCTCGGGCACGCCCTTCACCGTCTCGCCGGCGAAGGTCATTGTTGCGGTTTCTTCGACTCCGCCCAGGCGTGCCAGCACCTGGGCACGGCGCTTGGGATCGTCGATCTCGAACATCACCGTCGCGACCAGCTCCTGGCCCTTGGGCACGAGCGGGTTGTAGGCGCGCAGCTCGTCCGGCACCTGCTCGGCGCCGCCCTTCTCGATAAAGAGCATCTCGTGGATCTGGTGCCACATGGTGTCGTAGCACTCGAAATAGAACGTTGCGAACGGGCCGACCTCGACGCGGCGCTGGCGCTTGAGCGCGCTCATCGCCGTGCGGCGCTCCTTGCGCTGCTTGGCGTATTCCGCGATCGGGATCAGATCGGCGTCGGTGATCTCGTGCTTCGGAGCCATCATCAACTGACCTCGATGCCATAGGCCCGGGCGAACAGCTCGACCGGGTGCGGCGCGTGCTGCGGAACGACGGCCGCCTCCTCGTTCAGCTTTTCCATGCCCTGCAGCACATGCGCGCCGGCCAAGGGACATTCCGACGCGACATAGCGCTTGTTGGCCTTGGCCGCCTGGCGCGCCACGGGTTTGCCCACCTTGAGCGCGACCTCGAAATTCTCCTTCATCACGCCCCACGAGCCGCCATGACCCGAGCAACGCTCGATCACCTCGAGATCGATGCTGGGAATGAGGCGCAGCAGATCGGCCGCCTTCTGGCCCATGTTCTGGGCGCGCGCGTGACAGGCGATGTGCACGGTGACGCCGCCCTCGAGCACGCCGAGACCCTCGGCGAGGCCGTTGCGGCGCGCGACGTCGACGATGTACTCGGCGACGTCGAAGGTCGACTGCGACAGGCGCTTGACGTCCTCATCGCCCGGCACGATGAGCGGCCACTCGAACTTCAGCATCAGCGCGCAGGACGGCACCAGCGCGATGACGTCGTAGCCCTTCTCGATCCAGGGCTTGAGGTCCCGCGCGGTCGCCTTGGCGCTGTCGGCGACCGCCTTCAGGTCGCCCTGTTCGAGCTGCGGCATGCCGCAGCAGCGCGGATAGACGACCTCGGTCTCGACGCCGTTCTTGGCGAGCACGGCGCGCGCGGCGAGGCCGATCGCGGGATTGTTGTAGTTGGAGAAGCAGGTCGCGTAGAGCACCGCCTTGCGGCCGAAGCCCGGCGCCGATCGGTTGACCGGCGGCGCGTCCTTGGCGCGATCGAGCAGCGTGCGCGCGTAATATTTCGGCAGATCGGCATCGTGATGCACGTCGGCGACCGATTCCAGGATCGAGCGCGTCAGCGTGTTCTTGCGGTCGCTCGCCCAGTTGGCGAGGCCGGCGACATGGCTGGCGAGCTTACCGTTGCGGTCGGTCGCGGTGAGCTGTCGGGCCGCGAACGGCACCTTGCCCTTGCGGTACTCGGCCGCGCGATAGCGCAGCATCAGGTGCGGGAAGTCGAGATTGAACTCGTGCGGCGGCACATAGGGGCACTTGGTCATGAAGCACATGTCGCACAGCGTGCATGCGTCCACGACCGGCTTGAAATCCTTGCTCTCGACCGAATCGAGCTCGCCGGTCTTCGATTCGTCGATCAGATCGAACAGGCGCGGGAAGGAATCGCACAGATTGAAGCAGCGCCGGCAGCCATGGCAGATGTCGAACACCCGCCTGAGCTCGGCGTCGAGCTTGGCCTCGTCGTAGAAATCGGGATTGCTCCAATCGATCGGGTGACGGACCGGAGCTTCGAGGCTGCCTTCCCTCACGGGCGCGTCCTTTTCTTCGTCGGCTGTTTCTTCTTCGTCAGAGTTGATCGCGAGCGCAAGGGGAGTGAGGGGATCCCCTGCGGGACCCCCTGCTCCCATCGCGGCGCGACCGCTACTTTATTTCGTTCAGGGCCTTCGTGAACCGGCCGGCGTGAGACTTCTCGGCCTTGGCCAGGGTCTCGAACCAGTCGGCGATCTCGTCGAAGCCCTCTTCGCGCGCGGTGCGCGCCATGCCGGGGTACATGTCGGTGTACTCGTGGGTCTCGCCCGCGATCGCGGCCTTGAGGTTCAGATCGGTCTTGCCGATCGGCTGGCCGGTCGCCGGGTCGCCGACCGCCTCGAGGAACTCGAGATGGCCGTGCGCGTGGCCGGTCTCGCCTTCAGCCGTCGAGCGGAACACGGTCGCCACGTCGTTGAAGCCTTCGACGTCGGCCTTCTGTGCGAAATAGAGATAGCGACGGTTGGCCTGGCTCTCGCCGGCGAACGCATCCTTCAGGTTCTGTTCGGTCTTCGAACCCTTCAGTTTTGCCATTGCTGCCTCCGTTGGCATTTCGGGCCGTCTTGGGCGGCCTTCTGGGACTGGACGGAATGAGTGGCGACGGGCCGATTTAGACCCGTTCCAATTCCAATATGACCGCGGCCGGGGGCCGTGTCAATAGATTAGAATCTCTCTAAAGGATATAGTAGCGCCGCGAAACGACGATATTTTTGGGCGCGATTATTTGCCGCCGGGGCGGACCCGGACGATCACGTCGACACGCTCGATGGCGGTGCCGGCGGGCGGCTCGGGCAGGCGGCTGACCGCCAGCATGTGGCCGGGAATGTCCTGCAGCTGGCCGCTGGTCTCGACATAGAAATGATGATGGTCGCTGCAATTGGTGTCGAAGTAGGAGCGGCCGGGCTCGACCACCACCTCGCGCAGCAGCTGGGCGTCGGTGAACTGGTGCAGCGTGTTGTAGACCGTGGCGAGCGAGACGCGGATGCCGGCGGCCAACGCCTCGCCGTGCAGCTGCTCGGCGCTGACATGGCGGTCGGCGCCGGCGAACAGGAGGCGCGCCAGGGCCAGCCGCTGGCGCGTCGGGCGCAGGCCGGCGACGCGCAGGCGCTCCAGGACCGGGGCAAAGGGGCGAGGCTTCATCATGCCCCTAATATAATGGCTGCGCCGACAATTAGAAGCCCATTCTCAGGTGCATCGGTGATTTATTGGAATGGTTAAAAACCTTACCGGCCGACCGGGCCGACAGGCCTTCAGTTGACCAGGACCTGAATGTCGTCGAGCCGGGCGCCCATGGCAAGCAGGTCGACGTCGAAATGGACGAAGCGCCGGCCGCCGAGCGGGCCGCCGCTGCTGCCGGGCGGCCGCAGCAGGGTATAGGTGCAGCGCTGCCCGCCCGGATCGGCCGGACGGCAGCGGGCGCCCGCCTGGGTCAGGGTCCGGACGGCCGTGTAGAGATCCGCCTGGCCCGGCGGCAACCTCTCCAGAAGACGCCCGCGCAGCCTCTCGCCGATCGCGGCCGCGGTCGCATCGTCGTCATAGGCGCTGCGGAACAGGTCGTCGCCGGGCGCGGCGCAGGACGCAAGGGCCGCCGCCAGCAAAAAGCCGACGAAGCGCGCCCTGCCCCTACTCGCTGTCGGGCGCGGGCGCCCCGCCCTTGTCGGGCGGCAGGCACATGCCGATGACGTGGTAGCCGCAGTCGACATAGTGGACGGTGCCGGTCACGCCGCGCGACAGATCGGAGAGCAGGTAGAGGCCGGCGCTGCCGACCTCCTCCAGCGCCGCGTTGCGCCGGAGCGGCGCGTTGTCGCGCGTCCAGCCATAGACATAGCGCGCATCGGCGACGGCGGCACCCGCCAGCGTGCGCATGGGCCCGGGCGAGAGCGCGTTGACGCGCACGCCCGCGCCGCCGAGATCGACCGCGAGATAGCGCACCGAGGCCTCCAACGCCGCCTTGGCCACGCCCATGACGTTGTAGCTCGGCATGACGCGCTGCGAGCCGTCATAGGTGAGGGTCAGCAGGCTGCCGCCCTCGGGCATCAGTGCCGCGGCGCGCCGCGCGATGTCGGTGAAGGAGAAGCACGAGATCGCCATGGTGCGCGCGAAATTGGCGCGCGTGGTGTCGACATAGCGGCCCTTGAGCTCGTCCTTGTCGGAGAAGGCGATGGCGTGGACGACGAAATCGAGCCCGCCCCAGGCCGCGCCCAGCCGCTCGAACAGCGAATCGAGGCTCGCCGCGTCCTCGACGTCGCAGGGCAGGACGAGATCGGCGCCGAGCGTCGCGGCGAGCGGCTTGACGCGCTTGCCGAACGCCTCGCCCTGATAGGTGAGCGCGAGCTTGGCACCCTCTGCCGCAACGGCGCGGGCGATGCCATAGGCCAGCGAATGGTCGTTGGCGATGCCCATGACGAGGCCGCGCTTGCCGCGCATGAGCGGTGTCGCGGTCACGAGCGGGGCAACCGCGAATGCCGGGCGGCGGCCGTCGCCGAAGGGACGCGGAGCGGCTGCGGCACCGTCGGGCTCAGCCGTTGTAGCGGCGGAAGGTCAGGCAGGCGTTGGTGCCGCCGAACCCGAAGCTGTTCGACATGACCGTGTCGAGCCGCGTGCCGGTCTTGGTCTCGGTGACCAAGGGCATGCCCTCGGCCGCCGGGTCGACGGTCTCGACATTGGCCGAGGCGGCGACGAAATCGTGCTGCATCATGAGCAGCGAGTAGATCGCCTCGTGCACGCCCGCCGCGCCCAGCGAATGGCCCGTCAGCGACTTGGTCGAGCTGAAATACGGCATGCGGTTGCCGTTGCCGAACACCGCGCGGATCGCCTCGAGCTCCTTGACGTCGCCGATCGGCGTCGACGTGCCGTGGGTGTTGATGTAGTCGATCGGCTCGTCGATGCCGTGCATCGCCATCTTCATGCAGCGCACCGCGCCCTCGCCCGAGGGCTGGACCATGTCGTAGCCGTCCGAGGTCGCGCCATAGCCGACCAGCTCGGCGTAGATCTTGGCGCCGCGCGCCTTGGCGTGCTCGAGCTCCTCGAGCACCACGACGCCGCCGCCGCCGGCGATGACGAAGCCGTCGCGCGCCACATCGTAGGGCCGCGACGCCTTGGTCGGCCGGTCGTTGAAGCCCGAGGACAGGGCCGGCATGGCGTCGAACAGCACGGAGAGCGTCCAGTGCAGCTCCTCGCCGCCGCCGGCGAAGACGATGTCCTGCTTGCCGAGCTGGATCAGCTCGCCGCCATTGCCGATGCAATGCGCGCTGGTCGAGCAGGCCGAGCTGATCGAATAGTTGACGCCCTTGATCTTGAACGGCGTGGCGAGCGTCGCCGAATTGGTGCTCGACATGGCGCGCGGCACCATGAACGGGCCGACCTTGCGCACGCCCTTCGAGCGCAGGATGTCGGCGGCGTCGACGATGTTGCGCGTCGAGGCGCCGCCCGAGCCCATGATCAGGCCGGTGCGCTCGTTGGAGATGTCGGTCTCTTCGAGCCCGGCGTCGGCGATCGCTTCCTGCATGGCAATGTAGTTGTAGGCCGCGCCGTCGCCCATGAAGCGTTTGACGCGCCGGTCAACCGCCTTGTCGAGATCGATCTTGAGCGAGCCGTGGACGTGGCTGCGGAAGCCCATCTCGCGATAGGTCTCGCAGAACTCGATGCCGGACTTGCCCGCCTTCAGCGAGGCCAGCACTTCGGCGGCATTGTTGCCGATGCTGCTGACAATGCCGATGCCGGTGACGGCGACGCGACGCACGGCGGTTTAGCTCCGGTCAGAAATCTTCGGTCGAGGTGAACAGGCCGACGCGCATGTCGTTCGCTTGGTAGATGTCCCGGCCGTCGACGCGCATGACGCCGTCGGCGATGCCGAGGACAAGCTTGCGCCGGATCACGCGCTTGATGTCGATGTGGTAGCTGACCCGCTTGGCCGAGGGCAAGACCTGGCCGGTGAACTTGACCTCGCCGACGCCCAGCGCCCGGCCCTTGCCCGGCAGGCCGAGCCAGCCGAGATGGAAGCCGACGAGCTGCCAAAGCGCGTCGAGGCCGAGGCAGCCCGGCATGACCGGGTCGGTCTCGAAATGGCAGCCGAAGAACCAGAGGTCGGGGCGGATGTCGAGCTCGGCGTCGATCTGGCCCTTGCCGTGGGCGCCGCCATCCTGGTCGATCCGCGTGATGCGATCGAACATCAGCATGGGCGGCAGCGGCAGGCGGGCGTTGCCCGGGCCGAACAGCCGGCCATGGCCGCAGCTCAGGAGATCGTCGTAGTCGAAGCTGTGCCGGTCGGTCAGGCCGGGTGCGTCCATCGCCAACACATTTGCGAGGGGGGCTTCCACGGGTTTCCTAGCTGCTTCTGCCATGCTGCGGCCGCCTTGGCCAATCCTTCCGCCGTTCGCGTAAGCCAAAGGGCGCGCCGGTCCTTGGTTCGGTCGACCGCCGCACCCTGCTCCGGGCCCCCGGACAGCGAGTCCCAGGTCCCATGGGGGAACGCATATATGAACCGCTTTTCAAAAAGACCAGCCCCCCGACCGAATTGGCCGGCTGCGGGGCTAGAGGGCGTCGCCGAGCGCCGCCTTCAGCCGGTCCGGGGCATTGGTGATCACGCAATCGACGCCCCAGGCGAGCAGCCGGCGCGCGCGCGCCGGATCGTCGACGGTATAGGCGGCGCAGCGCCAGCCGTCATTCTTGACCATCGTGGTTAATTTTTGGTTCAGGCGCCGCTGGTTGGCATGGATCGCCACGCAGTCGAGGGTGCGTGCCGTGGCGAGCGCCTTGCGGTCCGGCGCCTCGACCAGGAAGGCGCGCGGAACGTCGGGGGCGAACTCGCGGCAGGCGGCGACGCAGCCGGCGTCGAAGCTCGAGAGGATCGGCGGCGCCCGGTCGGCCGGCCAGGCGCGGGCGACCACCGCCGCCACCGCCCGGGCGAGAGCCCGCGCGCCGTCACCCTCGGACTTGAGCTCGATATTGGCGGCGAGGCCGAGCTCCCTGAGCACGCCGATCGTCGCCTCGAGGGTCGGCAGCCGCTCGCCCTTGAAGCGCGGCGCGAACCAGGCGCCGGCATCGAGCGCGCCGAGCGTCGCCGCGGTCTGGGCCGCGACTGGCCCCTTGCCGCTGGTGGTACGCTCGAGCGTCGCGTCATGGATGACCACGGGCACGCCGTCGGCCGAGAGCCGCACGTCGAACTCGACGCCGGTGACGCCGGCCGCCGCCGCGGCGCGGAAGCCGACGAGCGTGTTTTCGGGCGCCAGCGCCGCCGCGCCGCGATGGCCGACGAGTTTCGGGAGGGGGTAGGTCGACGTGACAGACATGATCGCTGAGTAAGCCCCCTCACCCGCCTCGCTGCGCTCGGCACCCTCTCCCGCATCGCGGAAAAGGGGAACCCGCGCGCAGCGCGGGTGGGTGAGGGCAAGCGGCGATGACCTCCAGAATACACCGCCACCAAAGAAAAAGGGCGGCGAGGCCGAGCCTGCCGCCCTTTCAGTCTTTCCCAACGGTGCCCTACGCTATTGCGCCTTGGCCTGCTTGGCCGGCCGGTCGTCGATGTCGGCGCCGGTCTGCTGATCGACCGCGCGCATGGAGAGCTTCACCTTGCCGCGGTCGTCGACGCCGAGAACCTTGACCTTGACCATGTCGCCTTCCTTGACCACGTCGCTGACCTTGCCGACGCGCTCGCGCTTCAGCTCGGAGATGTGCACGAGGCCGTCGCGCGAGCCGAGGAAGTTCACGAACGCGCCGAAGTCGACGATCTTCACCACCTTGCCGCTGTAGATGACGCCGATCTCGGGCTCCGCGACGATGCCGCGGATCCAGTCGATCGCCGCCTGCGACGCCTTGTCGTCGACCGCGGCGATCTTGACCGTGCCGTCGTCCTCGATGTCGATCTTGGTGCCGGTGACCTCGGTGATCTCGCGGATGACCTTGCCGCCCGTCCCGATGATCTCGCGGATCTTGTCCTTCGGCACGTGGATCGTCGTGATGCGCGGCGCGTGCTGGCTGACGCCCTCGCGGGCGCTCTGCAGCGCGCGGCCCATCTCGCCGAGGATGTGCAGGCGGCCGTCGCGGGCCTGGGCCAGCGCCGTCTGCATGATCTCCTTGGTGATGGACGTGATCTTGATGTCCATCTGCAGCGAGGTGACGCCGGTCTCGGTGCCGGCGACCTTGAAGTCCATGTCGCCGAGATGGTCCTCGTCGCCGAGGATGTCGGACAGCACGGCGATGCCGTCCTGCTCCTTGATCAGGCCCATGGCGATGCCCGCCACCGGCTGCTTGATCGGCACGCCGGCGTCCATCAGCGCGAGCGAGCTGCCGCACACCGTCGCCATCGACGACGAGCCATTCGACTCGGTGATCTCCGAGACGACGCGGATCGTGTAGGGGAAATCCTCCTTGGTCGGCAGAAGCGGCCGCACCGCACGCCAGGCCAGCTTGCCATGGCCAATCTCGCGCCGGCCCGGCGAGCCCATGCGTCCGGCCTCGCCCACCGAATAGGGCGGGAAATTGTAATGCAGCATGAAGTGCTCGCGGTACTCGCCCTCGAGCGCGTCGATGATCTGCTCGTCCTGGCCGGTGCCGAGCGTGGTGACGACCAGCGCCTGGGTCTCGCCGCGGGTGAAGAGCGCCGAGCCGTGGGCGCGCGGCAGCACGCCGACCTCGCACACGATGGGCCGCACCGTCTTGGTGTCGCGCCCGTCGATGCGCCGGCCGGTCTTGAGGATGTTGCCGCGCACGATGTGCGCTTCGAGCTCTTTGAGCACGCCGGGTGCTGCGGCCAGCTCGGCGTCGTTGCCGGCGAGCGCGGCCAGCGCCTTTTCCTTGACCGCGCCGATCTTCTCATACCGCGCCTGCTTGACGCGCTCCTGGTAAGCCTCGCTGAGCGCCTCGAGAACGCCGGCGGCGCGCAACTTCGCGGTCACCGAAGCGACCTCGGGCGGCGGCGGCGCGACGACCCAGCGCGGCTTGCTGCATTCGGCGGCGAGCTCGCGGATCATCTTGATGACGTCCTGGAACGCCGCATGGCCGAAGGTGACGGCGCCGAGCATGATCTCTTCCGAAAGCTGCTGCGCCTCGGACTCGACCATGAGCACGCCCTCGTCGGTGCCGGCGACGACCAGATCGAGCTGCGAGTTCGGCAACTCGTCGAGCTGCGGGTTCAGCACGTACTGGCCGTCGATATAGCCGACGCGCGCGCCGCCGATCGGGCCCAGGAACGGCACGCCCGAGATGGCGAGCGCCGCCGAGGCGCCGATCATCGCCACGATGTCGGGATCGTTCTCCATGTCGTGGCTGAGCGTCGTGCAGATGATCTGGGTCTCGTTGCGGAAACCCTCTTCGAACAGCGGCCGGATCGGCCGGTCGATCAGCCTCGAGGTCAGCGTCTCCTTCTCGGACGGCCGGCCCTCGCGCTTGAAAAAGCCGCCGGGAATCTTGCCGGCGGCGAAGGTCTTTTCCTGGTAGTTCACGGTCAGCGGGAAGAAATCCACGCCCGCGCGCGGCGCCTTCGCCGCGACAGCGGTGCACAGCACGCTGGTCTCGCCATAGGTCGCCAGCACGGCGCCGTCGGCCTGGCGCGCCATGCGCCCGGTCTCCAGAACCAGGGTGCGGCCGCCCCATTGGATCTCTTTCCTCTTGATGTCAAACATCGCTTCCTATCCTTCCCATCGCGCTTCCGCATCCTTGTCCGCGGCAACCCCCTGGGTCGCCGCACGACGGCCCAATGCCGTCGCGCCGGAAGCGCCGTACCAAATGCCGCCCGGCCCACCCGGGGACCGGCGGGCTATCGTTCGCCTTGGCGGCCAACGACAGAAACCGGCGGCGCGCGCCTGCCCGGACGAGCCGGGAGCCCGCGCCCGCCAAACGCGTCTAGCGACGCAGATTGAGACGCTTGATCAGCGCGTCGTAGCGCGCCTCGTCCACGCTCTTCAGATAATCGAGCAGGCGCCGGCGCTGTCCCACCATGACCAGCAGCCCGCGGCGCGAGTGATGGTCCTTGGTGTGGCCGGTCAGATGCTCGGTCAGATTGTTGATGCGCTCGCTGAGAATGGCGACCTGGACTTCGGGCGAGCCGGTGTCGCCGGCCTTGGGCGCATATTGCTCGATAAGCTCGCGCTTGCGCGCAGCGCTGATCGACATCGTGTACTCCTTTGTTACAGGTTAAGCACCCGCACCGGGCGAACCATGTCGCCCTCGACCCGGGTGAACGCCACGAGCCTGCCGCCGGCTGTGGCGCATACCACTGCGCCTTCGGCGAAGGTCGGGTTGGCAACCCGGTCTCTGGTACGGGGGATCGGAACCGGCTGGCCGCGCTTGAGGCGGTCCGCCTCGCCTTCGGTCAGGGCCAGCGCCGGGATGTCGTCCAGCGCGGTCTCGACCGGAAACAGGTGTTCCGAGCCGGCGGCACTATGCCCCAGCAGGTCCAGCTTGGCCAGCGAAATCGCCCCCTTAAGGGTGAACGGGCCGACCGCTGTCCGGGTCAGCCGGGCGATATGGCCGACGGTGCCGAGCGCCTGGGCCAGGTCGCGGGCAAGCGCCCGGACATAGAAGCCCTTGCCGCAATCAACCTCGAAAGCGGCCTGGTCCGGGCCGGCCGCGACGAGGCTCAGGCGGTCGACGCGCACCGGCCGGGCGGCCAGCTTGGGCGCCTGGTCGGCGCGCGCCAGCTTGTAGGCCCGGCGGCCGCCGACCTTGAGTGCCGAGTAGACCGGCGGCACCTGCTGGATCAGGCCGAGGAAACGCGGCAGGACGGCCTCGATCGCCGCGGCCGTGGGCCGGACCGCGCTGGTCGCGGTGACCGCGCCGGCTGCGTCGTCGGTGTCGCGCGCCTCGCCCCAGGCGACGCTGAAGCGGTAGCTCTTGCCGGCCTCGGTC
>Ga0335070_10002944_pt1 | contig 19854 bp, 16 predicted proteins | sample Lox_Sample_13_FD_206722 | JGI IMG/M metagenome (GOLD analysis project Ga0335070, IMG submission 206722) | Soil microbial communities from Loxahatchee National Wildlife Refuge, Florida, United States - Lox_Sample_1.3 | ecosystem: Environmental > Terrestrial > Soil > Wetlands | place: USA... | reverse complement strand
AGAAAGACCGACGGGAATGGAGAGCAGCAAGATCTGCGGGCTGAAGAACCCCGTCAGGAGAAAAAAGCCAGTCGCAATGGGGAGCCATCCATAACAGAACCCGATCAGGATTTCTCCCAACCCGCGATGGGACCACCGAAAAGGTTTGGTCGAATAAAAAAAACCAAAAAAAATACCCAGCCCGCCTAGCACAAGGGTCCGGAGATCGGTCTGGTATCGGAGATAGATATAAAGACCGATGAGAATCGCGCCGGCCAAGCATCCGAATCCCAGGAGAAGGGAGACCCTGGGTGGAAGGGCTTCTCCGACCAAAACCCGTGACCCGCCCGAAAAACGGTTAAAATCTCGATTAATTCGATCCCCTTCCAGATCGTTCCATTCTCCCACATAGTAAGTCATCCACATGATAAGGATGACTGCCGTGGTAGAAAGCACGTAGAGTCCCGAAGGTCCTTTGTATCCCCACCGCCATGCCAGGATAAACCCTAAGATCAAGGGGAGAATCCCTACGGAAAGAAAAGGAACGCGTGAAAGCCTCCACCAGGCTACAAGATATCGTTTCAGTTTCATCGACTCACCACTCGAAATCGCTTCATCACTCACCTCTTTAATAGCACCTCCCTAAGGTTTGATCAAGAGTTCCAGCGTGGTTGCCTTACGCAGGCCAGGCTCTTCAGTAAGCGAAGACGCAGGCAGACAGGTTGTAAAAACCTTTTTTAACCTTCACCGGATCCTACGATAGAGCGTGACGTTCTTATAATCGACCGCAACATCCCAGAAGGCACGCAGAGCCGGAAGGTAGGGACTGTGGAGCGCTTTCTCACCGTTGATCGTCTCGATCGAAACGCGCTTCATGGGCTGAAACTTTCGTGTGAGGAGATGGCGAAGAACCCCCAGATACTCGGCCAAATTCGGATCATCGGGCGTCGCCTGAATGACCAGGTCTTTGCCGTTGCGCTTTGACACCACGATCAACCGGTTTCCTCGATAGACCAGGTGGGTCGTTGCCACCCGTGCCGGCACCATTCCACGAACCGCCTCAAGCGGGATTCCGCACAAAGAAGCCGGGTCTGTCGCATTGATCCAGAAGATCGCCTCTTCCGGCAACTTCTGCTGCAGACGTCGGAAGGCCCTGGGCGAGATGAACTGCGGTCCGGGAATCCCGTGGAAGAAAATGCCCGCCATCACCTCTCCGGACAACTCCATGATTCGCAAGGCACGAAAAACATTCGACCAGCGAAGGGCGGGCCATTCCCTCTGAATCAGCTCCCGAAACAGGATTCCGTACCGGTCTAACAAGAGCCGGGCACGGTCCTTCCTGAGCTCTTCTCTCTCGAGGAGATCGTCCGGAAGCTCGGGCCTCGGGACGGCGTGCCAGTTCCCCGGGTAAAATGGACCTTCCTTCCTTTCCACCAGGCTGAGCCGCCGGAACCGGCTTTCCTGGCGTCCGAGTTTCCTTCGATCTTCCGAAGCCCTTTCCGGAACCCTGAATCGATTCATCAAGGCTCGACGGAGGCTGATGAACGTGTCGTTCGTCACCCTTCCTTTCCAGACTTCGTCCCAGAGTCGTTTGGCCAATTCTGCGCTTCCGCTTTTGGATATGCGAAGCAAGGTTGAAAAATCGTAGCGGCCTTCTGCGTCTGGAAAGAGATCCGGAGGCAGAACAGAACCCGGCCAGGAAACCGGACCGACGGGACGTCCGTCATCTGGAGCGAATTCGGATGCATCCGATTCTTCCCGAACCAGATCGAGGTCCGATCCAAAACAGAAGGTCACACGACGCCCTTCGCTGCCAACCCACAGAAGTTCTCCCTCTTGCATCAGGGTGTCCAGCCAGGATGGATCATAGGGATGCAACCGTCCGGGAAAGATTTCCGACTCCCAGGCCCCCGCCTCTGCGGGGTAGCAAAGAAGCTGCTCCAAGCAGTGGAAGAGCTCATCGACGCCGTCCTTTCGATCCGGAGGTCTTACGATTCCTTGATAATCGGCCAGAAACAGGGGCAGCCACTCGATTCCGAGAGGCTCGAAAGCCGGCGCCGCTTCGATCCTCACCCGTCGCAGCAGCATCTCGAAGTTCTCGCTGTCGCAGACATCGTCGGATCCTCCCTCGGTCACCAGCTGCCCCTGGACAACTCTTTGCGAATCCGTCAGATCTTCGATGATCCATTGCAAGCGCTCCGAGTCGATCCCAAGCGTTTCACGGACGAATTCAACGGTGACGGGCCCGTAAAATTGAAGCCACTGCCCGATGAGATTGCCGGGACCCTCTCCGCCTTCCGTCTCCTCTTCACGAGCTCTCGTCTCTTCTTCCGGCAAAGGGATTCCAGTCAGCGTTTGAGCATAAACTGATTTTTCATTCTCAAGGCCGTAAAGAGTACGGATCATCCTGGGAAGTGTCTCCCTGGCAACGATCAGCGGCTCCGCCCGCTCCTGTGGGTAGAATTGAACTAGCCTGTCTTCCAGGCCGGGAAAGGACGTCGGGTCAACCCCATGATCCTTTCGCATATTTTCCAATAGCTCTTCCCACTCCCGTTTCGGAATGGCGACCCTCTCCGTCACCCAGTCGACGAGCTCTCGAGATGTCTGGGGCGAGTAACCCGGGCTGAGCCTCTTCCGCTTCAATTCAAACGGTTCGACGAGTTTGCGGGAAACGGTCGGCCGAAGGCCGGGGGTAAAGACAACCTCCCGGAGGAGGCTGCCGCGCAACTTCGATATCTTATCGCCCCTGGGTTGATCGTCCATGTACATGTACTGGTTCACCTGTCGCCACCCTTCGCCCCGGGCAAACGGACTGGGGATGGCCGTATGCACCTCTGTCCAGGAAATGGTCCCGGAGTTCAATTCCATCAAAACCCTCTTCAGGCTTTCGAGGTCGAACTCGTCCTGCATACAAGTTCGCCATGTTTCCAGGAGGATCGGAAAATCTTCATAATTGAGAACCGCCTCGAGCAACTTCTGGGACTTCAATCGGCTCAGCCAGAGAGGGGTCCGTTCGTTAAACTTGGACCTCGCCAAAAGCAGCGCCCGTCCGGCGCATTCCCTGAACCGGGCCCCGAAGAAGCCCGAGCCTTCGAGTCGGGTCCTCAGAAGGGATTCGATGCTTGCGTTTTCAACGAGGGAGAGCAGTTCCTCACCGCCGATCTCGTGAGGGAGTTGGAGAATAACAGCGTCGTTGCTTACAAAGAGTTCGAGCCGATAACCGAATCTGGCCTGCCAGGCTGCCTCCAGTGCCATGGCCAGGGGCCGGTTGACCCGACCTCCCCACATTGTGTGCAGGACCGCCTGAGGAGTTCCCCCCGGTCCTGCGGCGACGAATTCAACCACAAGATGGTGACGGTGTGGAAGGGGGCACCCCGTTGCCTCCCTCTGCTTTCTCAGAAAATCGATCAGCTCCGCGGCTGCCCCGGGCTCCATGTGGTTTGTCCTCTGGAGAGACGGCAAAAAATCAGCGTCCTCCAACCGGCCGTCTGCTTCCTCGAGGAATTGCCCGATCCGTCCTGAAAAATGGAAGTCACGGCCGTTTTCCTCGCCTTTCCAGAAGGGAGCCGCACCGGTCTTAGGGCTTCCCGGGAGCACAAAGACGTCGTTATGCGTGATTTGGTGAATCCGCCAGTTCTGTGCCCCGAGGCTGAAGGTATCCCCCACCGATGCCTCCCAGACAAACTCTTCGTCGAGTTCGCCGATCCGGGCATGGGTTTCCTGATGGCGAAGGTGAAAATATCCACGGTCCGGGATCACCCCGCCGGAAAGATAGAGAGTCTGCAGCGCTCCTCTTCGGGCGCTCACCGTGTGGTCGATGGGATCGACCGAGACGAGGGGTTTGAGTTCCCGTATGCGGGTCTCCGCATACCGGCCGGCAAGCATGCTGAGGACCAGATCGAACTGCTCGCGGCTCAGATGTCGATAAGAAGAGTTGGCCTTCAGATTCGCAAAGAGAGCCTCCGTCTCCCAGGTCTCAACCCCGACCATGGAGACGATGATTTGGGCTAACACATCGAGGGGACCGAGGATTGACTTCGAGGACTCGATGTCGTGATTCAAAACAGCAGGGCCGAGAACAGCGGCTTCCAGCAGATCCTTGGGATGGGTGGGGAAAAGGATTCCGCGACTGACCTGATCCACCCGGTGCCCGGAGCGGCCTACCCGTTGAATGGCGGAAGAAATCGAAAATGGGGATTGGATCAAGACAACCTCATCCAGGGAACCGACATCGATCCCCAATTCGAGCGAATGGGTCGCGACGATCGCTCGTAACGATCCGGCCTTGAGCCTCCTTTCAACCTCGGAGCGGATCTCCAGGGAGAGAGAGCCGTGATGGGCGTAGGCCAGAGGCTCCTCTTCATCCTGGTTGATCATGAGCGTGAGCATCTCGCAGAACCGCCTGCTATTGACGAAGATCAGGGTCGAGCGGTTCCTCGCGATGATCTTCTTCAATTCCTGAACCAAGGGCTCCCATACCGAGCCCGCCCCTTCCTGTACTCCCGCCCCTTGCACGAAGCGAAGGTGAAGATCGTACTGTTTTCCGACAGGAGGGGATACGATGGAAACGGGCCGCGGAACATAGTGAGGGTCGCCCGGTTCTCCGACCAATCTAAATCCCGCTACAAACTCCGCCACCTTCTCCAGCGGTTGAATCGTTGCCGAAAGCGCAAGGCGCTGGAATTCCCCCGAAAGACGGACCAGCCGGTCCACCGCCGTCATCAGATAGACGCCCCGCTTTGCATTGTGAACGGCGTGGATCTCGTCGAGGATCACAACGGAAAGACTTGTCAGAATCGAACGGCCTCCCTGGGAGCTGAGAAGGAGGTTGAGACTTTCCGGGGTGGTGATCAGGATTTCCGGCGGATGGCGAACCATCTGTCGACGATCTAACGAGGGGGTATCCCCGCTTCGGGTTAGAACCCGGATCTCGGGGAAATCTTCTCCCCCTTCCCCAAAGATTCGTTCCAGTTCGCTCAGAGGACCGAGCAAGTTACGCTGGATGTCGTAGTTGAGCGCTCTCAGGGGCGACACATAAAGGACGCTGGTTTGTCCCGTTGGCCATTGTCGGGTAATCAGCTGATTGAGGGCCCAAAGAAATGCGGCGAGGGTCTTTCCTGTCCCCGTGGGCGCCGTGATCAGCAGATGTTCTCGGGCTGCGATCTTCGGCCAGGCCTGTTCTTGCACCTCTGTAGGCTGGCCGATTTGTGCCCTGAACCAACGTGCGACGGAGGGATGGAATTGGGCCAGGACGCTTGTGCTGAAGGTCATCGTTCCACTTTCATAAAGAACCTCAGGAAAATTCCATCTAAACGGATGAGGTACAGGACATGCCGTTGAGGAATTCGAATCCGGTCAAGGGTTCCATCATCGTTTTACAAATAGAACATATTGATTTAGAATTCAACGTCAACGTCCCTCCTTTTTTTCTTTCCGCACCCCGGCGTGGAGCCGTCAGACGGCAGGCGGCCACGAGGAGCGGTGGAAGGAGGGGGTCGTCTATCATTAATATATAGAGGAGAACGAGGGATGAGTGAACTATCTCGAATTCAACGGGAAGAAGCGGTGCTTGTCGTGGTCGATGTTCAGGAGGCTCTGATGAAGAAGATGAACCCAGCAGTCGCAGAAAAGGTGATCCGAAATATCCGGACCTTTCTTGCGTTTGCCCGACACCTCGACATCCCTGTTCTGATCACGGAACAGTATCCCAAAGGGTTGGGGCCGACGGTCTCTGAAATCAAGATGGAGCTGGGGTCCGTTCTTCCCATCGAAAAAGTCTCGTTCAGTTGTTGCGGGGTGGAGGCGTTTAACGCCAAGTTAAATCAAACGCAGAGGAAGCAGGTCCTCTTGGTCGGAATCGAAACCCACGTGTGTATCCTCCAAACGGCCGACGACCTCCTTCGGGCAGGCCTTGAGGTCCATGCGGTGGCCGATGCCATCTGTTCACAGAGAAAATTGGACTGGGAGGTCGGCCTCCGTTGGATGGAAAAAAAGGGGGCGATGATCTCGACCACCGAGATCATCGCCTTTCAATTGCTGAAGGAGGCTGGGACGGAGGAGTTCAGGACATTATCAAAATGGTTCAAATAAAAGGCGCTAAATCCATCGAAACAGTCTGGCAAAGAAATAGGAAATGAAGAATACATTTGTAAAAGCCAGCGTCAAACGGACGACTCTCCAGAAACTGATCTCAATTTTTCTTCCCTCTTCTGTTTCCCGAATCCCTAGAATTTCTTTACCCGTCATTTCTTTCTCGATCTACAATTTTGTAACCCTAAGCCCAAATTCGTTGGAGTCACTTAGGCAGTTTATTTGTCCCTCAGCCACCTCTTCACGATCTGTAAGAATACGAAACCTCCGAGAATAATTAGGCAAATGATAATTAGATTGGAAAAAGCAAATTCTCGAATGACCAGACTTGCTCCCGGCTCCTTTTAATGTCTGTAGGTCTATGAAGCAAGTCCTGTGCCAATGGCTAGGTAAGGGGGATTGATTGAAACCGGGGAGAATTGATCTTAACAGGATTCAATGATCGAGTCCGGAGAAAAACAGAAGATATCCCGTATCTTTAGAATTTCAACGGAGATTTCCGAGACGCGTTGGCTACGATAGGCTTCCATTGACCCTGGAGGGTTGCTGACGGGCCATCGATTGATGGCTCCGTCATGCTACGGATAGATCCCTCTGAGCCTGGAGGCTTCAGCCACCCGTCCAATTCCCAGCACAAGAGCGGCTGCTCTCATCGGAATTTTCCTGGAAAGGGAGATATCCAAAACCTCTTTGAAACCCTTCTGCATGATCCGGGTCAGTCGGTCCAATACCTCCTCTTCACTCCAGATGAGTTCCTGGAGGTTTTGCACCCACTCAAAGTAGGAAACCGTTACTCCCCCTGCATTGGCTAAGATATCCGGAACAAGAAAAATACCTTTGTCCTCCAAAATCTCATCCGCCTCGGGGGTGGTCGGTCCATTGGCTCCTTCGGCAATAACCTTCGCCTTGATTCGAGGAGCATTTTTCTCCGTAATCTGATTTTCGATGGCAGCCGGAACCAGAACGTCGCATTCCAACTCTAATAGTTCCTGATTGGTGATCTCCGTTTCGTCCTTTGACTCGCAAACAAAACATTGATATTTGGCTTTGTATTCCAAAGCCCTCATCACATCCAGTCCCTTCTCATTGTAGAGTCCTTTTTGTGAATCGCTGACGGCAATCACCTTTGCCCCCAGACGATGGAAGTGCATGGCAGCAACACCTCCCACATTTCCACACCCCTGGATCACCACTTTTGCTCCCTCAATAGGCATTTTTAAATACTTCAGCGCTTCAAGAGAGGTGATGACCACGCCCCTTCCCGTAGCTTCAAACCTTCCCAGGGATCCTCCTAACTCGACGGGCTTGCCCGTGACCACGCCAGGGACAGAGTAGCCTTTCAAGATACTGAAGGTGTCCATGATCCAGGCCATCACCTGCGGGTTCGTATAAACATCCGGTGCAGGAATGTCCTGTTCCGGACCCAATAAAAGGGAGATCTCCCAGGTGAACCTCCTCGTCAAATGCTCTATTTCATGAAGCGACATCTCCTTGGGATTGCACTGAACCCCACCTTTGGCCCCTCCAAATGGGATGTTGACCACCGCTGACTTCCAGGTCATCCACATCGACAAAGCCCTCATTTCATCGAGATCAATATCAGGATGATATCTGATTCCCCCCTTTGCCGGCCCCCTTGCCACATTATGTTGAACCCGGTAGCCGGTAAAGATCCTTACATTCCCATTATCCATCTGGACGGGGAAATGGACGATCAGCTCCCGCTTCGTATGTTTTAGCTTCTCAATCGACCCGGGGTCCAGGTCTAAATATTTAGCCGCAATATCCACCTGTTTCTTCGCCATCTCAAAAGAATTGGCCTTCTCATTTTTCGCCGTCATCGTAGCCCCCTTCATTACCATTTCAGAAAAAACCTTATGACGCTCTCCTTTTTTTCTACCTTTTCTCTATTTCTTTTACAAGGGAAATTTTGTGACCTCACGGGTTGATCCGATTCAATGATTCCCGACGGGTCTTATATCTGTTGAGTCTCTGTAGTAGGAAATTCTTGTCGAATAGGTCGCCAAGATTGTCGAAACCCGCTGCGAGCCGAGATTACATGCTCACGCTAAAGGTGCATGTCTGTAACTCGTTGAATTCCCTTCGTAGGGCAGGAGTTGACCGACGGTGTTGGGTTTCAAGAATTGGAGGTGAGACCAACGTTCTTCAAAAACGCTCGACAAGTCTTTCCTGTTGGGAGTGGAATCTTCAGATACCAATTTTTATGGGCGATGCCTCTTTTCGGTTTGTAGATGGAATTGAACCCATTGAAAACTCAATTAAATTAATGTTTAGACAGAAATGGGAGACGTCGTACGGCTTTTGAAAAATCAATTGGCACGGTCGTTGCTATATCAGAAAAGTAAAGATCAAAATCAAAAGTCTGAAAGGAGAGAAAGAAGATGAAGAAGAAAGTGGTCGTATTAGGGTTGGTAGCAGTTATGGTTTTAGGTGTGGCCTACGCCTTTGCCCAGGGGCCGGGGGCCGGTCCCGGTTCCGGTCCTGGTCCTGGATACGGGCCTGGTTGGAGGCACGAGAGATGGTCATCCCTGACCCCCGAGCAGCAGACAAAGTTTCAGGAATTGCGCCGAAAGTTCCGTGAGGACAATGCAAAACTGTTCGGCGCAGTGGTCACCAAGAGACTGGAGCTTCGGTCCTTGTGGACTGACCCAAAGGCTGAGCCCAAGACGATCGTCGATAAGGAGAAAGAGTTGAGAGATCTTCAAAACCAGATCAGGGACAAAGCGGTCCAGATGCGGTTGGAAGCTCGAAAGTTTCTCACCCCTGAACAGATCCAGAATTGGAAGCCCGGCTGGGGAATGGAGCGAGGCTTCGGCGGCGGTCACATGATGGGCCATGGTCCTGGCATGGGCCGAGGTGGAATGGGTCCGGGTCGTGGGATGGGCTCTGGGGAAGGATGCTACTAATGGCCGGCCCTGAATAGGAGTCGAACTAAAGGGGAAGGAGTATCCTTCCCCTTTTTATTTTTGACCCGTTCGACTGGGGCCAAACGAATGCTTTCAGAAGCGGGAAGGAAGGGTCCCTCAGGGTCAAACCTGAGCCCCCTGCCTGGCTATTCGGATGTTGAAGTCCTCGGCTGAAGTAGGCCTATTTCTTATCCCAGGGAGTCGAAGGTTTGACATTTTAAAACCATTTCGATATGGTTGAGGATGAATTGAAAAAACAGTGTCCCAGGATCTCTCAAGTTTGGCTTCGGGTGAAAACGATGAAATCAAAAATACCCATGCTTGTTTTCTTTTTTCTCCTGATCTTCGAAGCCTCTCTCTCCTTTTCACAACCGGCGGGGATGGGGATGAGAAAGTGGAGAGGAGAAAATCCGTGTTGGAGAGCAGCCGACCTCGATCTCTCCCAGGAGCAGAGGAAAAGCTTTGAGCTGGTTCAACAGGTGTACTTCCGGGAAGCTCAGCTTCTTCGGGCGCAGCTTTTTACAAGACGTCTCGAACTCCGCGAACTTCTTGTCAGTCCAACCGTCAAAACAGAATCGATCCGCTCCAAGAATTCGGAAATCATTGAACTCGAATCGAAACAGGAAGAGAAATCTGTTGAATACCTGATCAAGGTAAGAAATCTTCTGACTCCCGAACAGCTACAGAAATGGTGCCCTGAACAAGAATTCCCCTTCTTTCGACAGATGATGTATGGAACCGGACCCACGGGACCTATGCATCCAAGAAAAAACTTCCCTCCTCCGGAGTGACCCAGAGGGAGACGGGGACGCGCGTATTTTGGCCGAGGATAAGAGCAAACTAAAAAGAAGTTTTTCTCTCATTTATTTGGGGATCTTTTCCGGAATCCTTCTCGTCATTCTTATCATCAATGGACTTTTGGAAATCAACCGGACCCAAAATGGATTCTATCTCCTCTTGGAAAGAGAAGCGACCATTCTCATTCAGCATTTCGAGAAAAACATTCAAGAAGCCCTCACCTCTCTGGAATGGGTGGAAAGCGAGTCCGGAAGGGATTATGTCCCGGCTTCCGTGTCGGGGCTTTCCTATGGCCTGGAGGATTCCGTGGCCGAATATCTTCTGGAGGTCGTCCATCGGGTGGATCAACTCGACAGAGAAAAGCCTCTGACCCTCTCCGATCTTCAATACCTCGTCGACCAGTACCGCATCACTTCAATCGAAATCTACGACTCCAAGGGAAACTCCCTCCGCGGGTGGCCTGCCAGGTTTTCTCCCCCCGAAAAAAAACGGCTCCTTGATGAGTTGATCGGGAAGAAACAACCCGTGGCCATCGATCTCCTGGGCCGCCCCCTTTCCGAAGGCCAATGGTTCTCGATGGCTGTCTGGCGGAGAACGACCCCGGAGATCCTCGCTCTTTACCTCAACGGAGAACAACTCAAAAGACTTCTCCGGCAATTCGCCGTGCAAAGGGCGATCTCCGATATCGGCCTGAGGGAGGGCATTCTTTACATCTCCGTCCAGGATACGTCTCTCAATGTTATCGCGAATACGGACCCCACCCGGATTGGGAGAAGAGAGGAGGACCCTTTTCTAAAAAGCTCCCTTCAAGGAAAGCGGGTTCTTTTCCGTCACACTCAATCCTCGAAAGGGGAGGAAATCTTTGAAGTGGTCCAGTCTTTTTCTCTCAAGGACAAAACGATGGGGCTTATCCGAATCGGATATACCCCGAAGGAAATCCAGCCCGTCCTCAGCCAGATCAAAAAGAACGTCTTCCTCTCCGTCTTCTTTTTCCTCATCCTGGGGATTTCGGCGGTCACGCTGATCTGGGTGAATCAGAATCGGCACCTCAAGAAAGTGAGAGAGATGGAAGATCGGATCCAGCTGGCCGAAAGAATTTCATCCCTCGGCCACCTGGCCGCAGGCGTTGCCCATGAGATTCGGAATCCACTCAATGCCATCGGCATGGGCCTCCAGAGGCTCAAGAGAGAATTTCCCCCTCCCGAGGAATCGAAAAGAGAAGAGTATATCTCTTTCACGGAATTGATCCTCAAAGAAATCAGAAGGGTCAACGACATCATCGAACAGTTTCTGACCCTCTCCAGACCTTTTCAACTGAACGTGAAGGAATCTTCCCTCCAAGACCTGTTGCGCCCTCTGGTCACCCTCTTTCAGGAAGAGGCTTCTTCTCTGGGAATCCGTCTTCAGTCAGAGGTCCCTCCGGATCTACCCCTCCTCGCCATCGATCCGGAAAAGTTGACACAGGCCTTGATCAATATTATGAGAAATGGAATGCAGGCTATGGGGCAGGGAGGGCTTCTTCGTGTGGAAGCAAAATCTGTGAAAGAAGGGGTGGAAGTGACGATTTCAGACTCGGGTTCGGGAATTCCTCCGGAAGAGATGGAAAAGATTTTTGACTACTACTATACGACAAAAGAGAGAGGCGTCGGGTTGGGGCTTCCCATCGCCCATCGAATCATCGAAGCCCATGGCGGCCAATTGAAAATCGAAAGCCGGGTCGGGACGGGAACGAAAGTAACAGTGACACTGCCAATTTAAGAGGAAGGTCGGGAAACGCCTGCCTGTCCGGTAGGCAGGGTTTGAAACCGTTCCCGACAAAGGTTCTGAATTAACCCCAAGACCATATGGAAAAAGCCAAAATTCTCGTTGCTGAGGACGAAAAAACCCAGAGGGACCTCCTGGAAGGATTCTTGAAAAAAGAAGGCTTCTTCGTCGAGGCCGTCACCAACGGCAGGGAAGCGCTTCAGGAGTTGGAGGGGAAATTTTTCGACATAGCCCTGATCGACTATAAAATGCCCGAGCTCGACGGCCTGCAAACGCTGCGGGAAATTCGAAAGCACTATCCGGACCTTCCTGTCGTGATGATGACCGCCTACGGAACTGTCGAGACGGCCGTGGCCTCGATGAAAGAAGGAGCTCTTGACTATCTGACCAAACCGATCGATCTGGACGAGCTCCTTCTCATGCTTCAAAAGGTGATCGAAAGGTCCACCCTCATCAAAGAGAATAAGGAATTAAAAGCCCAACTTCAGGACCGCCATAAGTTTTCCCAGATCGTGTACGGAGCGCCGAAGATGGAGGAGGTCATGGGGTTGGTGGCCCGGGTGGCACCCAGTCAAACCACCGTCCTCATCCGGGGGGAAAGCGGAACCGGGAAGGAATTAATCGCCAATGCCATCCATTATGCAAGCCCTCGATCCGAAAAACCCTGGGTCAAGGTCAGTTGCGCAGCGATTCCTGAAACTCTCCTCGAGAGTGAACTCTTCGGTCACGAGAAAGGCGCCTTCACAGGGGCGACCCAGCGAAGGATAGGCCGATTTGAAGAAGCGAACGGCGGCTCCATCTTTCTCGACGAGATTGGAGACCTCTCCCCCAGCACTCAGGTGAAGCTTCTCAGGGTCCTCCAGGGCAAAGAATTCCAGCGGCTGGGGTCAAATCTCCCTCTCAAAACCGATGTACGGGTCATTGCGGCCACTCATCGAAACCTCGAGGAGGCGATTCAGAAAGATCTCTTCAGAGAAGACCTCTACTACCGGCTCAATGTGATCTCGATTGTCCTCCCCTCCTTGCGGGAGAGGAGGGAGGACATTCCCCTTTTGATCGACTACTTTTTAAAAAAATATTCGGAAGAAAATCAGAAGACCATCACCGATATTTCCAAGGAGGCAAGATCCCTTCTGCTCCGCTACCCCTACCCGGGGAACGTCAGAGAACTGGAGAATCTGATCGAGCGGGCCGTCGTCCTTTGCCGGGGGGAGCTCATTACGACCCAAGACCTTCCTTTTCACCTCAAAGAGGAGAAATCCGAGAAGCTCTGGGAACCTTCCAAGAAGGAGAAGAGTCTTCCCGAATCTCTGGAGGAGATCGAAAAAGACTCCATCCTCAACGCCCTCCATCAACATCAGGGAGTCCAGACAAAAGCCGCCGAAAGTCTCGGCATCAGCGAAAGGGTCCTTCGGTATAAGATGAAGAAATATCGCATCCGTTTGAGTCCTCCTTCCCCTCCCCTTGCCAAAGATGAAATTGAGGAATAGAATAGCCTGAGAATAAACATAATCCTCGTTGCGAGAATCTCGGGAGACAAGAAATGACCTACTACCGTTATCGTTTCTCATTTGGGTCCGGTCTAACACCCATCATTAAAAAACTGATGATCATCATGGGGGGAGTTTTTCTTCTGCAGGAAGTGGTGAGCCGCATGATGGTCATCTACCTAGGACTGGTGCCGGGGCTGGTGTGGCATGAGCTATATCTGTGGCAGCTGTTTACCTACATTTTTCTTCACGGAGATATTTCTCACATCTTATTCAATCTTCTGGCTCTTTGGATGTTTGGCGGAGAGTTGGAAAACTTGTGGGGATCGAGAAGGTTCCTGTTCTACTTCTTCTTCTGCGGGATCGGGGCCGGACTGATCACCGTTCTCTCCACCGTCATTTTGACTCCTCAATATCAACTCATTCCGGTCATTGGAGCCTCGGGGGCGATCTACGGGATTCTCCTCGCCTTCGGCTGGCTCTTCCCCGATCGGCAAATCTACATTTATTTCCTTATCCCTATCCGGGCGAAGTATTTCGTCATCATTTTTGGCGTTCTCGAATTCATCTATTTCTCGAGGAGCGGCGGCGGCGGAATCTCGCATATCACTCATCTTGGGGGGCTCTTCTTCGGTCTGGTCTATATGGCTTATCCGATGATCCGCCAAAAAATTCGGCGTGAATACTATAGGCGGAAATGGCGCCCGAAAGGCCCCGGCGGCGGGGGTTATTACCACTAAGCGAGGGGAGGAGAGTGGAACGTAGAGTGTCGAAAGTAGTCAAAACCACCTACCACTTTCCACTTTCTACTTTCAATAGATGATTTACATCGGGACGAGCGGTTACAACTATCCCCACTGGTGGAACGGAACCTTTTATCCTTCTGATCTTCCCCTGAAGAGGTGGCTTGAATTTTACGCGGAACATTTCAGCACGGTAGAGCTGAACGTCTCTTTCTATCGCCTTCCCAAAAAAGAAGTTTTTCAAGGCTGGTATAAACGAACACCGAAAAAGTTTGTCTTTGCCGTCAAGGGAAGCCGGTTCATCACCCACATCAAGCGATTAAAGGATTGCAGGGAGCCGGTTTCTCTTTTCTTCGACCATGCATCCCCCCTAAAAGAGAAATTAGGGGCGGTCCTCTGGCAGCTTCCCCCGCAATTTAAATTTCAGAAGGAGAGACTGGAGGAATTCTGTGTCCTCTTGACCACCCTTCCGCGTTCCAAACTCCATCGGCATGCCTTCGAATTCAGGGATGAATCCTGGTTCTGCCAGGAGGCCTTTCGAATCCTCGAGCATTTTCGTTTTGCCCTGTGCCTAGCCCATGGGTCGGGCCTTCCTTTCATCGAAAGGATAACCTCCGATTTTATCTATCTTCGCCTCCACGGCGGGGAAGTGCTCTACGGTTCGAATTATTCGGATAAGGAATTGAGGCAGTGGGCAGGAAAGATCCAGGGCTGGAGGAAAAAGGATCAGACCGCGTTTGTCTATTTTAATAACGATGCCTACGGGTTCGCCGTCAAAAACGGCCTGACCCTGAAAACATGGATATCCCCGGATCGAATGGTGCCGTAGTCAGGCTTCCGTTTTTCGCGCCGGCGATTCGCAACTTTTTCCCGGACCACTCAGGCCAGGTAGAGTTTCTCTGCCAATTGTTTTCCGGTGACCGTCCGGAACGCCTTTCCGACCAACCCTTCGACTTTTTCCCGGTCTTTTGAGATTCCTTCCTCTTCGATATTGACCAGCCAATCCGCCTCGTAAAGAATTTGGAAGTTCAATGTCTCTTCCTCTCTCGGGCTGTGATGGTGACCGATGATGTCGCAGATCTCATCAACCATTTCTTTCTGGACACTCAGTTTTTCCAATAGCTCCTTGGCAATGGCTGGTCCCTCCAGTTCTTGATAATGGCCTGATGGGCTCCCGTGTTTCCTCTCTGCCTCGTGGATCCCAATATCATGAAGATAGGCCGACCCCATCACGACCAGAGGATTTCCCCCCTCCATCTTCAAGATCTGTTCCGCAAACCGGGCAACTTTGATGGCGTGATGGACCCGTTTAAAATCCGTTCCGAAATATTTTTTCATTTCCAGAGCAATTCTTTCTCTTAATGAATCCCTCTGTTCCGCTCGTTGCCTTTCTTTTGCCTCGTCAGGCATTGTGCCGACGCATTGCTCGGCATAGGGGCACCACTGGGCACAGCCAAAATCCAATCTGGGATTGACGATTTCGTGCCCGCAGCGACACTTACGCCTCACCTCATCTCTGAAAAACTCGACCTTCCCTCCGCATTTAGGACACTGGGTGTCGAAAATATCTCCCGGCTTCCAATATCTCATATCCTGCCCTGGGCATTTCATATTCTTTCTCCTCCTAATCCTCATTATTCCACCCGATACCCGAGATTTCATTGACTTATGTCAAACCGGTGGAGCCCCGGGGTAAGCGACCTCCATCTAACTAACATCCGAGCGGGCGGCATCCCGGCCATCCCGCCTGAGGCGGGACTGCTGCCGGGGCAGGATTCCACAATCACGGCGAAACAGAGGAATAGGTTCGAAACCGGAAAATGTGTTCTAACTGGTTGATTCTACAAGCTAAGCGAAAGAACGCACGCAGGACTGACCCTGCGCGAAGGCTTCAACGAAGACCGATCAGGGTTTTCATGAGTTTTTCTCTTGCAAAATGCCAAATCATATGTTAACTGAATTTAATTGGCCTTTTTTTGTTGATTTAAGGAGGGAAAATGGAAAAGAAAGGGAGGAATCGATGTCTTCGGTAACGATGAAAGAGCTTCTGGAGGCCGGGGTCCATTTTGGCCACGAGACGAAACGGTGGGACCCCAAAATGAAACCCTATATTTTTGGGGCAAGGAATGGAATTTATATCATTGACCTTCAGAAGACGGTCCAGCTCTTCAAGGAAGCTTATCAATTCGTTCGGGATATCGCTGCCAGCGGAGAATATATCCTTTTTGTCGGGACGAAAAAACAGGCTCAGGAAACCATCTCCGAGCAGGCCACCCGTTCTGGAATGTTTTATGTGAATCACCGTTGGCTGGGGGGGATGCTGACTAATTTCCAGACCATTAAACGATCCATTGACCGATTGAATAAACTTGAAGCGATGAAGAATGAGGAAATTTACAGTCTCCTCCCGAAGAAAGAGGTTTTGGAGTTGGAAAAAGAAAGAAGTAAGTTAGAAAAATCCCTGGGAGGCATCAAGAACATGGATCGGCTCCCCGGAACCATCTTCGTCGTCGATCCTAAGAAAGAAAGGATTGCCGTGAGGGAAGCTCGGAAGATTGGCATCCCTTCGATCGGCATTGTCGACACCAATTGTAATCCCGAAGAATTGGACTACATTATCCCCGGAAATGACGATGCCATCCGCGCCATCCAACTTTTTGCAACGAAGATTGCGGATGCGGCCATTGAGGGAAAACAGATTTATGAAAAAGAGCTCCAGAGGGAGTCCGCCAAAGAAGAAAAAGAGAAGGCAGAAAAAGCTGAACCTCCCAAGGAAATACGGGTAGAAGAAGTCGTCGAAGAAACAGAGGAGGAATAGGATCGGATGGAAATTTCTGTTGAGTTGATAAAAGACTTGAGAATGAGGACAGGCGCCGGAGTGATCGATTGCAGGACGGCCCTTCAAGAGGGGAAGGGAAATATGGAAGCAGCCATCGATTACCTCCGACGAAAAGGGTTGGCCACGGCCGCCAAGAAGGCAGGCCGGATTGCAACCGATGGCCTCGTCTCCTCCTATATCCATGCGGGGGGGAAGATGGGAGTCCTGGTCGAGATCAACTGTGAAACCGACTTTGTGGCAAAAACAGAAGATTTTCAAACTTTTGTGAAAAATATCGCTATGCATATTGCCGCCGCCAATCCCCAGTTCATCCGGAGAGAAGAAATCCCGGAAGAGGTCTTGGAAAGGGAGAAGACGATCTATCGATCTCAAGCCCAGGAGGCGGGAAAACCTCAAAAGGTGACCGATAAAATTGTTGAAGGTAAAATGGAGAGGTATTATTCCGAGGTCTGCCTTTTGGAGCAAACCTATGTCCGGGACTCCGATCTCACGATCAAGGAACTGCTGGACTCCATGATCGCCAAGGTGGGCGAGAATATTTCAATCCGTCGGTTTGCAAGATTTCAACTTGGGGAGGGATTATCCTCCCAGTCATCCCCTGCCAGCTCCTCTTCTATGAAATAGAGGAAGCTTCTTTCCCTCAACCAGTGGGATTGAGCAGGAAAGCTAACCCCGCCCCGGTCGGAACCGTCTGCCTGCCGGCAGGCTGGAACTCACAGGCAGGGGTAAAAAGCTTCGCAGAAACGTTTGCCCCTCGATGAAAAGACCCCGATATCGAAGAATCCTCCTGAAGCTGAGTGGCGAGGTGTTAACCGGTGAGGGAGGGTTCGGAATCGATCCCGCTGTCATTCAGACGATCGCCCAGGAGATTAAAGAGGTCAAGAATCTCGGGGTGGAGGTCGCTATTGTGATTGGCGGAGGAAACATCTTTCGGGGGATGGCCGCGAGTGCCAAAGGGATGGACCGGGCTTCTGCGGATTATATGGGGATGCTGGCCACCGTCATGAATGGGGTTGCCCTTCAAGATGCTCTGGAAAAACTCGGCGTTCAAACCCGAGTCCAAACAGCGATTGAAATGCGCGAGGTCGCCGAACCCTACATTCGAAGAAGAGCCATCCGCCATCTTGAGAAGGGCCGGGTGGTGATCTTCGCCGGGGGGACAGGAAACCCGTATTTCACCACCGATACGACCGCTTCGCTTCGAGCGATGGAGATAGGGGCGGACGTCATTCTCAAGGCCACGAAGGTCGACGGCGTCTATGATGCAGATCCCATGCTTCATAAGCACGCCCACAAATACGATGAACTCACCTATCTTGACGTCCTCAAGAATCGGTTGAAGGTCATGGATTCAACCGCGATCTCTCTCTGCATGGACCACCAGATTCCGATCATTGTATTCAACTTGAAGAAGCGGGGGAACGTCAAGCGGGTTGTCTTAGGAGAAAGAGTTGGAACGAAAGTGAGGGGATGAACCATGGATGAGAAGACCTATACCGAAGCCGTTTCCAGGATGGAAAAAACCCTCTCTTCCCTCAAGACCGATTTAAACAAGATCCGGACGGGAAGGGCCTCCCTGGCTCTCTTTGACGATATCCGAGTGGATTACTACGGGACGCCGACTCCGCTGAACCAGATGGCGACACTCTCCGTTCCCGAACCCAGGCTGATCACCATCCAACCCTGGGACACCTCCGTCATCGGCGAAATTGAAAAGGCCATTCTCAAGTCAGAACTCGGCGTCACGCCCGTGGGCGACGGGAAGATGATCCGCATCAACATCCCGCGACTGACCGAGGAACGACGTAAGGAACTGGTCAAGGTGGTCAAAAAGATGGCCGAAGGGGCGAAGGTGGCAACCCGAAATATCCGGAGAGAGGCGAATGATCAGTTGAAGGGGTTGGAGAAGAATAAGAAGATTTCTCAGGACGAGCTTCACCAGTGGATGGAGAAGGTGCAAAAATCGACGGACCAGTACATCGAAAAAGTGGACGGCGTTCTTGCCGCCAAGGAAAAAGAGATTTTAGAAATCTCCTAACCCGGCGGAACTGGAACCCCAAAGGGTTTGGAGTTTGAGAATCCGAAATTCGAATATCGAATTCCGAAACAAATGCGAATTTTCAAAATCCAAAATCTCTAAACTTTCGTGTTTGGAACTTCTAAAATTTGGTCATTTGAGATTGTTTCGAGTTTCGGATTTCGTGCTTCGGATTTAGACCCGGATCATAATGAAAAGTTCTTTTGCCATTTTGCACGCAATTCTATTCAAACGGGATTAATAAGGTAAAGGGGGTGATGCCAGTGGCTTATGTCATTACGGAAGAATGCGTGGCTTGCGGGACCTGTGCGGAAGAATGCCCCGCGGAAGCCATTGAAGAAGGGGAACCCTACGTGATCAACGACGAGAAATGTACCGAATGCGGAAGTTGCTTCGAGGCATGCCCTGTCGAAGCGATCGTCGAAAAATGAAACCGAAAGGGAAGAGGACGCGTTCGAAACCTCTTCCCTTTATCTCACCCCTCATACCTTTGCGATCTCATCAACATTCTCAATGGAGCTACTGCTCTATTCTCAACCCTCGATATTTCTCCAACGTTTCAGAACGGTGTCTTTGAACGACATCCTTTCCTTTACCTTTGTTCGCCCCTGGATGACTAGAATGCCCCCGATCAAAGCTACTCAACAGCCCGATGAAAGAGTGGCGTCCTGCCAAGACTTAGATTGAATTTATCCGCCCTATCCTTCTCCTCTTCCTTTGATGTCAACTTGCAAATGGGACGTGCAAACAGAACGGGGAAAACTATGTATTTTCAGGATGGGGGAAACCATGTATCCTCCAGGTAGGGTTACAAACGAGGATAGCAAGAACAAAACCCCTTAAAGTGGAAAAAATTTACTCTTTTGAAAACTGACTTCGCTAAAAAAGAGAAATACAATTCCATTTCAACCCAAAAATTTTCCATCTTATATAAAAAATCATTATCACCTCAAAAATTTGCGTTCTATGCCCAAAAATACAGTGTCCACCCTATTTACTTCTCGAATCTGTCTGAATATCCTGGAATAATAATGAAGAAAAACAATTGGCTGACAAGCTCGATTTTGCTGGTGAGTGTTGTAGGGGTTCTTGGCCTAACAACACCCAGTTATGTCGGCTGCGAGGATTTCTTCCCCGATGAATTTTTAGACCTTGGCTTGTTATGCCAGCACCCCCTTCTACCCAT
>Ga0335070_10002943_pt1 | contig 19861 bp, 18 predicted proteins | sample Lox_Sample_13_FD_206722 | JGI IMG/M metagenome (GOLD analysis project Ga0335070, IMG submission 206722) | Soil microbial communities from Loxahatchee National Wildlife Refuge, Florida, United States - Lox_Sample_1.3 | ecosystem: Environmental > Terrestrial > Soil > Wetlands | place: USA... | reverse complement strand
CGAGGCTCAACTCGCTGCGGACCAGCGTCGTTCCGTCGGCGCGGCCCCGGCTGCCCTCGACCGCCAGCGACAAGCCGGGATGGCGGCGGATACTGCGGGTCACCGCCTCGGCGAGGAAGGCCAGAAGCTGCTCCTGGAACTCGCCAGCGACTGGCGTATTGTCAATCGGCTGCCAGTAGCGGCCGAGCATGAAACGGGTGGTCTGTCCGAGGGGGACTTCGCGCCTGATCAGCGCTTTCATGGCATTTACCGCGTATTGCCCGGACCCTGCTTGCTCTGACCCGTCGGGGCCGACGGTTTCCACCGTTGCCCGGAACAGGTCCGCAATATAGTTTTCGGGGGAAGAGGAGGAGACCAGCGACTCGGGATGAGCCGGCAGAACAAGGGCACCAAGCGCGACGGCCGCGGCTGCGGCCGGCAGAAGGACGGCTGATAGAGTGGGGCGGGGCATGGCTGGCAGCAAGCATAGGGTAGCGCCGGAATGAGCGGAAGCAGTGCGCGAACTGCCCTGGTCACCGGCGGCTGCGGGTTCATCGGACGGCATCTCACCAGATTGCTGGCGGTGCGCGGCTACCAAGTGCGTGTGCTGGACCTCCAGGATTGGCCCGAGGCTCCCGCCGGGGTCGAGATCCGCATCGGATCCATTCTCGACCCGGCCGCCCTGGCCAGCGCCCTGGAGGGCATGCAGCTCGTCTTCCACCTTGCCGCCAATCCCAATCTCTGGGCGCCCGATCCGCGCACGTTTCATGCGGTGAACTACGAAGGCACCTGCCGGGTCCTGGAAGCCGCGGCGAAGGCGGGGGTCTCGCGCATCGTCTACACCTCGACGGAATCGATCCTGAAGAACATCCGGGCGCGCGACGGGTCCGACGCGGCTCTGATCGACGAGAACGTGGAGCTCGGCCTCGACGACGTCTGGGGCGCCTATTGCCGTTCGAAGTACCTGGCGGAGACTGCGGCGCGCGGCGCGGCGAAGTCAGGCCTGCCGGTGGTGATCGTCAACCCGACCATGCCGGTCGGGCCGGGCGACGGGCTCCTCACGCCGCCGACCCGGATGCTGCTCGGATTCCTCAACGGCGCGACGCCCGCCTATCTCGATTGCGAATTCAACCTGGTGGATGCACGCGACGTGGCCCTCGGCCATCTCCTGGCGGCGGAGCGCGGCCGGTTCGGCGAGCGCTACATTCTCGGCGGCGAGAACCTTGCGCTGGGCCATGTGCTCGAGCTCCTGCGGGAGATGACCGGCTTGCCGATCGCGCGCTGCCAGGTGCCCTATCGGCTGGCCTACATCGTCGGCGTGATCAGCGAAGGGTTGGCGCGTCTCACCAAGCGCCCGCCGCTGGCGCCCTTGACCGGTGTCGTGCTGGCGCGCTCGTCCATGGCATTCGACAGCCGCAAGGCGCGTCGAGAGCTCGGCTGGGTCAGCCGGCCGCTGCGCCAGTCCCTGCAGGATGCGGTGATCGATCTCCAGAGCCGCGGGCTATTGCGCCGCGACTTCACGCCCCAGTTGGCCTGACGCGTCGCCGTTCTGGCTGAGGACCGGAGCCGGCGGGATCTGGTAGATGAAGCCGTCTGCCGCATAGATGCTGCCGAAGACGCCGTAGTCCGGATTGAAGAAGCGCAGCGCCGTCCAGTCGTTCTCCAGGGAGACGTCCCGGACCTGCATCCCGGTGATGATGCGACCCGGGATCCAGTTCGAGTGGTCGACCAGAATGTCCCGGTCGTCCAGGATTTGCCGCACTACGGCGAGATGCCCGAGGTGCAGCCGGTCGCTCTGGGCGAGCACCAGAACGGCGCCCACCTCCGGAACCTGGCCGCGCAGGTAGCGGCCGGCGGCGCCGTCCCACCAGGTATAGGCATCGCCGCGGATATCGATCCCCGACGCGGCGCGGGCATAGAGCACGCAGGAGCCGCCGATCGCCGGGTCGGGCTGTGGTTCCAGTGTTGCGCCTGTTGCAGGTAAAGCGCTGCTTCCGACCGCCCGCGGCGGGACGGCGGCAGGCCCGCATCCACCGGCCAGGGCGGCCGCCAGAAGGGCCACGATAGCGCCGCTCCTGCCAAAGAATGATGCGGAATGCCCAGGCAATGCGACGCCTTTCGTCGACTCGGAAGCCTTGGACCCAGTGTAGCGCGTTCCGCCTAAGCCCCATAGTTTCAGCGCCTTGGCGCGCGGACGGCCCCGGCGTTGCGCGACCGGTTGAGGTCGCCCGCAGGCGATCGCCGGAGGCGTGGAACGGCGAAAAAAGGGGAGTGTTTTGCACCGCAGCGATCTACATTGCTGCGTTGCGAGAAGGTCCAGCTGGAGCCGCGCAGCGGCTCGGGGAGGCAGACCATGCCGAAGCCAGGGAAAGCGACCGCCAAGGCGCGCCGTCCATCCGTCCGCAGCGAGGCCTCGCGCGAGAAACCCATCGCCTTGCGCAGTGCGCCTGCGGCCCGAAAGGCCAACGGCGGCAGCACGGTCCGGCTCGACCAGGGGCTGAGTCCGCTGGCCCGGCTGTTTCCGGTCGCCAAGGGTTTCGATGCCGCGCGGACCGAGCAGGAGCTTCGGGCCGCCATGGGTGATCTCGCGACCCTGCGCGAACGCAATCCCTTCGGCAACACGGTGAAGCTCCTGGCGCTGGAGCTCGGCAAACGGCTCGACAGCGATGCCCTGGAGCTCGGCGCGGTCGAGGACCTGATCCAGCATCTCTCGGCCGAGGCCTTCGCCCATCGTGCGGATCGGCTGTCGCATTACCTCGGCGAGCACGACCGCCGGCGCAACGAGGATCGGCTCCGGAACGTGTTCCGCCAGGCGGCGGGCGCCTCGGGTAAGAACCGCAAGCCGCAGCGCTCCTTCGAGGAATTCAAGGCGTTGGTCGAACGCGAGCTGTTCGGGATCGTGATCACCGCCCACCCGACCTTCAGCCAGTCGAAGCCGATGATCCAGGCGCTGGCCGAGCTGGCGACGGACCGGGACGCCGAGGGCGCCAAGCTTTCGTCGCGGGAACGCGCGCGATTGCTGGCCCAGGCGAAGGCGGTGGAGCATCGTCCGCCGGAGAAGCTCGACCTGGTCTATGAGCACGACCTGTCGCTGCTGGCGATCGGCAATATCCATCGCGCCTTGCATCGCGTCTACGAGATCGCCTTCGAGGTGGCGGCCGAGCTTTATCCCGACCGGTGGGAAGAGCTGTCGCCGCGCCTGCTGACGATCGCGAGCTGGGTCGGCTATGACCTCGACGGCCGCGCCGACATCCGCTGGAGCGACACTTTGCTGAAGCGGCTGAAGGTCCAGGTGATCCAGCTCGAGCGCTACCTGGAGACGGTCGAGGAGCTGCGGGCGATCTATCGCGAGCAGCGCGGCAATGTCGACCTGATCCACCTGATGGACCTGGTCGAAAGCCGGCTCGCCTTGGCGATCAACGAGGCGCGGGACGAGATGGACGTGTTCCGCGGCGCCGGGAAGGAACCGGAATCCTGGGTCGAGGAAGTGCGCCGCATCGCCAAGCGCATGCACAGCGGCCGTGAGCTGCGGCTGATCGATTCCGCGCAGCTGGTCGAGCTGGTCGCGCGTGCGATCTCGATGACCGATCAACCGGCCGCGCGGCGGAAGCTGCTGATCCTGAAGGCCGAGCTCGCCAATCACGGCCTTGGTCTCGCGCATACCCATGTGCGGCTGAATGCCGTGCAGATCCATAACGCGATCCGCAACCTGATCGGCATGGAAGCGGCGCCGGATGATCCGGCCCATAAGCGTTCCTACATGGCGTCGGTGACGAAGCTCGCCGCCGAGGTGAAGCCGGTCCGGATCAACTTCGCCTCGATCCTGGCGGAGCGCACGTCGGCGAAGCGGCTCTTCATGCTGGTCGCGCAGATGCTGAAATACATCGACGCGACGACGCCGGTGCGGTTCCTGATCGCGGAATGCGAAACCTCGCTGACCCTGATGGCGGCGCTCTATTTCGCCAAGCTGTTCGGTGTCGATCACAAGGTCGATATCTCGCCCTTGTTCGAGACGACCAAGGCCTTCGAGCGCGGCGTGCGGGTGATCGACGAGTGCCTGCAGAACCACGCCTTCGCAGCCTATGTCCGGAAGCGCGGCCGCCTCTGCATCCAGACCGGCTTCTCCGATGCCGGACGGCATCTCGGCCAGACCGTGGCCGCGATCTCGGTCGAGTGGCTGCGCCTTAAGCTGGGCGAACTCCTGAAGGAACGCGGCTTCACCGATGTCGAGCTGGTGGTGTTCGATACGCACGGCGAATCGATCGGCCGCGGCGGGCATCCCGAGGACTTCCGGGCGCGCCTGGAATACATCGCCTCGCCGGTCAGCCGGCACCATTTCGCCCGCAACGGCGTGCACGCCAAGGAAGAGGCGAGCTTCCAGGGCGGCGACGGTTACGTCTACTTCGTGGCGCCGGACATCGCGTTCGCCTCCGTGACGCGCATCCTCGAATACATGCTGGAGCTGCCCGCCAGCACGACCGACGAGGATCCCGCCTATCGGGCCGAAGAGGATTACATCAAGGAGACCTTCATCACGGTCCGCCGCTTCAACGAGCGGGTGATGGACGATCCCGCCTATGCGACGTTGCTCGACACGTTCGGCGGCCACCTCCTCTTCACCAGCGGCTCGCGGCCGATCCGGCGACAGCAGGACGGGATCGACCAGCGCGTCAATCTCAGCCATCCGACCCAGATGCGGGCCATTCCGCATAACGGGATCCTCCAGCAGATGGGCTTCCTGGCGAATACCCTGGGCGGCGTCGGGGCGGCGATCGCCCGCGATCCCGAGCGCTTCCAGCGGGTCTACAAGGCCTCGCCGCGGCTGCGCCGCCTGCTGGGCATGGTCGAGTGGGCGCTGGAGTTCACCGACCTCGAAGCCTTGAAGTGCTACATCGACCTCTACGATCCCGGCCAATGGCTGTCCCGCGCCTATCAGGCGAAGGATCCGGACCAGGCCAACGATCTCCGCGCCGTCGCCGAGCACCTGGAGCATGAGGGCGTCTACAACCGGCTGGCCAAGATCTACCGAGTCTTCCAGCGCGACATGCTCGACCTCCGGGACGGTCTTGCCCTGGTCGGACTGCCGAAGCCGAAGGTCAGCGCCGAGATGCGCGCCAACCTCCGGGTGCTGCACGGCATCCGGATCGCGCTGATTATGCGGATATTCACCCTGGCGACCCACGTGCCGGACTTCTCGCACCAGCACAACATCTCGCGGGAGCAGCTTCTGACCAAGATCTTCCACCTGGAAGTCGATGATGCGATGCGAAAGCTCGCCACCATCTTCCCCAAGGTGGAGGAGACCAAGTACGAGGGCGACTTCGGCGAGGTCGCGACCTATGTCGGCGATTGGAGCCAGACCTATGAGCGGGAGCACGCCCGCATCTTCCAGCCCATCGCCAGCCTCTACACCCTGATCCGGCGGGTCAGCTCCGGCGTGACCCATACGATCGGCGCGATCGGCTAGGGCAGGGAGGGCGCCGGCCTACCCCATTTTGCAGAATCGATTTCCCCCCGGCGATTTGCGATAACCGCCGGGGCGAATCAAGAATGCAGGGGAGACCGATGGACATCACCTATCAGCCCAAACTGGGCGGGGCGGCCGTTGCCGTCATCCTGGTTCCGGAAGGCGGCAAGCTCGGATCCTTGAGCAAGCAGCTCGACGAGCGGATCGGCGGCGCCCTATCCCGTGCCCTGCAGGCACCGGGCTTCACTGGAAAGCGGGAGCAGGCGATCGAGGTCCTGGCGCCGGCCGGCCAAGGTCCGCGCCGCGTCCTGGTGGTCGGTCTCGGTGCGCCGAGGGAGCTGAGCGTCAAGAATGCCAGGGCGATCGGCGGCGTGCTCACCGCCCGCCTCATGACCGCGCACGAGCCGCGCGCCGACGTGCTGGTGGACCTGCCCAAGGGTGCGCCGGTCGGCGAGGGGGAATTGGCCGCCAACCTGGCGCTGGGTGCGCGTCTGCGAAATTATCGATTTGGCAAATACCAGACCAGGGAGAGGCCGGAGAAGCCGAAGCCGCTCTCGGCGCTGACCGTCGTCACTGCCCGCGCTGCGGAAGCGAAACGGCTGGCGCCGCGTCTCGAGGCCGTCGCCGACGGCGTATGCTTCGCCCGTGATCTCACCAACGAGCCGTCGAATGCGCTCTATCCGGAAGCCTTCGTGCAACGCGCCAAGGAACTGACCAAGCTCGGCGTGAAGGTCGAGGCACTGGACGTCGCCGCCATGAAGAAACTCGGCATGAATGCGATCGTGGCGGTCGGGAGTGGTTCCGAGCGGCCGCCGCGCCTGCTGGTGCTGCAGTACCTGGGCCGTGGCAAGCGCAAGAGCGAAGGGCCGATCGCGCTGGTGGGGAAGGGCGTTTGCTTCGACGCCGGCGGCCTCTGCCTGAAGCGCCCCGGGCAGATGATCACCATGAAGGGCGACATGGCGGGTGGTGCTGCTGTGGTCGGCGCGATCCGCGCGCTCGCCTTGCGGAAGGCGAAGGTCGACGTGGTCGGCGTCGTCGGGCTGGTGGAGAACCTGCCCTCCGGCTCGGCCTACAAGCCCGGCGATATCATCAAGACCATGGCCGGCCATACCATCGAAGTCATCGACACCGACGCGGAAGGGCGCATGGTGCTGGTCGATGCGCTGCACTACGCGGCGACCCGATTCAAGCCGCGCTGCATCATCGATCTCGCGACGCTGACCTATGCGGTGATGGCGGCGGTCGGGGGCGCCTATTCCGGCATCTTCAGCACCGACGATCGCCTGGCGAAGGCGCTGACTGCGGCGGGCGAGCTGACCGGCGAGCGCCTGTGGCGCCTGCCGATCGACGGCTACTACGACGAGGCATTGGAATCGCCGATCGCCGACTTCCGACATCACGCGACCGATGCCGACAGCGCCGATGCCGCTCATGCGGCGGCGCTGCTGAAGCACTTCGTCGACGGCCGCTCCTGGGCGCATCTCGATATCGCCAACAAGGAATTCACCGACAAGGACCGCTCCATGATCCCGGTCGGCGCAACCGGCTATGCGGTCGCCTTGCTGGAGCAGTTCGCCGCCGACCAGGAATGAGCGCCCAGGAACGAACCCACCAGGAATGGCCGGGGGAATAGTGTGATCGGCGACACAACTCGCGCCTGCGTGTCGCTTTTGGGCTGATCCGACTCGCATCGTTCCGTGTTACAGTTTTGTGACACAGAACAGATACCGGCCTCGCGCCGGTTGGATCGGCATGCAGTTCCTGCTTCATCTCTTCGGCGCCGTGGCGCTGCTCCTCTGGGCCCTCCGGATGGTGCGGACCGGGATCATGCGCGCCTATGGCAGCCGGCTCCGGCACTGGATCGGGATTGCGATGACGAACCGGTTCCGCGCGCTCGGCGCCGGCACGGTGACCAGCCTGCTGCTGCAGTCGAGCAGCGCCACCGGGCTCCTGACATCATCGTTCGCCGCCCGCGGCATGATGGGGGCGGCGGCGACGCTCGCCATCATGCTCGGCGCCGATCTCGGCACCAGCCTGGTGACCCAGGCTTATACCCTACCGATCTACTGGCTCTCGCCGCTGCTGATCCTGGTGGGCTACGTGATGTTCAACAAGCTGGAGAGCACGCGGCTCCGGGATCTCGGCCGCGCCGGGATCGGTCTCGGCCTGGTGCTGCTGGCATTGCATCTGATCACCGACGCGGCGGAGCCGATCCGCGACGCGCCGCTGCTGCCGCAGATTCTCGCCCTGATGAGCAACTCCCCGCTGTTCGGGGTCGTCGCCGGCGGCGTGCTCACCGTGCTCTGCGCCTCGAGCGTCGCCGTGATCCTGCTGATCGCGTCCTTCGTGAAGGCCGGCTTGCTGCCGGTGCCGCTGGCGCTGGCCTTCGTGCTCGGCGCCAATCTCTGCGCCGACGTGATGGCGATGTTGACCTCGATGGCCGATCCGCCGGAAGCGCGGCGGGTGCAGCTCGGCAACATGATCTTCCGCGCGGTCGGCGTCCTGTGCGTGCTGCCCTTCCTGCCGCTGATCGTGCCGATCCTTTCCGACACGAGCCCGAACGCAATGCGGCAGATCCTCGACTTCCACACCGGGTTCAATCTGCTGCTGGTGCTGGTCTTCATCGGGCTGGTAGGTCCGGTTGCGCGCCTGACGCAGCGAATCCTGCCCGATGCGGCGCGTCCGGACGACCCGTCGAAGCCGCGCTACCTGGCGGAAAGCGCCATGGATTCGCCTTCGGTCGCGCTCGCCAATGCCTCCCGCGAGGCGCTGCGGATGGGCGATGCGGTGGGGGAAATCCTGCGTCTCTCCCTGGAGGCGTTGCGCTCGGATGACCGCAAGGTGATCAAGCTGGCGAGCGAGCTCGATTCCCAGGTCGATCGGCTGAACGAAGCGATCAAACTCTATCTGACCAAGGTCAGCCGCGACCACATGGACCCGACCGACCACCGGCGGGTGATCGATCTCATCACCTTCACGACCAACCTCGAGCATATCGGCGACATCGTCGACAAGAACCTGATGGAGCTCGCGGCGAAGAAGGTGAAGTACAAGCTGAAGTTCTCGCCGGAAGGTTCGCAGGACATCGAGGAAATCCACGATCGCTTGAACGGCAACCTGCAGCTGGCGATGAACGTGTTCATGACCGGCGACATCAACCTCGCGCGCAAGCTGTTTGCCGAGAAGCAGGCGTTCCGCGAGCTGGAGCGTCAGGCTGCTGAAAGCCATCTGGAGCGGCTGCGCTCCGGCCGCATCGAGAGCATCCAGACCAGCAGCCTGCACCTCGACATCCTGCGCGACCTGAAACGAATCAATTCACATCTTGCTCTGGTCGCTCAGCCGATCCTGGAAGCGGCCGGCGAGCTCAGCCCGTCGCGCCTGAAAGCCGGCTGATTCGTGCCGGTCGTCACGGACGAGTCGCATATCCGACTTCATTTGACTCGCGTATAATTTCCCCGTTAAGGAATGCCGCGCCGCCGCCGGTTCGACATCACCGCGCGTCGCGCCATCCGGGGACAGTGAGTGGGAAGGCGACTTCGATGGGTTTGAGCAAAGCAACCGCAGGGCAAATGCTCTGCGGCGCAGTATGCGTTGCAGCTCTGGTTCTTGGCGCGGGGCTCGCCCGCGCGGCCACGACAGTCACGGTCTATACGGCGCTGCAGCCCGAACAGTTGCCGGTCTACCAGCAGGCCTTCGAGGCTGCTCATCCCAAGATCAAGATCGAATGGGTGCGGGATACCGAGGCCGCCATCACGGCGCGCCTGATCGCAGAGAAAGACGATCCCCAGGCCGACGTGATCTGGGGGCTGGAAGCCAGCTACCTGATGCAGGTCGATAGTAACGATCAGCTCGAACATTATCGTCCGTCCGGTTTCGAGCTGATCAAGGACGAATTCAAGGATCGCCGCACCGGCTGGCCGACCTGGGTTGGGATGGACGCCTGGGCATCCGCCATCTGCTTCAACCCGGACGCAGCTGCAAAGCACAACATCCCGAGGCCGGAATCCTGGAAGGACCTGCTGAACGCGGCCTACAAGGGCCAGATCGTCATGCCCAATCCCGGCGCGTCGGACACCGGGTTCATGACGGTGGGCGGCTGGCTCCAGACCTTCGGAGATACCGGCGCCTGGGATTTCATGGATCTCCTGCACGAGAACGTCGGCAGCTATCTGCCCTCCGGGGCGAAGGCCTGCGCGGCGGTCGCCACCGGTGACTATGCGGTGGGGATCTCCTTTCCCTATGCCGGCGTGAAGCTTGCGGCCAATGGCTCACCGGTGGAGGTCATCCTGCCGAAGGAAGGGCTCGGCTGGGAGATGGAGGCGACCGCGGTCATGAAGGGTGCGAAGCATCTTGAGGCGGCCCAGGTCGTCGCCGACTTCTCCGCCAGCGCCGCGGCCAACGCGATGTACAACGGGTATTACCAGATCCTGGCCCGACGGGATGTGGCGGTCACACTGCCGGACAATTACCTGGGCGGCGAGGAAGAGCTGTTGGTGATACCGAACGACTTCGCGGCCGAGGCGCTCAAGCGCCAGGCCATCCTCAAGGAGTGGGAGAAGCGCTACGGCGGCAAGAACGCGCCGAAGAGCTGATCTCCTCCGTCAGCAGTGATCCAGCAGTCCCTTCAAGGCTTCGGCAGCGCCGTCGCCGGTGAAGGTCTTTTGCCAGCCGAAGGGTGACATGGAGACGCTGATCTGCTTGCTGTTCGAGAGCGCGGCCACGAGGTTCTCCAGGGTGACGCGCGCGTTGAGGTCGGTGGCCACGTAGTTGAGCGTCGTTTCCTTGGCTGTCGCCATGATTTCGAACCGCCCCTGATCGGTGATGAAGGTCAGCGAATAGCGATGGCCGTCCGGCACCGAAACGCGGAAGCGCGGCGATCGTATCTCCAGCGTCGCGTTGCCGGTCGCGGGGCAGTAGATCTCGATCGACTGGGCATATTGGTCGATCGTTCCGGCATAGACCGCGCCGTTCTTCTCCAGCCTTTGCCAAGGCTCGGACTGTGCGAATGCCGCCGACGTGACAGCGAGAACGGCGAGGGTTGCAACGAGCAGCCGCTTCATCGCTTGCGCTCCGCCGCCACGGTTTCCTGAACGATCTCCAGGAACGCCTTCACCAGGGGAGTCGCCTTGCGGTCGGTGAGGCAGGCCACGTATTCGGTCGAGGCCATCACCGGTCCCTCGAACGCCAGCGCCTTCAGGCGCATGTCGTCGCCGAATTCCGCCCGCGCCACGATGCCGATGCCGAGGCCGGCGGCAACGGCTTCGCGGATCGCCTCCCGGCTGCCGATCTCCAGGACTTCGCCGGTCTTGACCCCGGCGGCGTGCATCGCGCTGTCGAAGCATTGGCGCGTGGTGGAGGAGGGCTCGCGCAGCACCAGCCGCCGGCCCGCCAGCTCGGCGATCTTGATGCGCCGCCGCTTCGCCCAGGGATGGGCACGGTCGACGAAGGCAATCAGCTGGTCTTGGCGGAACGGGATCGCATGGATGCGGGGGTCGGGATGGACATTGGCCGCGATCGCCACGTCGCAGCTCTGGTCCAGGAGATCCTCCTGCAGCTTCGAGGAGTTGCCGATCGACATGGAGAGCCGGAGATTGGGATAGCGCCGGTTGAACAGGGCCAGGAATGGGATCGAGTGATAGGGCGCATCCGCCCCGATCCGCAGATGGCCGCGCTTCAACCCCTTGGCCGCGGTCAGGACCTGCTCCGCCTCGATTTCCAGGCTGAACAGGCGCCAGGTGATCTCCAGGAGCTGCCGCCCGATGTCGGTCACCTCGATCTTGCGGCGCCGGCGGTCGAACAGGTGGACCCCGTAGCGTTCCTCCAAGGCCCGGACCTGGCCGGAGAGGGTCGGCTGGGTGACGTTCAAGTTGTTGGCGGCCTTGGTGAAGCTGCCCTCGGTGGCGACCGCGTGGAAGGCCCGGAGCTGGCTCTGGCTGATGGTCATGACAGAATAGGTTTGGCCTATGGGTCACATAACTGTTAACGATTGGATTTATAGTACGACCCTCGCAGATAATCCAGCGATCGCGAACCCCGGAAAGAGATCCTCACCCATGACGGCCCACGACCCCTGGCTCCTGACCCCCGGCCCGCTCACCACCTCCCTGACGGTGAAGCAGGCGATGCTGCACGACTGGGGCTCCCGCGACGCCGGCTTCATCGCCATCAACAACCGCATGCGGAAGCGCCTGGTCGATCTGATCGGCGGCGGGAAGGATTTCACCTGCGTGCCGATGCAGGGCAGCGGCACCTTCGCGGTCGAGGCGATGCTCGGCGCCTTCGTTGGCTCGAAGGACAAGCTGCTGATCCTGATCAACGGCGCCTATGGCAAGCGCATGGCGAAGATCTGCGAATACACCCGCCGCGCCACCGCGATCCTGGAATGGGCCGAGGACCAGCCGGTCGATGCCGCGAAGGTGCGCGACGCGCTTGCCGCCGATCCGGCGATCACCCATGTTGCCGTCGTCCAGTGCGAGACCACGTCCGGCATCCTCAATCCGATCGCCGAAGTCTCGCAGGTCGTGGCCGCCGCCGGCCGCAAGCTGCTGATCGACGCCATGAGCGCCTTCGGCGCGCTGCCGCTCGATGCCAAGAGCGTGACCTTCGACGCGGTCGCGGCGTCGTCGAACAAATGCATCGAAGGCGTGCCGGGCCTCGGCGTCGTGCTCTGCCGCATTTCCGCCCTGGAGAAGACCAAGGGAAATGCCGCCTCGCTGTCGCTCGATCTCTTCGAGCAGTGGCAGAACCTGGAGAAGACCAGCCAGTATCGCTTCACGCCGCCGATCCACTGCATCGTCGCCTTCGACCAGGCCCTGACCGAGCACGAGCAGGAGGGCGGCGTCGCCGGCCGCGGCGGCCGCTATCGCAACAACCATAAGATCCTGGTCGAGGGCATGCGGGCGCTGGGCTTCGAGACGCTGCTGCCGGACCGCCTCCAGGCGCCGATCATCGTGACTTTCCACATGCCGGCCGATCCGATGTTCGTGTTCGAGAAGTTCTATGACGGGCTGCGCGAAAGAGGCTTCGTGATCTATCCGGGCAAGCTGACCGTGGCCGACAGCTTCCGGATCGGCTGCATCGGGCACCTGGGAGAGGCGGAGATGAGGGCCTTCCTTGCCGCGGCCAAGGACGTCATGGCGCAGCTCGGCGTCGCCTCGGGTCGTCCCAACAAGAAGGCCGCGGAGTAGCGAGCATGAAGAACGTCACCGTCAACGGCAAGAGCTATGCCTGGCCGAAGCAGCCGCTGGTCGTCGTCTGCGTCGATGGCTGCGAGCCCGAATACCTCACGAAGGCGATCGCCGCCGGCGCCATGCCCTGGCTCGCCAAGGCAGTGAAGACCGGCGCCGACCTGATCGGCGACTGCGTCGTGCCGAGCTTCACCAACCCGAACAACCTCTCGATCGTCACCGGCGCGCCGCCCGCCGTGCACGGCATTTGCGGCAACTACCTCTTCGACCGCGAGAGCGGCACCGAAGTGATGATGAACGATCCGAAATTCCTCCGCGCGCCCACCATTCTGGCGACCTTCTCCGATGCCGGAGCCAAGGTGGCCGTGGTGACGGCGAAGGACAAGCTGCGCCTGCTGCTCGGCAAGGGCATGAAGGGCATCTGCTTCTCCGCCGAGAAGGCCGACCAGGCGACCGAGGCGGAGCACGGGATCGGCGACGTGCTGTCCTTCGTCGGCAAGCCGCTGCCGTCGGTCTATAGCGCGGACTTGAGCGAGTTCGTGTTCGCCGCCGGCACCAAGCTCCTGAAGGCGAAGCGGCCGGACATCATGTATCTCTCGACCACGGATTACATCCAGCACAAGTATGCGCCGGGCGACGCGGTCGCGAACGACTTCTACCGCATGATGGACGGCTATCTCGCCGAGATGGATGCCATGGGCGCCGAGATCGTGCTGACCGCCGACCACGGCATGAACGACAAGCACGGCGCCGACCTGAAGCCCCAGGTGATCTACCTCCAGGACGTGCTGGACGGGTGGCTCGGCAAGGGCAAAGCGCGGGTGATTCTGCCGATCACCGACCCTTACGTCGTCCATCACGGCGCGCTCGGCTCGTTCGCGACCGTCTATCTGCCGGACGGCGCCGACCAGGCCGACATCATCGCGCGGATCGCCAAGCTGCCGGGCGTGGAGCTGGCGGTCGATCGCGCCGCCGGCTGCAAGCGCTTCGAGCTGCCGGAGGACCGCGTCGGCGACGTGATCGTCGTCTCGGAGCGGCTCTTCGCCATCGGCACCAGCGTCGCGAAGCACGACCTCTCCGGTCTGACGCGGCCGCTGCGCTCCCATGGCGGCATGACCGAGCAGAAGGTGCCGGTCATTCTGAACCGCCGTCTGCAAGCGCTGCCTCAGGGCTACCGCCTGCGCAATTTCAGCGCCTTCGATCTCGCGCTGAACTATGCCGTCTCCGAATCCCAACTCGACAGGGCCGTTTGATCATGGGTGTGATCCGTAAAGAGAAGATGCGCGTCGCCGGCAGCTTCGGCGGCGGCGACCGCAGCTTCGACGTCTTCGATCCCTATACCGGCAAGGTCGTCGGCACCTGCCCGAAGGCCTCGGTAGAGGATATCCGCCAGGCCTTCGCCGTCGCCAAGGCCTATAAGGCGACGCTCTCCCGCGCCGATCGCAGTGCGATCCTGCACAAGACCGCGGAGATCCTGGTCTCCCGCCGGCAGCAGATCGCGGAGTTGATCACCGCGGAATCGGGCTTGAGCCTCAAGGATACGCTCTACGAGGTCGGGCGCGCCTATGACGTCTTCCATCTCGCTGGCAACATCGTCATCAAGGACGACGGCGAGATCTTCTCCTGCGACATCACCCCGCACGGCAAGAAGCGCCGGATCTACACCCAGCGCGATCCGCTGCTGGGCGTCATCTCGGCGATCACGCCGTTCAACCATCCGCTGAACCAGGTCGCGCACAAGGTGGCGCCGTCGATCGCCACCAACAACCGCATGGTGCTGAAGCCGAGCGAGAAGACGCCGTTCTCGGCGCTGATGCTGGCCGACGTGCTCTACGAGGCGGGCCTCCCGCGGGAGATGTTCCAGGTGGTGACCGGCGACCCGAAGGAGATCGCCGACACCCTGCTGACCGATCCCAATGTCGATCTCATCACCTTCACCGGCGGCGTCTCGGTCGGCAAGTACATCGCCAGGACCATGGGCTATCGCCGGGCGGTGCTCGAACTCGGCGGCAACGATCCGCTGATCGTGATGGAGGATGCCGACATCGAGGAGGCGGCGACGCTCGCGGCCGCCGGTTCCTACAAGAACTCCGGCCAGCGGTGCACCGCCGTCAAACGCATGATCGTGCATGAGAAGGTCGCCGACCGCTTCGTGGCGCTCCTGCTCGAGAAGACCAAGGCGGTGAAATACGGCAACCCGATGGACCCCGACACCGACATGGGCACCGTCATCGACGAGGCCGCGGCGGTCTATTGCGAGGAGGCGGTCAACGAGGCGGTGAAGGCCGGGGCGAGGCTGCTCCACGGCAATATCCGCAAGGGCGCGCTCTATTCGCCGACCGTGGTCGACCACGTGCCGTATGACTGCCGCCTGGTGCACATCGAGACCTTCGGACCGGTCTCACCGGTGATCCGGGTCAAGGACATCGACGAGGCGATCCGGGTCTCGAACTCCACGGATTACGGTCTCTCCTCCGGCATCTGCACCAACCGCCTGGACTACATCACGCGCTTCGTGCGCGAGCTGGAGGTGGGCACGGTCAATGTGCGGGAGGTCCCCGGCTACCGGATCGAGATGTCCCCCTTCGGCGGCATCAAGGATTCCGGCCTCGGCTACAAGGAAGGCGTGATCGAGGCGATGAAATGCTTTACCAATGTGAAGACGTATTCACTGCCTTGGGGATGAGCGAACGCCGGGGCGCAGTTCGAGGGTAAGCATGTCCGATCGCAACCGCCGCCCGGCCGTCGTCGAAGTGCATGACGGCGGCATCACGGTCCGCTGGAGCGACAAGTCGCCGATGCACTTGCCGAACTTCTGGCTGCGGGACAACTGCCGCTGCACCAAGTGCCGCCATGCGGGCAATGGGCAGAAGCTCTACGAGATCACGGATCTCCCCGCCGATCTTGCGGCGATCGAGGCCATGGTGGCGCCGGACCACACGGTGAAGGTGCTCTGGTCCGACGGACATCGCTCGGAATACACACCCGATTGGCTGCTCGATCACGACCTGATCGCCTCGGCGCGAATCGCGCGCCAGCCGAAGCTCCGGCTCTGGGGCAAGGCGCTCGGCAATGATCTTCCGGTCGGCGACTGGGCGGAGATGGTCAAGAATCCGGCGAAGGAGCTCGCCTGGCTCGACCTCTATGCGGTGCTCGGCTTCGGCCTGCTGAAGAACGTACCGACCGAGCCCGGCATGGTGGCGGAGGTGGGCGATCGTCTGGGTTTCGTGCGCGTCACCAATTACGGGCGCCTGTTCGACGTGATCTCCGTGCCAAACCCGACCAACATGGCTTTTACGCCGGTCGGTCTCGGCGTGCATTCCGACAATCCCTACCGCCATCCCTCGCCGGGGGTTCAGCTGCTGCATTGCCTGGACGCGGGTGCGCCCGGCGGCGACACGTTGCTGGTTGACGGATTCCATGCGGCGGAGATCCTGCGGAAGGAGAATCCCGGCGCCTTCGCGCTGCTCTCCACCGTGCCGATGACCTTCCGCTTCAGCGACGAGAAGGCAGAGCTCGAGGCGAAGCAGACGCTGATCACCGCCGACATGGACGGGATCGTGACCGCGGTCCACTTCAACAACCGCTCGGCCGACTGGCTGGATGCGCCGATCGATCTCGCGGCCCGCTGGTACAACGCCTATCGGGTCTTCGCCCAGATCCTGAAGCGGCCCGAGCTCGAACTGGTGTTCAAGCTTGGCCCCGGCGACTGCGTGGTGATGCAGAACGACCGGGCGCTGCACGGTCGCACCGCCTTCGACCCCAATCTCGGGCGCCGGCATCTCCAGGGCTGCTATATCGACCGCGACGGGATCGAGAGCCGGCGCCGGATTCTGCAGCGCACGATCAACAGTCGCAACGAGGCCGCGGCATGAGCGCCGTCTCCGAGATCCGCGCCGCGTTCGCGAAGCGCGGCCATGAAGGCTACGGCGAGGGCGTCAGCCAGCTCGAGCACGCGCTGCAATGCGCGGTCGTCGCGCAACGCGACGGCGCGTCCGAGCCGCTGATCGTGGCGACGCTGCTGCACGATATCGGACACATGCTGCACGACCTGCCGGAGGATATCGCCGACCAGGGCATCGACACCGAGCACGAATCCCTCGGCTCCGCCTGGCTGTCGCAGCATTTCGGGCCGGAGGTCAGCGAGCCGGTCCGTCTCCATGTCGCCGCCAAGCGCTATCTCTCGGCGAAGGAGCCAGGCTATTTCGATCTTCTCTCCGAGGCGTCGAAATTGTCGCTGAGGCTCCAGGGCGGCCCGATGACCTCGCCGGAAGCCGACCGCTTCGCCGGAGAGCGGTTCTTCGCCGAAGCGGTCAAGCTTCGCCATTGGGACGACGAGGGCAAGATCGTCGGCATGACGACTCCCGATCTCGGCCATTTCGAGCCGATGATCGCGCGCTGCCTGCGCCGCTGACAAATCCGGGAACGCTTCGCGAAAGCACCGGTTCTTCCTGAAGGGCCGCGGCACTTGCCGTGGCGCGGGAGGAGGAGTGCGCTATGGCGAACTTCCAGACCTCGGAAACCAAGACGCACACGACCCTGGGTCAGGAAAAGGTTCGCGCCGGCCAGACGACCGGCCATGTCCGCATCATCCTGACGGTCTCGACAATTCTCGCAGTCGTCGCCCTGGGCGCGGTTCTCTTCGCCTTCGCGGCCTAAGTGCTCTGGCGGCGCGCCTGGTCACGGGCCAGCGTGGATGGCGCGAAATGGAGCTTGTCCGGATTGATCACCCATCCGCCCAGCACGACCAGTCTGAAGCAGCCGAAGACCAGGACGAAGCTGAGGCCGTCCAATGCGGTGGCGGCGGCTTTGGGCAGATCGTCGTGCGTGAGCGGTGTCAATAAGCCGATGATCCCCACAACGACGGCAGCGACGCGGACCAGCGTCACGGCTTCCAGTTTGACCTCGTCGGACGCCTTGGTGAGAGCAAGCCCCTGGAACTCAAACCGCGGGACATCGACACAACAATTGTCGAGATGCCAAGAGATGGGGCGATCGGCCCAGTGCAGGATGCCGACCAGGAACACGAAGACGAGCAACGCCCATCCGATCGGCATGGATGCATAACAGACGGCGGCGATCCCCACGGACAGCGCAAAGGCGGAGAAAAAGGAACACTCGGTCTTCATCAGCAGGGCGAAGGTTGCGGCGTCCGGTATGCGGCGAATCCGGCGCACGGGATCACCGGAAGATCGAACCAGGTCGAGGAGATAAAGAGCTCCCGAGGGATCTCGGTAGATTCGCGTGGCAAATCCCATCAGGCAGACGGTACGCCACAATTCTCGGAGCCCGTTCATGCAGCCTTCGCGCAGGCCGGGCAGGTGCCCTGCAGTTCCACCGTGAAGCGGTTGACGGTGAAGCCCGCCTCGGCGGCGCTCTTCTTCACGGCGTTGGCGATGCCGTGGTCCTGGATCTCCACCGCGCCGTTGCAGCGGGTGCAGATGAGGAACTGGCTGACATGCCGGTCCTCGGGATGGTCGCACCCGACGAAGGCATTCAGGCTCTCGATCCGGTGGATCAGGCCCTGCTCCATCAGGAAATCGAGGGCGCGATAGACGGTCGGGGGAGCCGCCCCTTTGTCGCCTTCCCGAAGGTGGTCGAGGATCGCATAGGCGCCGACCGGCTTATGGCTGTTCCACACCAGTTCCAGGACCCGGCGGCGGATCGGGGTGAGGCGCGCCCCGTGCTTGGCGCAGAGCGCCTCTGCCATACCCAGGGCATCGGCGATGCAGCGGGTGTGGTCGTGCGGGGCGGTGGGTTGGCTTTGTCTCGCGTCCAAGGGCGGCAACTCCTTGCAAGGACTGAAATATAGCTATCGCGCGAAGGGTGCGCGATGGGTGAGTCCGCACGTCCGGCATGAGCAAAGTTTATTTCACACAAGTGTGTGGAATATCGTTATTTGTGGCCAATGATCTTGACTTGAGGCCATCCAAGTACGTAATTGAGACAACAGGAAAACTTCACGGCCCGCCGTATTGGCATCTAGTTAGTGTGAATTAGACGCATGCAATCCTTCCCGATCTTCCTGCGGCTTCACGGCCGTCGCGTGCTGGTGGTGGGCTCGGGCCATGCGGCCGCCGCGAAGCAGCGCCTGCTTGAAGCCGCGGGGGCGCGAGTCGATCTTGCGCCGACGGTCGACGCACTTGGCGGATACGCCCTGGTCTTCGGCGCCACCGGCGATGCGGCGCAGGATCAAACCGTGTCCGACGGCGCGCGCGCGGCCGGCATTCCGGTGAACGTCGTCGATCGGCCCGAGCTTTCCGACTTCATCATGCCGGCCATCGTCGATCGCGGCGACGTGGTGATCGGCATCTCGACCGGCGGCGGCTCGCCGATCCTGGCGCAACGCGTCCGCGCCTGGATCGAGGACGCGCTGCCGAGCGGTCTCGATCGGCTCTCCGCTTTCGCCCGTCGCTTCCGTTCCGCGGTACAGACCCGGATCGCGGACAATGCCATGCGCCGCCGCTTCTGGGATCGCTTCTTCGACGGCGAGGGCGCCGACCTGGTGATGGCGGGCGAGGAGTTCCGGGCCGCGCGTCGCATGATTCGCGACCTCAATGCCCCCCATCTCAACGCCCCTGATGCGGCTCGGAGCGGGGAAGGGTCGCTGACCGTGATCGACCTCGCCTCCAACGACAGCGACGACCTGACGCTCGGCGCCCTCCGGGCGCTGCGGAAGGCCGACGTGATCGCCCATGACGCCGGGGTCGCCCCGGAGATCCTCGATTACGCCCGTCGCGATGCGCGCCGCATCGGCCTCGATGCCGCGCTGCCGCAGGATGGGCTGCGCGTCGTCGTGCTGCGTTCCGCCGCCGAAGCGCAACGCGCCGGAGGTGCCCGATGACCGTGCAGATCGTCACCGCCAACCGGCTGCGCGACGGCGCCGTGGTCTATCTGACCGCGGCACGCACCTGGTCCGAGAGTTTTGCCGACAGTCTGCCGCTCCGCGACGAGGCGGTGGCGAACGCCGCGCTCGATGGCACCAAGGGCGACGTCAAGGCGCGGAAGGTCGTCGGTCCCTATCTGGCCGAGGTCGAGGAGACGCCGGACGGCATTCAGCCGAACAGCGCGCGCGAGCGCATCCGCGCCAGCCGGCTGCCCACCATCACGCCCGATGTCGGGTCCTGGACGCATCGGATCGAAGGCTGAGCGATGTATCGCTACGACGAATTTGACGCCACCTTCGTTGCCGAGCGCGTGAAGCAGTTCCGCGGCCAGGTCGCGCGGC
>Ga0335070_10002942_pt1 | contig 19866 bp, 18 predicted proteins | sample Lox_Sample_13_FD_206722 | JGI IMG/M metagenome (GOLD analysis project Ga0335070, IMG submission 206722) | Soil microbial communities from Loxahatchee National Wildlife Refuge, Florida, United States - Lox_Sample_1.3 | ecosystem: Environmental > Terrestrial > Soil > Wetlands | place: USA... | reverse complement strand
TCTGCGCGCTGTCGATCGGGGCGCTGGCCTGCTGGCGGTACTGGAAGCGCGAGCATCCCGAGACCTCGGACCAGCCGCGGCTGAACCAGCGCGCGGCGCAGTACATCGGGCAGGTGTGCGTGCTCAGCGAGCCGATCCTGCAGGGCTCGGGCAAGGCGCGCGTCGGCGACGGCTACTGGAAAGTGCGCGGCCCGGATCTGCCGGCCGGCACGCCGGTGCGCGTCAAGGCCGTGGAAGGAGTCGTGCTGATCGTCGAATCGGCCTGAGAGCCGGCGACCGCGTCCAGGGTCGGGGCGACAGGCCGGGGGGGAGGGAGCGATGGCTACGGTCGCGCAGTTGCTGGGCCAGAAGCCCAAGGGCCTCTACAGCGTGGCGCCGGACGCGCCGGTGCTCGAGGCGATTCGCGCGATGGCCGAGCACGGCGTCGGCGCGCTGCTGGTGATGCAGGGCGAAAGACTGGCCGGCATCGTCTCGGAGCGCGACTACGCGCGCAAGGTGATCCTCATGGGACGCTCGTCGAGCGACACGCCGGTCAGCCAGATCATGACCGCGCAGGTGATCACGGTCTCGCCCGATCAGACGACGCAGCAATGCATGCAGATCATGACCGAGCGGCGCGTGCGTCACCTGCCGGTCGTCGATGCGGGTCGTGTCGTGGGGATGCTGTCGATCGGCGATCTGGTGCGCGCGGTGCTGGCCGAGCAGGCGCAGACGATCGAGCAGCTGGAGAACTACATCCATCACGGATGAGTTCGGTCAATTTCAGTTAACGCCGATCTCCGGATTCCGGGTGGGCGCGCCGAGGCCGAAGCGCGCGGCTTCCACCCGTCGCCACAAGGCCCGCATTTCCTTCGACTGCCTGCGGGCCACGATCCGCTTCGACCAGGCCCGCGCGGCAGCGAGCGGGCCCGTGATCGGTTTGCGTGGCAGGGTCGTCATGAGCGGGGCGCTCAGGCGGCCACGGCCGCGGTGGAAGTGGCGAAAATCACGACCTGGATCACCGTCACGAGGACGGCAGCGGCGAAACCGTAAGCCTTGTGCGTGTTCATGTTCATTCTCCTGTTCAGCATGGTTGGGGACTCCGTAGCCACTGAACCCGCCAGCGCGCCGGAAGTTGCAGCTCGTGACGGGTTCCCCGGCGTGGGAGGAATGTTGCGCGCGCGGCGTGGCGACAGCGAATCCGATCGCTGAACCAGACATCAGGAAATCTTAACTGTCAGCGCCTGCCGGGCTGGCAAGCGGGCCGGGCGCGGATCAGCTGGCGTTGCGCGCGTCGGCCGGCCGGTCGCCGGCGTGGCGATCGGCGTCGAGCTCGAACCACATGGCGTTCAGGATCGCGAACGAGCAGGCGAGTCCGAGTCCGAGCAACCAGCTGAAATACCACATGGGGAGCCTCGTCAGTAGTTGCCGTCGGGATTCGCGCGGATCTGCGCAGGCGTGACCGGGCCGCGCAGCACGCGGTAGACCCAGCCGGTGTAGGCGATCACGATCGGCAGGAACAGGACCACGGCGAGCAGCATGATCCACAGCGTGCGCTGGCTGCTCGAGGCATCCCACACCGTCAGGCTGCTGGATGGGTGCGACGAAGAGGGCAGCAGGAACGGAAACAGGCTGACGCCCATCGTGCCGATGACGCCGGCAATGCCGAGGCTGCTGACGATGAAGGTGAGCAGGCGCCGTCCGGTGGCGGCCAGCGCTGCGACCAGGAGCGGCGCGGCCAGGCCGAGCGCCGGCAGCAGCATCGCGGCGGGCCAGCGATGGTAGTTCGCCAGCCACGCGCCTGCGGCGGGCACGGCCGTCTTCGCCAGCGGATCCGGCGAGGCACCCGGCGGGGCGCCGCTGGCCACCGCGAGGCCATAGCCGCTGCGCCACAGCCACAGCCCGGCCGCCGCGAACAGCACGGCCCACGACAACGCGGCGATGCGCAACGCGATGCGCGCACGCGCGGCGATGTCGGCATCCGTCTTGACGGCGAGGTAGGCGGCGCCGTGGGCCGTCAGCATCGCGAGGCTGACCAGTCCGCACAGCAGCGCGAACGGGTGCAGCAGGTCGAACAGGCCGAAGTCGTAGCTCGCGCGCAGTTCGGAGTCGTAGGTGAAGGGCACGCCGGTGAGCAGGTTGCCCATCGCCACGCCGCAGATCAGCGCGGGCACGAATCCACCGACGAACAGCGCCCAGTCCCAGGCCGAGCGCCAGCGTGGATCGGGCAGCTTGCTGCGGAACTTGAAGCCGACGGGACGCAGGATCAGCGCCGCCAGCAGCAACATCATGGCCGGATAGAACCCGGAGAAGCTCGCCGCGTACAGCGCCGGCCAGGCGGCGAAGATCGCGCCTCCGCCGAGGATCAGCCACACCTGGTTGCCTTCCCATACCGGTCCGACGGTGTTGATCAGCACGCGGCGCTCCGCGTCATTGCGCCCGAGGAACGGCAGCAGCGTGCACACGCCGAGGTCGAACCCGTCCATGACCGCGAAGCCGACCAGCAACGTGCCGAGCAGCAGCCACCAGATGACCTTCAGCGTGACGTAGTCAAGCGGCATGCGCCACCTCCGCGTTCGCCGGCCCTTTGCGGATGTATTTCACCAGCAGGAACACATCGATGAACGCCAGCACCGAGTAGAACAGCACGAAGCCGCACAGGCTGATGACCACGCTGTGCAGCGGCAGGGGCGAGACGGCGAGGAACGTGGGCAGCACGCCCTCGATGGCCCACGGTTGGCGGCCGTGTTCGGCCACGAACCAGCCGACCTCGGCGGCCAGCCACGGCAGCGGCAGGCTCCACAAGGCGAGTCGCAGGAACCCGGGGCGCGATTCGCAGCGCCGCCGGGCGGCGAGGTAGAAGCCGAACGCGAACAGCGCGATGAAGTAGAAGCCCAGCCCCACCATGATGCGGAACGACCAGAACAGCCAGCCGACCGAGGGCACGGTGTCCCAGGCGGCGCGGTCCATCTGCTCCGGCGTCGCCTGTGCCGGGTTCGCCACGTATTTGCGCAGCAGCAGCGCGTAGCCGAGATCGGCGGCGTGCGCCTCGAGCGCGCGGCGCGCCTCCGCATCGCCCGGATGGGCGCGCAGCTGCTGCAGAGCCACGTAGGCCGGGATGCCGTTCTCGATGCGCTGGCGCGCGATGGCTACGAGCTCGAAGATGCCTGGCACCTCCTGGTCGGTCGAGCGCGTGGCGATGAGCCCCAGCATCCACGGCACCCTGACCTCGTCGGCGGTGGTGTGGTGCGCGGCATCCGGCAGCCCGAACAGCACGAACGGCGCGGGCGCGCGCTCGGTGTGCCACATGCTCTCCATCGCGGCGATCTTCATCTTCTGCGTCTGGTTGGCGGTGTAGCCGCTCTCGTCGCCGAGCACGACCACCGACAGCGCGGCCGCCAGCCCGAAGCTGACTGCCACGGTCGCCGAGCGGCGCGCCAGGTCCAGGTGCTTGCCGCGCAGCAGGAACCAGGCGCTGATGGCGAGCACGAACATCGCGCCGGTCACGTAGCCGGCGCTGACGGTATGCACGAATTTCGACTGCGCGACCGGGTTGAAGATCACCGCGCCGATCGACTGCAGCTCCATGCGCATCGAGTCGGGGTTGAATTTCGCGCCGACCGGGTTCTGCATCCAGGCATTGGCGATCAGGATCCACAGCGCCGAGAGGTTGCTGCCGATCGCCACCAGCCAGGTGACCGTCAGGTGCTGCAGGCGCGAGAGCCGGTCCCAGCCGAAGAAGAACAGGCCGACGAAGGTGGCTTCGAGGAAGAAGGCCATCAGGCCCTCGATCGCCAGCGGCACGCCGAAGATGTCGCCGACGTAGTGCGAGTAGTAGGCCCAGTTCGTGCCGAACTGGAACTCCATCGTGATGCCGGTGGCCACGCCCATCGCGAAGTTGATGCCGAACAGCGTGCCCCAGAAGCGTGTCATGTCGCGCCAGATCGTGCGGCCGGTCATGACGAACACGCTTTCCATGATCGCCAGCAGGATCGACAGCCCGAGCGTCAGCGGCACGAACAGGAAGTGGTACATCGCGGTCGCGGCGAACTGCAGCCGCGACAGCTCGAGCATCAGCGAGTCGCTCATGGCGCCCCCGCCCCGCCGGCGCGGATGCCGGCGACATCGGCCGCGGCGGTCGCGGCCGTCACGCGCGGCCGGCTCGCGGCCGCGGAGGCCAGCGCCAGCACGGCCGCGAGTAGCGCAACCTTGACCACCATGGCGACGGCGACATCGCGCGCCGCGGACTTGCGCCCGGGTGACCGGGCGACGGGACCGGGAATCATCGTCGCCATCAGGACTCCAGTCGCCGCACGCCCAGTGCGCGCAGCACGTAGCGTTCGTACAGCGGTTCGGACGTACCGGCCTTCATCTTGTAGATGAAATATTTTTCGAACGCAACCTTGACCCAGTGCACCCAGCGGCCCATTCGGAACCAGTTGACGTTGCGCGGCGGGATCTGCGGCAGCGCGACGAAGGCAGCGCCCTTGCTGCCCATGTCCGCGAGGCAGATCGCGTTCCAGGATCCCTTCGCGGTGGCCGGCTGGCCGGCAATGTCGGCGGCGATGTTCTTGACGATCGCCGTGATCATCGTCTCGATCATATAGCCGGTCTTGGGCACGCCGGTCGGCACCGGGGTGGCCTCGGCCGGCGGAATCGCGATGCATACGCCGGCGGAGTAGATATTGGGATACTTCTTGCTGCGCTGGTGTTCGTCGACGAGCACGAAGCCGCGCGGATTGCACAGGCCCTCGACGGCCGCGACGGCGTCGACGCCTTTGAAGGCCGGCAGCATCATCGAGAACTTGAACGGCAGCACGTGTTCCTTCACCGTCTGCCCCTGCGCATCCACCTCGGTGACGAACATCTGGCCCGCTTCGACCTTCGTCACGCGCGCATTCGTGATCCACTTGATGTCGTTGTTGCGGTACTCCGATTCCAGCAGGCCCTTGGAATCGCCGACGCCGCCGAGTCCGAGATGCCCGATGTACGGTTCGCTCGTGACATAGGTCATCGGCACCTTGTGGCGCAGCCGGCGGCGGCGCAGGTCGGCGTTGACGATGAAGCTGAATTCATAAGCCGGCCCGAAGCAGCTGGCCATAGGCATCGCGCCGATGATGACCGGCCCGGGATCCTTGAGGAACGCCTGGTAGGCGGCCCAGGTCTTTTCGGCGTGGTCCACCGTGCAGATCGAATGCGTGTGGCCGCCTTCGGGTCCGGCGCCGGGCACCTCGTCGAACGAGAGCTTCGGGCCGGTCGTGATCAGCAGGTAGTCGTAGGCGAGGCTGCTGCCATCAGCCATTTCAAGGCGATTGCCGGCCGCGTCGATCTTCGTGACTGCGCACGCGATGAAGCCGATGTTGCGGCGCTGCAGGTACTGCGCGATCGGGAAGGTGATGGCATCGCGCTTGCGCCAGCCGACCGCCAGCCAGGGGTTCGATGGCACGAACTGGAAGTAGTCGACGGCGTTGATGACCGTGATGCGGTGTTCCGGCCCGAGCGCCGCGCGAAGTTCGTATGCCGCCGGCATGCCGCCGGTTCCCGCTCCGAGTATTGCGATGTGGGCCATGGTTGCACTCCGTCCTGCGATCAGATGTCAGGGATCAGTTCGCCGCCGCCCCGGCGGCCTGGAGCCGGCGATCGATCTCATCGAGGCCGGCCGTGGTGAGTTGTCCGGCGCTCACGCCGAGCTGCAAGCCTGCGAGCAGCCACTCGGCCTGCGCGTGGCGGAAGTCCGCGTCCGCGCGCATCGCGTCCGCCTGCGCGTTGAGCAGGTCGACCGTCGTGCGGTCGCCGATGTCGGCGCCGAGTTGCGTGGCGGCGAGGCGGCTCGCGGCCGAGGCGCGCAGCCGCTGCAGCGCCTGCACGCGCGCGGCCGCGTTCACCAGCGCGAGATAGCTGCTGCGCACCTGCTGCCGCACCTGCAGTTCGGCGCCCTCGAGCGCGGCCTGCGCCGCGCGCTCCTGCGCGCGCGCTTCGTGGCGGCGGGCGCTGCGCATGCCGCCCGTGAACAGCGGAATCGTCGCCTGCACGCCGATGCTGGCGTTGCGGCCGTTCACTTCGGCGTAGCCAAAATCCCCGTCGCCGTGCAGTTGGTCATTCGCGACCTGGGCGACGAGGCTCAGCTGCGGCGAGGCGAGCGCGGCGTTGCGCGTGACTTCGGCCTGCGCCGTCTTCAGCGCCAGGCGCGCGATCGCAAGCTGCGGGCTGTTCTCCAGCGCCCGCTGCGTCCAGATCTCGAGCGGTTCGGGCGCGGGCATGTCGGCGGTCGCGCCCTCAGGCAGGTCGGCGAGCGTCGCGGCATCCAGCCCCGTGAGGTCGCTGAAGTCCGCCTCGGCCAGCGTCAGCGCCGCACGCGCATCCAGTTCCTGCACGTCGATCGCATCCGCCGCCGCGGTGGCTTCGCGCATGTCGGTGGCGGCGATGTCGCCCGCTTCGTAGCGCGCCTGCGCGGCGGCACGGGCCCGCTCGGCCGCGGCGCGGAGCTGGCGCAGGCCCCCGAGCTGCGCGCGCGCATCGAGCACGCCGAAATACGAGCGCGCGGTGCGGATCATCAGCTCCTGCTGCACGGCGCTGTAGCGGGACTCGGCCGAGTGCGCGGCATCCTTGCGCGCGGCCGAATCGGCCCGCCGCCCCAGGTCGAACAGCGGTTGCTCCGCCGTGATCGCCCAGCGCGTCGCCGTGCCGTCACGGATGCTGGTGCGGAACGCCACGCCGTTCGTGCTGCCGAAACCGGGCGCCGCGAACCAGGCGCCCTGCGTGCTGCTGCGCAGGTCGCCACGGCCGGTGCTGCCCGTGGCCGACACGCTCGGCAACCACAGCGCGCGCCCTTCGGCCGCCTGCGCGCGGCCCGCATCGCGCTGCGCCTGCGCGGCCGCGTAGGCCGGGTCGTGCGCCTGCGCCGCCCGCCACGCATCGCCGACGCCCGGGGCGGCGGCGAACGCCGCCGCGTTCGCGAGCAGCAGTGCGATGGGAGCGGTGATTCTCACGCGCGATGCTCCTTGGTGGTCCAGGCGCGGCTCAGTCCGCGCTCGCGCGCAGGCCTGCGGCGCGCAGGATCCGCTCCATCAGGCACCAGCGCGTCAGCCCGCTCTGCAGCAGGTTCAGGCCCACGAAGGCCGTGAACCACAGCCAGTAGCCGCTCATGTAGATCGGGCTGCCTTTGACGCCGAGCGCGAGCGACAGCAGGATGAAGAGGCCGGCGATCACGCGGGTCGTTTGCCAGGAAGTCATGTTGGAAGCTCCTCGTCAGTGGCATTGGGAATCGGTTCGGCTGCGGCGTGTGCGTGGCGGAACACCGCGTAGTACAGCAGCGGGATCACGACCAGCGTCAGCACGGTCGAGACCAGGATCCCGAAGATCAGCGAGATCGCCAGGCCGTTGAAGATCGGATCATCGAGGATGAACGTCGCGCCGAGCATCGCGGCGATCGCGGTCAGCGCGATCGGCTGGGCGCGTGTCGCGGCCGAGCGCACCACGGCCTCGCCGAAGGCGATGCCGTTGGCGAGCTGCAGGTTGATGAAATCGACCAGCAGGATCGAATTGCGCACGATGATGCCGGCCAGCGCGATCATGCCGATCATCGAGGTGGCGGTGAACGGCGCGCGCAGCAGCGCGTGCCCGGGCATGACGCCGATGATCGTCAGCGGGATCGGCGCCATGATCACCAGCGGCACGATGTACGAGCCGAACTGCGCGACCACCAGCAGGTAGATCAGCACCAGGCCGACCGCGTAGGCCGCACCCATGTCGCGGAAGGTCTCGTAGGTGATCTGCCATTCGCCGTCCCATTTCAGCGCGTAGCCGCGGTACGGATCGGAGGGCGGGTGGATGAAGAATTCGCTGACGTGGCCACCATCGGGCGCGACGATGTGCTGCACGCCCTGGCGCATGCCGAACATGCCGTATAGCGGGCTGTCGATGCGCCCGGCCATGTCGCCGGTCACGTAGACCACCGGCAGCAGGTCCTTGTGGTAGAGCGGCTGCTCGACCGTGGTCGTGCGCTCATCGAGGAGCGAACCGATCGGCACCAGCGCGCCGCTCGCGCTGCGCACGCCGAGGTCGAGCGCCGCGTCGGTGCTGCCGTGCGTGCTGTCGGCGAGTTGCAGGCGGAGCGGGGCGGGATACTTGCTTGCATCCTGCAGGTAAGTGGCATCCTCGCCGGCGATGCCGGCACGGAGCGTCGCGACGACGTCGGCATCGCTGACGCCGAGCAGCGCGGCCCGAGCGCGATCGACGGCGAACACCTGGCGCGGCGCAGCCGCGATGTAAGATGCGTCGACGTCGACGACGCCGTGCATACGCTGGTATTCGGCGCGCACCGCGGCGGCGACCTCGAGCCGGCCGGCCTCATCCGGGCCATAGATTTCCGCGACGATCGGCGCCAGCACCGGCGGCCCCGGCGGCACCTCGACGAGCTTGACGATGGCACCGTGCGCGCGGCCGATCGCCGCGAGCGCCGGGCGCAGGCGCGTCGCGATCGCGTGGCTCTGCTCGCTCCGCTCGCCCTTGCCGACCAGGTTGACCTGGATGTCGCCCGATTCGCTCGCGGCGCGCAGGTAGTACTGGCGCACGAGGCCGTTGAAATTGATCGGTGCGGCGACGCCCGCGTAGGCCTGGTAGTCGTGCACTTCGGGCACCGTGGCCAGGTAGCGGCCGAGGTCGCCGAGCGTCGCCGCGGTGCGCTCGACCGGCGCGCCGGCCGGCAGGTCGACGATCAGCTGGAACTCCGACTTGTTGTCGAATGGCAGCATCTTCAGCACGACCCATTGCACCGCCGGCAGTGCCACCGCGATGAGAATCAGCCCGCCGACGCCGGCCCACAGGCGCCGCCGGTTGCGCTGGCCCTGCTGCGCATCGAGGAAGGGCGCGAACACGCGGCGGAACAGCGGTTCGAGGCGCGCGGCGAGGTTCTTGCCGGCGCCAGCCGCGTGGTGCGGACGCAGCCAGAGCCGCGCCAGCCACGGCGTCACGACGAAGGCCACCGCGAGCGAGATCAGCATGCCCATCGAGGCGTTGATCGGGATCGGCGCCATGTACGGCCCCATCAATCCGCTCACGAAGGCCATCGGCAGGAGCGCTGCGATCACCGTGAACGTGGCGAGGATGGTCGGGCCGCCGACTTCGTCGACTGCGCCCGGGATCAGGTCCGCGAGCGGCCGATCCGGATCGAGTTGCTGGTGCCGGTGGATGTTCTCGACCACGACGATCGCGTCGTCGACCAGGATGCCGATCGAGAAGATCAGCGCGAACAGGCTGACGCGATTGAGCGTGAACCCCCAGGCCCAGGATGCGAACAGCGTCGCCGTCAGCGTCAGCGCCACGGCGATGCCGACGATCGCGGCCTCGCGCCGCCCCATCGCGAAGAACACCAGCGCCACGACCGAAGCGGTCGCGAACAGCAGCTTCTCGATCAGCTTCAGCGCCTTGTCGTTGGCCGTCGCGCCGTAGTCGCGCGTGATCTCGACGCCGACGCCCTGCGGCAGCACCGTCTCCTCGAGCTCGGCGATGCGCGCGCGCAGCCGCCGGGCCACGTCCACCGCATTCTCGCCGGGTTTCTTGGTGACGCTGAGCGTGACCGCCGGGTACTCGGCCGCGTGGCTCCCGGCCGTGCCGTACCACACGTAATGCTGCGTCGGTGGGGCGCCATCGCTGACGCGCGCGATGTCGCGCAGGAACACCGGCCGCCCGGCGTGCACGCCGACGATCAGGTCGGATACGGCGGCCGCGTTCTCGAGAACGCCACCACCGTCGATCGCGATGCTGTCGTTGCCGCGCACGATCGAGCCGGCGGGCAGGCTCGAGTTGGCGGACTGCAGCGTGCGGCGCAGCTCGGGAATCGTGAGGCCGACCGAGCGCAGCGCTTCGGCGTCGAGCACGATGTTGATCGCGCGGCCCGGCCCGCCGATGGTGCGCACTTCGCGCGTGCCGGCGACGCGCTTGAGTTCGGCCTCCATCGTATGCGCGATGCGCTCTAGCTCGAAGGCGCCGCTCCCGGCGCGTCGGTCGTAGAGCGTCGCCGTCAGGATCGGGACGTCATCGATCCCCTTCGGCTTGACGATCGGTTCGCCCACGCCGAGGCCCGCGGGCAGCCAGTCGCGGTTGGCATTGAGCGTGTCGTACAGGCGCACGAGCGCCTCGGTGCGCGGTACGCCGACCTTGAACTGCACCGTGATGATGGCCAGGCCCGGCCGGGACAACGACATTACATGCTCGAGCCCGGCCATCTGGCCGAGCACCTGCTCGGCCGGGACGGCCACCGATTGCTCGACCTGGTGAGCCGGCGCGCCCGGGAACGGAATGATGACATTCGCCATCGTCACGTTGATCTGCGGCTCTTCCTCGCGCGGCGTCACGGTCGCGGCGAACAGGCCCATCAGCAGCGCCACCAGCGCCAGGAGCGGTGTGATCCGCGCCGACTGGAAGTAACGGGCGATGCGGCCGGCGATGCCCACGGTGCACCTAGGGCGTGCCCGCGCCGTTCGGATCGGCGACGATGCGCTCGCCGGGCTGGAGGCCGGCAAGCACGGTCACGGCCTCACCGACGACCGGCCCGAGACGCACCTGGCGCAGGTGCGTGCCGCCTTGGGGTTCGATGACGTACACGGCGGTCACTTCGCTGCGGTGCACGACGGCCTGCAGCGGGACGCGGATTTCCGCGGCCGCGGCGCGCACCGGCAACAGCAGGCGGGCGAACTGGCCGGGATCGATGCGTGTCGCGGCGGGTAGGTCGACGCGCACCTCGATGCTGTGCGTCGCTGGATCGACCGCCGGCACCGCGCGCCAGCTCGCCAGCGTGAGCGCGGCGCCGGAGCCGGCATCGCCGCCGAACTCCACGCGTACGCTCGCGCCCGGCAGCAGCCGCGAGCCGATCGTCTCCGGGATGCGCGCCACGACGCGCAGCGCGCCCGGCGCATAGATGCCCACCAGCGGCCGGCCCGGCGTCGCCGTGTCGCCCGCGCTGACCCACAGGTCGGTGACGTGGCCCGCGTAGGGCGCGCGTACCGTGTACCAGCCGGCGCGCGCCATCGCCGCCCTGGCCGTCGCGCCGCTCGCCTCGGCCTCGGCCTGGGCAGAACGCCAGGCCGCCTCGGCCCGCTGCATCGCGGCGTCGCTGATGTATTCCTGCGCGCGCAGCTTCAACGCCCGCTCGTGATCCGCCTGCGCACTGGCCAGGCGGGCCGCCGCCCCTGCCGCCGCTGCGCTGCTCGCGGCCGCGCCCTGTTGCGCCTCGTCGGCCTCGATGCGCACCAGCGCTTGCCCGGCGGCGACTTCATCCCCGGCGCGGACGAGTACTTCCGCGACCCGGCCCGATACCTGCGCGCCGAGCGTGCCCTGCCGTACGGCCTCGACCGTGCCGGTGGCGGCGAAGTAGCCCTCGCTCGTCGTCGTGCCGACGGTGAGACCGGCCACCGGCCCCGGCAGGGCGGGCCGCGCCAGCAGCAATCCGGCGAGGGCAAGTGCGTTCAGGATTCTCATTGTCCCGGCTCCATCTCTGAGTTACTATATTCCTATATGGTAATGGATGCAAGGACCGATTGAGATTAGACTGTGGGCCGGGATCGCAACCGCATCGACACGGAGTGCCCGCAATTGAAAGCACTGGATGACCGGGCGTTGACGCACGTGGCCGAGTATTTCCGCGCGCTGTCCGAGCCGTTGCGGCTCAAGATCCTCAACACGCTGCATGACCGGCCGCACAACGTCGGCGAGCTCACTGAGCTGCTCGACTGCAGCCAGGCGAACGTGTCGAAGCACCTGGCGATCCTGATGCGCCACGGCATGGTCGAGCGCGATGCGCAGGGCACAAGCGCCTTCTACCGCATCGCCGATCCGCGCATCTACGACTTGTGCGATCTGGTCTGCGGCCAGATGGCGCTGCGCTTCGCCAGCCAGGCGCAGCTGCTGGGCGGGCGGCCAACGGCGATGCGCGCGCGCCGCTGAGTCGCCGTGCGACGCCCAGGCCCGATGCGCTGCCTTTCCCTGGCCGCAGCGCCTGCGCTGGCGCTGCTGCTCGCCGCCTGCGGCGGCAGCCCGCAACCGGGCACGACAACCGCCGGCCCGCCGGAGACCGCGGCGGGTGGCCCGGAAGAGAAAGTCCTCAACATCTACAACTGGTCCGACTACATCGCCCCTGACCTGGTGCAGGCCTTCGCGCGGGAATACGGCATCAAGGTCAACTACGACGTCTACGATTCCAACTCGGTGCTCGAGACGAAGCTGCTGACCGGCAAGAGCGGCTACGACATCGTCGTGCCGACCGCCGCGTTCCTGGCGCGCGAGATACCGGCCGGCGCCTTCCGCAGGCTCGATCCGTCGTTGATCCCGAATGCGCGGAACATCGACGCCGGGATCCGGCGGCAAACCGGACTCTTCGATCCGGGGCTTGCGCACAGCGTCAATTACCTGATGAGCACGTCGGGCATCGGCTACAACGCCGCGAAGATCGCCGCGGCGATGCCGGATGCGCCGCTCGATTCCCTGCGCATGGTGTTCGACCCGACGGTGGTGAGCCGGTTCGGGAAGTGCGGGGTGCAGTTCATCGACGCGCCGGACGAGGTGGTCAACACCGTGCTGCTCTACCTCGGGCGCAGGCCCAACAGCGACGACCCCGCGGATCTCGCGGCGGCCGGGCGGGTGCTGATGCGCATCCGGCCGTACGTGCGCTCGATCGAGACCGAGACCTACATCGAGGCGCTGGCCAACGGCGATGTCTGCCTGGTGCTCGGGTGGAGCGGCGATGTCGGGCAGGCGGCGACCAGGGCCCGCGAGGCCCGCAACGGCAACACGATCCGCTACGTGATCCCGCGCGAGGGCGCGATGCTGTACTTCGACCTGTTCGCGATCCCCGCCGATGCGGCGCACTGGCGCAACGCGCACCTGTTCATGAACTACATGCTGCGGGCGGACGTGGCGGCGCGCAACGCGAATTTCCTGCGCTATGCCACCACGAACGCCGCCGCGCGCCCGATGATCGAGCCGCAGCTGCGCGATGACCCGAACCTCTATCCGCCGCCGGACACGATGGCCAGGCTGGTGCCCGACCTGCCGCGCTCGCAGGCCTACACGCGTGCGCTGACGCGCATGTGGACGAGGTTCAAGGCCGGCAGTTGATTGCCGCGCCACCCCGGCGTAAAAAGGTCCGTATCCCATGCGCGTTCGTGCGAAGGTGAGCATCCTGCTGGCGCTGCTGCTCGTGGTGCTGATCGCCGCGCAGTGGACGATCCAGCAGCGCCTGATCCAGCCGCGCTTCATCGAGCTCGAGCACGCCAGCGCCCGCACCGACATGCAGCGCGTCGAACTGGCGGTCGAGCGCGAACTGCAATCGCTCGGCGCCGCCGCTTCCGACTGGGGCAACTGGGCCGAGGTGTGGCGCTACATGCGCGACCACAACCGCGGGTTCGCGCAGGCCAACCTGACCGACGCGGCCGTGCAGACGCTCAAGGTCGACTATCTCGCGGTGCTGACACGGGACGGGCGCTACGAGTGGACCCGCGCCCTCGATCCTTCCAACGGCAAGCGCATCGCGGTGCAGCTGAACCGCAGCGGGCAGCTCGAGCCGCCGTGGCTCGCGGCGCTGGCGCAGGGGGCGACGATCACCGGGCTCATCGACACCGACCAGGGCGTGCTGCTGGCGGCCGGCGCGCCGATCCTCGACGGATTCAACAACGGACCGGTGCGCGGCATGGTCATCGTCGGGCGCATCCTCGACAACGCCGAACTGCAGCGCATCGGCCGCCAGGCCCAGGTCGCGCTCGACATGCGGCTGTGGGACAAGGCCAGCGATGCGCACCGGGACGCGCGGCTGACCGAGACCGAGACGACCACGCGCGTCGAACATGCGTTTGCCAACCAGTCGGGCCGGCCGTTGCTGGTGCTGGGCATCACCGTGCCGCGCACGATCTCGCGCCAGGGCGCCGAGGCGGTGCGCTATTCCACGCTGATGCTCAGCCTGGCGGGCGGCGTCGTGCTGTTCGCGCTGCTGGTGCTGCTGGGGCGAATCGTGCTCAATCCGCTGGCACGCATGACCGACCATGCGCAGCGCATCGCCGCGGCCGACGATCTCACGCAACGCCTCGGCTACCACCGGAGCGATGAACTCGGCGCGCTCGCGCACGCCTTCGACGACATGGTCGGGCGGCTGGCCGATTCACGCCGCGAGCTCGCCGACCGCTCGTTCGAGTCGGGGGCGGCGGAGCAGGCGAGCGGCGTCCTGCACAACCTCGGCAACGCGATGACGCCGCTGTCGGTCAACATCGCCGCGCTCCGCCAGCACCTGCATGCGATGCCGGTGGACGATCTGCAGCACACGCTGGAGGAATTCCTGCGCGGCACCGCCGATGCGGAGCGGCAGCGCGACCTGCGGCAGTTCCTCGAGCTGGTGGCCAGGGAGCTGGCGAACACGCGCACGCAGGCACGCGAGGCGCTGGCCAGGATCGTCGACCAGGCGGAGGCCATCGAAGCCGTGCTCGCCGAGCAGCACGTGAAGCCGCGCGCCGGGCCGGTGCTGCAGGCGATCACGCCGGCGGAACTGATCGAGCGGAGCCTCGCGCGACTGGACCCGGCACGGCGCGCGCGCCTCGAAGTGCGACAGGCGCCCGGCCTCGCCGCGCTGGGCTCGTTGCCGCTGCCGGGCACGACACTGGCCATGGTGCTGCAGGAACTCGCCGGCTACGCCGCGGCCTGCGCCCAGCAGGCCGACCAGGCGCATGCGCGCCTCGACATGGAAGCCGAGCTGCTGTCCTCGAACGCGCAGCGCGTGCTGCGGCTCGGGCTCCAGCAGTCGAGCGGCGGCCTCGACGCGGCCGCGCTGCGGGCGCTGTTCCAGAAGGACCCGGACGCCGCCGGCGCGGGCCGGCGCGGGCTGCACTGGTGCGCGAACACGCTGCACGCGCTCGGGGGCAGCATCGCCGCGCACAGCGACGGCCCCGGGCGGGGCGTGCGCTTCGAGATCCTGCTGCCGCTGCAGTCCTAGCCCCGCAGCACCGCGGAGACGTGCCGGCTGAAATCCGGCGTGGCCATCAGCGCCTTGCAGCGCCCGAAGCGCGTGATCGAGTAGGCCCAGAAATCGTCGGCCGGATTCCGGTTCGCGTGCTGGATCAGTCCCCACAGCGTCCACAGCAGGTCGCACATCGCCTTGTAGATGACGATGCGTCCGCGCTCGGCGGGGCGCGCTTCGCCGCTGAAATAGGCGCGCATCATCTGCTCGTCCTGCGCGGCATCGAACGCGGCCTCGACCGAGACATCGCCCAGGTCCCACAGCGGATCGTTCATGCCGGAGTATTCCCAGTCGACCAGCCACATGCGCTCGCCGGTGTCGAGGAAGTTCTCGCACAGCGGATCGCAATGGCAGGCCACCAGCGGCAGCGCATGCGCATCGAGCGCCGCGCGCACGACGCCGGCCTCGCGCACGACATCGTGGTAGCCCTCAGGCAGCGCGGTATCCTTGCCCGCCAGCACCTTCAGGTAATCGTCGATCATCGCGAACAGCTCGAAGCGGAAGCTGAAGGCCGCATCGGACCGGTGCAGCCGGCGCAGCACTTCGCCGGCGCGCGCGGGCGCTGCGCTGCGCGTGCGGAAACCCTGTGGGGTCATCGTCACGGCGCCGTCGACGAGCCGCGTCACCATCACGCCGGTGGCCGCGTCGAAGTGCAGCACCGCCGGGCTCACGCCGACGCGCGCGGTTTCGCGCGCGGCCTGCGCCTCGTGCGCGCGGTTGATGTATTCCTCCGTGCCCTTGCCCGGTATGCGCAGCACGTAGTGCGACGCGCCGTCATCGACGCGGAACACCAGGTTGGTCGTGCCGCCGAGCCGCGTCACGCCGATCGCGTTGCGGTCACTCGCCGCGAACAGCGCCAGGCGGTCGATGACCTGCCGCGCCCGCGCGATGCCGCGATCGTCGACGCCGTCGTTCACGTTCAGGACCTCAGGCGTTCCATCTTCGCATCGTACAGGCAGCGCGGTCCGCGCGTGGCCGCGTAGGCCTGGCCGAAGGCCTCGATCTGGAACGCGCTCTCGCCGGCCAGCGCCGTGGGCAGGTAGCCGAACGCAATCGTCTTGCCCAACGTGTGCCCGAAGCCGGCGCTGGTGGTCGAGCCGACGACCGCGCCTGCGTGGATGATCGCCTCGCCGCCGTGGAACGGCGCGAAGCCCTCGACCGTGAACGAGCACAGCTTCCGTGCGACGCCGTCGGCCTTGATCCTGCGCAGCGCCGCGCGGCCGATGAACTCGCCCTTGTCGAGCGCGACGCAGAAGCCCAGGCCCGCCTCGTACGGGTTGTAGTCCGGCGAGATGTCGCCGGACCAGTACAGGTATCCCTTCTCGAGGCGCGCCGACTCGATGGCGCGATACCCGGCGTTGGCGATGCCGTGCGATGCGCCGGCGGCCCACAGCGCCTCGTACACGCCGGCCGCGAATTCCTGCGGGATGTACAGCTCGTAGCCCAGCTCGCCGACGTAGCCGATGCGCACGGCCAGTGCCGTGGCATCGCCGACGTCGATGTGGCGCGCGCCGAGGAACGGGAAGGCCGCGTTCGACAGGTCGTCGTCGCTGACTGATTGCAGGATCGCGCGCGCCTTCGGGCCGCACAGGTTCAGCGTCGCGTAGGCGTTGGTCACATCGCGGATCGTGACGCCGTCACCCAGGTGCCGCGCGACCCAGCCCGAATCGCGCACGCCAAAGCCCGAGCCCGTCACCAGCAGGAAATGTCCCGGCCGGTCGTGCACCAGCGTCACGTCGGCCTCGATGCCGCCGCGCTCGTTGCACAGCTGCGTGTAGACCGCCTTGCCCGCGGGGCCACCAAGGTCATTGGCGGCGATGCGCTGCAGCGCGGCCTCGGCGCCCGCGCCGCTGATCTCGAACTTGGCGAACGAACTCTGGTCGATCAGCGCCGCGCGCGTGCGGATCGCCGCGAGTTCAGCCGCGACGGCGCCGAACCAGTTCGGCTTGTCCTCGAAGGAAGGTGCGTCGTGCGCAGCCGTGCCCGGTGGCGCGAACCAGTTGGGGCGTTCCCATCCGGCCTTTGATCCGAACACCGCGCCGGCGCGCGCGAGCTGCTCGTGCACGGCCGAGCGGCGCAGGCCGCGCGCAGTCTCGATCTCCTCGACCGGAAAGTGGATCTTGTAATACGCCCCGTAGGCTTCGATGGCGCGCTTCTCGAGATAGCGCGGCTGCGCCAGCACGCTCGAGAAACGGCGCACGTCGAAGGGCCACAGGTCCATGCCCGCATCGCCGTGCAGGATCAGGTTCGCGAGCGCCAGCCCAGCCCCGCCCGAGGCCGCGATGCCGGCGGTGAAGCCGCAGCCGACGTAGAAGTTGTCGAGCCCGGGCGCGAGTCCGATCAACGGCTCGCCGTCGGCCGACACCGGGATCGGCCCGTTGATGACCGTCTGGATGCCGATCTCGTTCAGCACCGGCAGGCGCGTCGCCGCGGGCAGCGCGAACAGCTCGAGCCGCTCCATGTTCGGCGGCAGCAGCTCGCGTGCGAATGACAAGGGAGGCAGGCCGCGATGGAAGCCGCTCGTGCCGTCCTCCCAGCCGCCGATCGCGAACGAGCCGGTATCGGGCTTGAGGTAGAAATTGTTGTCGGGATCGCGCAGCGTGGTCAGCGCGGCGTCGAACTGCAGGTTCTTCTCGGTGAGGAAATACTGGTGCTCCACGACGCTGGTGGCCAGATCGATGCCGGCCATGCGGCCGACGCGCTTGGCCCACAGGCCTGCGCAGTTGACCAGCACCTCGCAGCCGATCGTGCCGGTGTTCGTGACGACGCCGACCACGCGCGCTCCCTCGCGCACGACCTGCTCGACGCACACGCCTTGTTCGATCTTCGCTCCGTTCATGCGCGCGCCCTTGGCGTAGGCCATCGTCAGCGAGTACGGATCGATGTAGCCGTCGCCCGGGATGAACGCCGCGCCTTCGATGCCCTCGGTGCTGATGAACGGGAAGCGGTTCTTCGCCTCCGACGCCGACAGCGCGTGGCACTCGACGCCGAAGCTCTTCGCCTGCCCCATCGAACGGCGGATCTCGCTCCAGCGCGCCTTGCTGCCGGCGAGTCGCAGGCTCCCGACCTTTTTCCACGAGATCGCCTGGCCGGTCTCCTGCTCGAGCCGATCGAACACCGCGACCGAGTTCTGCATCAGCCGCGTCAGGTTCTTCTTGCCGCGCAACTGCCCGACGAGGCCGGCGGCGTGCCAGGTGCAGCCGTGCGTGAGCTGCGCCTTCTCGACCAGCAGCACGTCCTTCGCGCCCTCGCGCGCCAGGTGATAGGCCAGTGCGGTGCCGATCGCGCCGCCGCCGATGACGAGGATGTGCACGTGCCGATCGGCGTGGAATGCCATGGGTTCAACCCGCCGAGGCGTGCGCTGCAATCCGGCGCTGCGCGCGGGCGAAGTACAGCGCACCGGCGCACTGCAGGCCGCCGATGACCGCGATCAGCTTGGCGGCGAAGAGTCCGCGGCTCTCCACTTCCACGATCGGAACGACCGAGAGCACGACGAACAGCAGTGTCATCGCAAGTCCGCTGGCCGCGGCCACGCGCACGCCCCAGCGCGGCTTCTCGCCACGCGCGAACAGCGGGATCGCGAACATCAGCATGTAGGCGCCGGCAAAGCACAGCAGCGAAGCGTTGAGCAGCAACTGGTAGGCCTCCTGGTTACCGGCGCCGGCGATCGCCAGCACCGTCAGCGCGATGATGACGGCGCCGGCGAAAAATATCGAGCCGACCGGCGTCCTGTAGCGCGCATCGAGGCGGCTGAACCACGGCGGCAGCAGGTGATCCCAGCCCGCGACCATCGGCATGCGCACCATCACGCTGAAGTAGAACGACTTCTGCGCCAGCGTGGCGAGGATCAACAGGACGACTGCGGCGGCTACCGATCGCGGCAGGCCCTCGCTCAGCACCTGGATGCCCGGCGCAATCAGGTCCACCTGGCCAGGGCGCGTGAAGCAGAGCACGCTCACGGTGCCCAGGATCATCAGCGCGGCGATCAGCGGCGCGGACACCCAGATCGAGCGCCGGATCAGCCCCGGCGTGTCGTGGCTGCGGCATTCGCCGGCGAAGATCGCGACCGCATCGACGCCGCACCAGGCGCCGAAACCCATCTTGGCCAGCAGGTTCAGGTTCAGCAGCGACAGCGCGGGCAGCGCCAGCGAGGCGGGCGCCGTCACGGCCCCATCGCCCGACCAGCGCGGCACGGCCACGAGGATCACGGCGATGAACAACGCGACGAAGCCGAAGCCGCCGACATTGTTGACCCACTTGCCTACGCCAAGCCCGCGCCAGGCGATGAACATCAGCGCGGCCGTGGTCGCGAGGCTCATGCCCAATATGACCAGTTTGTTGGCCGCGAGGCTGCCGGCCTCCGGGCCGATCGCGTACGCGGCCATCTGCAGGATCGCCAGGCTCAGCGTCGGGAACAGGAACACGTTGTTGAGCCAGACGTTCATCGCGGTGAGGAACCCCGCCAGCGGGCCGAAGCGCAGCTTCGTCCATTGGTACAGTCCGCCCTCGAGCGGCATCTCGCGCGCCAGGTGCGCCACGACGATGCCCGAGGGAACGTAGAACAGCGCGACGCCGAGCAGCCAGAACACCAGGTGCGACGGGCCGACCTGTGCCGCGGTGCCGATCCAGGTGAACGCGATGATGTTCAGGATCTGGATGCAGACCAGGTCGACGAGCCGCAGCTCCTTCTTCAGCGCGGCGCTGTGGCGCTGCACCTGGCGGCCCGCTGCCTCGAATCGGTGCCCGCGCTCCTCAGACACGTTGAAGCACGTAGCCCGAGAAGTGCAGCAGCATCGGCTGGCCGTTGACGAAGTCGGAGAACGACAGGCATTCCGGGCTGGTCGGCTCATCGCGCAGGTAGAAGCGGCCATCGGCCGCCGGCTCGAGCG
>Ga0335070_10002941_pt1 | contig 19866 bp, 16 predicted proteins | sample Lox_Sample_13_FD_206722 | JGI IMG/M metagenome (GOLD analysis project Ga0335070, IMG submission 206722) | Soil microbial communities from Loxahatchee National Wildlife Refuge, Florida, United States - Lox_Sample_1.3 | ecosystem: Environmental > Terrestrial > Soil > Wetlands | place: USA... | reverse complement strand
TATCTGCGGTGCGCGGATTATACCGCAGACAGTTTGAAGCCATAATCTCTCAAGCACTTAGCGCGCTCACACGAAACTCATCCCCAACTCATGGCGCGCAAATTGACGTTCCCGGCCAATCGCGGCAGTTTCCTCGCATCACGTCAAGCAGCGATCCACCGACCTGAAATCTAGGAGACGAACATGAAACGCAAGAGCCTTGCATTTTGCGCTTTGGCCGGGATAATCCTCTCAGTCTCAGCGTTGCTTCCCACTAACCTCTTTTGCCAGGCTACCGTCGCCTGGGCCCAATCTGTCACCCCCACGAACTCCCTCGTCTGGCAGCACGTGAGCAGGCTTTACCTCGACCCCTACACCGGCAAGGCCCTCTATGTCGGCTACCTGGTGCACCTCTCCGGAATCAGCAGTTCGCTCTTCAGCGGTTCTCCCAGCGAGTCCACGGCGTACTTCACCTTCAGCACCGACGTGTTGCAACTCACGCCCATGCCCTCCAACGGCAACATGGGGCTGAGTCTCGTCTCCGCCGGGACCTTCAACGTCTACTACAACAGCGCTCCCAACGGAGACTGGAACAACCCCTCCACCTTTTCCAGCGGCAAGCTCGTCGCCACCTTTACGCGCACCGAGAGCCTCTTCCCCGCGATCGGCTCCTTTGGAGTCCACAACCTCTCGGAGAGTCTTCAGTCGAGTCAGAGCTTCATTTTTAACGGCCAGTGGATGAACTTCAACCGCATCGCCCCGCACGGCATCACCTTTGCCCAGTTCGCCGACCTGACCCCGCTCGGCGGGGTTGCCGGATACCCCGTGTCCTTCTCCGCCGTCGGCTCCACCACGGCCATCGGCACAAAGGACTAGCGCGTGGGTAAGCCTGAGCCATTTCCGCCGGTTTGAACGAAGCACGCGGGTCAGTCGGACTCGTGGCAGGGAAAAAGAGGAGCGTCATTCCGCGATGGCAGCCAGCTACCCGTGAATCCACGCAAAGCTGGGTGAACGCACGCAGTCGGCTGGCAAGCCCCGAGCCTACTGCCGGTCGAATACAAACACGACTTCGCCGTCCTCGTATTTCCAGACGTTCGTCATGACTTTCCCATCAGCGGACAGGGTCGACGTCATCTCGACAATGACCTTGCCGTTTTTTTTCTCCACAATCTTGCGGGTCGAATTCGGCCCGATCACGCAGGTCTCGGTTGCGGGCTTCGACGAGTCCATCGCCGGCAAAGGATGCTCTTTGCCGTCGCATACACGCACACTCTCAGAGTGTCGCTTAGCACCCGAGCGAGTAAGGTAGTCGAGCGTGCTGGCGTAGGTGTCAGGGCCAGTTTGCCGGGTGACGAGGGTCGCTTGCGCAATATCACGGTCCCCGAGCTGCGACATTTGCGGATTCAGCTTCCAAGTGCCGGTAAAATCAGCAGACACCATCGTGGCAACGAGCAACAAAACAAGCAGTAATGTCCTTACGAATCGAAGCATACGGCATTGCCACGCGGTTCTATCAGTGTATGCCAATGTTTCGTGAATATTGCTGGCGGTATCGTTCGCTGGAACAACCATGCAACTTTCCTGTTCGAAACTGGATCAAAACCTTCGCATTGCCGTCACAAACGCAATACGAGGAGAGCGATCATGCCGAAGATGAAAGCTGTGCAGGTACCAAAGCCGGGAGCTGATTTCGAAGTGGTCGAGCGCGACATTCCCGAGCCTGGCGCGCGCCAGGTGAGAATTCGCGTGCTTGCCTGTGGAGTTTGCCACAGCGACGTACTAACCAAAGAAGGTGCATTGCCAGGTATCTCCTACCCGCGGGTGCCGGGGCACGAGGTCGCCGGAGTCATCGACAAGCTCGGCAGCGACGTTTCGGGCTGGAAGGTCGGCGAGCGGGTCGGCGTCGGCTGGCACGGCGGCCAGGATGGCACCTGCCCGGCGTGTCGCAGGGGCGACTTTGCCAACTGCTTAAGCTCCATCGTATGTGGCATCACCTATGACGGCGGCTATCAGGAATACATGGTGGCGCCAGTGGAAGCCGTGGCACATATGCCCGAGTCGCTTGATCCGGCGGAAGCTGCGCCCCTGATGTGTGCGGGAATCACGACCTTCAACGCACTGCGGCGTAGCGGCGCAATGCCGAGCGACTTGGTCGCCGTACAAGGGATCGGCGGGCTCGGCCACCTGGGAATCCAGTTCGCGAAGAAGTTTGGTTATCAGGTAGCGGCGATTGGGAGAGGATCGGACAACAGCGCACTCGCAAAGCAGCTCGGGGCCGATGTCTACATCGATAGCGCTGCCACTGAGCCTGCCCAGGAACTGCAGAAACTCGGTGGCGCACGAGCGATTCTAGCTACGGCGCCCAGCGGAAAGGCCATGTCGTCGCTGGTCGACGGCCTCGGCGTCAACGGAGTGCTGCTCGTAGTCGGCGCCTCTACCGATCCGATTGAAGTTACTCCCATTCAGCTGATTTTCGGCAGGAAGCGCATTCAGGGCTGGTCGGCCGGTATTCCCACCGACTCGGAAGACACTCTGCGGCTTGCAGCGATGACCGGCGTGCGGCCGATGATCGAGAAATATCCGCTGGAGAAAGCCGCCGAAGGGTACGCTCGCATGATGAGCGGGAAAGCGCAATTCCGCGTCGTGCTTACTCTGTAGCCTTGCCCGGCGTCACGGGGCTGCTTTGGCCTTTCACGCGGGTGGACTACAATCTCCCCGCACGGAGGAACCATGGCCACTGCAGCCCTGACCGAAACCAAGCCCCAAGTCAACCTCGACCAGATCAAGTTCGACATGTGTTGCGCGGCGCGCATTCTCTATCGCCAGGGGATGAGCGTGGCCAATGCCGGACACATCAGCGTGGCCATCGGTCCGGACCGAATGCTGATGAACCGCTTCGGACCCTCGTTCGCAACTCTCCATCCGAACGACATTCTCACGCTCGACTTCGGGGGCAAGATTCTGGAAGACCACACTCCGCAGCACAACGCACGGCTGAACGAGACGGTCGAGCTGCACGGGATCATTCATCGCTTCAATTCGCCCGCGACGTGCGTGCTGCATACCCATCCACCCGCCACAGTCACGTGGAGCACTTTTCGCAAGGTGCCAGAGATCTACGACCAGGAAAGCTGCATCCTCGCCGGCGACGTGGCCGTGGTGGAAGAGGATTACGAAGGTTTGGCGTCGGGGGAAGACCGGGTCAAAGGCGCTGCTCTCGCGTTAGGGCAGAAGCGCGCGGTCATACTGCCGAATCACGGGGCGATTACGACCGGCCCCACCGTGCAGCACGCTCTGTTCTGCATGATCATCCTGGAAGGCATGGTGGCGCGAAATCTATCGGTGCTAAGTGCCGCACGTGCAACCGGCCTGACGCCGACGCCCATCAAGATGGAAGTCGCTCAGCAGGTACGAATTGGCATTGCGAAGATGAACGCCATCGAGCCACTGTGGGCCGATCTGCTGCACCGCCTGATCCAGACCGACCCGGAGCTTTTCGCGTAGGCTCTAGAATTAATGTGTGCGCAAGCAGGTGCTCCACTACATTCGCGAACGTGGGCTGCTGAAGGCGGGCGACCGCGTCGGCGTTGCCGTCTCTGGTGGCGCCGATTCCGTTGCGCTGCTGCGCGTGCTGCTTGAACTCCGCGAGGAGTTGGGCATCGTTCTCGTCGTCGCGCACTTCAACCACCAGTTGCGCGGGGAGAAATCCGATGCGGACGAACAGTTCGTACGTGAGCTGGCAAGGAGCATGGGTCTCGAGCTGCTTCTGGGAGCTGGTGATGTCAACGAACACGCGAAGCGCGAGAGCTTGAGTACGGAAGCAGCTGCGCGAGACTTGCGATACCGGTGGCTAACGCATATGGCTGCAATGCAAAACTTGGATTGCGTGGCCACCGCCCATACGCTCGATGACCAGGCAGAGACGGTTTTGATGAAATTCTTGCGCGGCGCCGGAACCCGAGGTTTGGCGGGAATCTATCCTGAGCTGCACCGTGGGGGCACGAAAAAGGTTCGCTTCATTCGTCCTCTGCTGGAGACCTCTCGCACCGAAATCGAGAAGTACCTCACGGAACTTCATCTGCCTTGGTGCCTGGACCATACCAATCTTGACACCCGATTGACCCGCAACCGAATTAGGCACGAACTGCTGCCCTTGCTGGAGCGCGACTATAACCCGAGTTTGCGCCGGGCACTAAGCGAAACCGCAGAAATTGCGCGCGACGAAGAAGACTTTTGGCAGACGACCATGGGAGGGCAAGGCGAGGAGCCCAGCGCTCAACCCCACGAGCTGCAGCTTGATGTCTTCGACCAGTTACATGTTGCCCCTCAGCGCAGGGCGGTGAAACGTTTTCTGGAATGGAATGGGCTTTCCACTGATTTCCAGCACGTTGAGGCCTTGCGACGCTGTGCACTCGGGGAGGTTCCGCGAGTTGAGCTTGACGGCGGCTGGAGGGCTACGGCGTCCAAGGGAAAACTGACACTCCAGCCTCCTGGCGTACCGGCGCCGGCTGCGGGATATCAGTACAGCCTCGCGATTCCGGGCGAGATTCTGATTTCGCATACCCGCACCACTATCTCCGCCAGGCTGGTGGACGCCGCCGCGGCCGCGCAAGCCGGTCTGGGAACTCTGCTGCGGGCAAGCGCTGTGGGTTCGGCGCTCACCCTCCGCAACTGGCTTCCCGGCGACCGCTTCCGTCCGGCCTACTCCGGCTCGGCGGAGAAGCTCAAGCGCCTGTTCTCCGAAAAGAAGATTCCCGCCGACCAGCGCGCCCTCTGGCCGATTGCACTCAATACGGACAACGAGATCGTCTGGGTGCGCGGCTTTCCCGTCGCCCACGATTTTGCCTGGATCCCCGGTTCCGGCGACGCGATCAAAATCGAAGTTTTGGCGTCCGAAATTGACAAAACTGCTTCCTAACCAGTGTGACCAGTGTCTAATACAGGGAGGCGCGGATTTCCCCTTCCCAAATTGGCTCGGCCGACCTTAAGTCTTTCGCACCGCTCGCTTTAAGACGGGGTTACAATCTAGTCAGGAAGCGGAATCTACATCCGGCGCCTGCCGGCGGCATCTAAGAAGGTTGGGCAGGGGAGTATTTCTGCCCGGTTACACAGGAGTCCCTAGTGAATTCGACAGTCAAGACGGTCGTGTTCTGGCTGGTGATCGTGGTGGCTGGCGTCCTGCTTTGGCAGGTCGTCAAGGGGGCCAACACCGGCGCCAAGGAACGCGAAATCAACTACTCGGAGTTCATGTCGAACGTCAACCAGGACAACGTCACTGAAGTGACGGTGGTTGGCAACGATGTGCGCGGCAAGTTTAAAAACGATAAGGCCGCCTTCCACGTCGTGGTGCCGCCGAACCTCCCCGACATGTACAAGACCATGACCGACCACGGCGTTAACATCACGGTGAAAGACGCCAACGGCGGCAGCTACACCTGGCTCATCAACTTGCTGCCCTTCGTCCTGCTCGGCGCGCTGTGGTTCATCATGATCCGCCAGATGCAAACTGGAGGCAACAAAGCCCTTTCGTTTGGCAAGAGCCGCGCCCGCCTGCTCTCGATGCAGCAGAAGAAGGTGACCTTCAAGGACGTCGCCGGCGTTGATGAGGCAAAAGAAGAGCTCAAGGAGATCATCGAGTTCCTGCGCGAGGCGCAGAAGTTCCAGAAACTGGGTGGTCGTATTCCCAAGGGCGTGCTCCTGGTCGGACCTCCAGGAACCGGCAAGACCCTGCTGGCCCGCGCTGTGGCCGGCGAAGCCAATGTGCCGTTCTTCAGTATCTCCGGTTCCGACTTCGTCGAGATGTTCGTCGGCGTGGGCGCGAGCCGCGTCCGCGACCTGTTCGAGCAGGGCAAGAAGAACGCGCCGTGCATCATCTTTATCGACGAAATTGATGCGGTTGGCCGCCATCGCGGCGCTGGCCTCGGCGGCGGACACGACGAGCGCGAGCAGACCCTGAACCAGTTGCTGGTCGAAATGGACGGCTTCGAGTCGAACGACGGCGTCATCCTGATCGCCGCGACCAACCGTCCCGACGTACTCGATCCGGCGCTGCTGCGTCCCGGCCGCTTCGACCGCCGCGTGGTGGTGTCGCTGGCCGATGTACGTGGCCGCGAAGAAATCCTTCGCGTGCACACCCGCAAGATTCCCATCAGCGACGATGTCGATCTCGGCGTGCTCGCCCGCGGAACGCCGGGCTTCTCCGGTGCTGACCTCGCGAACATGGTCAACGAGGCTGCCTTGAGCGCTGCCCGCCAGAACCGCAAGACCGTTCTGATGTGGGACTTCGAGCAGGCCAAGGACAAGGTGCTGATGGGCGCCGAGCGCAAGTCAATGCTGCTTTCCGACGAGGAGAAGAAGACGACCGCGTATCACGAGGCCGGTCATGCGCTGGTTGCGGCCATGCGCGAGCACTCGGACCCGTTGCACAAGGTCACCATCATTCCGCGTGGCATGGCGCTGGGCGTAACCGTGCAGTTGCCGATTGACGACAAGCACACCCACACCCGCGAATACCTCGAGACGCGGCTGGCGATCCTCATGGGTGGCCGCGTGGCCGAGGAGCTGTTCCTCAACACCATGACCACCGGCGCGGGCAACGACATCGAGCGCTCCACCGACCTCGCCCGCAAGATGGTATGCGAGTTCGGCATGTCGAACCTCGGTCCGCTGACCTTCGGCAAGAAGGAAGAGCAGATCTTCCTCGGCCGTGAGATCGCGCAGCACCGCGACTTCAGCGAAGACACGGCGGAGAAGATCGACGCCGAGGTGCGCCGTTTCTGCGATGAGGCCTACCAGTCCGCGGTCAACATTCTGAGCAACAACCGCGACAAGCTGGAGAAGATTGCCCACGCTCTGCTGGAGCGCGAGGTCATCGATGCCAACGAGATCCAGATGATCATCGAAGGCAAAGAGCTGCCCGCGCGGGTGAATCCCAACGCGCCATCGGGCAAGGACGAAGTGCAGCAGGTGCTCAAACCGGCTCCGGGGCAGGGGAATGTGGCACCCGGCGAGCGGCCCGCACAGGCGTAACAAAGCAACTTGCTGTCAGCATTTACAACGGGCGGCCCAAGCGGCCGCCCGAGGTTTTTGACGATGATATCGGTTACGACAGGATTTGAATCAGGGGTGTCTTTTCTTCGATCGCATAGCCGATACTCGCGGCTTGGATCCCAGCCTCTCTGAGCGCCTCGTTTAACTGCTCAGCTTCATTCTCCGCCACCGAGATGAGCAATCCACCTGCTGTCTGCGGATCGTAGAGCAGCGTGCGCAACTCCCCCGCTACGTGGTCGGCATATTCGACTGCGCATTCGGCGAATTCCCGGTTGGCCTTCAGTCCGCCGGGAATATACCCGAGCCGCACGCACTCCAGTGCGCCTTCCAGCAGAGGGACCTGTGAAGCATCCAGCCGCACGCTGACCCCCGAAGCTTTCGCCACCTCGCGCACGTGACCGATCAGCCCGAAGCCGGTGACGTCGGTCATGGCGTGTACTTCAAAGCCGCTCGCGATCACCGCTTCGGCCGCAACCTTATTCAGAGTGGTCATCGCGTGTACGGCGCTGCGAATCCACGCCATTTCGGCCTTGCCCCGCTTGATGGCCGTCGAGATCACGCCGGTGCCGATGGCCTTGGTGAAAATCAACCGATCTCCGGGCTTCGCTCCGCTGTTCGCCAGCACGCGTTTGGGATGCACCGTGCCCGTCACCGAGTAACCCAGCTTGATCTCTGGGTCGCGAATGCTGTGCCCGCCGACCACGGTGCATCCAGCCTCGATCATCTTCGAGAGCCCGCCTGCCAGCATCTCCTCCAGCACCTTGAAATCGCCGTCTTCCGGGAAGCACACCAGCGTCATGGCCGTCATCGGACGCCCGCCCATGGCGTACACGTCACTCAGCGAGTTGGTCGCAGCAATCTGCCCGAAAATGTACGGATCATCGACGATCGGCGTAAAGAAATCCACCGTCTGGACAAGCGCCAGCTCCGGCATGATTTGATACACCCCCGCGTCGTCGGCTGTGTCGAAGCCGACCAGGACATTGGGATCGTGTTGCCGGGCTAATTTCCCAAGCACCGAGTCCAGCACCGCCGGACTGAGCTTGCTGGCTCAACCAGCGGCCTTCACCATCTCCGTCAAACGGGGCTTCGCGTTGTCGGGCATCACTCGATTGTAGCAATGCAAAAACAGCTAAGCAGGGACGACGAGGCAGTCGCTCTAGTTGTGGCTGACGCGAATTCGCATCGAGGGCTGCTCCAGGCCGGCGCGCCAGTCGAGCCACTGAGCCAGCCATACTACAGCCACGAAGCAAACCGCGATGAGCTGCAGTACCCTCATGGCCGGAAGTATAGCGCAAGCTCGGCAGTCTCGAGCCTATTTCGACGGAATCAGATGAATATCGTTCCCATACAGAAACAGCAGCGCATTCTGCAGGCGCTTGGACCAAGCGACTTCGTTGTGCTTCGCGCCTTCCTCGATCACGACCTTGAGTATGCTCGGTCCGAGCCCCTTGGCGCGCAGAATCTTCTCGAGATTCTGCACTTGTTTCACGTTCTCGGCACTTGCCTTCTCGTCGTCTTCTTCGGCGGTGCCGACGCCGATGTAAATTCGCTCCGGGAAGCGGGTCGCCTTCTCAGCGTCTCTCAGCAACTGCTCGTTGCCGATCTGCAGTGCCGGGCTCTCCAGCAGCAACTTGCCGAACACGGCGGGATGCGACAGCACCGTGTACAGCGCTGCGTCGGCGCCGTACATTGCCCCGCCAATCCCCCTATTGTGCGCCCCGGTCAGCACTCGATACTTCTTCTCAATCAGCGGCATGACTTCGTTGATCACGAAGTCGCCGTACTTCTTGCCCTGCACATCCTGTGTCTCAAACTTGCCCAGCTCTTTGTTATTGGCATCGGGGTAGGGCAGGTACTCGTTCGCCCGCCGTGGCGTGCTGTCGATGCCCACTACGATCATCGGCCCAATGCGCATGCTGCCGGTCAGGAACTGCACCGTCTCGTCGAACTTCCACTCGACAAGTTCCGCGGTCGCCGCGTCGAACAGGTTTTGCCCGTCCTGCATGTAGAGCACGGGATAGTGCTTGGCGCGATTAACAGGCGCAAAGTAGTTCGCCGGCAGCCACACCCGCAAGTTGCGGATGTTCTTGTACACCGTGCTGTTGACGGTGATGATCTGCAACTCGCCCAGTACGCTCGGCTCCTTTGGATTGATGAGGGGTTTGGTGTCGATTTCCAACATGGGCGCGGGCTGGGGAGCCGGCACTGCGGTAGCTGGTGGGGGCGGCGTCTTCTGCGCTGCTGCCGGTTCCTGCCCAGAAGTCTGCGGGTGACCAAATGCGGTTAGACAGAGCACGACTCCCAGACACCAATGTGCGGCGCGGAACTTTCGCATGCAGAGAGCTTAGCAGGCAAAGGCAAACCTCAGATGAACGCTAACCAGCCCCTGCCATCGGCGTTCACCTGCCGATGATCTTTACAGTTGCCGTTTCCGGCAACTGAAAGCCGAAGACCGGCAACCGCTCTACTTCAGCTTCAGGTTCACCAGCTGCATCTCCGGATAGCTCTGGTCCCAGTCATCGGAGATGTGATCGACCGTGATGCGCACCGTCTTCGTCTGCCCGGGCAGAATTGGCGCCTTGCTCATGTCCACTTGATCGGGATAGCCACCCAACTGGTTCTCCACCAGCACGCGCAGCGGAAGCGTCTCCTTCTGCACAATCTGCCCCATCATGTTTTTGAACTCGGCATGCACGTCGGCGCCCAACAGCGCCTTATCGCCGGTGTTGGTGATGTTCAAGTCCAGGTAGGTAACCGAGCCGCCCATGTAGTTCTCGGCCGCGCTCAGCTTGATGGACGACAGTTTCAGGTTCTGCGCGTATGCGCTGCTCTCCGTGCCGGTGGTTGCTTTGTGTCGGCTGAACAGCAGCAGCCCCACAACGGCGGCAATCACCACCAGTGCACCCACGAGAAGAGGGACCCAATTTCCTCTCTCTTGTGGCGCAGGTGCGGGTTCGTTGGCTTCTTCCTTCACAAGCCGATTTTACTCCGCCATGAAGAACGTCGAGCTAGTACGCCTGCACCGCAACCACCTTTATTTCCGGCACTTCGTGGTTCCAACCGGCGGGCACGGACGGTACCGCAACACGGAAGACGCGCATCCCACTCGGGGCGATCGGGTTGCGCGCGAACTCCTTCGGAAGTACATCCGCCGTGCCGTGCGCCATTCCGCCAAGCGGTGTTTGCACGCTCGCGATCAGTTGACCTTGCGCATCCCGGAAGCCGACCTGAACTTCAGCGGCTGCCATCGGCGCTTTGCCCTGGTTGGTCACCATCCCATCGACGTACAGGCTACCCTCCTTCGGGGCCTGGCTGATCTGCACATCGCTGAAAATCAGATCGGCAGGCGTAAGCTGTGCCGTGGTTGTCTCGGGCGCGTCCGCATGCTTCGCGCTTGGCGGCAAGTATCGCAGCACCAGCGCCAGTACCGCGAGCGCGAGAACCGTGCTGTAAATTCGGCCCTTCATCGAAGTAGGCCTCCGCTGTCGGGAATTGCGGCGCCTCGGCACGATTTCGAGCCGAGACGCTTCGCTCACCGTGCTTCGCGGATGGGATGCCATCGATCTCCTCCTGTTAACGGGCCAGTTTTTGGTTTTTGGATTGGCCAGAACTGCGACTGACTTCCAACGAGTGATGCGGATTAAGGGTCAACTCAACGATTGGAAACGCCCGACTGTTACTCTTAATTCTAACAAATTTGTTGCAGCGAAGTGTCGTCGTTGGTCAACGGTTTACTGAATTCTCATGAGAATCGCCCTTACTTTTCTCGGGCATTTCCCTTACTCCACCGCCGCCGGCTCGGTCAGCGTTATCTTCGTGTCCGTCCTGAACTTACGGTAATCGCTGTAGGTCACGTGTACGTCCTCGTTCACGCCCTTCAGCAGCGCGACGCGGGCATCGAGTTTGACGTCGAAACGCTGCGGTAACCAGAGCTCACCGTTCACCAGCACTTGCTGCATTTCAAAGGTTGAGCCCTTGTGCAGACGCGCCACCACCCAGCCAATCGAGAGCGTGTCGATCACCTCTGCCCGCAACTTCACCCAGCTATAGTCCTGCTGATCGATCCAGAAACGTGGCTTGATTTTGCGCAGCAGCTTCGACTCGCGCCGCTTGCCCTCGAAGCCCGCACGCGGCACCCCGTCAATCACCCACGTCTCGCGCCCGTTCAGCGACTCGCTGCCCACCAGCATGAAGTCGTACGCGTCGAGGATCTCCCGCACGAATGCGCGCTCGTCTTCGCGCTGCTTCTGGTACTTCTCCAGCCGCTTCTGGCGGTCGTCCGCCGACTCATTCCCGCGTTTACGCGTTTCCTTGTCGAACTTTTCGTCCTGTTTCTTCTGCTCTGCGGCGGAAAGCGGCTGGTCGTCTTTCGCGACAATCCGCTCGAACGGCTCGCCATAGAGCACGAGAATCTCCGCTGTCTCCGATTGGCTGGACTTCATGTTCCCGTTTCCGTCGAGCACGTTTTCTTGCGTTCGCTGCAGAAACGTGTAGTCTTTCGCCGCCTGCCAGTTGACGATGTCCTTCTCTACCGCCTTCTGCATGACGGCCCGCGCGTCGGGACCGGCTCCCTCAGCTTTTCTCGCCCGCACGGCGATGGCCGTTTCGTTGCTTGTGGCAGGCGCGGTCGGCAACCGAGGCGTATCTTGCGCAAACGCGGGTGCGATGCCCGTCGTCAACAGGATCACCAAGCTGGAAACAATCCGCCTCATGATTAGTGCAGACGCCGTTTCAACCCAAAAAGTTTCGGCGCTGCGGCGATCTTTGCCGCCAGCGCCGTCAGAAACTCGTGAAATTGGTGAAGGGGTGGCCCACATATCCCTTCCTCTGGGATATGTCGGAACTCATACATTACTCGCCTGCCACCGTCATTCCCTCGATGCGCAACGTCGGTGACGCAATGGAACTGCGAAACTCCAGGTCGTTCCCGATCGCGCTCACATTCGCGAACATGTCCTTAAAGTTACCCGCCACGGTAATTTCTTCCACCGGATACGTCAGCTCACCGTTCTCGATCCGCAGCCCGCTTGCGCCGCGCGAAAAATCCCCGGTCACGAGGTTCACGCCGTGCCCGAGAAACTCGGTGACGAACAGCCCCTCCTTGATGTCGCCGATGATCTCCTGCAGGGTCTTTGTGCCCGGCTGCAGAAAGAAGTTGCCCGGCCCGATGCCCGGCGTCCCCGCCATGCTGCGCGACGCGTTACCCGTCGTATGCATGCCCAGCTTCTTCGCCGTGTACGTATTCAGAAGGTACGACTTCAGCACGCCCTTCTCCACTACTACGGTCCTGCGGCTGGCGACGCCCTCCGAATCGAACGGACTGGTGCCAAACAACCCCGGCAGCGTGCCGTCATCCACGATCGTGAAGTTGTCGCCCGCGATCTTCTCGCCCAGCTTGCCCGCCAGGTACGACGCGCCGCGATACACCGAGTCGCCATTCACAGCTTCAAAAATGTGTCCGATCAGCGAGCCCGCCACCGTGTTCTCGAACACAATCGGCAGTTTTTGCGTTTTGATCTTGCGAGCTCCAAGTCGGCGAATTGTGCGCTTCGCCGCAACCTCGCCCACGTGCTCCGGCGACTCCAGTTTCTTCAGCGTCATCGCCACCGAGTACCAGTAGTCGCGCTGCATCGCCGCGCCGTCCATCTGCGCAATCGGCACCGCCGACATCGAACAATACGACCGCCGCGTGTCGCCCACAAAGCCGTTCGAGTTTGCCAGCACCTTGTAGTAAATCGATGCATCGAAGCTGCCGCCATCGGAATTCGTGATCCGCGGATCGAAGCTCATCGCTGCCTTCTCGGCGCGTCGTGCATAGTCAATGCGGTCCGCCGTCGTGAGCGAATACACGTCGTCGTTGTACAGCCCAAGTTCACCTTCCAGCTTCCCCTGCTGCTCCGGAAGCGGAATCCCCGCCATCGGGTCCTCACTCGTGACCTTTGCCAGATGTAGCGCCGCATCGACCATCGTGCGCAGGCCCTCAGGCGAAAGATCGCTCGAATACGTGCTGGCCGCGCGCTGTCCGTGGAACACGCGTACGCCAATGCCCTTCGATCCGGCCTCTTTCAGTGTTTCTACTTCGCCGAGCCGCACCGTCGTGGAAAACTCTGTGCCGTCGGCCGCTACGGCTTCGGCGGCAGTCGCGCCACCAGCCATCGCTTGGCGCACCACCTCTACCGCGATCTGCTTGAGATCGTCGGTCGAAACCTGTGTACGCTTCGGGCTTTCTTCTATCGATACGTTCATGAGTTCCTTATCAAATGCAGGGTAAGTGGCGCTCAACTGTTCTCAATCCTCGCAGCGACCTCCGGTTTGTCATCTTGAACGCCAAGACCCTTGCGCGAACGCGAGTCAAACTCGGCATCTGCGCTTCTCTTGTATGGACTAGACGGAGCCGTCTCCATTTGCGGTAAGTGTTTGACTTTCACTGACAACTCACCGCCGGTCGCTGGCCACGGGGTTCTACTGTCCCGTTCCGCCCACCGTCAACCGGTCCACCTTAAGCGTCGGAATGCCTACGCCCACCGGAACCGACTGTCCGTCTTTGCCGCAAATGCCGATGCCCTCATCCAGCTGCAGGTCGCTGCCGACCATCGAAACTTTGGTCAGCACATCAGGCCCGTTGCCGATTAGCGTCGCATTCTTCAGCGGAGCGGTGACCTTGCCGTTCTCAATGAGGTAGGCTTCCGACGCCGAGAACACAAACTTGCCGTTGGTAATGTCCACCTGCCCACCGCCGAAATTCACCGCGTACACTCCGCGTTGCACCGAGCCGATGATGTCCTCCGGCGCGTCCTCGCCCGCCAGCATATACGTGTTCGTCATGCGCGGCATCGGAATGTGCTGATAGCTCTCGCGTCGCCCGTTGCCCGTGTTCGCTAAACCCATCAGTCGCGCTGAGAGCTTGTCGGTCAGGTAGCCCTTGAGAATGCCCTTCTCGATCAGCACGGTGTTCGCCGTGGGATTGCCTTCGTCATCGACGTTCAGCGAGCCGCGCCGCCCGGGCATGGTGCCGTTATCCACCACCGTGCACTTATCGCTCGCCACCCGGCGGCCCATCATCTCCGAGAACGCCGACGTCTTCTTGCGGTTGAAATCGGCTTCCAGCCCGTGCCCGATGGCCTCGTGCAGCAGCACGCCCGGCCAGCCCGGCCCCAGCACTACCGCCATCTCGCCCGCCGGTGCTTCTACCGCGTCGAGCTGAATGATCGCCTGCCGTGCCGCTTCCCTCGCGAAGTACTCGGGTGTCTTCTCCACGAGGAAGAAATCCAGCGACACTCTTCCGCCGCCGCCCGCCGTTCCCGGCGCGGACTCATTGCCGGACTTCGCCAGGCAGAACACGTTCAGCCGCGCCAGTGGCTGCGAATCTTCGGCAAAGCTGCCGTCCGAGCCGATGACAAGAACCTTCCGCAACTCATCGGCGTAACCTGCTCGCACTTCCTGGATCCGCGGATCATACGCCCGCGCCGCTACGTCCGCCCGATTGACCAGATCCACCTTCGCCATCACATCGGCTTCCACCGATGGCAGCGGTACCGGATAAAGGTTGTGTGCCGGCTTGTCCGTCAAACCCACCACCGGCTGCTTGGCCGGGCCCGAGGCAATCAGCGCCGCCGTCTTCGCCGCGTGCAAGATCCGCTCCGGCGCAAGATCATCCGTGTAGGCATAACCCGTGCGCTCGCCAGAAAGTACGCGCACCCCGCAGCCTACCGAAATCCCCTGCGTCGCCGACTTCACCATGCTCTCGTGCAGTGAAACCGAAGTGGACGTTTGATATTCAAAGTAAAGGTCGGCGAAATCCCCGCCCGCCGATAGTGCCGCAGCCAGGTAACGCTCAATGTCTGCCTGCGCCAGACCGTAGCGCTCGAAGAAAAATCTTTTGTCCATAGTCACTCTAGGTTAGATGCTGCGCCGCCGCATAAGACGCTGGCTGCCCCGCCCTTTCCCTTCTCTGGGCAAAGCGTCGGAACCAATCATCGGCTTGCGCCTTCGAATCCACAATCTTCGATTATCACACACCCCCGCGTGCGAAATTCCACCCGCCGCGCCCGCCACTTCGCTATCCTTCCCATAAAGGAACCATGCCAGACAGCGCCATTTCCGCCGATGCCCTGGGCCGGATGCTCGAATCCTTCCTCGCCGAGTTCCCCAACGCTGTCGCCCTCCAGAACGGCGAGCTGCTCTTCGACTTCGCCACTGCCCGCTACTCCGTTTCCGGAGAAGGCAAGTGCGTCCTCCACCTCTGGTCCGACGAACGCAACACCGTGCGCCGCGTCGTCGCTGCCGAAGCGAAACCGCGCCACCTCCGTTTCAGCGTCCTCCGCTTCGGCAAGTCCCAGCCTGAAACCCTCGAAATCGCCGCCGACCGCGACCACCGCAGTGCCGCTGCTTTGCGCGCCATCCGCTCCCGCTACAAGCAGATCCTCGAGCGCGTCCTGCTCCGCGAATTCCACGGCTGCAAACTCGAATCCCTCAGCAACAAAGCCGACCTCGAACATTCCGCCAGCCCGGTGTACACCCGCGGTGTTCTACGTCAGGGGCAAACTGCGTTCGCCGTCCTCGGCGTCAGCGGCGATGAAACCCAGCCTTCCATCGATGCCGCTCTCACCTTCGGCATCCTCTGGATGCACCGCCAGCGCGAGCAACTCGCCGGCCGCTCCCACGTTGTAGGACTCAGGCTCTTCGTCCCGGCCGGCCGCAACCAGATGCTCCGCCAGCGCATCGCCCACCTCGACCGCGACGCCGCTCGCTGGGAACTCTACTCGCTCGACGAGCGCGCCGAAACCTGCGCCCCCATCGACTGCGTCGACTCCGGCAATATCGCCACTCGCCTCGTCCGCGCCGTCGATGCCGCGGCAGCCCGCGAGCGCTTCGCCGCCTCCATCGCCCGCATTCATGCCATCGTGCCCGACGCCGAGCCTTACATTGAGTCGCCGACCGAGATTATCTTCCGCCTCCACGGCCTCGAATTCGCCCGCGCCAGGCTTGCTCCCGTCGAAGGCTCCTTCCGCAACCTCGAAGCCGTTACCTTCGGCCTCTGGCCCGCCGAGTACACCCTCGACGGCTCCAACGAAGCCGGCTTCCGCGACCTCGTCACCCGCCTCGCGCAACGCCGCAGTCCCGACCGCGACCGTGCCGATCCGCTTTTCCGTCTCTGTCCCGAGCGCTGGCTCGAATCCCTCATCACCCGCGACGTTCGCCTCATCGACGAGCGCCTCGACCCGCGCTTCGTTTATTCCCAGGTCCCGGCGTTCGCTTCCACCGACCGCGGTATGATCGACCTGCTTACCTGCACCCTCGACGGACGCCTCGCCATCCTCGAGCTCAAGGCCGACGAAGACATTCATCTCCCCTTGCAAGGTCTCGACTATTGGGCGCGCGTGCGCTACCACCAGCTCGACGCAGGCTTTCCCCGCCACGGCTACTTCGCCGGCCGCCAACTTTCCGACGCCCCGCCGCTGCTCTACCTCGTCGCCCCTGCTCTGCGAACTCATCCGGCAACTGATACTCTGCTGCGCTACCTCTCTCCGCAAGTCCAATGGTCCGTTGTCCAGATCGACGAGCGCTGGCGCCACGGCGTGCATGTCGTCAACCGCAAACACCCCGGTGGCATTTCAGTCGCGAATCGCTCCGATTGACCTCCCTACCTCGGGAGACTAGACTCGACGTGGAGTGAGCACTTCCTTTCCTCTTTCAGATCCTCTGGACTAAGTCAGCCTATCTGAAGTTTTCCTCCCTTAGCCCAGCGGCCTCCGTGGAAGCGCGCGTTTATGATTTGCTCTCAATGTGCCAGTGAAATGTCGAAAAAATGGAATCCCCCTTCCGCCAAGACAGTGGCAGGCACTGCGGTGGTTTGGGGCTGCAGCGTGTGTGGATTCGAGCTGACTCAGGCCGACATGAAGTCGTCGGCCAAGCCACCGAGAAGCCTGGTCGACCCGCCTCCCGCTTCCGACTAGATTGCCACCGGTCCGGCGCACCAAATCAAGCGCCCGCCACTTAACATGCGACTGTTTTCACGTCATTGTCGCCTTTGCGGAGGAAGCAAGTTTAGGCCCGATCCTTCCGATGGCTGGCTGGAGGCCCATCTGTTTCCACGTTTCTTTGTGGTCCCGGCCCGCTGTACCGCCTGCTTAACGCGGCGTTACCGCCCGCTCTTTCTCAAGTGGGACAAGACGGATTACACTCGGCCCTGAGCGCCGCATCACGCCTACGACGGCTTCACCCCGCCCTCCGCCGCGCGATATCTCCAATACTCCCCGGCCGTCTCGCTCAAATCGCCCACCGGTCTCTCGCCCTTAAACACCCGACTCACTCCCCGCACCACGCGTCTCATCGGCAACTCGCCAGTGCTCTCCGTGAAAAACAACTCGCCCACTTTGATCGTCCGGTAGTACCACCTCTTTAACAGAGCCAGGTGCTCCATCCACTCCAGCGCGCTCCCTGCCTTTGGAACTTCGACGCCCGCCAGCGCCTCGTGGATCCGCGACTCCATCGACTGCGGCTTCGCCTGCATGTGCGCGGCTTCTGATTTCGACGCCACATCCAGCCGCACCGGATCGCAAATTCGTCCTGCCACGATCTTGAACAGCGCCACCGAATCTTTGTCAGCCGACGGCTGAACCATGAGCCCGTTCAGCTCATCCAGCCGGCGCACGATTTCCGGCAACTGCGCCGTCGCGGCCTTCACCTTTTCCAGCCGCGCATGCAGTGCGGCCGCGCCCTCGAAGTCAAGATTCGCCGAAGCCTCGTCCCGCATCTTCGCAATCTCCCGCACCAGCGACTGCCCTGCGCTCGCGAAGAACTCCTGCACCCGCCCTACCTCAGCCGCATACTCTTCGTCCGTGCAGCCTTTAAAGCACGGCGCCAGGCACATCTTCATCTCCGAATAAATGCAACCCGGAAAAGCGGGGTCGGGATTCAGGTCCTCCACGCAACGCCGCATCTTGAACAGGTCGAGCGAGTCGTTGGCAAACCTTTCCGCCGCCACTCGCGTCCCAAATGGCCCGTAGTACTCCGCATCGATTTCGTTCCCCATCTTCTGATTTTGAGCGGGCGCAGTTTCGCCCTGGTCGTCACGCCGCTGGTTGTGAAGGGGCACGGCTTCAGCCGTGCCCTTGAGTGCCTCATTGGAGAGGGGCTTTAGCCCCTGAGGAGACTCGCCTCTCCTTGCACCAGCATCACGAAATACGCGCCGAGCAGCGCGCCCGCTAATCCGCGTCGTCACCGTTGCCCGCGGATACGGATTATCGAGAATCATCTTCACCAGCGGCGCAAACCGCAGTTTCAACCGGTCGGAATATGTCGAAGGGAACTCCCGCCGTAGCGTCTTGTACAGCACCAGCCCGGCCTCGAAGTCCGAGCCCGTTCGCGTCCACTCAACCGATCGCACACGCTCGCGCAAATTCAGCTTGCGGCTCTGTCCCTCCGCCTCGCCCAGCAGCCTTTGCAATCGCCGCCGCAAATTCGACGACTTCCCCACATACGGTTCGCTGCCCGCCTCGCCGCGCAGCACAAACACCGCCGCCGCTGCAGGCGCGGCGGCAAACAGCTCGTTATCGCGTTCAGCAGAAAACTCCACGCGAAGATTCTATTGGATTGCGAACAGAGCGTTGTGGGTGGCCCATCCTCTCGCCTGGTTTTGGCGAAAGGATGGAATCTACTCGGCCTTCTTACGTTTCACACTCAGTGTCGAGCGCGCCTCAATCGGCTGGAAGTGTGCTTTCTTCGAATGCAACCGATAGTCCCGCCCTTCCATCTCGACCTTCTTGCACATCTCATGCAGCCGCGAGCGCATCCGCTCTCCGATCCTGTCTCCCAGCGTCTCCCGCCGCGCCGCCTTCGCCGCCGCCGACTGGCTGATCGACGAACTATCATCCAGCCCATCCTGTTCCGGCTTGTCCGGAAAATTCGTCGTGATGATCGTCGTCCGATTGTCGTTGTACCGGCTGTTCAGAATGTAGTTCACGGTGTCAAACACCCACTCCGTGCTGCGCACCGCACCCAACTCGTCGATCACCAGCACTTCCGCTTCGAATACCGGTTGTAGAATCTGCATCTCCGTCGCCTGTACCGACGGGTTATAGGAATTCTGGATCGACTTCAGTAGCTCGCGATAATCGCAGAACAAACACGGCACGCCCTTGTCGCGAATCAGAGCTTTCAGAATCCCCACAGCGAGATGCGTCTTGCCCACCCCGACAGAGCCTACGAAGAGTAATCCAGTTTTCTCCACCGGATACTCTTCCACAAACCGTCCTGCCGCCAAATGCGCTTTGCTCAACACCGCATCCGCCGAGTCATATTGAAACGTCCCCAGCTCGCAGTGCTCATATCTCGCAGGAATCTTCGCCGCCCTCAGCAGTCGCTCCGCCCGCCCCGTCCTTCGGCACTCGCAGCGCGTTACCGCGCGCTCGCCGTTGCGCGTTATTTGGCGCCAGCCCGTGCCCCCACAAATCGGGCATGCCGGCTCGCCGGACATGTTTGCCTCAACCATGCTGAAGAATTCCGAACTCGACTCTACTGCCCAATCCACGCTCGCGCAACTTCAGCCGTTTTCCCGGCGTGAGCAAAGCGCGAGCCGGCAGGCGAAATCCTGCGCGAAGCGACCAACCGTCGCGCAGCCGCACAATCTCTCTTGCTGTCGAACGTAATCAGTAACTCATTACCTCACACCCAATTGCCTGTCTGCCACGTTAGTTGCACTCCGCCTCATTGCCCTCCTGCGCCGCGCGCAGTACACTACTCCCTCCGAATTCATATCTCCTTCATATTCCGCATGAAAATCCTATGGATCGATATCTTTGCATTCACTGTCATTTCTATCAGCCGCCGCGC
>Ga0335070_10002940_pt1 | contig 19867 bp, 19 predicted proteins | sample Lox_Sample_13_FD_206722 | JGI IMG/M metagenome (GOLD analysis project Ga0335070, IMG submission 206722) | Soil microbial communities from Loxahatchee National Wildlife Refuge, Florida, United States - Lox_Sample_1.3 | ecosystem: Environmental > Terrestrial > Soil > Wetlands | place: USA... | reverse complement strand
AACGGATGAACCCCCTTGTCCTCGACCTCGCTGCACGCCTGGCTGATGGCGGCGTCGCCGCTGAGCTTGCTCAGCAGGCGGCAGAAGTCCAACAGATCGACGTAGTCCCGGGTCTCGTAGGTCTGTGCCGACTTGCGCGCGCGTACGATCGCGAACAGCTTCTGCGAATCCGCCACGGCCTTCAGCAGAACCGCCGCGAGCTTGTCGATCGCACCCTCGATGGCAGTGGACGCTGAAAGGTTCAGCGCTGCCTGAGTCACGCCGGAATTCGCGCCGTACGACGCGAGGTAGCGCGCCACGACCGCCTGGCCCAGCTCCGCGGCGGTCATCGTCGGCTTGGCCGCCAGCGCCTTGAGCACCGTGTGATACGGCCATCCGGCACCGGGCTCCACCTGCTGTGACCCGACCATCACCTCGGCGGTATCGCGCACCTGGTAGGCCACCTCGACCATGCTCATGAGGCATGCATCCATGCCCAACACGGAGAGCTTCCCGCCGAACAGCTTCTTGGCCGCGACCAGCACACGCTTCATCTCGATGTTGTCGAGGAAGTCCTTGGCGTCGTCGTCGAACGCGATCGCCCGCAGCTTCACCGCCTGGTGAATCGTCGGCGCGAACAGCGCCCGCTTCAACGGACGGGCGGATATCGCGCGCACGTGGCTGATCGGGACGGAGCCTTTCGCCCCGCGCACCGCCGCCGCCACATTGTTACCTTTGTAGGCGACGTTGCGCTTGAGCTCGCTGCGCACTGTGCGATAGATGTTGGTGTCATCCCAGCCGGCGCCGTGGTTCCAGATGACAAGCATGTATCGCTGCGCGGGATAGTTCTTGACGCCCCACTCCAGGAAGCTCTGCAGGACCTTGGGGTCGCCCATGTTGGTTTCGCCGAGATTGACCAGCGCGTCCTTGGCCAGCGTGGTGCCTTTGCGCAGGTAGAAGCGCCGCGTCTCGCCCTTGCCGGTCGAGCGATCGAACTGGGCCACGACGTTGATCTGATCGTTCGACCCGACCCGCTTCATCTCGCCCAGATCCACTACCCCGGCGGAGTCGAGGTTGTTGTCGCCTGCCAGATACACCATGACCGTCCACTGCTTCTTGCTGGCCGCTTTCGTCGCCGTCCTGCGTGTAGCCATCGAATCCTCCGTCGCTGGATGATAGGGCCGACGCCGTGATGTGGCGCAGCGTGTAGGGTGCGCCCGCGGGCCTGCGGCGCTGGCCGGGCTGCAATGATACCTCTGCACGGATGACCTCAGCATAGCCTCGCGGAGCGCTCGGCACGTCCCACGCCGCTACCCCGATGGCCTGCTTGCCCGGCGCTGGCTGATACCCTGCGGTGATCGCGACGTTATCGGCGATACCCGCAAGGGCTGCCACGCCCGAGGGCGCAAGCTCGCCCTGCGGACGCCAAGCGCCGGAGCGCGGAGTTACAGGAAGTTGAACAGACTCAAGCCCTGCACGCGCACGAAGGACTTCTGCGCGGCCTCCAGGCTGAGTTGCTGGCGGGTGAGGTCGCTCACTGCCTGAGCGTAGTCGAGATCGCGCAGGCCGGACAGCTGGCGCTGGTACTCCACCGTCAGATCGCCCTGCGCCGATCCGGTCGCATCCACCTCGTTCTGGCGTGCGCCGACAGCCGCGCGCACGCGCAGCACGTTGTCCAGGCCGTTGTCGAGGTTGGACAGCGCGACGTTGAGGTCGTTGGCCAGCTTGGCGTTGCCGGCCGGCGTGCGCTGCGCGGTCTGCAACGCGGTGATCATGTCATACACGGTCTTGAACAGGTCCTGATTGGTGCTCGCCTTGACCGTGAAAGTGTCGCCCGTGGCCGGCTGGCCCTGGATCGTCAGCTGCGCGCCGTAGTCGAAGTTGGTCGGGTTGGTGTCGGGCGGCACCTGCCGGCTCAGGTCGATGGCAGCGCCGTCCGTGTAGGTGCGCAAATAAGGACCGGCCGTGGGCGGCGCACCGGTCGTGAGCGACAGGCCGCTGACATTGTCGATGATGTCGTAGGTCGTCACCGGCGGGTTCACCGAGTTATCGACGTAGAACACCACGCTGAAATCCTTCGGGTTGCCGGCCGCGTTCCAGGCAGCTGGATTGGTGACCGTCCCGGGACTGACGATCCCCGTGCCCGTGTTGGCCGATGCCGCGCCGGTGGTGAACGTGCCGTTGCCGGTCTTGATCAGCTGGAAGACCTGGCTGCCGGAATCGCTGATCGGCACCTGGCGCGAGGCGGAGATCTGGATCAGGCGCTGGCCCTGGTCGCCGTTGTACACCACGCTCCCCGGCGCGGTCTCGACGAACGGTTGCGTCGAACCCTGGTATCCGGAGAACAGGTACTGGCCGTTGCCATCGGTGGCGTTGGCGAGCCCGAGGAGTTGCTGATAGCGCGCCTGCACCTCGCCCGCGAGGCTCTTCAGGTCCTTGTCGGACAGAGTGCCGTCCCCGGCGTTGACGGCCAGCGTATGGATGTCCTGGATGAGGCTGGTCACCGAGGCGAGCGAGCTATCGCTGAGCGCGAGCGACGAGGTCGCGCTCGCACCGTTGCGCTGGTACTGGTCGTTGATGCTGGAGGCCTGCTCCACCTCCAGAGATCGCGCGGCAGCGATCGGATCGTCCGAGGGAGTCTGAACCCGGCGGCCGGTGCCGATCTGGTCCTGCAATCGCGCCACGGCGCTCTGGCGGTCGAGGATGTTGGACAGCCCGTTTTCGAAGATGGTGTTGCTGCTGATGCGGATCATTGCCCGATCGCCAGGATGGTGTCGAACAGTTTCGAAGCCGTCTGCAGCACCCGCGCGGACGCCTCGTAGGCCTGCTGGAAGCGCACCAGGTTGGCCGCCTCTTCGTCCAGGTTCACGCCCGACAGGGCTTGCTGCGCTTCCTTGGTCTGGGAGATCAGCGCGTCCTGGGCCTGGCCCTGGACCTGGATCTCGCGTGCCTGGTTTCCCGTCGCGCTCACCAGCTGGCTATAGGCGCTCTGATAATTCGCCGTGCCGTTGAGCATCGTGTTCTTGGTTTGCAACTGCGCCAGCAGCAGCGCGTTGCGGTTGTCAGCCACGCCGCCGGTGTTCGCCCCAACGGTGAAGCGGTCGCCGGCGGCGGCGGCGCCGGTGAGGGTGAGGCGGTAGCCATAGTCGACCGCGCCGGGCGTCGGAAACACGTTGTTGACCGCGGACGGGTTATACGCGATCCCGGCTTCGATCAGCACGGGCGACGCAGGGTTGGTGTTGTCGTAGATCGAATACTGGTTCGCGCTGGTGAACTGGATCAGCACCGGCGGGGTCAGCGCGCCGGGCGTGGCGAACGCGGGGTTGGTCGTGTCCACGACTACGCCGGCATTTACCGTCGCCTGGCCGGTGTTGGCCGTGTCCGCTGCGGTGCGCATCGGGGCGGCCGCTGCGATCTTCGAGGTGTCGCTGATCACCACCGAGATGTCGCGCGCGCCGTAGCGGGTGGGCTGGATCAGGAAGCTGTCGCCGCTGGCGGCCGCGCCGCTGGCCAGGTTCAGCGTCACCCCGTCGATCGTCTGCGGAAAGGAGGCGAATGTGGTCTGGGTGTTGTCGGAAAGCCGCGTGAGCGTCCAGGTCGCGCCGTTGAGCGTCAACCGGTAATCGCTGGCCGTCAGGGCGGAAACGCTCGTGTTCGAAGCCGAGATGACGGCGTTGCCGGTGTTGTTGCTGTTGGACACCACCGCCGCCGCCGGCACATTGAAGAAGTCCTGGCCAAGGTTGCCGTTGAGATCCTGACCCAGACGGTGCTGGTCGTTGAAGGTCTGGGCCAGCGCCACCGCCACGCGGCCGAGCTGGTTCTCCGCCGGATTGAGGGTCTGGCTGCGGAAAGTCAGCAGCCCGCCGAGCTGCCCGCCCTGGAGGGTGGCCGGGTTAAGCGGAATGCTGTTGCCGTTGGATTGGTAGAAGATGCCAAACTGCTGCGGATCCTCAGCCGAGGGCCCGGCCGCCAGCCGGAACGGCTGCGTGCCCAGCACCAGGCTCTGGCCGTTGCCGACGAATACGTTGATGCTCCCGTCGGACTGGGCGACGACACTGGTGCGCACCAGCTTGTTCAGATCCGAGACCAGCGAGTCGCGCTTGTCCAGCAGATCGTTCGGCGGCTTGTTCGGCGAGCCTTGATACTTGATCAGTTCCTGGTTGAGGTCGGCGATGTTCTGCGCCAGCGTGTTGATCTGCGACGCCACGTCCGAAAGCTGGCTGTTCACCCCGCTTTGCAGTTCTTCCAATCGCGAGTAGAAGTTCTGGAAGCGGGTGACCAGCGACTGCCCCAGGCTGATCATCTGCTGGCGGGACGGGACCGAGGCCGGATTGGATGCGACGTCCTGCACCCCGGAGAAGAACGACTGCAGCGCGGGAGACAGCCCCGCGGTCGGATCGGCCAGCAGATTGTCCAGCGCGCTGATCTGGGCGTTGTAGGTATCCAGGTACGCGCCCTTCGTCTGGGCCTGCAGCACCGCCAGATCGAGGAACTGGCTGTACGACCGGCGCACCGTCTCGACCGTCGCGCCCTTGCCGAAGAAACCTTCCCCGGTTTCCTGCGGGGTCTGCGTGCCCTGCACCGCCTCCTGCCGGTGGAACCCGTCCTGCGACGCGTTGGCGATGTTGTGGCTGGTCACCAGCAGGCCTGCTTGCGCGGCATTCAGGCCACTGACTCCAATCCCGAAGATGCTGGTGCTCATGCCGGGCTCCGTTCGATACTCTTCTTATCGGCCAACTCGTTGTTTTCTTGACCGCGCCGCCCGCGCAGCTGGGTCAATTGTTTGACCATCATGTCGGCCAACCCGATGCCACCGCGCGTGGCGAGCTGCCGGGCGTATTCCTGATCGAGCACGCTGGTGAACATGCGCGTAGCTTCGTTGTCGAGCACGCTGTGTCCCGGCGCGGCAGTGCGCATCGTGCGCATCATCTGCTCCAGCAGCAGCGACTCGAACTGGCGCGCCACGGACTTGAGCGCGCCTTGCGGATCTTCCACTGCGCGCCGCTTCAGATCGCCCAGCCCTTTGGGATCGATCGCCAGACTGGTCGGATCGAGCTGAATCATGTTTCACGCCCCACGCCGTGCTCCTCGTGGCTCGCGCCTCAGATGATCTCCAGCTCCGCCTTCAGCGCCCCCGCTGCTTTCATCGCTTGCAGGATCGCGAGCAGGTCGAGCGGCGTGGCGCCCACGGCGTTCAGCGCCTTGATGATGTCGTTGAGATCGGCGCTGGCGCGGATCAGCACCAACTCGCCTTTGCTCTCCTTGATCTCGACCTGAGCTTGCTCGGCGGTGACCGTCTGCCCTGGTGAGAATGCCCCCGGTTGCGAGATCACCGGTTGCGTGCTGATCGCCACCGAGAGGTTGCCGTGCGCGACGGCGCATTCGCTGACCCGGACCATCTGCGTCATCACCACCGAACCGGTGCGCGCGTTGATGATGACCTTGGGGCCTTGCTCGCCGGGGGTGACGACCAGATTCTCGAGCTTGGCCAGGAAGTCGATGCGCGCGGTGCTGTCGAGCGGCGCGCGCACGCGCACCTGACGGGCATCGACCGAAGTCGCGGTTCCCTCGCCGAACACGGTGTTGACCGCCTGCGTGATCCGGCTCACCGTGGTGAAGTCCTGCTGATTGGCCTGTAAGTAGACGAACTCGCCCGCGCCGACCGGGGTGGGCACCTCGCGCTCCACCGTCGCGCCGCCGGGGATGCGACCGCTGTTCAGCACGTTGATGGCCACGCTCGTGCCGGCAGCGGCCGCGCCCGCACCGGCTACCAGCAGATTCCCTTGCGCATTGGCGTACACCTTCCCGTCGGCACCCTTGAGCGGGGTCAACAGCAGCGAGCCGCCGCGCAAGCTGCGCGCGTTACCCAGCGAGCCCACGGTCACGTCCAGGGGCTGGCCCTGACGCGCGAACGGCGGTAGCGTCGCGGTCACCATCACGGCGGCGACGTTGCGCAGTTGCAGGGTGCGAGCGGACACACCGGGCGGCAGCTGGATGCCCAGCGAGTTCAGCATGTTCTGCAGGGTCTGCACCGTGAAGGGCGTCTGCGTGGTCTGGTCGCCCGTGCCGTCGAGGCCGACCACCAGGCCGTACCCCACCAGCTGATTGGTGCGCACGCCTAACAGGGTGGTCAGGTCCTTCAGACGCTGGGCGTACACCGGTGCGACCAGCACCCAGGAGAGCAGCCACGCCCCCATCAAGACCGTCAACGTTCGAGCCATCTTTGTCATGTCGTTGGTGCGTACCTTTGCGTGCCTGGCGATTCGAGAAGGCGTTCAGAACGGCCACACCGACATGAAGAACCGCCCCAGCCAGCCCATGGTCTGCGCCTCGCTCACGTATCCGGTGCCGCGGTATTCCAGGCGCGCGTCGGCTACGCGAGTCGAGGACACGGTGTTGTCCGCCTGGATGTAGACGGGATTGACCACGCCGGAGAAGCGGACGAACTCGGTTCCCTGGTTGATCGTCACCTGCTTTTCGCCGGATACCAGCAAGTTGCCGTTCTCCAGCACCTCGATCACGGTCACCGCGAGGCTGCCGGTGAACAGGTTGTTGCTGGCCGCATCGCCCTTGCCGGAGAAGCTTTGTTTGGAGTTCGCCTCGACGTCGACGCCCTGGATCCCCTTGAAGGCGTTGAACGGCAGGCCCGACACGCTCGGCGCGGTCAGCGAGGTGGTGCCGGTGCGGCTGGCGTTTCCGCTGGACTTCTTGCTGGCCGAGGTGTTCTCCTGGATCAGGATGGTGATCGTGTCGCCCACGAAGCGCGCGCGCCGATCCTCGTACAGCACCAGTCGGCCGGCGTCGGGCTGATAGATCGCACCGGCGTTGGCGATGACGTCCTGACGCGGTGTCGGGCGCACGGTCATCGGCTGATGCGTGGTCGCCGGTGGGGTATTCCACGCGCAGCTCTCGAGCAAAGCGGTACCGCAAACCATGCACAGAGCGCGAAGGGCCGCGCCGGAACCCGCGCGCGTCCGACGCCGACACTGCGCCCCCAGTTGCCTCCTCCCGAGTTGCATCTCGTTGGCGCCCCTTTACGTCGCTTCGCGTACCTGGCGGTCCGAGCCTTATAGCTGCGTCAGCCGCTGCAGCATCTCATCGGACGTCTGGACCGCCTTCGAGTTGATCTCGTACGCGCGCTGCGCGGTGATGAGGTTGACCAGTTCCTCGGTCACGCTCACGTTGGAGGTCTCGACGAAGCCCTGGTTGAGCACCCCCAGGCCGTTGGTCCCGGGCTGGTTGACGTTGGGCGGACCGGACGCCGCGGTCTCCAGGAACAGGTTGTCGCCACGGCTCTGCAGGCCTGCCGGATTGATGAAGTCGGCCAGCTGCAACGTGCCCACCTGGGTGGGCGAGGGCGACGCGGGTTGCGTAACGGACACCGTCCCGTCGGCGCCGATGGTAATGGTGAGCGCATCGGGCGGGATGGTGATGCTCGGCTGCAGCTGATAACCCAAGGCCGTGACGACCTGGCCTTGATTGTCGAGCTGGAACGCCCCGTCGCGCGTGTAGCCGGTCGTGCCATCCGGCAACAGTATCTGGAAGAAGCCGCGGCCATTGATCGCGAGATCCAGGCTGTTGCCGGTCTGCTGCAGGTTGCCGTTGGTGAAGATCCGCACGGTCGCCACTGGAGCCACCCCGACGCCGACCTGCAGACCGGTGGGCAGAGCGGTGAGCTGCGAGGATTGGGCACCTGGCTGGCGCAACGTCTGATACAGGAGGTCCTCGAAAATCGGACGCGCTCGCTTGAAGCCGTTGGTGCTGACGTTGGCGAGGTTGTTGGAGATGATGTCGACGTTGAACTGCTGCGCTTCCAGTCCCGATTTCGCCGTCCAGAGTGATCGGATCATGTTGTCCCTTTTGTCTCGTGCCTCGCGCCTGTGGCTACGCCGTCATGCTCATGACCTGATCCCACTGCTTCGAGTTGGTCTCGGCCGTCTGCAGCAGCTTGATCTGCGTCTCGTAGTGGCGTGCCTGGCTGATCATATCGACCAGCGCGTCGATCATGCTCACGTTGCTGCCCTCGACCACTCCGGTGGTGAGCTGCACACTGGCGTCCGCCGGGGCCGGGCGGCCGCTCTTCAGTCGGAACAGGCCGTCGTCGCCGCGCACCAAATTCCTCTCCGGCGGATTGACGAGCTTGATGCGCCCGAGGATGTTGACCGTATTGGGAATGTTGTCCGTCGGCACGACCGAGACGGTCCCGTCCTTGCCGACCGTAACGTCGTTGTTGGGCGGAACGGTGATCGGTCCACTGTCGCCCAGCACGTTCAGACCGGTTCGCGTCTGCAGCAGGCCGTTGGCGTTCAGCTGCAGCTCGCCCGCGCGGGTGTAGGCCTCGCGCCCGTCCTTGCCTTGCACCGCGATCCAGCCCGGCCCGTCCACCGCCACATCCAGCCGGCGCCCCGTCTGCACCAGCGGGCCCTGCCGCAGATCCGCGCCGATCGTCGAATCTACCGTGAACACCCGCGTGCGCGCGCCCTGCCCCACCACCGGAAGGGCGCGGAACGCCGGCACTTGAGCCTTGTAGCCGGTAGTCGACAGGTTCGCCAGGTTCTGCGCAATGACCGCCTGGCGCTCCAGCGTGTGCTTGGCGCCGTTCATCGCGATGTAGATCAGGCGGTCCATGGCTCAGGGCGTGGCGACGAGGCGATCGGTCGATCAGCGCAGGTTGACCAACGTCTGCATCATCGCGTCCTGGGTCTTGATGGTCTGCGCGTTGGCCTGGTAGACGCGTTGCGCGGTGATCATGTTCACCAGCTCCGCGGTGAGATCGACGTTGGAATCCTCCACCGCGGAGGACTGCAAGGTACCGAGCGAGCCGGAGGTGGGCACGCCCACAACCGGGAGCCCGGACTGCGCCGACTCTGCCCACTGGTTGTTGCCCAGCGGAGTCAGTCCCTGCAGGTTGCGAAAGTCCGCCAGCACGATCTGGGCAAGGTTGCGGGTCTGTCCGTTGGTGTAGCGGCCGACCATTGTGCCGTCCGCGCTGATGTTGAAGCCCACCAGATGGCCGCTGGAGAATCCGTCCTGGGCCATGGAGTTGACCCCGGGCGTGGACCCGTACTGCGTGCTGCCGCTCAGGTCGAAGTTGAAGCTGATGGGCGTAACCGCCCCGGTAGTGACTGCCAGTGTTGCCGCCAGGGGCATCGCGGTGGTGAGCTGACCGATGTTGCTGAAGTTCAACGTCACCGGGTTGCCCGCGCCGGCTCCGATGTCCGCGTTTGCCAGCGCGGTGCCGTCCACCTGCCCGTACATCTGCCACTGGTTGGCAGTCGCCGTCTTCACGAAATACATCGTGAACGTGTGCGAGTTGCCCAGCGTGTCGAATACGTTGCCCGAGGTCGAGAAGTTGTAGCTGGTCGGATCCGTCGGATTGAACGGCGTCGTGGCCGGCGGCGTCTCGCGCGAATCGAGGTTCAGGCCGACCCGGAAGTTCTGCGTGGTCTGCGGCGGAACGTCGGCCTGGGAGACCTGGATCGGTGTCGGGGCCGCGGGGACGATATTGCCATTGGCATCGACCCCGTAGCCGGTGAGCTTCAAACCGTCGGCGTTCACGACGAAGCCCTGCGAATCGAAGCGGAACTGTCCGTTGCGCGCGAAGGTGATTGCGCCGTTCTGGTCCATGCGGAAGAAGCCGCGCCCGTTGATCGCCACATCCAGCGGGTTGCTGGTCACCGACACGTTGCCCTGGCTGAACTGTTGAGCGACCGAATCGAGCTTCGTGCCGATGCCGATCTGGCCCGCGCCCCCGCCGGTCAACGACGTGGCGTACACGTCGGCGAACTGCGCCTGCGAGCTCTTGAAGCCGACCACGCTCGCGTTGGCCACGTTGTTGCCGATGACGTCCAGGTTTTTCTGCGCGGCGTTGAGCCCGCTCAGTGCCGAATCGAACCCCATGGTGCCTCCTGCCTGTCGAAGCCGTTACAGAATCTGCTTGATGTTGCTGATCGGGACCGCGCCCAGGCCGATGGTGTTGAGCACCGGGTTGCTGGGGTCCAGGGTGACGCTCTGGACCAGCCCATAGCCGAGCGTCTGCACGCTCAGCTTTTGGTTCGCGCGCACTGCGTTCGCCTGGAACGCGTAGGTGCCATCCGGGACCACTGCCCCGCCGTCGCTCTTGCCGTCCCAGGTGAAAGCGTTGACACCCGCGGAGCGTGCGCCGAGGTCGATGGTGGCCAGACGCTCGCCCGCCGGCCCGAGCACCTGGACCAATACGTCGTCCGCAGGCTGGTCCAGGATCAACCCGCCGGCCGCCTTTCCGCCGGCCAGCGCGATCGAGTTGCCCTGGCTGAGCACGCCACGGCCGATCAGGCTGCCGGCCTGCAGCTGCTGCGCAGCCAGAAAGCTCGCCGACATCTGCTGCACGGTAGTGTTGAGCTTGTCGATGCCGTTTACCGTACTGATCTGCGCCAGCTGGCTGGTCATCTGGGTGTTGTCCAGCGGGTTGAGCGGATCCTGGTTGCGGACCTGCGTGAGCAGCAGGGTCATGAACTTGTCCTCCAGCGTCTGCGACTTCGCTTGGCTGCTGGTGGGCTGCGTCAGCGTCTGGAGGAAACTGTTGCCGGTGGCAACGGGCGAGGTGGCCATGATCGCTTGCTCCTGTCTGGAAAGCGGCGCGCGGGTGTCCGGGTTAGGCGAAGGCGGTCAGCGGAGGACCTGGTCGCTGACTCACTGGCCCAAGGCCAGAGTGCGCAGCAACAAGGTTTTGGCGGTGTTCATCATGTCCAGATTGATCTGATAGGCGCGGGAGGCCGAGATCATGTTCGTCATCTCCTCGACCACGTTGACGTTGGGCATGGTCACATAGCCCTTGGCATCCGCCAGCGGGTTCTTCGGGTCGTACACCAGGCGCGCGGGTGCCGGGTCTTCGATGATCGACGAGACCCGCACCCCCATGCCGCCGGCCTGCGGGTGGAGCCGCGTGGCGCTGAACACCACCTGGCGCGCTTTGTAGGGCGTGCCGTCGGAGCTGGTCGCGCTCTCCGCGTTGGCCAGGTTGCTCGCCACTACGTTGAGCCGCTGCGACTGCGCGCCGAGCGCCGAACCTGCTATATCGAATACTTGGAGCAGCGACATGTCCGGTTTGTCCTCGCGCCTCGCGCGTCTTGTCTCTGTCCTATTGACCGGCAATCGCCGAGCGCAGCAGGGCGATCTGCTGGTTGAGGAACGTGAGGTTGGCCTGATAGCGCAGCGCATTGTCGGAGAACTGCGCCAGCTCCTGGTCCAGCTCCACCGTGTTGCCGTCGATGCTGGGCTGGACCGGCAGCCGGAACTGCAAGCCCGCCGGCACGTCGAGACCCTTTGGTCCGGACAGGTGCCCGCGATCCGTGCGCTCCAGGGCGATGCGCGCCTGCGCGTTGCCCATCGCGGAGCGCAACGCGCTGGCGAAGTCGAAGTCGCGCGCTTTGTAGTTGGGCGTATCAGCGTTGGCGATGTTCGATGCGAGCACCTCGCTGCGCTTCGCGTGCAGACCCAGCGCGGTCAGCCGGGTGTGCAGATAGTCATCGAGTGCTTGCAGCATGAAAGTCGTGGATGCGATGCGATGGCCCGCTTATCGCAGCATGCGTGCCACGCGCTTGCAGACATGTAAGAACAAAGTCAAAGACTTGCACGATCAGGCAGTTGCGGGTGCCGGAACAGCCGGGGTGCGTGCTCGCCGGCGCGCACGTCGGAACGACCGAGGTTGGAATTGCCGGGAGGCCGCGCGCCCCGGCAACGGTTGCCGGGGCAGTCAGTCGGCCGAGACGACCCGGTTCTTGCCCTGCAGCTTCGCCTGATACATCGCCTTGTCGGCGCGGGCGATCACGGTGTCCCGGCTCTCGTCGCCCTCGCGCCGGGCGACGCCGGCGCTGAATGTGATGAGCAGGCGCTCGTTGTTGTGCAGGAAGAAACGCTTGGTCAGCTCGCGCTGCAGCCGCTTCATGATCAGCACTGCCTGCGGCAGGTCGGTTTCGCTGAATACGCAGACGAACTCTTCGCCGCCGTAGCGCGCCACGATGTCGGTCGGGCGCAGTGTCTTCTTGATCACCCGCGCAAGATGCACCAGCGCCTCGTCTCCCGCTTGATGGCCATAGGTGTCGTTGAGCCGCTTGAAGTTGTCCAGGTCCAGCACTGCCACGCACAGCGGCAGCTTCTTGCGCTCGGAGCGCGAGATCTCCCGCTCTATCGCGTCGTCCAGGCCGCGCCGGTTCAGCATGCCGGTGAGCTGGTCTTCGCGGACCTGTTCGCTGATCTGCTCCAGCTCCGCCTCGAGCTGGCGCACCTTCAGCTCGGCCTGCTCCGCCTGCTTGCGCGCCTCGACCATCTCGTCGTGATAGCGCTGCATGTCCACCTGCATGGTGCGAGTGTCGCTCATCAGCTCGTCGACGATGCCCTTGAGCGAGCCGATGTCGTCCGCACGCTGGATGCGCTGCGCATAGCCCTCTACCTTGTCGTGGTAGCCGGTGGTACTCTCGGTCATCTCACCCAGGCGCCGCACGAACAGGCTGATCAGGTCCTTCAGGCTGGACTTCGCCTCGCGCAGGCTGTGCTTGAGCATCGACTGCTTGTACAGCACTTCCTTGAAGCGCCGTTCGGCCTCGCCGATGCGGTCGGTAGTCAGCGGTTCGTTGATGACCTTGCGGATCAGCTCGAGCTGCCCGGCGATCCATTGATCGTCCTCCACCAGCTCGGAGATGTTGTTGACCAGCAGCCCCAGCAGGCGCAGCAAGGCATCGAGCAGCTCGCCGTCGCTCTCGGTGCGCAGTTCCATGCGGAAGAAGAACGCCCGCAGCTGGGTCGCCAACCTGGTCCAGGCTTCCACCCCTCTCGCGCTGCGCGCGGCCTGCGCCAACGAGCGCGCCTCGTCGCCCAGCTCGGGGAAGCGGTCCAGCCTGGCTGCAACGCCCACCTCCAGCGTATGCACGAGCAGCTCGCGCACCTGACGCACCGTGTCGACCGGCTCCACCGGCGCATCCGGCTTGACGCTCGACGCCTCTCCTGGTTCCAGCAGGCTGGCCACCTCGATCACGGATGCCGTGGGGTCGGATGTCTCTGCCCAGCTCCGCGCCAGCGCCTGCAGCTTCTCGGGCAGCGTTGGATCGGTTCCGAAGTTGACCAGCAGCCGCTCCAGCCCCTCCTTCTTGCGCTGCAGAGCCGTGCCCGTCTGCCGCCCGTCCAGCTGGCGCAGCAGCTCGCGGATGACCGTGCCCCAGTCCTGTCTGCCGGCCGCTTCCTTGCCGCTGGCAATCGCCACCAGCGCGGCGCCGACCTGTGGCCAGTCGCGGTCCTCGACTGCCCGAGCCATCCGCGAGAGGCCGCCAAGCGATGGATGGGCGGCGGCGGCCTGCCGTACCACCTCGGCCACGCGATCCTCGGTCTCGACCGCCTGCGCGGGACTCGTGCCCGCAATCTCGTGATATACGCGTTGATAATTGTCGGGCGTCGGCGGCAGCCGGCGCGTCGCAATCAGCTTGAGCGTTTCGCGTGCGACGTCCGTAGGGTTGGTCAAGACGGGCATGAGTGTCGATCACGGCCGCGCCGGACGCGACCAGAACTGTTAACGTCCGGCCAAACTTGCACTTTAGCCGGTCGCCGCCCTCCGGCGGCGGAACGATTGGGACAGCAGGCACGCCGGTCGCTACTATATCGGCATGATATCGGCGGTGCGCGTATCGCGCTGGTTCGGGTTGCTGCTGCTGACGTTGGCGGCCGCGGCGCCCGCACAGGACATGCAGGACTTGGACGCGATTCGACGTGCCGGCGAGACATTCGTGCAGGCGCAGACGCGCAACCTTCCGGGGCGCGTCGAAACGACGGTGGCCGCACCCGACCCGAGGACCCGATTGCGGCGATGCCAGAATCTGGAAGTGTTCCTGGCGCCGGGAGTGAAGTTGTGGGGCAACACCAACATCGGAGTGCGCTGCCTGCAGCCTGAGCCCTGGACCGTTCACCTCCCCACGACGGTGAAAGTCTTCGCCGACGTCGTGGTGCTGTCCCGCCCCGTTGCCCGTAACCATCCGCTCGATGCCGCGGACGTTCGCCTGCAGAACCTCGACCTGACGCAGCAGCCAGCCGGCATAGTCACCGATCCGGCGAGCGTGCTCGGTCGGTTGACATCCGTGGCCTTGCCCGCCGGCCACGTGCTCAAGCTCGACCAGCTGCGCGCACCTGCGGCCATCACGTACGGGCAAACAGTGCGCATCGTGTTCCGGGGTGAGGGCTTCCGCGTCAGCTCCGAGGGCCGGGCGCTGGGCAACGCCGCCACCGGGGAGCAGGTGCAGGTGCGCGCGGCATCGGGTAAAGTGCTCAGGGCGACGGTGCAAGGGCCAGGCGTGGTGGAGGTGCGCTAGTGCACGGCCTTGAAGCCGGCCGCGGCTGGGCATACGATTGAGTGTGTCGGGCAAACACAAGCCGACGGAAATAGCCAAACAGGTGTGTCGCGCAGCGCATCGGCGCTAAAGTTTCCCGGCTGGTGTCCGACAACAGGCTCTGAGTTATCAGGTATTTCGCGCGACGAGCGTACGAGAGGGTTATCGTGAAAATCAGCGGTGGCAATTCTGTCAAGCCGGTTGCCCCTGCAGGGGTGCAGGACGTGGCGGCCGGCAAGCCGTCGGCGCAAGGCCCGGCGGTTGCCGCGCCGGCTCGCGACAAGGTGGAGATCACCTCCCTCTCGGCGCAGTTGCAGCAGCTCGAGAAAGCGCTCAGCGACGTGGGCATCGTCGACACGGCTCGCGTGGAAGCCATCAAGCTGGCGATCAGCGAGGGCCGCTTCCGCATCGATTCCGACGTGGTCGCGGACAAGCTGCTGGCCAGCGTGCGTGAATTCCTGGCCGCCCAGCAGCCGGGGTGATGTCCACGGGATCGGCGCCCGACCGGGCTGCTTTCGTCGGCAGCCTGCAAGCCGAGCTTGCAACCCTCCAGGAGTTCTGCCGGACCCTCCAAGCGGAGCAGGATGCGTTGCTGCGCTCCGACGTGGCCGCCGTCGTCAAGCTCAGCGAGGCGAAGTCGGATCTGGTCGAGCGCCTTGCCGCCCTGGCTGCAGTACGCGCCGCCTACCTCGACGCGCAGCAGCTCACCGCCGACCGGCGTGGAATGGCGCAGTGGCTGCTTGCGCAGGCCGGCTCGGACCACGAAACCATCTCGCACCAGTGGCAGCGGCTGCTCGAAATGGCGGCGCAGGCGCAAGCTCTCAACCAGAGCAACGGAGCGCTGATTGGCATGCGGCTGAGCCACAACCGGGCGGCGCTCACCACGCTACACGCAGCGGCTCAGCGGCACACGCTTTACCGGCCCGACGGCCAGGCGGATCTCGGCGCGATTACCCGCGAGCTCGGCCGCGCCTGAGCGCAGCCGGTGCAACTACCAGGCCTTACGGGGACGCGGGCGCTGGCGGCAGTGGCGACCTGCGCGCGCCCTCCGGCAGAATCATCACGGTGACGCGGCGGTTCTGCGAGCGCCCCTCGGGCGTGAAATTGGGCGAGATGTTGCGCGTGTCGGCGTAGCCCACCGCCACCAGTCTGACCGACGCCACCCCCTGGTCGATGAGCAGCCTCACTACGCTGCTGGCCCGCGCGCTCGACAACTCCCAGTTCGACGGATAGCGTGCCCCCGAGATCGGCGTGGCATCGGTGTGCCCCTCCACCTCGATGTCGTTGGGCAAGGGCGCGAGAACCTGGGCCAGCCCCTCCAGCGCCGGCAACGCCTGGGCCTGCACCTGCGCTTCGCCCGCAGTGAACAAGGCGCTGGCGTTGATGTCCACCGCCACCCCCCGGCCGCTCTCGGTGACCTTGACCTGCCCGCTCTTGACCATCGGGTCCAGTGCGTTGATCACGTCGCGCGCCAACGTGCGCATGCGTTCCGCTGCCCGTCCGTCGTCCCCTTTGCCGTCCGGGCGCACCGGCGGCACGATCCCGCTTCCCGACGGTGGCACCGGATGCTGCTGCGGCAACGGTGGGACGATCTGGTTCGGGCTGCGCCCGACCGGCTGGAAGGCTTTGAGCAGCGCGTCCGACAGCACCCGATACTTGCCTTCGTTGATCTGGGAAATCGCGTACATCACCACGAAGAAGGCGAACAGCAGCGTGATGAAGTCCGCATAGCTCACCAGCCAGCGGTCGTGATTGTCGCGTTCCGCCTCGCGCCTCGCGCCGCGGGCGTCGCGCCGGCTCACGCGATGTACCCCTCGAGCCTCAGCTCGATGTTGCGCGGATTGTCGCCGTTGGCGATGGCCTCCAGCCCGTCGGCGATCATCTCGCGCAGGCGCACTTCCCGGCCGATGAGCGACTTGAGCTTGTTGGCCACGGGCAGGAAGAGCAGGTTGGCCGCCCCCACCCCGTAGATCGTGGCCACGAAGGCCACCGCGATCCCGGCGCCGAGCTTGGCGGGGTCGGTGAGGTTCTGCATCACCTGAATCAGGCCCATCACCGCGCCGATGATGCCGATAGTGGGCGCATAGCCTCCCGCCGCCTCCCACACGCGCGCCGCCTGGCGATGGAAGTCTTCCCAGGTGTCGATTTCCAGCTCGAGCGCCGCGCGCAGCACCGAGGGCTCGGCGCCATCGACCAGCAGCTGGAGTCCCTTGCGGGTGTAGGCGTCCTCGGTGTTGGCGATGCTGGGCTCCAGCGCCAGCAGGCCGCCTCGGCGCGCGACGTTGCCCCAGCGCACGATGCGGTTCAAGTGATCGCGGAAGCCAAGTTCCGGTGGCGCGAACACCCACGGCAGCAGCCGCAGGCCGGCCAGAAACACCGGCGGAGTGCTCTGCAGCATCACGGCGCCCAGGGTGCCGCCTATGACGATGACAAAGGCGGTGACCTGCAGCAGCGACGAGAGCTGGCCGCCCTCGAGGATCTGGCCTCCGAGGATAGCGGCCGCGCCAAGGGCCAGCCCGATGAAGCTGATGCGGTCCACGTAACGGTCGAGTTGGCCTGGCGCGCAACCGCGCCCGGCCTGTTAACGACCGCGGGGAGAGGAAACTTGACGCGCGGCCCCGAGAGCGCAGCGCCGCCGGAACGGCCTCAGTTGCTCTGCGTGTAGCTCTTCAGCTTGGAGCGCAGGCGCGCGACCGCCTGGCTGTGGAGCTGGCAGACGCGCGATTCGGACACGCCCAGCACCTGGCCGATCTCCTTGAGGTTCATCTCCTGCTCGTAGTACAGGCCCATCACGATCTTCTCGCGTTCGGGCAGCAGGCTGATCGCCTGCACGAGCGCGCGGCGGAAGCGCTCGTCCTCCAGGATGTCCAGCGGGCCCTCCTGATTGTCGGCCAGGAACACGTCGAAGAAGTCGCTGTCCTCGGACTCCTGGAAGTCCTCGTAGTGCAGCAGCTGGTAGCCGCGCGATTCCAGCAGCATGTGCTGATACTCGTCCAGCGGCACGCCCAGCGCCTCGGCCAGCTCCTGCTCCTTGGGGGTGCGCCCGAGGCGCTGTTCGAGCGAGCTGATGGTGCCTTCGATGCGCCGCAGGTTCTTGCGGACGTTGCGCGGTAGCCAGTCGGCCTGCCGCAATTCGTCCAACATCGACCCGCGGATGCGCTGGATGGCGTAGGTTTCGAACTGCGCCCCCTGCGTGTCATCGAAGTTCTTGGCTGCGTCCAGCAGGCCCATCAGGCCGGCCTGGATCAGGTCGTCGACGTGGACGCTGGCGGGCAGCCGGGCCATGAAGTGATAGGCGATGCGCTTGACCAGCGGCGCCATCTTCTCGACGAGCTTGTCCTGGTCCGCGGTAAGTTGCCGGCTCTCCGAGGCAAGTTGCCGGCTTTCCGCGGTAGGTCGTGGGTTGGCCATGCTATCGGCGTAGGTGGGCATGCCGCGTTGGGTCTCAGACGTATTGTGCCGCGAGGCGTGAGGCGTTGACCAGCCTTTGTGCAAACGGCGCGAGGCTGCTTTCGCCGCTTGCCGGCCAGCCATGCACATTTCGTGCGCACTCGCGCAGGGCCTGCGCGGCGGAGGAAAACGGGAAGGCGTCGAGCACCGCCCGCCGGGCGGCCGCCGCTCGCGTTATGCAGTCATCATCCGGCAGCCAGCCCAGGTACTGCACGGCAACCCCCAGAAAGTCTTCGGCTGTCCTGGCCAGGTTGCCGAATATGCGTCTGGCTTGCGCCGCGGACGCCGCCCGGTTGACCAGGACAAAGCCGCGCCGCTGCCCGCCATGCGCCGCCAACCGCTTGATTATGCTGTAGGTGTGCATCAGGCTTTGGGCATCCGGTGTGGTGACCAGGATCAGGTCGCTGGCGGCAACCGCTGGCGCCAGCGCCTGCACCGGGGTGTCGATCACCAGCAGGTCGGCGGTGTCGCGCAGCGAGTCGAGCACCTCGCTAAGCCAGGCCGCGATCTCATCCGGCGCCCTGCGCAAGCTGCGCAGCGTGCGGTCGGCCTGCAGGACGTCGACGTTGGTTGCGCATCGCGTCAGCGCCGAGACCCCGCGCCCGGGCTCCTTCAGGGCATCAAGCAGGTCGACGCCGGGTTCGCCGCCCAGCAGGTGAGCAGCGCGTGGCGCCCCGCTGCAGCCGTCCAGCAGCAACACCCGGCTGCCGTGGCGCGACAGTGCGGCTGCCAGGTTGGCTGCCAGAGTGGTCCTGCCGCACCCGGCCACCCCACCCGCCACGCAGATGGTTCGCACGCTGGCCCCCGCCAGTAACCGCCGCAGCCCGGTGGCCTGGTCGGCCGCTTCCATCGTCACGCCCGAGCTGCCGCCATCAGCAGTTCGGCGTCCGCGGCCAGCTCCGGATCAGGCTCAGACGCAGCGAAGTCAGACGATCCTCGGAACGCCTTTTCCACCAAATACAACGGGTTAGGGCGATGGAGGTCCTCGGGGACCCGCTGCCCATTGGCCACGTAGTGGAGCGTCAGGCGGTGGCGTACCAGGACGTCGAGTGCCGGCCCCAGCGAGGGTGCCTCATCGACCTTGGTCAGGATGCAGCCCAGCAGCGCCTCGCCCCGGTAGGCATGGATGACGTCGTCGAGCACTCCAGCCTGCGCGACAGCAGACAGCAGCAACACCCGCTGCACCGGCCGGCCCGCCCCCGACAGCAGCCCGATCTGGTCGGCAAGCCGCCGGTCCCGCTGACTCATGCCGACGGTATCGATCAGCACCAAGCGCCTGGTACGTAAGTCCGAGAGCGTGCGGCGCAGCTCCGCCTCGTCACGGATGGCCAGGACCGGCACGTTGAGGATGCGCCCATAGATGCGCAGCTGGTCGACGGCGCCGATGCGGTACGTGTCGGTGGTCACCAGGGCGAGCCGATCGGTCCCGAAGCGCAGCGCGCACTCCGCAGCGACCTTGGCCACCGTGGTGGTCTTGCCCACGCCGGTGGGGCCGACCAGAGCATACACCCCGCCGCGTTCGACCAGCCCGCCCGGGGGCGCGGGCAGCGGAATCAGCTGTTGCAGCCGCGCCTTGGTCAGGCGCAGCGCGCGTCCGAGATCCAAACCGTCCGGCAACTCATCGCCAAGCTGGCGGGAAAGCTTCATGCCAAAGCCTACCTGCAGCAGGCTGCGCACCACTTCCACGCGCGCCGGGTCGCGCCGTTTGAGATCCGCCCAAGCAATGGCCGCCAGCTGCCCCTCGACGAGCGAGCGCAGCACGCGCACTTCGTGCACCAGGTCGAAGCTCCCGGAAGCGGCCGGCGCGGGATCGGCCTGTGCCGCGGGCGAGCCGCCGGATGGCCCCGTGGATACGCCGCCGGCGGCCCCGCGCCCCTCCAGCTGCGAGTGGTCGTAGGCACCGCTCGCTGGCCGCGCGACGCGGGGCGGGCTGCTCTCGGCCGCGGGGCTGCGGCTCGCAGTCGCTCGAGCGCGCGCCGGCGCCCCACCCTGCCCATTCCATGTCCCGTCCGCGTGTCGGACATCGCTGTGCGGACGCGCTACGGCCTCGGGCACACGCGTTGGCTTCGAGACGACCTGGCGGTGCG
>Ga0335070_10002938_pt1 | contig 19870 bp, 20 predicted proteins | sample Lox_Sample_13_FD_206722 | JGI IMG/M metagenome (GOLD analysis project Ga0335070, IMG submission 206722) | Soil microbial communities from Loxahatchee National Wildlife Refuge, Florida, United States - Lox_Sample_1.3 | ecosystem: Environmental > Terrestrial > Soil > Wetlands | place: USA... | reverse complement strand
CGCCGGCGAATTCGGTGTGCTCTGCAACGAGTTCTGCGGCATCGGCCATCACACGATGACCGGCAAGATCTACGTGACCGAGCCGAAGCGCACAGCATCCGGAGATCCGAGCCGTGCGGCGGAACCGGCGATCGCGCAGGTGAAGGGAGATACACCATGACCTCGATCCCCGCCGGCGCTGCGGTCGGCAAGGCCGCCGAATTCCGCACCTGCCCCTATACCGGGCTGAAGGTCGACGCCGCCGCCCAGGCCCTGATCAAGGCCAACGCCGTCGCCGCCATCGTGTTTCTCGCCCTCGGCGGGCTGATGGGCCTGCTCGTCGCGCTGACGCGATGGCCGGCGGTGCATCTGCTGCCGGCCGAGTGGTTCTATCTCGTGCTGACCGGCCACGGCGCCAATGTGCTGCTGTTCTGGATCATCTTCTTCGAGATCGCCGTGCTCTACTTCGCTTCGGCGATCCTGCTCAACTGCCGCCTTGCCGCACCCAGGCTCGGCTGGATCGGCTTCTGGATGATGGTCGCGGGCGCCGTTCTCGCCAACGTCGCCGTGCTGCAGGGCGATTCGAGCGTGATGTTCACCTCCTATCCGCCGATGCAGGCGGCGCCGCATTTCTACCTGGCGCTGATTCTCTTTGCCGTGGGCGCCCTGATCGGCGTCGGGCTGTTCTTCGCGACGCTCGTGATCGCCAAAGAGGAAGGGACTTACGAGGGTTCGATCCCGTTGGTCACCTTCGGCGCGCTGACCGCGGCGATCATCGCCGTGTTCACCATCGCCTCGGGCGCGATCATCCTGATTCCGACATTCCTGTGGTCGCTCGGTCTCATCTCGAACATCGACCCGCTGCTCTACAAGGTCGTGTGGTGGGGCATGGGCCACTCCTCGCAGCAGATCAACGTCTCGGCCCACGTCGCGATCTGGTACATGATCGGTGCGCTGGTGGTCGGGGCCAAGCCGCTGAGCGAGAAGGTCAGCCGCACCGCCTTCCTGATGTACATCCTCTTCCTGCAGCTCGCTTCGGCGCACCATCTCCTGGCCGAGCCGGGCCTCGACGCGAGCTGGAAGATCGTCAACACGAGCTACATGATGTATCTGGCCGTGATGGGCTCGATGGTCCACGGCCTGACCGTGCCGGGCTCGATCGAGGTCGCGCAGCGCCGCAACGGCTACAACAAAGGCGTGTTCGAGTGGCTGCGCAAGGCGCCGTGGGGCAATCCGGCGTTCTCCGGCATGTTCCTGTCGCTGGTGTTCTTCGGCTTCATCGGCGGCATCTCCGGCGTCGTGCTCGGCACCGAGCAGCTCAACGTGCTCATGCACAACACCATCTACGTGCCGGGACACTTCCACGGCACGGTGGTCGCCGGCACGACCCTGGCGTTCATGGCGGCGACCTATCTGGTCCTGCCGCTGATCTTCCAGCGCGAGATCGTGTGGCCGGGCCTCGCCCGCCTGCAGCCGTACCTGTTCGGCATCGGCGCCGCCGGCATTTCCCTGTTCATGATGGGGGCGGGCACTCTCGGCGTGCCGCGCCGCCATTGGGACATCACCTTCAGCGACGCCAACCTGCCCTTTGCCGAATCCGCCGGCGCCTTCCTGATGATGGGGCTGAACGGCGTGTTCGCCCTTCTGGCGGCACTCGGCGGGCTGATTTACGTGGCCATCGCCGTCGGCACCGTGCTGTTCGGGAAGAAGATCACCAGCGGCCATAAGATGACGTTCCCGCTGCACGCGGGTGGCGGCGCCGCGGTCTCGCACTACGGCAGCCAGGCGACGGTGAAGCTGCCCGGCACCTTGATTCTGGTCGCGATCTTCTTCTCGGCCTTCGTGCTCTACTATTTCATCAACTGGAAGTATCTGTCGGAGCTGTGGCGGTTCGGTTGAGGAAAGCCGCTATGCTCGTCAACTTACGACTCGCCGTCTCGCTGCTGAAGCTCAGGATCGGCGTCGCGATCGCCGCCAGTGCGCTGGCCGGCATCGCGGCGGCCGGTCCGGCGCCGGGGTTCTGGCGCTCGGCAGGTGTCGCACTCGCCGTGCTCGGCGCGTCGGGCGCCGCCGGAGCCTTCAATCACTATTACGAGCGCGATCTCGACCGGCTGATGCGGCGTACCCGCGACCGTCCCTTCGCGGCGGGCATCTTCTCGGCGAGCCCGTGGTGGCTGGTCGGCTTCGCGGTGCTGCTGGCATTGTCACTGGTCCTTGCCGCGGCCAGCGGCGGTCTCCTCGCCGGCGTCTACGTGTTTCTCGGCGCGTTCAGCTACGGCATCGTCTACACCGTCTGGCTCAAGCGCCGCAGCGCCTGGAACATCGTCATCGGCGGTCTTGCCGGCAGCTTTGCCGTGCTCGCCGGTGCCGCCGCGGTCGCGCCGTCGCCGCAGGTCGTCCCCACGGTGCTCGCCGTCGTCCTCTTCCTGTGGACGCCGCCGCATTTCTGGAGCCTCGCCGCCGCCAAAGGCGACGATTACGCCCGCGCCGGCGTGCCGATGCTGCCGGTCGTCGTGCCAGAGCGCGCCTGGACCTCGGCGATCCTTGCCCATACTGCCGTCCTCGCCGCGCTGTCGCTGGTGCCGCTGGCCTACGGCAGCGGCGCGCTCTATGGCATCTGCGCGGTGCTCGGCGGCGGATATTTCCTGTGGAAGAGCGCCGCCCTCTATCGCCATCCGGGGAAACAGGCGGCGATGGCCAACTTCTTCGCCTCGCTGCTGCAGCTTCTGCTGTTGGTCGCCGGCGTGATCCTCGACCGGGCCTTCGGCGGATGACGAAGCACGTCGCCTTCGGCGTGGCGGCGCTGGCGATGCTCCTCTTGCCCGCCGCGCGCGCCGAACCCGCCCGTCTGGACCCGGCCCGTCTCGAACCGGATGCCGCCATCGCCGCGAGCCAGCGGGCGATCGGCAATACCGTCGGCGATTACGTGCTGACGGATTCGACGGGCCGGCCGCTGACGCTCACGAGCTTCCGCGGCAGGCCGCTGCTCATCAGCCTCGTCTACACGGCGTGCAGCTCGATCTGTCCGCCGACGACGCAGCATCTCATGACCGCGGTAAGCCAGGCGCGGCGCGCGCTCGGCACCGGCCGCTTCGCCGTCCTCACCGTCGGCTTCGATGCGCGTCGCGATACGCCGGGCCGCATGGCGGACTTCGCCGCCGCGCAAGGCGCCGCCGGCGCCGACTGGTATTTCGCCAGCGGCGATCCCGACACCTTGGCCGGCCTGCTGCGCGATGTCGGTTTCAGCTATGCGGCGGTGGCGGGCGGCTTCGACCACGTCGCCCAGACGACCATCGTTGGCACCGACGGCAAGGTGTACCGGCAGGTCTATGGCGACGACTTCCCGGTGCGGATGCTGGTCGAGCCGTTGAAGGCCGCCGTCTTGGGAACGGCGTCGCCGCTGACCGTCTCCGGCATCGTCGATCGCGTCCGCTTCATCTGCACGACCTACGACCCCGGCACCGGCCGCTACCGTATCGACTACGGGCTCGTCTTCGGAAGCGTGATCGCGGCGTTGTCTCTGTTTGCCTTCGGCGGCTTTCTCATCCGCGAGTGGCGCCGTGCCGGCCGCGCCTAGCGCCGGCCCCGTCGCGCTGCTCCGCCGTACGCTCCGTCTCGGCTTCGAGGCGATCGAGCGTCCGCTCGACCGGCTGTTCGGGCCGGCCCTGAACCCGCTGGCGCAGCTCGGCGCGCTTGGCTTCTTCTTGTTCTGGACCGTCGCGGTGACGGGCATCTACCTGTTCATCTTCTTCGACACCGGGATCGAGCGCGCCTACGAATCGGTCGAGCGCGTCACCGACGCCTACTGGTTCCACGCCGGCGTGACACGCAGCCTGCACCGCTACGCGTCCGACCTGATGGTCGTGATGGTCGCCGCCCATCTGCTGCGCGAGTTCGCGCACGACCGCTGCCGCGGCGTGCGCTGGTATTCGTGGCTGACCGGTCTGCCCATCGTGGCGTTGCTCTACATATCGGGCATCACCGGTTATTGGCTGGTGTGGGACCGTCTCGCGCAATACGTGGCCCTGGTGACGTCGGAGCTGCTTGACTGGCTCGGCATCTTCGGCGAGCCGATCGCGCGCAACTTCATCGCCACCGGGACCCTGACCGGCCGCTTCTTCACGCTCATGGTCTTCATGCACGTGGCGGTGCCGCTGTTCCTGCTGTTCCTGATGTGGGTGCACATCCTGCGCATCTCGCGGCCGAAGGTGAATCCGCCGCGCACGCTCGCGGCCCTGTTGCTGGCCTCCCTGGTCGCGGCCGCGCTGTGGAAACCCGCCGTGTCGCAAGGCCATGTCGACCTTGCGGTTTTGCCCTCACCCATCCGGCTCGATTGGTTTTATCTCCCGCTCTATCCGCTCACCGATCTGTGGAGCCGGGGCGCAGTCTGGGGCCTGCTGGCCGCGTTCTTCGTCATGTTCGCGGCGATTCCCTGGCTGCCGCCGTTGCGCCGTGCCAAGGCCGCCGAAGTCGACCTCGCCCACTGCAACGGCTGCGCGCGCTGCGCGGAAGACTGCCCCTACGAAGCCATCCGCATGGTGCGGCGTACCGACGGCATGGCCTTCCCGACGCAGGCGGAGGTCAACCCGTCGCTGTGTGTCGCTTGCGGGATCTGCGTCGGCGCCTGCCCGTCATCGACGCCGTTCCGCCGCAGCGAAGAACTCAAGACCGGCATCGACCTGCCCGACTATCCGCTGCGGGTGCTGCGCGAGCACGTCACCGCGGCGGCCGCCACCCTCAACGGTCCGGGGCGCATCCTGGTGCTGGCGTGCGAGCACGGCGGCGGCGGCCGCGCGGCGCGCGCGCACGGCACCGCCCGCGTCACCCTGCCGTGCGTGGCGATGGCGCCACCACCGCTCGTCGATTTCATCCTCAGCAAGGATCTCGCCGACGGCATCTTGATCGCCGGCTGTGCCGAGAGCGCCTGCCATCACCGGCTTGGCGTCGCCTGGACCGAGCAGCGCATCGCCGCCACGCGCGACCCGCATCTGCGCGCGCGGGTGCCGCGCGAGCGGGTGGCGCGGATCTGGGCGTCGGAATTCGAAACCCGGCGTTGTGCGGACGAACTCGCCGCCATGCGTCGCCGCGTTCTCACCCTGCCCCCGGCACGGCTCCGGTCGCCCCACTCCTCCTCGCTCACAGAGGCCCTCTCGTCGCCGCAGCCGCCGTCGCCGGCCGCCATGCCGGCTAAGGAACGAGGCAACGTATGATCACCGCCGGCCGCCGCGTGCTGCAGTTCTGCGTCCTCGCGCTCGTCGCCGCCGCGGTGGCGGCACTCGGCAGCGGCCCGGCCTATCGGCAGATTCCGGATGGCACCGGCGTGCTGATGCTGACGTTCGTGCACGCCGCCGACCGCCGAACCGAATGCCGGCGGCTCACGGCGGAAGAGGTCGCCAAGCTGCCGCCGAACATGCGCCGGGTCCAGGATTGCCCGCGCGAGCGACGGCCGCTCTATATCGAGTTGGACGTCGACGGGCGCACGATCTACCGGCACAGCCTGCCGCCGACGGGCATCGCCGGCGACGGTCCGTCGCGCGTGTACGAGAAGTTCGTGTTGCCGGCCGGCCGCTATGCGGTCGACGTGCGCCTGCGCGACACCGCGCGGGCCGACGGCTTCGACCACGAACGGCGCGAAGATGTCGTCCTGGCGGCCGACCAGATCCTGGTCATCGACTTCAATCCCGCCGCCGGCGGCTTCGTCTTCCGATGACAGCCTGGAGAGGGGACACATGACGCTGCTACAGTGGAAGGACAGCTACAGCGTCGGAATTGCCGCCGTCGACCACGAGCATCGTGAGTTGATCGACCTTATCAACCGCCTGCACGACCGCTATGTCGCTGCCGGTGCCGCCGCGGCGGAGCCGTTCTTCGGCGACTTGTACAAGGCGATCTCGGCGCACTTCGCCCTCGAAGAACAGCTGATGCGCGGCTGGGCCTACGAGTTGCTCTCGGAGCACAAACGTGACCACGAGCGCCTGCTCGACGAGATCCGCGACATCATGGACGATGCGGCCGCGCAGGGGGCAGTCGGCGATCTCTCGGCGCGGCTCGAGGCATGGTTCTCGCGACATTTCCAGGTTCACGACGCGCCGCTGCACAAGGCCTTGGCGCCACGGACAGCTTGAGCGGTCGCGCCTATCCGAACTCGACCTGGAGCCGCCCGAACTTGCCGAAATCGGCGACGACGGTGCTGGTCGGCGGCGCCCGGAAGAATCCGGTGCAGGTGCCGGTCGTGACGATCTCGCCGGCTTTCAGCCCCTGCTGCGCGCGCAGGAAGTTGGCGAGCCACACCATCACTTTGAGCGGATCGCCCAGGGCTTCGGCGCCGGTGCCTTCGGCGGTCGGTTTGCCGTCCACGGTGACGCGGACCGTCTGTTTGCGCAGATCCAACGTGCGCCAGCGCGGGACAGGCGCGCCCAAGATCAGCCAGCCGTTGCCGGACAAGTCGGCGACGATGCTGGCGGCGTTCACCTTGAGCCAGTCGGTATAGCGCGGGTCGATGATCTCGAGCGCCGGCCGCAACGTCTTGATCGCCGCACGGACCTCGGCGCGCGTATACGGGCGCTTGCGCGGCGGCAGGTCGCGGCCGAGCACGAACGCGAACTCGCCTTCGATGCCGCGGCAGCCGCTCGACGGCAACGCGACCTGGTTTTCGAACAGGCGCGTCGCGATCAGGCGGCCGGCGATCGGCTGCCGGATCTTGAGATAGCGCTGCGCCGCGCGGCTGGTGCAGCCGACCTTCCAGCCGGCGACCGGCAGATCGAGCTCGGCGATCAGCGCCGCCTGAACCTGCATGCCATCGCGCGTCGTCTTGGGCCGGATCGCTTCGGGCAGCTCGGCCACCGTGTCGCCCATCCGCCAGCAATGCGCGAGATAGGCTGCGGCCTTGGCCGCGGCTTCAGGCTTCATGCGCCGGAGCCTTAGGCCGTCAGGCTGAGGCGAACGTCGCCGAGCGCGCCGAAGTCGACCACGACCTCATGCGCGCCGGGCTCGAGCTGCTGCGTCAGCGCCGCGGCACCCGTCGTCACCGCCTGCCCCGATCTGAGGCCGCCCGACCAGGCCGGCGCATTGTTGGCGAGGGTGACGAGCGCATTCAAGGGGCCGCCCGGCACGACCGAGCCTTTGCCGGTGGCCATGTCCTTGCCGTCGATCTTGATCGTGACGGCGTGGTTCAGCAGGTCGAGCTGACGCCAGTCCTTCACCGGCGATCCCAGGATCAAGGCGCCGTTGGAGAAGCAGTCGGCGAGCTTTACGAGCGTGGACGAAGACCGTCCGACCCGCGAATCCACGAGCTCGATCGCCGGCCGCATCTCCGCGACGGCGTCGGCGACCTCGTCCTGCGAGTACGGCTTGGCGCGCGGCGGGAGGTCGCGGCCGAGGACGAAGTCGAACTCGCCTTCGATGATGACGATGAGGAAGTCCTTCATCGGCAGCTTGGCGGGACTGTTGTAGCGGTAGCCTTTCAGTACCGGACCCGAAATCGGCCGCTCGATGCCGAGCTTGGCGCGCTGGTCCTGATTGACGCCGGCGATCTTCCAGCCGGCGACGCCGCCGGCCTTCTTCGCGAGGACCGCCTGCACGGCATAGGCATCGTCGATGGTCTTCGGCGCCAGCGGCCCTTCGAGCCGGATCGGCCGCACGTTCTGGCGGGCGCCGGCGATGAGTTCGGCCACGCTCTCGGCAATTTGCGGTGTCATCGGCTATCCCCCGCCGTTATCTCGTGCCGCGAGATTAGCCTACCGCTCCGGCCTGCGGAAGCCGCCGGCGGGCGGCAGAGACTACCGCCAGACAGTTGAGACTCTGTACGTTTTCGGAACATCGCGGTTAAGCGCCGGTTAAGCATTCCGCGCCCAAAATGTAGTCCAGCATACGGAGTAAGGACTGAGGCGCCATGGTGGCGACGACGCCGGACTACATGCAGATTATCGCCGACGGCGCGAAGCAAGGCTCGAAACCGGCAGTTGCGGCTGCGAAGTCGGACGGCGAGCGGCGAGCGGCGCCGCGCGTCCAGACGGGGGCGAACGACTACGTCACCTTCAACGGCGTCCGTTTCCCGCTGAAGAACTGGAGCGTCAGCGGCCTGCTGTTCGGGCCGATGGGCAATCCGCCCGTGCTCGGCGAAACGCTGGTGCTCAACGTCACCGTCCGCTGCGGCGACGACCGGCTGCGCTTCGATGCGAAGTGCGAAGTCGCGCGCGTCGCCAACAGCCTGGTGGCCGTCCGCTACGAATGCAAGTCGGCGGAAGCCGCCGCACGCATCAAGGCGTATTTCTCGCAAGGCACCTGAAGCGCAGGCGATCTTGATCGCCTCCCCTGGCGGAGGCGAGGAGCGGATTTCGACGTAGCGCCGCGCCTGGGGCCTGCGGCCTCTCAGGCGGCGCGGACGGTCTCGAGGAAGCCGCGGAGCTTGGTGGCGAATTCGCCGGTCTTGCCGGCCATGTCGCGCGCGGACGTCAGCACGCGACCGGCGATCTCGCCCGTATCCGTGGCCAGTTGTTTGACCGTGGCGACGTTCTCGGACACCTGCCGGGTGCTCGACGCGGCCTCGTTGACGTTGCGTGCGATCTCGCCGGTGGCGGCATTCTGCTGCTCGACCCCGGCCGAAACGGCGCCGGCGATTTCGCTGATGCGCGCGATCGTGCGGCTGATCTTGTTGACGTCGTCGACCGCGCGGCGGGCGACGGCCTGGACCTCGGCCACCTGGCCGGAGATCTCTTCGGTCGCCTTGCTCGTCTGCGCGGCCAGCGCCTTCACCTCGCCGGCGACGACGATGAACCCCTTGCCCGCCTCGCCGGCCCGTGCCGCTTCGATCGTGGCGTTCAGCGCCAGAAGGTTCGTCTGCGCGGCGATGCCGTTGATCAGCTGAACGACGGCGCCGATGCGCTCGGCGACGCCCGACAGCATCTGCATGACCTCGTTGGTGCGCTGCGCATCGGCAACGCCTTCTGCGGCCATCGTCCGCGAGTCGCCGACCTGCTTGGCGATCGCGCCGATCGACGCCGACAGCTCCTCGGCCGAAGCCGCGACGGCGTTGACGGTCGCCGACATCTCTTCCGCCCCGGCGGCCACGTCGACCGAGCATTGATTCGTCTCGCCGGCCTTCGCCGACATCGACTGCGCGATCGTCTGCATCTCGCCGGCGGCGCCGGTCAGCGCCTCCGTCCACGCGCCCGCGCTGGCTTCGAATTCCTTGGTCAGGCGCTCGAGCTCGCCGGCGCGGCGGTCCTTGGTCGCACGCTCGCGCTCGCGCTCGGCGGTAAGCCGGGCATGCTCCTGGCCGTTGACCTTGAAGACTTCGACCGCGCGAGCCATCTCGCCGATCTCGTCCTTGCGATCGACGCCGGCGACCGCCGTCTCGAAGTCGCCGCGCGCCAGCGTGCGCATGACTTCCGCGAGCCGTCGGACCGGCCGCGTCAGCGCCCGGGCGCTGACGACCGTGACGACGGCGGAGAGCGCCGCGGCACCCAGGACGATCAGCATCAGCATCCAGCCGGCGCGGGTCGCGGCATCGACCGTTTCGCGCGAGGTTGAAATGCGGAGCTGGTCGGCTTCTGTCCGGAACGTGTCGAGCAGCGCCGCGAGCTTGTCGTACGCCCTCTCGGCGCCGCCCATCAACATGGTCGCCGTCGCGGAGTCGATAATGACGCTTTCGAGGACCTCTTTGGCAGCGGCCTCGTACGCGTCGAATTCCTTGCTGAGCTTCTCGATCGTCGGGTCGTTCGCCCCGACCTGGCGCTGCAGGCTGGCCAGGCTGGCGCGCACCTTCTGCTCCGCCTGCGTCACGGCCTGGACGCTGCGCTCGAGTTTCGCCTTGTCGGATTCGTTGGCTGCGATCGAGAGCGTGCGCAGCAGGCCGATATGCAGCCCTTCCGTCGCCTCCTTGGCGGACGCGGCGAGCTGGAAACGCTCGAACACCCGATCGCTCAGATCGCGGACGCCGTCGCGGCCCGCCTGGAGGCTAAGGCCGGCGACGGTCGCCGTGGCGATCAGCGCGCAGAAGACGAAGACCGGGCCAAGGAAAACCTTGGCCGCGATCGGCAGGTCGGCAACGCGCATGATCGTCGGTGTGTTTCGCGGTGCTTAGGACTTGTACGCGCCGACGAAGACGACGTAGTCGCCCACCTTGATCAGGTAGGAGACCTTCTGCTCGATCTTCTTGGTCGCCGGATTGGTCATGCGGTACTCGACCCAGCCGGTCTTCTCGGCGTTGGCCTTGGCGATGATCTCCTTGCCGAACTCCTTGCCGTCGACGTCCTTGAACGAGTTCGCGTCCTTGCCGATCAGGGCCGGGATCAGGCCGGACAGGACCTTACCGTCCGGGCTGTACGTGACGACGAACAGGTCGCGATCGACATAGGCGCCGTCGGCCTTCATGAAATCGGCGATCGCTTTCTCAGGGCCGACGTCCTTGAAATGCGCGGCGGCCTTCTCGGCGAGCACCTTGGCGTCGTCCGGCGACGCGCGGTCGGCGGCGACGGCTGAAAATGATACGAACACGGCGAGAGCTGCGGTGGCAGCGAACTTGATGAGCTTCATGGATCCCTCCGGGCGCGCGGCAAAACCGGCAGCCAATGATGGTTTACGGCCGGGACGCTAACAGCAGAGGGTTACCTATGTATTGACGCTGACGCACCCAGCGCCTTGAAATGGATTGCTTTTTCGAAAAATTAGAGCGGAGCGCGACGGTCCGCCGTCACTGCCGGATGCTGGCAAACGCCTCTGGGATCCTCATCGGCGCTCGCGGCCGCGCGTACATACGCTCGAGATACGCCTCGAGGCGCGGATATCGGTCGAGCACGCGCGCCGTCTTTGCCCAATCGAGGGTATAGGCCAGGACGAAATCCGCGACCGTGACGGCATTGCCGGCGACGAACGTCCGGCCGTCCATATGATCTTCGAGGACCTCCGCCATCGCGGCGAAATCCTCCTTCGCCAGATCCACCTCCGCCGGCAGGCGCTTCTCCGGCGGATACACCGCGGTGTGCCGCGCCATCCGCCACAGCGGCTGTTCGAGCTCGGTCGCGGTGAAGAGGAGCCAGCGGTCGAATTGAGCGCGCTGGCGAAGGTCAGTCGGGATGAAACGCTTCTCGGAATATTTCTCGGCCAGGTAGACGGCGATGGCGATCGATTCCGTCAGCACCACGTCGCCATCGACCAGAACCGGAAGCTTGCCAGCAGGATTGATTTTCAAAAACTCGGGCCTGCGGTGCTCCCCCTTCAGCAGGTTGACCGTGACGGCCGCGAAATCGATGCCCAATTCCTGCAAAGTCCAACGCGCACGGATCGAGCGCGTCGGAGCGAACTCGTAGAGCTTCATGATGTGCCTCGGGCAGTGACGGTGGCACCACCTTGCGGCCGCGCAAACGAAGTCTCAAGTGGCAAGATGCGTCGTTAGCGCATACCTCCTTCGTCCCTCTTGATCGACGAAAAGAATTTGCCAAAATCTTAGCCATGGGGAATGTGTCGGCTAAAGAACGTTCGCAAACGTCGCCGGCAACGCTCGTGTTGTACGCGAAGTCCAAGGCTCCGGTGCCGGAACGGGACTGGGTACTGCTCGTCCAATCGATCGCGGCGGGTGATCAGACGGCGCTGCATGCGCTCTACGAAAGAGCTCACCGCGTCGTCTTCACCTTGATCGTGCGGATCACGGCCAACCGGGAAACGGCCGAAGAGCTGACGATCGACGTCTTCCATGACATCTGCCGGCGCGAGCTGGAGGGCATCCGCGCGCTGGTCGGCCGGTTCGTCGCCTGGCCGGCCGATGTGCTGCGTCCGGCGCCGTCGCTCCAGACGCGCCTCGCCCAACGGATCGCCAAGGAGACGGGAAAAGAGCCCGTACTGCCGCCGACGCCGCAATGGTCCGAGCCGCCCTGGGAGCAGGTGGCGCCCGGCATCGAAAGCAAGCTGCTCGCGGCCGACACGGAACGCGATCGGGTCGGCATGCTGGTCCGCCTCGCCCCCGGCGCGAGCTATCCCGCGCACACGCATGCCGATGTCGAAGAACTGCATCTTCTCGATGGCGAGCTATGGATCGACCACCGCAAGCTTGTTCCCGGCGACTACAACTACGGTGCGCCGGGAGCGAGCGACCGGCGCGTGTGGAGCGAGACCGGCTGCACCTGCGTGCTCGTCACCAGCAGCAAGGACATGCTTCACGCGGCGCACCAAGAGGCTGCACGAACGTCGCCGCGGTTCGGGAGAGACGAGTCATGGTGATGTTGTTACACGAACCAGAGCTGTTGCGTGAAAAGGCGCGCGAGCACCGGCACCTCGCCCAGCAAGAATCCGATAGCAGTCGCTGTCGCGCTCATATGCGCTTGGCGTCGGAATACGAGTTGCTGGCCGACGCCATCGAAGAAGAGGCGACCGCGGGCCGATCCGAGCCGGCGGCATGATGCGAGTTTCGAAAATAGCTTCGAGGAGCTGACGACGATGCAAGACGAGCTCGCTCGAATCGCGCGGGACATTCGCCGCGCTCGACAGGCGCTGTCCAGCGATCAGTGCCGCGCCGCGCGCGCACTGCTGGGATGGACCCAGGCGCGTCTTGCCGAAGAATCCGGCGTGACGCGGATGTGAACGTCTTCGAAAGCGGGAGCAAGGCCGTGCGGCTCCGCTCGCGCCTGACGATCACGGCGGCGTTCGTGCGGCATGGAATCGAGTTCCTGTGTGCGGGCGACGCCGGCGAAGGCGTCCGCCTTCAGTCGCGTGCAGCTGAGATCGTCGATGGGGATTCCGGTAGCGAAGGGAACGGGACGTCACCCCGTGCGACAGTACGCGACCCGCCGTCTCAACCTTAGGCGCGTCCGAGACAATCGATCCGCGAGCGCAAGGCGATCGGGACAGACGGTTCGTCTGGCTTATCCACCAACCGGGCCTGTCGCCGCCGGTCGACACGCTCAGCCAGAAGCACGCGCTTCATTTCGGCGAGCGCATCCTCTTTTGAGCGCCTAGCCGCTGACGACGACGAACTACGAGGCGGCCTTCGCCTTCTCTTCCTGCGGACGGCGGCTGGCGACGATCTTCTCGGCCGGCTTGCCGGTGAGCTCGGCCAAGTGATCGAAGTTCCAGTCGAAGGTGCCGACACCTTGCGTCGCCGAGCGCAGCTCGATGATCAGGTCATGCATCTCCGACTGCGGCAGCATCGCCGACACCTCGTCCCAGCCCGCCCAGCCTGATTTCGCATCGTAGCCGAGGATATGACCCCGCCGCGTCTGCACCAGGCGCTGGACGCGCGAGGTGAAATCGGTCGGCACGACGATCGCGACCTTGCAGATCGGCTCGAGCAGGACAGGATCGCATTTCGGCATCCCCTCGCGCATGGCGAGCGCGCCCGCGGTCATGAACGCCTGGTCCGAGCTGTCGACGTCGTGATATTGCCCGTCGAACAGCACGGCCTGCACGTCGACCACCGGGAAGCCGAGCGGACCGCGCTTCAGATAGTCGCGCACGCCCTCTTCCACGGCCGGAATGAAGTTTCGCGGAACGGAGCCGCCGACGATCTTCTCCTCGAACTTGAAGCCGGACCCGCGCGGCAATGGTCTTATCTCCACCTTCACGTCGGCAAACTGACCGTGGCCGCCGCTCTGGCGCTTGTGACGCGCATGCTGCTGGATGCCCTTGCGGATCGTCTCCTTGTACGGCACCTGCGGCGCGTGGCCGATCACCGGCAGGTGATACGACGTGCGCAGCCGCTCCAGCGCCACCGCGAGGTGCATCTCGCCCTGGCCCCAGAGCAGCAGCTCGTTGGTGTCGTGATTGTGCTCGATCGACAGCGACGGGTCTTCCTCGCACAGGCGCTGCAGGGCGCCGGAGAGCTTGACGTCGTCGCCGCGCTTCTCGGTCGCGACGGCAAGCGCGAACAGCGGCTTCGGCGGCGCCGGCCAGCTGCCGGCAGCGTCGGTGTCCTTGGGCGCCGTGACGTCGCCCTTCGCCGACAGGGTCGCTCCGGTGATCACACCTTCGAGCTTCATCAGACCGACGACGTCGCCGATCTCGGCCTTCGGCTGCTTGACCGAACTGGTGCCGAGCAGCTTCATCACGCCGGCGAGCTTGACGCTGTGGGTGCCGTCGCTGAGCTGTGCGCCGTCGGCGATGGGCCCCGACCAGACACGCACGATCGACAGCTTGCCGGTGTGGGCGGCGTGCTGGGTTTTGAACACCTGCGCGAGCGGCCCGCCGTTCGCCTTGAGGCCGAGGCGCTGCATCGTCGATGCCGGCTCCGGCACGTCGTGGCGCAGCGACTTCAGGAGACGGCGCACGCCGGCATCGCTTTCCGCAGCGCCCAGAAGGACCGGCACGACCTTGTCGGCGGCGAGGTTGCGCGCGAGATGCGAGTAGATGTCCTCTTTCGACGGCACGGTGTCCTCGAGCAGCTGCTCGAGCAGCTTGTCGTCGAAGTCGGCGAGCTTCTCCAGCAGGCCCTGGCGCGCCTCTTTCTGGCGTTCGGCCATCGACTGCGGCATCGGCACGAGATCGGAGGCGCGGCCTGGATTGTAGTGGTAGGCGCGCTCGCTGATGAGATCGACGTAGCCGGTGACGGCGTCGCCCTCGCGGATCGGCACCTGGCGCAACACCAGCGGGCGCGCCGAGACGGCCTGCAGCGCGGCGAGCGCGTCGCGGACGCGGATCTCGACCGCGTCGAGCTTGTTGAGGAACAGGACGTGCGGGATCTGGCGGTCATCGAGGAATTTCAGCAGCGGCGCCAGGGTCATCGCGCGCTCGACCGTGGGCTCGCAGACGACGACCGCCGCATCGGCGACCATCAGCGCGGTGCGCGCCTCGTGCGCGAACTCGATAGAGCCCGGGCAGTCGATGAAGGTCCACTGCTCGCCCATGAATTGCGTCGAGGCGACATTGAGCTCGACGCTCATCTTGCGGGCGCGGGCGGCGGGCGAGCCGTCGCCGACCGTGTTGCCGTCCTTGACCGTCCCCTTGCGCGGGATGGCTTCGGTCGCCGCCAGTATGCTTTCGAGCAGGGTGGTCTTTCCGGCCAGATACGGCCCGACCAAGGCAACACAACGCGGCGACGACGACGGCTTCTGGGGCATTCAGGCCTCCCAACCAGTTCGCGCGTGAACGATGTTCTTGTTTTTATGTCCCCCTAGTCTTCTCTGGGTCGGGGCGGCTTGGCAAGCCCTATCGCGATGACCGTTCTACGGTAGCGGATGGCTCCGCAATGTCACTGGTGACACACCCTCAGGGGCGGATAATCGAACCGCGACCCTTGGCCATCTCGAGGCGGAACGGGAACAGCGCCCGCGCGCTGGCGCGGTGGGAGACCACGATCGCGGTCTTTTCCGGGAACTCGGTGGTCAGCCGCCGCAGGATGCCGAGCTCGCTTTCCTCGTCGAGCGAGTTCAGCGCCTCGTCCCAGATGAGGCACGGCTGCGGCGCCATGAGCGACCGTGCGATCGCGATCCGCTGCTGCTCGCCGCCGGAAAACGGCTCGCCCTTTTCGCCGACGAGCGTGCGCGCGCCGAGCGGCTCGACGGCCAGACGGCCGCCGAAGCGCACGCGGTCGAGCATGGCGGCGAACTCGGCCTCGCCGGGGGCGCCGTGGAGGGCGATGTTGTCGTAGACCGTCGCCGGGAAAAACGCCGGATAGGCGCGCGCGTAATAAAAGAAGCGCTTGCGGTCGGCGAGGGACAAGGAGGACAGGTCGCGGCCGTTGATGGTTGCGCGGCCGCCACTCGGCTTGTTGATGCCGAGCAGGGTCAGGATGATCGTGGTCTTGCCGGAGCCGCTTTCGCCGAACAGTCCCATCTTCTCGCCGGGCAACAGACGGAACGACAGCTTGTCCATGAGCGTCTCGCCGCGCTCGCCGACGACGCTGACTTCGTCGAACACGATCTCGCCGAAGCCGGCCGGGACCTCGGGGGTGGCCTTGCGGACATGCGGCGCGCGGCGGCCGGTGTTAGCGCCGATGCGCTCGAGAGCGGCGCGTGCGTCGTTGATCATCGGCCACGCCTCGCCGATGCGCTGCAGGCAGGGGAAGATGAGGACCGCGTAGTAGGTGAAGACCAGGAACTTGCCGACCGGCGGCTGATTGCCGCCCGCGGTGGCAAAGAGCAGCACGAGGCACAGCGCGGCGGAGACGCCGATGATGAACTCGGTCGAGCTGTAATAGATCCCGCTGCGCCGCCACAGGACCATGTTCATCGCATAGAGCCGGCGGGCGAACGCGGTCGCGCGCGACAGGAAGACCGAGCCGAGGCCGGTGAAGCGCGCGTCCATGTTCTTCTGCTGCAGGGTCGAGAGCAGGCCAAGCAGGTGCGCGTCGATATCGATCTTCTCGAGATAGCGGCGCTTGCGCCAGTTGGCATAGACGAAGATGCCGATGGCGAGGCCGATGATCTCGACGAGGAGGATCCAGAACAGCCACTTTTCGACGTACAGGATGACTCCCAGCATCAGGACCAGCTGCAAGGTCGCCACGCCGGCATGGACGAGCGCCTCGCGCAACAGGCGCTGGACGGATTCGACGTCGCCCGAGGCGGCGGCGATGACCGCACCGGCGCCGGCGGTGCTGACGACACGATAGTCGCCACGCAGCAGGTTTTCCGTGATCCGCCCTCGAATACTGCGGATGACACGTTCGGTCAGGCTGGCGGTGCGCACCTCTGACACGTAGCGCAGCACGAAGACGGCGATCTCGACGAGCACGATGAGGCCGACATAGAGCCACAGCCGCGGCATGACCGGCCCGGCCAGGTGTTCGAGCGCGCCGAAGAAGCTGTCGGCGCTGGGCGGCTCGATCAACGCGCGGATCGGCAGCGGGCGGACCACCACGGCGACCGTCTGCAGGGTCGCCAGCAGGAAGACCACGAACATGCCGAGCCGCCAGTGCCGGTCATGCTCGGACAGCAGGCGGTCGATATCGCGGAGGAACATCGCCCGGCCCCCTTCGGACCTTACGCCGCCGGGGTGCCGCCCGCGAACGGCTTCAAGGCCGCAGCGATGGTGCGGTGGACGGGAGTCGCGACACCTTTTTCGGCGCCGAGGCGCGCGACGGCGCCGGAGAGGAACTCGACTTCCAGCGGATTGCCGCGTTCGAGGTCGTGCAGCAAAGACGGCTTCATCGCCTCGGGAAGGCCTTCGCTGAACGCCATGGTCTTCTCGGCGTGATCGGGCGCGAGGTTGATTCCCGAGGCGCGGGCGACCGCCACGACCTCCGCCAGCGCGTCGGCGTAGAGGCGCTTGAGGTCGGGGTCGGCAAAGATCTGGGCCTTCGCCTGGCGGGTCAGCGCCGCGACGCCGCTGAACGTGGCGAGAAAGATGAACTTGTCCCAGATCACGCGCTGGATGTCGTCGGACGCGATGGCGTTGATGTTCGCGCGCTTGGCCGCGGCGACGAAGTCGGTGACGCGCTGGCTCAAGCCGCCCTTCGGCTCGCCGACGGTCAGGCGCTCCATCGCGCCCGTGTGCTTGATCACGCCCGGGGCGCCGATCGCGGTCGCGATGTGCGCAACCCCGCCGAGCACCCGCTCAGGCCCGAAAGCCTTGGCGAGCGCCGGGATGGCCCCGACGCCGTTCTGGAACGAGACCACCGCCGTGCGTTCCCCGACCAGGGCCTTGGCGGTGTCGATCGCGGCGGCGGTGCTCCACAGCTTGACCGCGATCATCACCAGGTCGAACGGCTCGGGTCCCACGAGCTCCTTGGGGTCGGCCGATGCCCGCACGGGCTTGACGGTGAGGTCGCCGAGCTGGCTTTCGATACGCAGCCCCCGGGTGCGCATCGCCTCCAGATGCGCGCCGCGGGCGACGAAGCGAACGTCCTCACCCACCGCCGCCAGCCTCGCGCCGAAGTAGCCGCCGACGCCGCCGGCGCCGATCACCGCGATACGCATGGTGCGGGCCGGGCTCTAATTGAGGGCGGCGCAGGCGCGCTGGATGCGGGTGCAGGCGTCGGTCAGCGCCGCCGTCGACGTCGCATACGAGAGGCGGAAATACGGGGCGAGGCCGAAGGCCGAGCCTTGCACGACCGCGACCCCTTCGCTCTCCAGGAGGTAGGTCACGAAGTCCTCGTCGGTCTTGATGACCTTGCCTTGCGGCGTCTTCCTGCCGATCGTGCCGGCGCAGGACGGGTAGACGTAGAACGCGCCCTCGGGCTTGAGGCAGTGGATGCCCTTCGCCTTGTTGAGCATGTCGACGACGAGGTCGCGGCGCTCTTTGAAGGCGGCGTTGTGCTTCGGGATGAAGTCCTGCGGCCCGTTGAGCGCCGCCACCGCCGCGGCCTGGCTGATCGAGCACGGATTCGAGGTCGACTGCGACTGCACCGCCGCGATCGCCTTGATCAGCTCCACCGGCCCCGCCGCGTAGCCGATCCGCCAGCCGGTCATGCAGTAGGCCTTCGACACGCCGTTCAACGTCAGCGTCCGCTCGTACAGCCGCGGCTCGACCTGCGCCAAGGTCGTGAACTCGAAACCGTCATACACCAAGTGCTCATACATATCGTCGACGAGCGCCCAGACGTGGGGGTGCTTGAGGAGCACCTCGGTGATGGCCTTGAGCTCGGCGCGGGTGTAGGCCGCACCGGTCGGGTTCGACGGCGAGTTCAGGATCAGCCACTTGGTGCGCGGCGTGATCGCCGCGTCGAGGTCCTCGGGCCGCAGCTTGAAGCCGTTGTTCTGCGAGCATTGCACGATGACCGGCGTGCCCTCCGCGAGCTCGACCATATCGGGGTACGAGACCCAGTACGGCGCCGGGATCACCACCTCGTCGCCCTTGCTCAAGGTCGCCATGAAGGCGTTGTACAGCACCTGCTTGCCGCCGGTGCCGACGGTCACCTGGTTTGGCTTGTAGTCGAGACCGTTCTCGCGCTTGAACTTGGCGCAGATCGCCTGCTTGAGCTCCATCGTCCCGTCGACGACCGTGTACTTGGTCTGGCCCGACTGGATGGCCTTGATCGCCGCCGCCTTGATATTCTCCGGCGTGTCGAAGTCGGGCTCGCCGGCGCCGAGGCCGATGACGTCCTTGCCGGCTGCTTTCAGCTCGATCGCCTTCGCGGTGACCGCGAGGGTCGGGGACGGTTTGACGCGCGACAGCCGTTCGGCGAGGAAAGCCATGATCGTTTCTCAGCGATTCGGGGGACGGGATTAACGCCGCAACTTAGCAGAGCCGCAGCCCTGCGCAACGGCTACGCTTGTACGCCCCGGCCGCCGCTGTTAGCTTGACCTTCAACGGCTTGGGACAGGGGGCGACCATGCGCGCAGGGCTTCACGCGATTGCCGCCATGGCGGCCGGTTTAACCTTTTATTGCGCGGCCGCGCCGGCCCGCGAAATCCCACAACAGCTCGCGCAGCTGCTGGCCCAACGCGGCAGTGTCAACAACAGCCTGCCCAAAGGCTCCTACCAGCAGTCCTGCACCTGCCAGATGTCGGGCGGCGTCACTCTGCTGTGCATGTGCGCCAACCCCGAGGGCAAATACTTCGAGACCACCTACGACGTGCGCAACTGCACCCTGCCGAAGGACATCCGCAACTGCTTCGGCAAGCTGGTGTGCGTCGATCCCAAGGGCGCGCAGGCGGCCGCCCTCGGCGGCGAGTGCTACGCCAACGATCCGCCGAAGGCCCCCGCCGCCAAGCACTAGCCCGGACCCTGGTTTTAAGGGGGCGGCGGAGTCATATATGCGGGCGTGGCACGACTAAATCCGCTCCCTGATTCGACGATCAATCCGGCGCGGCCGGTGCTCGCCGGCTCGCAGCGCCCGCCGCTGGCCGACGAGCCCGACGCCAAACCGGCCAAGCCGTTCAAGATCGCCTCGTCCTTCCAGCCCTCGGGCGACCAGCCGCAGGCGATCGACGAGCTCGTCGCCGGTACCAAGCGCGGCGAACGCGACCAGGTGCTGCTCGGCGTCACCGGCTCGGGCAAGACCTTCACCATCGCGCACGTG
>Ga0335070_10002937_pt1 | contig 19871 bp, 15 predicted proteins | sample Lox_Sample_13_FD_206722 | JGI IMG/M metagenome (GOLD analysis project Ga0335070, IMG submission 206722) | Soil microbial communities from Loxahatchee National Wildlife Refuge, Florida, United States - Lox_Sample_1.3 | ecosystem: Environmental > Terrestrial > Soil > Wetlands | place: USA... | reverse complement strand
TGAACGCAATCGGCCCCTGGCCGCTCTTCTCGCGCTTGTTGACCAGCTCGACTACGCCGATGACCTCGTCGGCGTAGTTCTTCAGCGGGAACGCGAGGATCGATTTCGTGCGGAAGCCGGTGACGCGGTCGTTCTCGGGGTCGAAGCGGTAGGGCTTGTCGGCGGCGATCTTGCGGACGTCGTCGATCCGTACCCGCTCGCCGGTGCGGACGACGTGATCGGCGATCGAATCCTTGGCGGCGGCGAGCTTCAACGCTTCGTCGGGGACCTTCACGAGATCATTCTGCAGGCTGGCGACATCGAGCTGCTTCTTGCGCCCTTGCTGGCGGACGATATAGATCACGCCCGCCTCGGCCGAGGTCAGCTTGCGGCTCTTCACCAGCACGCGATGCAAGAGGTCCTTGACCGCCGGCTGCGGACCGCCGTTGATGAACTCAAGAAATTCGAGAAGCACGCTCACCGGCGCGAATCCTGCCAACCAAATTCGCGGTGATTGAACCGCAGTTGCGACGGGTTTGCAAACGTCTCGGCGCGCATGCTCAGGCGCGCTCCCGTGCCATGGCCGCCAGCGCTTTCGGGTCGAGCGCCCTCGCGATCGCGCGTTCCGCAATCCGACGGGCGCCGGGCCCGAGAATCCGCGCCGCCCCGCGCGCCCGGAAGGCGGCGAAGGCGGCGGCGGTGCGCAACGACACCAGCTTCGTCATCGGACCGAGCCACGGCTCGATCGCCCGTGCCGCCGCCGGCCCGCGGCGGCGGAAGTAGGCCGCCAGGAAGCGTTGCCGGTCGGCCGGCGTGAGCCGCTCGCCCGCCCGGCCCCAGGCGATCGCTGCCGGCAGGACGGCGTGCGCGAGATCGATCGCCGGCGCGCCGTACAGCGCCTTCTCGAGGTCGACGCAGACGGCGCGGCCGTCGGTGCTGATAATGAAGTTGCGCGGATGCGCGTCGGTGATCACCAGCGTGCGTGGAGCGGCCGCGAGCTCGGCCGCGTGCTGTGCCGCGTACGCACGCGCCCAGTCGCGCGCCGCGGCGAGAGGGTCGCGGACCCCTGCCGGCAAGCTCGGCCAGGCGACGTCGAGATGTCGATCGATCGTCGCCAAGGTCGCGGCGAACGGATCGGCGGGGCTGGCGAGCGGCGGGCGTTCGCCTGCCGGCGGCAGTGGCAGGTCATGGATCGCCGCCAGAGCCGCGGCGATCGCCGGCAGGTCGCGCGGCACCAGAGGATCGCGGCCGCGGATCGCCTGGACGACCAGCGCTCCGCCGGGGAGCCGCTCCGAGACCGGGACCATGCCGTACAGGCGGGGCGTGTGGCCGCTCGGCGCCATGCGGCGGAAGGTCTCCGCCTGCTGCGCCAGCGACGCCGCCCCGTGGCCGTCCCGGACCACCGGCACGCGCAACAGCAGGCCCGCGCCGCGCAGCCGCCAGTGCAGATGGGCGAGGCCGCGCCGCGCCAGCGGCACGAGGTCGGTGGACGCAACCTTTCCGCACAGGCCGCTGGCGGTGACGGCGGCGGCGAGCGCGGTGCGGCTCGGGATATTCGCGACGCGGTTCGACACGCTTGTTACATAGCGGTTCGCTGCCGGAGCCGGTAGGGCGGAATGTTATAGTCTGCCATGCTCAGCCCGACGCTCGCTGTGGTGATCCCGACCTTGAATGCCGCTGCGGTGCTGCCGGCGACGTTGACGGCCCTTGGCCTCAATGATGGGGCCGGCAAGGACGGGCTCGTCTCCGAGATCGTGGTCAGCGACGGCGGTTCGTCGGACGCGACCTGTGCGCTGGCGCAATCGGCCGGCTGCCGCGTCATCATGGGCCCGCGCGGCCGCGGTGCGCAGCTGGCCGCGGGTGCCGCCGCCGCAACCGGCGACTGGCTGTTGTTCCTGCATGCCGATACGCGCCTCGAGCCCGGATGGCCGGCGGTCGTCCGGGCGTTCTGCGCGGCGCCGGCGAACCGCGATCGCGCCGGCTACTTCCGCTTCGCGCTGGCCGACGACACGCCGGCGGCGCGGCGGCTGGAGGCGATCGTCCGTTGGCGCTGCCGCGTCTTGGCATTGCCGTACGGCGATCAGGGGCTCTTGCTGCGTGCCGCCACGTACCGGGCGCTCGGCGGCTTCGCGCCGCTGCCGTTGATGGAGGACGTCGACTTCGTGCGCCGTCTCGGCCGGGCGCGGCTGGCCGAGTTGCCGGCGGCGGCCGTCACCTCGGCCGCACGCTATCGCCGCGACGGCTACTGGGCCAGGCCGCTGCGCAACCTCGTCTGTCTCGGCCTGTATTTCGCCGGGCTGCCGCCGGAACGTCTCGTGAAGCTCTACGGATGACGCGCACGCTCGTCGTCTTCGCGCGGGCGCCGCAGCTCGGCCGGGTGAAGACCCGCCTCGCGCGCGGCATCGGCATGAGCGCGGCCTTGGCGTTCTACCGCCGCCGGCTGGCCGATCTCTTACATCACGTCGCGCGCGACGGACGCTGGCGCACGGTGCTCGCCGTGACGCCCGGCGGAGCGGCAGCGACGAGCCGCCTCTGGCCGCGCAAGCTCGCGCGGCACCCGCAGGGAGCGGGCGATCTCGGCCGGCGCATGGGCCGTGTGTTCCGGACTTTCCCGCCGGGCCAGGTCTGCATTATCGGCGCGGACATCCCGGAGATCACGCGCGCGCGCATCTGGCGGGCGTTCCGGGCGCTCGGTTCGGCCGACGTCGTCTTCGGTCCGGCCGTGGACGGCGGCTACTGGCTGATCGGCGCACATCGCGGACGACATCTGGATTTGTTCGCCGACGTGCGCTGGTCGACACGCCACGCGCTCGCCGACACGCGCGCCAATCTCAAGCGCCGGCGCGTCGCGCTGATCGATCGGTTGGCGGATATCGACGATGCGGCGGCGTATCGCCGCTGGCGGCGTAAGACGGGCTAAGCCGTCGCCTTCGGCTTGCCCATCTCAGGCTTCGTCGTCAGATGCTCCTGCAGCCGCGGCATCAGTTCCACGAAATTGCAGGGGCGGTGACGGTTGTCGAGCTGCCAGCGCAGGATCTCTCCCCCGCGGGCGCGCCCGGCCGCGGGGGAGCGGGCCCGCGCGAACAGTTTGGGCCCGCGGGCCCCCCCGGGGGGGCCACGGCTCTGCAAGGCCGACGTGCCGACCTTCTGAAAGCTGATCATACGGAACAGCTCGCCGAACCCTTCGATCTCTTTCTCGTAGACCGACTGGAACGCCTCCGGCGTCACGTCGCGGCCGGTGACACCGGTGCCGCCGGTCGAGACGACCACGTCGATGTTGGGATCGGCGATCCACTTCCGCAGCTGCGCCGCGATCGCGTCCTTGTCGTCGCGCACGATCTGCCGGCCGGCGACCTTATGGCCGGCGCCTTCGATCAGGTCGACCAGCGTCTGGCCCGACTTGTCGTTCTCGATGACGCGGGTGTCGGAGACCGTCAGGACCGCGATGTTGACGGGGAGGAACGGCCGCGATTCGTCAATTCGGGGCATGGTGGTGAGCGCTCGCTTTCCGCACCTTTTTCCGCGCCTTGACCGGCTGCGGCGGCGACGGTTCGGTGACCATCGCCACGGGCCGGGCCGGGGGCGGCATGGGCAATGCGAGCGATCTTGCCGCCGGGATCAGCGCCTCGGCAAGCTCCGTCGTGTCGAGGTCGTCGTAGACCGGACGGCCGCCGATCGGCAGCAATGTGTCCGTCGCCGGACGTACCGCGGCGCTGCGCGAACCCGATAGTGGCGGCAGCTCATCGAGCCGCGACGGCAGCACTGGCGTGACGACGAACTGCTGCGGCGGCGGGCTCGGCAGGGCGGCCTGCTGCTCGGCCTTCTGCTCTGACGCAGCGGCGGCAGCCGACGCGGTGTCTTTCAGGCTCGGCGGCGGTGCCGACGGCGCCGAGGCGAGCAAGATCGTCGAGGCCGGCGCCGGCTCGTCGCCCGGCGCGTAGCTCGGCCACTGGCCGGCGGCGAGCAACTCCAAGGACGGAGTCGGATGGCCGAGCCGATGGGAGTACATCCAATAGTTATAGAGAACGCGGGTGATGTAGGCGCGCGTCTCGGGCGACGGCACGGTCTCGATGAACAGCAGCGCGTCGTCGCCGGGCTCGCCGCGCATGTCCTGCTTGCGCTTCCACTTGGCGAGATTGCCCGGACCGCCGTTATAGGCGGCGGCGAGGCGGATGAGGTCGCCCTGGACGACGTCGTTGTCGAGCAGGCCGCGGATGTATTTCTGGCCCAGCGCCATGTTGACGCCAGGGTCGTAGAGGTCGTCGTTGCCTTTGACCTTGCTGTCGACCAGGCGCGCCGTCGCCGGCATCACCTGCATCAGGCCGCGGGCGCCGGCGGGCGACAGCGCGTGCGGATTGAAAGCCGATTCCTGCCGCATGATCGCGTAGACCAGCGCCGGATCGACCTCGAAGCCGCCGGCGGGCCGCCACGGCGGGATCGGATAGAGGGCGGCGTCGTGGCGCCGGCCGTCGATGTCCGACAACGTACGGCCGAGGCGGATCGACAGCGACGGCATGTTGGCGCGCATGGCGACGCCGAGCAGCGCCCGTAGCAGGCCCGGGCCGCCGGTCGGCTCGAGCCGCGCGAACTCACGCGCGGCGCGGTTCTGCTCGCCGGCCTGGATCAGCGCGAAGCCGCGCTGGCCGGCGGCCGTGCGCAGGATATTGTCGATGTCGCTCTGCGACAGTGCGGGCGGATCCCAGTCGATCGCCGGCGTGACGCTCAATGTGCGCGCCGCGAGCATGCCGTAGAACGTCTGCGGATACTGGGCCGCCTGCAGGCCCCAATAGTTGAAGACCTCGGGCTTGCGCGCCTGGAGATAGGCGCGGCCGGCCCAGAAGGCGCCGGCGGCGAGATCCCATGGCTGCGCGTTCGGCGTGCGCGCGAGCGCCACGAAATAGCGGGCGGACTCTTCGTACTTGCCCTGCTTGTAGAGCGAGAGCCCGGCGATCCAGTTGGCGCGCGGCACCGAGAGGCCCGACCGCGCCGCCGCTTCGCCGGCGAGTTCGAGGGCGCGGCCGTCATTGCCTTGCGCGAACCAGCCGGCGGCGATGCGCGCCTTGAGGTAGTCGTACTCGCCGTCGCTCAGCAGGCGTGCGGCGTCGCGCGTGCGCAGCAGCTTTTCCGCGCCGACGAGATCGCCGACACGCAGGCGTTGCTGGATCTGGCCTTTGATCCCGTGGGCGCGGCCGAGCATCTCGCCGACGAGCTTGGGCCCGGGCGGCGAGGGCGCATCGGCGATCTCCGCACCCGCTTCGGGCTGATCGGCCGCCTGCACGTCGGCTTCGGCGTCGGCATCGGCATCGTCGTCATCGACGAACCATCCGGCCTGGAGGTTCTCAAAGGTCGGGCGTCGCAGCGCGGTCGCATGCTTCTTCGGCGCGCGGTGCAGCGCCATCTGATAGATCGCCGGCGCCTCCGGATGATCGGCGTAGCTCTTCATCCAGGCCGCCAGCTCGTCATAGGTGGCGTGCCAGCCCTTGGCGTTGAGATAGCGCTGCGCCAGCACGTGGCCGACCAGACGGCGGTCCTTGAGCTTGGCCATCGCATGATCGGCGGCGGCCCAGTTGCTCGCCGCTTGCGCGGCGAAGATCTCTTTGTAGAGGGCGGCGTCGCCGGGGTTCAGAACCTGCGGCAGCTCGGACGCCCATTGCGCCTGCACGTCGACCAGCCGCAAGGCGCCGGGTTCGTTCTTCGAGGAGGCCCAGGCGCCCGAAGAAAAGGCAAAAGCCACCCCTGACAGGGCCAGCGCGACGGCCCCTGCCCAGATTGCCTTGCAGCCCAATGCTCCGGGCGCCGGCAAGAAGCGAACAATCAGTGCCCTGTTCCGCATCTCGTCGGCCTTATTAGATGAGCGGTAGGGTTAATAGCAAGACTTAATGCCGCGGACTTTTTAAATAGAACATAGACAAATCAACGATTTGTTAAATATCCAACGCCGCCAGTCTGGCTTTTATCGCCAAAAGATCACGCCAAGACCCGCGTTTCTGGCTGGGGGTCCGCAGCAGGTACGCAGGATGGAACGTCGGGACGGTCGGGATCGGGGCGGACAGGCCGGGGCACTGGAAGTCAAACCAGCGCCCGCGCAACTTTATTATGCCTTCCTGGGTATTCAGCAGGGTCTTGGCGGACGTGCCTCCGACCAGCACCAGGATCTTCGGCGCCACGAGGGAGATGTGGCGCTCGACGAAGGGCAGGCAGGCGGCGATCTCGGCGGTCGTCGGCTGACGGTTGCCGGGCGGCCGCCAGAACAAAATGTTGGTGATGTAGACCGAACTGCGGTCGAGGCCGATCCACGCCAGCATGCGGTCGAGCAGCTGGCCGCTGACGCCGACGAACGGCTTGCCCTGGCGGTCTTCGTCGGCGCCGGGCGCTTCGCCGATGAACATGATCTTGGCGGCGGGATTGCCGTCGGCGAATACCAGCCTGGTCGCGGTCGCCTTGAGCGCGCAGCCGTCGAAGCCGCCGACCGCCGCTTCCAGCTCCTGCACGTTGCTCGCCGCGGCGGCGAGGGCACGGGCACTGGCGACGGCCGCCGAGCCCGACGGCAGCGGCGGCGGTGCCGCGGGTGTCGGCCGCGGCGCCGGCCGTGCCACGCTGGCCGGCGCCGCGGAAGGCGCCCGCGGTGCGGCGGGTGCGGGCCGCGCCGCCGGTGTCGGCGGCGATGCCGCACGAACGGTAAACCGGTCGACCGGCGCATCGCCGATCGCCTCGTCGGCACCCATCTCGACCAGCCATTGCAGACTCGCAAGATTGCTCATCGGCAAAGCCTAGCAACGAGGCGCGCCGCCTGCGAGTCCGCCGTCTGGCGCCTGTCGCGTTGTGGACCGCCGCCGGCCCCCTGCGCCAGCCTCGGGGGCGAGTAGCCCGCGCCGCGAAACCTCGCTATAGAAACGGTATGTCGCGCGAACGCATGGAATACGACGTCGTGGTGGTCGGCGCCGGACCGGCCGGGCTCTCCGCCGCCATCCGGCTGCGGCAGATCGCGGCCGAGAGCGGGCGCGAGATCAGCGTCTGTGTGATCGAGAAGGGCTCGGAGGTCGGCGCGCATATTCTCTCCGGCGCCGTGATCGATCCGATCGCGCTCAACGAGCTGATCCCCGATTGGAAGGACAAAGGCGCACCGCTGACCACGCCGGTGAGCGACGACCGTTTCCTGATCCTGACCAAGACGCGCCAATTCCGCCTGCCGAGCTTCCTGCTGCCGCCGCTGATGCACAATCGCGGCAACTACATCGTCAGCCTCGGCAACCTGTGCCGCTGGCTGGCGAAGCAGGCGGAGGAGCTCGGGGTCGAGATCTATCCGGGTTTCGCGGCGGCGGAAGTCCTCTATGACGGCGATCGCGTCGTCGGTGTCGCGACCGGCGACATGGGCGTGTCGCGGTCGGGCGAGCACAAGGCCAGCTACACGCCGGGTGTCGAACTGCGCGGCAAATACACGTTCTTCGCCGAGGGCGCGCGCGGCTCGCTGACCAAGACCCTCTTCGATCGCTACGATCTGCGCGCCGGCGTCGCTCCGCAGAAGTTCGGCATCGGGCTCAAGGAGCTGTGGCAGGTCGATGCGGCCGTGCACAAGCCCGGGCTGGTGGTGCACAGCATGGGATGGCCGCTCGCTGCCGATACCGGCGGCGGGTCGTTCATGTATCACTTGGCCGAGGACCGTCAGGTCGCGGTCGGCTTCGTCGTTCATCTCGATTACCAGAATCCGTACCTGGCCCCGTTCGAGGAGTTCCAGCGCTTCAAGACACATCCGGCCATCCGGCCTTATTTCGAGAACGGGAAGCGCCTCGCCTATGGCGCGCGCGCGATCAGCGAAGGCGGATTGCAGTCGGTGCCGAAGCTGATCTTCCCGGGCGGCGCGCTGATCGGCGATGCGGCCGGCTTCGTCAACGTGCCGCGCATCAAGGGCAGCCATAACGCGATGAAGACCGGCATGCTTGCGGCAGAGGCGGCGGCGGCCGCCCTCGCGGCGGGACGCAGCGGCGACGAGCTCGCGGCGTATCCCGAGGCGTGGCGCGGCTCATGGGTGTGGACCGACCTTCACAAGGTGCGCAACGTCAAGCCGGCGCTCAAATACGGCATGTGGCTCGGCACCGCGATCGGCGGTGTTCACATGTGGTTGAACGAGCTCGGCCTCGGCGTGCTGGCGCCGTCGACCTCGCCGCACCGCCACGCGGATTACGAAACGCTCAAGCCCGCGGCCTCTTCGCTCAAGATCAACTATCCGAAACCGGATGGCCGCATCACGTTCGACCGCCTGTCGTCGGTCTTCCTGTCGAACACCAATCACGAGGAGGATCAGCCGGTTCATCTGCGGCTCAAGGACCCGTCGGTGCCGATCGCGCGCAACCTGCCCCTCTACGACGAACCGGCGCAACGTTATTGCCCGGCCGGCGTGTACGAAGTCGTCAGCGAGGCGCCGGACAAGCCGCCGCGTTTCCAGATCAACGCGCAGAACTGCGTTCATTGCAAAACCTGCGACATCAAAGATCCCGCCCAGAACATCGACTGGGTGGTTCCGGAGGGCGGCGGCGGGCCCAACTATCCCAATATGTGAGGGGCCGAATATGCGAGGCGGCGACCGTCTGCGTATTTTCCGGCTTTGATCGCCGGTTACGGTCGATTAAGTTACGGTTCTCAGTCTCTTGGGCAGGTGTCGGAAGCCTGCAAAATCGACAACCCAGACGGGCTTTCATGGCGGAATCGGCTGGGATTCGCTATCCTCTGCCGCTATCGCCGGGCCCCTGACCCTGCCGAGCCGATTAGGATCCAGCACCTCGTGACGACGCGCTTTCTCCGCAAAATCGCCCCCCACCGCTGGCGGGCGCTGGCCGGGCTGTCGATCGCTTTCGCAGTGGCCGCCTGCGCGAACCAGCCGTCCGGCGACAACAGTCCCTTGCCGCGCTCGGAACTCGGCGATTTCCTCGCCGCGCGCCAGGCCGAGCGCGAGCGCGACTTCGCGGCCGCCGCGCGGTTCATGCAGCGCGCCCTCGAGCAGAGCCCTGACAACTACGACATGCTCGTGCGCGCGCAGACCTTTCTGGTCATCGACGGGCGCTTTGACGAGGCGGTGAAGCTCGCCCAGCGCACCTTGCGCGTGGCGCCCGGGCATCCGCAGTCGGCGCTCCTGATGGCGCTGAACGACATCCGCCACAACGATTTCCCCTCAGCCGAAACCTGGCTCAAGGATCAGCCGCTGGCGTCGATCAACCGCATCGTGCTGCCGCTGATGAACGCCTGGATCCAGGCGGCGGAGAACCGGCCGGCGGCGTCGTTGAACGCGCTGCGCCCGATCCTCGAGGTCAACGGCTTCCGCCCGCTCTACGAATATCATGCGGCGCTGATCGAGGATTATTTCGGCCACGCCGAGGCCGCCGAGGACCACTACAAGCGGTCTCTCGAGATCGACGGCGGCGCGCCGGCGCGCCTGATCGAAGCCGCCGGCAATTTTTATGAGCGCCATGGCCGTGCGGCCGACGCGAAGGCGCTCTACGCGAAGTTCCAGACCGACAACCGCGAGTCCGCGACCATCGCCGCCGCCGGCGATCGGCTGGCGAAAGGCGGGCCGCCGCCGGCGCCCATCGTTCCCAATCCGACGGCGGGTGTCGGTGAAGCGCTGTTCAACGTCGCCGGCGCGCTCCGCCAGGACAACAACGATCTCACGGCTCTGCTGTACGGCCGTCTCGCGCTGGCGGTGGTGCCCGACATGCCGGTCGACCTGTTGCTCGTCGCCGACATTTTCGATGCCAGCGGGCGGCGCGAGCAGGCGAACCAGATCTACGCGCGCATACCGGCGTCGTCGCCGTTGTCGTGGTCGGCGCGCATCCGCATGGCCGAGAACCTGCACTTCCTCGGCAAGGACGACGCCGCGAAAGAGGTTCTGGAGAAGATGGCCGCCGAGCGGCCGGACCGGATCGAGCCGCTGGTGTCGCTCGGGCAGCTGCTGCGCATCCAGGAGCGCTATGCCGACGCGGCGAAGGTTTATGACCGCGCGATCGCGCGCGTGCCTGCCAACGACCCGCGCTACTGGTCGCTGTTCTATGCGCGCGGGATCGCGCTGGAGCGGTCCCACCAGTGGCCGCGCGCCGAGGCCGATTTCAAGCACGCGCTGCAGCTGCAGCCCGAACAGCCCGACGTGATGAACTATCTCGCCTATTCCTGGGTCGACCAGGGCCTGACCGAGCACTACACCGACGCGCGCAAGATGCTGGAGCGCGCCGTGGCCTTGCGTCCCAACTCGGGCGCCATCATCGACAGCCTCGGCTGGGTCTTGTTCCGCACCGGCCACTATCGCGAGGCGGTGGACATCCTCGAGCGCGCGGTCGAGCTCGAGCCGGAGGACCCGGTGCTCCTCAATCATCTCGGCGATGCCTATTGGCAGGTCGGGCGGGCGAACGAGGCGCGCTTTCAGTGGCGGCGCGCGTTGCAGCACAAGCCGGAACCGGACATGAAAGCCGAAATCGAGCGCAAGCTCGAACGAGGTCCGCCGATCCGTCCGGCGCGGCAAGGCAGTTGAACGCGTCGTCCGACACCGTCGTCGAACCGGCACCCGCCAAGCTCAATCTTTACCTGCACGTCGTGGGCCGGCGCGCCGACGGCTATCACCTGCTCGACAGCCTCGTCGCGTTCGCCGCGTGCGGCGATGTGCTGCGCGCGCGCGCGGCGGGCGCCCTCAGCTTGTCGCTGGACGGCCCGTTCGCCGGGGCGCTGGCGGCGGAACCCGACAATCTGGTCCTGAAGGCGGCGCGCGCCCTCTCCGGCACTGCAGCAGGGGCCGGACACCGGGCCGGCGATGCGGCGGCTCCCGGTGCCGAGATCGCGTTGACCAAGAATCTGCCCGTCGCCTCGGGCATCGGCGGCGGCTCCGCCGACGCGGCGGCCGCTTTACGGGCGCTGCGGCGCCTGTGGCGGAGTGCCGTCGACGATCGGGGTCTGGCTGACATAGCTTACAGGCTTGGCGCCGATGTGCCCGTCTGCCTGCGCGGGGCGCCGACTTTCGTGGGAGGTATCGGCGAAGTAACCGACCCGGCGCCGCGGCTGCCGCCTGCCGGACTGGTTTTGGTGAATCCACGCATTCCGCTTTCCACGCCGCGCGTGTTCCAGGCCCGTTCCGGCCCGTTCTCGGTCGCGCAGCGGTTTTCCGAGGCGCCCCGCGACGCCGACGCCCTCGCCCGGGCGCTGGCGGCCCGACATAACGATCTCGAACCGGCGGCAATCGCGATCGTGCCCGCGATTTCGACAGTGCTCGAGGCACTCGCGGCCAGCCCCGGCTGCCGGATTGCGCGCATGTCGGGCAGCGGAGCCACCTGCTTCGGCATCTATGACAATGCTGTGATCGCGGCGGAGGCGGCACGGTGGCTGCGCCAGCGCGACTCTACATCATGGTGGATCGAGCCGACGCGACTTGCGCCGGCCTAAAGTCACCCGATTGTTTCAACCCAGGCGCAGTGGTAAGCCCTTATATTCTTACCGCATTCGCATTTATTAACTGGACGATCCGCATATGGCGCAACCCGTTGCCCTCATTACCGGCGTGACCGGCCAGGACGGGGCTTACCTTGCCGAACTGCTGCTGAAGAAGGGGTACGTGGTGCACGGCGTGAAGCGCCGCTCGTCCTCCTTCAACACCGGCCGCGTCGATCACCTGTATGCCGATCCGCACGAGATCGGCGTCCGCTTCTTCATGCACTACGGTGACATGACGGACGCCACCAACCTCATTCGCCTCGTGCAGGAAACCAAGCCGACCGAGATTTACAATCTTGCGGCGCAGAGCCACGTCCAGGTGAGCTTCGAGACGCCGGAATACACCGCCAATGCCGACGGGCTCGGCACGTTGCGCCTGCTCGAAGCGATCCGCATCCTGCGGATGGAGAAGAGCGTGCGCTTCTACCAGGCGTCGACGTCGGAGCTCTACGGCCTGGTTCAGGAGAAGCCGCAGCGCGAGACGACGCCGTTCTATCCGCGCAGCCCGTATGCCGCGGCCAAGCTCTACGCCTATTGGATCACGGTGAATTACCGTGAAGCCTACGGCATGCACGCATCAAACGGGATTCTCTTCAACCACGAGGGTCCGACACGCGGCGAGACGTTCGTCACCCGCAAGATCACGCGCGCGGTGGCCGCGATCGACGCCAAGCTGCAGAAGAAGCTGTTCCTCGGCAACATCGATTCCTCGCGCGACTGGGGCCATGCCCGCGACTACGTCGAAGGGATGTGGCGGATCCTTCAGCAGGCCGAGCCGGATGACTATGTTCTGGCGACCGGCGAAACGCACACCGTGCGCGAATTCGTCGAACTTGCCTTTGCCGAAATCGGCCGGCGCATCGCCTGGCGCGGGAAGGGTGTCGAGGAAAAGGGTGTTGATCAGAAGACCGGCGACGTGCTGGTCGAGATCGATCCGCGGTATTTTCGTCCGACAGAGGTCGATTTCCTGCTCGGCGATCCGACCAAGGCCCGGACCAAGCTAGGCTGGAAACACAGCACCAGCTTCAAGGACCTGGTCCGTGAAATGGTGGATGCGGATCGCAAGGAAGTGCACAAGGAACGGGATCGCTATGACCGACATGGCTGACAAAGTTCTGTTTCCCCTCACCGGCAAGCGAGTCTGGGTTGCCGGGCATCGCGGCATGGTGGGATCGGCCATCGTGCGGCGCCTGCGCCGCATCGACTGCGAGATCCTCACGGCCGACCGCCGCACGCTCGACCTGACCCGCCAGAAAGAGGTCGAGGACTGGGTCGCGGCCCAGCGTCCGGACGCGGCCATCATCGCCGCGGCGGAAGTCGGCGGCATCCACGCCAACAATTCGCGTCCGGCGGATTTCATCTACGACAATCTCGCGATCGAGGTCGCGACCATCCAGGCCGCGAAGCTCGCCGGCGTCAAGAAGCTGTTGTTCCTCGGCTCCTCGTGCATCTATCCGCGGCTGGCGCCGCAGCCGATGAAGGAGGAGGCGCTGCTCACAGGCGCCCTCGAGCCGACGAACCAGTGGTACGCCATCGCCAAGATCGCCGGCCTGAAGATGTGCCAGGCCTATCGCCGGCAGCACGGCTGCGATTTCATCTCGGCGATGCCGACCAATCTTTATGGGCCGGGCGACAACTTCCATCCGCAGGACAGTCACGTGCCGGCCGCGATGATCCTCAGGATGCACCGCGCCAAGATCGAGAAGTCGCCGAGTGTCGAGATCTGGGGCACGGGGACGCCGAAACGCGAGTTCCTCTACGTCGATGACCTCGCCGATGCCTGCGTGTTCCTGATGGAGCACTACTCGGACGAGCAGACCGTGAACGTCGGCACCGGCACGGATGTCACGATCAAGGAGCTCGCCGAGGTGGTCGCCCGAGTCGTCGGCTATCGCGGCGAGTTCACCTACAACACCTCGAAGCCCGATGGGGCGCCGCGCAAGCTCCTGGACGTGAGCCGGCTGGCTGCGGCCGGCTGGCGCGCCAAGACCAGCCTCGACGAAGGCTTCGCCCGCAGCTACGAGTGGTTCCTCCAGAACGTCGCGTCGAAAGCGGCTTAAAAGCCGCCTAAAGGCGCCGAATCGCCTCAGCCGGCCGCATGGACTTTCAAGGACGGCTCTAGTATCAACGTCGCGAGCCGGCTGCTGGGGCGTAGCCAAGTGGTAAGGCAGCGGATTTTGATTCCGCCATTCCTAGGTTCGAATCCTAGCGCCCCAACCAGACCGGCGGGGGCTCACTTTCGCCGGCTGTCATGTCGAACGATCCACCGCCGACCAGGCCGGAACTGAGCGACTCGCGGCTCGGCGCGCTCTACGAGTATTGGGAGCGCAAGCGCGGACCGCGACGGATGCCGACGCGCGCAGATCTCGACCCGATCGAGATGCAGGCGTGGCTCGGCAATCTTCTGCTCATCGACGTGCACGGCGACAACGGCTTCGTCTATCGGCTCTATGGCACGGCCTTCGTCGACAGCTTCGGCATCGACATGACGGGCCATAACGTCGATGAACTGCCGGCCGAACAGCGCGACCGCGTGCGCGCGGACTACGAAGCCGTGCGCGTGAGCGGCCAGCCGCGGGCCCGGCTGTACACGGCCCTGTTCGAGGCGACGACGAGCGGGCTGCGCCCGCCGCCGAAGTCCGCCGTGCGGACGCCGCAGGTCGTCACCTGGGAGCGGCTGGTGCTGCCGCTCGCCGGTACGGGTGAAAACGTCGCGATGCTGCTGGTCGGTGCCTATCCGCTGCCGGACCTGCACCCGTCGACGTGAAGATCAGCGCCGGGCCTGCTCGATGAGGTCGAGCATGCGGCGGAACCGCAACGCCGGATTGCCGCGCAGCTTGGTGTTCCATCCCAAGGCGATCTGCCGCAGCCATTGTACGGCCGACTGGTCGGCGGCGTTGGCCGCCAGCGTCACCTGCAGCTCGTTCATCTTGCGCAGGTCCATCTCGGCGTAAACCTTGTGCTGCGGATCGCGGCGCGATTCAAGGACGATCTGCTGCAGGATTCTGAGCGCCTGGACGGCCGGCGCTTGTTCGTTAAGGGTAGGCCGCGCAGGCGCACCCTCGGCGGGAGCCTGAGAGGAATTGTCCGAAGAATGGTCGTCGCTGATCATCTGGGCAGCCTCTTAACCGGTAATACCCGAAGGCCTACTAATGTAGCATTGGCGCGGCGGACGCAACTCGCGCGCCTTACGTCTTAAGCGCGGGGCGGGACGGGACGAGAACGCTCCGATCGCCGGCGGCGAGGCGCCGCAGCTCGGGCGCGAGGCGGCCGATCACGGCAGACCACGCGCCCGGCGCCGGCTGCCGGAACAGGCGCATCGACGGATACCAGGGGTTGTCGTCGGGATGCGACAATACCCAGCGCCAATCCGGATCGAAGGGCAGGAGAGTCCAGACCGGCCGGCCCATGGCGCCCGCCAAGTGGGCCACCGCGGTGTCGACGGCGATGACCAGGTCGACATTGGCGACGACCGCCGCGGTCTCCATGAAGCTCGTCAGGCGTGGTGCCACGTCGAGGATCGGCGCGGGCGCCAGCTGCTCGACCTCGCGGCTGCGGGCACCCACCTGCAAGCTCACGAACACGAGTCCTGTGACCTCAACGAGGGGTCGAACCGCCTCGACCGGCAGCGAGCGGCGGCGGTCGTTCGAATGCTGCGGATTGCCGGCCCAGACCAGGCCGACTTTGACGCCGGCCGGCAGCTCACGGCGCCATGCGGCGACGCGCTCGGGATCCGCGGTCATGTAGCTCGCCGGCGCCGGGATCGTGTCGAGACGGGTCCGGGTGACGCGCGGCAGGCTCATCTGGTCGATCCAGAGGTCGAACGGCGGCAATGCGCCGTTCTTGTCCACGGCTTGGGCGACGCCGGCGACGCGCTGGAAGACCGAGATCAGCGCCTTGTCGCAGGCGACGATGACCTTGGCACCTCGCGCGGCCAGCAGCGCGGCGTAGCGGATGAACTGGATCGAGTCGCCGAGCCCCTGCTCGGCGTGGATCAGCAGCGTGCGCCCGCCGAGCTCCTCGCCTTCCCAGGTCGGCGCGGGAAAGCTCGGATAGGCCGCGGCATAGCGCGGGTGACGCTTGCGCCATTCGTATTTCTCCCAACCGCGCTCGAAGTCGCCGGCGAGGAGATAGGCGAAGCCCTGGTTCCAGTGCGCCTCCGCGAAGTCGGGCCGGAGCGCGATCGCGCGGTCGCAGGCGGCAATGGCTTCGTCGTAACGACGCGCGTTGCTGAGCGTGTAGCCCAGACCCGAATGCGCCTCCGGCAGATCGGGGTTGAGTGCGATCGCGCGGCGGAACGCCGCCTCCGCCTCCTCGCTGCGGTCCTGCTCCAGCAACGCGTTGCCGAGATTGCTGTAGGCTTGTGCGTTGTCCGGTGCCGCGGCGACGGCCCGGCGCAAGGCGTCGACCGCGGCGTCGATCCGGCCGAGCTCGCGCGAGGCCATGCCCAGCGTCATCCAGGCGTCGGCGAGTTTGTCGTCGAGGGCGAGGGCCGCGCGCGCCGTCTCGATCGCGCCCTGGTATTGGCGGCTGCGGTGCAAGGCATTTGCCAGATTGGCTTGGGCTGCCGCCGAGTTCGGCTGGCGCGCGATCGCCGCCTGGAAGGCCTCGATGGCCTCGGCCACGCGGTCAGCGGCGAGGAGGGCGAGACCGAGATTGGTGTGCGCCTCGACGAGCCCCGGCTTGAGCCGGGCAGCGGTGCGCGCCGCGTCGATCGCGGCATCGAGCTGCGACAGGTTCTGGTAGGCGCGCGCCATGTTGGCGAACACCTCGGCATAGCCCGGCCGCTCGTCGGCGACGCGCCGGTATTGGGCGAGTGCCGCGTCTGCATCGCCGCGGCGATAGAGCGCGTTGCCGAGGTTGAAGGCGGCATCGGTGTCGTCCGGTGCCTCCCGTGTCGCGTCGGTGAGGAGTCTGACCGCATCGTCGAGCCGGCCTGCCGTCATGCACAGCAGGCCGTAGAGGTACAACGTCTTGGGATGGCCCGGATTGGCTGCCAGCACGTCGCGATAGATGCGCTCGGCCTCGTCCAGCCGGCCCGCCTGATGATGGGCGAGGGCGGCGCGCAGCGAATCAAAAACATCGGCCATCGCCGCAGAATCGCCCGGCGTCGGGCAGCGGTCAATGCCGCGAAAGCCTCACCGTCCTTCGCGGCGCCAGGCGAGGATCAGCGTCAGAAGAGCGACGACGAACAATGCGATCCCCGGCAAGAGCGGCACCTGCGTGATGCCGGCGACCACGTAATCGCCGTTGGCGCGCAATCCGATCCAGCCGCGGCCGCCCGGCTCGCGCCCGCCGGTGTCGCGGTTGGCCCGCACGCGGCGCAGATCCGGCAGTCCATCGGCCAGCCACAGCACCTGGCCGCCGGTGGCGTTGACCGCGACTTTGACCGGCTCGTCGGTCGTGCGCACGTCGGCGAATTCGACCGGATTGAGGGCGCCGACCGCGGCGATCGCCATGCGTTCGCCGTCGCTGACGTGGTAGAGGCCGGGCTCGGTCGCGCGGAAGCTGCCGGTCGAACGGCCGTTCTCGCCTTCGGTCATGGTCACGGTCTGCTTGGCGCCCGACGGGAAGGTGACATCCACCGGCTTGTCGTTCTTCTCGAGCGAGCGGCGGACGACCTCGATGCGGTCGCCATGCACGACCGCCTGCAGGTCGTTCTCCTCGAGTTCGGGCTCCTTCATCAGCCAGTGGGCGATGCGGCGCAGCAGCTCCGCCTGCGGGCCGCCGCCCTCGTAGCCGCGGGCCCATAACCAGATCTGGTCGGACATGATCTGGGCGACACGGCCGTCGCCGACGCGGTCGAGCATCAACAGCGGCCGGTCGCGGGCACCCGACATCAGCACCTGGCCGCGCCGCGGCTCGATATCGATGTGGCGGAACCAGCGACCCCAGGCGGGCTGTCCGCCGGGCGGACCCTCGCCGGGCAGATCGGCGGTGACCGGATGGCGGCGGCCGAGCTCGGTGACCTTGGGCCGGAAGCCCTCTTCGAAGGTGGTGCCCGTCGGCACGCCGGGCAGGATCTGGCCGAGGGGCGAGTTGAACAGGTTGTTGGCGGTGCCGATGTTCGGTCCCGTCGCCACCATCAAGGCGCCGCCACCGCGCACATAGCGCACGATGTTGTCGAGATAGACCTGCGCCAGGACGTCGCGCCGGCGATAGCGGTCGAAGATCACGAGGTCGAATTCGTGCAGCTTGACCTCGAACAGCTCGCGGATCGGAAAGGCGATCAGCGAGAGTTCATTGACGGGCGTGAAGTCCTGCGCCTCCGGCGGCCGCAGAATGGTGAAATGGATGAGATCGACCGAGGGATCGGATTTCAGCAGGTTGCGCCAGGCGCGCTCACCGGGATGCGGTTCACCCGTGACCAGAAGCACGCGCAGGCGGTCACGGACGCCGTTGACCACGACGACGGCGCGGTTGTTGTCGAGCGTGAGCTCCTTGGGGCCCGCCTCCGCGACCAGCTCGAAGATCGTCGTGCCGCCGTGGTCGAGGGTGAAGTCGACGTCGGTCGGCACGCCGACCGGCACCCGCAATGTCTGCGGCTCGCCGCCGTCGCGGATGATATCGACCCGCGCGACCTCACCCTTCGGCGCGTCCGGGCCGTCGTCGACCCGGATCGTCAGCGCCTGCGGCTTGCCGACGATGCCGTATGTCGGGGATCGCTCGACAATGAGCCGCCGGTCCACCTCTTTGTGCTCGCCGGTGAGAAGGACGTGCACCGGCGCGGGGATGCGGACTGCAGCGGCGTCCTGCGGCGCGTCGTGCACCTGGCCGTCGGTGAGCATGATGACGCCGGACAGCCGTGACCGCGGCACATCCGCGAGCGCCCTGTCGACGGCTTCGAAGAGGCGCGTGCCTTCGGCGCCGCCGACGGCGTTCTGGCGTCCGCCGGCGCGCACGACGCGCAACTCGAGGTCCTTCTGCGCGCCGAGCCGGTCTTGCAGGGCTTTGAGCGCGGCCTCTGTGCGGGCCCGGCGTTCGCCGATGCCCTGGCTCGGGCTTTCGTCGGCGACGATCAGCGCAACATCCGGCAGCGGCTTGCGCTCCTCGACCACCGCCGTGGGGTTGAGGAGTGCGGCGAGCACGCCGAGCACGGCGAGGGTCCGCCAGGCGGCACCCCGCGCGCGCGTCCCCCACGTGACCGCCAGCAGCACTATGGCGAGAATGGCGGCCGCGATCAGCAGGGCCTGCGGCACCAAAGGCGATAGCGTGAAGGAGAGTTCGCCGTTCATCGCCGGAGCCGCTCCAGGATCGCGTCGACATGGACCTGGTCGGCCTTATAGTTGCCGGTCAACGCGTACATGATCAGATTCACGCCGAAGCGGATCGCAGTCTCGCGCTGCGGCTCGCCGCCGGGCACGACGGCAAACATCGGATGACCTTGGCCGTCCATCGCCCAGGCGGCCGCCCAGTCGTTGGCGCCGATCACCACGGACGAGACGCCGTCGTTCACGTGGCTGTCCGCCTGTTCGACCCAGACCGGCTGGCCGGTCCAGCGGCCGGGAAACTCGGACAGCAGGTAGAACGATTTGGTCAGCACGTGATCGGCGGGGATCGGCGCCAGCGGCGGCAGGTTGATCTGCCGGAGGATGTCGCGCAGCCGGTCGGCGGCGGCGGAGCGGCCGCCGCGGTCGGCGTCGCGCGTATCGAAGAGGATCATGCCGCCGTTGCGCAGATAATCGTTGACCCTGGACAGCGCCGCGGCCGACGGCGCCGGCGCGTTCCCCACCACGGGCCAGTAGAGCAGCGGGTAGTAGGCCATCTCATCGCGTTCGATGTTGACGTCCGCCGGCTGGCCGGGATCGATGGCGGTGCGCCGCGACAGGATCGCGCCGAGGCCGACCAGTCCGGCGCGCGCGACCTCGTCGACCTCGGGCACGCCGCTGCGCACGTAGCCGAGCCGCGTCGTCAGGGTGCTCGACAGCGCCGTTTCATCGTTGTTGCGGTCTGCCGGCCGCGCGGCCGGCGCGGGGCTCTGATTGCGCGAACTTTGCGCCTGGGCGGCGCCCGTGGCGATCGTCGCGCCGGAGATCAGAGCCACCGCGAACAGGGCTGCCGTGCCGGCGCCGCGCCAACGCATGATCCGCCCGGCAAGGCCGCGCAGCAGCAGGCTGATCACCATATCGGCCAGGATCAGGAAGAACGCCATCGCGAGCAGCCACGGCTTCACGTCGATCTCGCGGCTGCCTTGCAGAACACTGCGCACCACGCCGGCCGGGATATGCGCCGCCAGCTTCGGCGGCGGCACGGCTGTCGAGACGTTGAGCGCGCGGCGGCCGAACTCGGCGCCGTAGTAGCCCGGCGGATATTTGGGGCCGAGCTTGACCTTGCCGAAGTCGCGGCCGGCGATCGCCAATGCCGCCGGCGCCGGCGCCGTCAGGCGGCCGAAGCCGTCGAGCGAGCTCAGCGGCGGCAGCACGGCA
>Ga0335070_10002935_pt1 | contig 19879 bp, 15 predicted proteins | sample Lox_Sample_13_FD_206722 | JGI IMG/M metagenome (GOLD analysis project Ga0335070, IMG submission 206722) | Soil microbial communities from Loxahatchee National Wildlife Refuge, Florida, United States - Lox_Sample_1.3 | ecosystem: Environmental > Terrestrial > Soil > Wetlands | place: USA... | reverse complement strand
GACTTACGATTCCAACGGTTTTGCGCAGAACTTCGGGATTGGTCATGGGTGGGTCGAAGGCGGACCGCTGCTTCCGGTTAAGAATGAGTACTACCAGGCGGGGCTCGGAGTCGAAGCGCTCCACGCACTATCGAATCTGGCCCGGCTCGTGAACAAGCAGGACATCAGTCAGCAACTCGGTGCAGAGTTCACGAAGAGCCGCGCATCCCTCGATCTCGCCTTCTGGTCACCGGAGGCGAAGAACTACGCCTTTGCTTTGAACCAGAGTAATCAGCGCGTGGACGAACTCAGCGTGCTCACGACCGTTCCGATGTGGTTCGGTCTGCCCGATACCGAAAAAGCCGACCAGACCATCACAAAGCTGGCGGCTGAAGAGCATCAGACCGACTGGGGCATGCGGATCATCTCGAATAAATCCACGCTGTACGACGGATCCGGCTATCACTTCGGTGCAGTCTGGCCGTTGTTCACCGGCTGGGCATCGGTCGGCGAATATCGGTACCATCGCTTCTATCCTGCGTATACCAATCTGCGTGCGAATGCGCTGCTTGGGACGGACGGTTCTCTCGGCCACTTCACCGAGGTGCTCTCGGGCGACTATTACCAGTCATTTGCCACGAGTTCGCCGCACCAGATCTGGTCGGCGGCCATGGTGATCAGCCCAATCCTGCGCGGCATGTTTGGTTTGCAGATTGATGCAGAGAAATGCCAACTGACGCTTGTGCCGCACGTTCCGGCCGATTGGACTCACTTCGCAATGCGCCATGTACGTGTGGGATCAGCCACCTTGGATTTAAGCTATGAGAAGACCGCCGACACTGTTTCTCTTCAAGTTACGAGTAATGGGAGTGGCGACTTTTCGGTGGAATTTTCTCCTGCAATTAGCCCGCGCGCAGAAGTTCTCAGCGTTCAATTGAACGGACGCTCTCTGGAATTCAAGGTCATACCGAATAGTCACGACCAGCACGTTCTTGTTCGCCTCCCAATCAGTGGCGGTCCTAACAAGCTCGTGATCCGTACGAGGAACGACTTCGGCCTGACCCTTACGAACGAATTGCCTCCACTTGGAAGTGCCAGCCGCGGATTGCGCGTCATCTCGGATTCATGGAATGCGTCGAAGAATCAGTTGACCTTGGAACTCTCGGGTCGTGGTGGAGCACATTACCAGATGGCAGTTTGGAATCCGGGGCAGGTGTCCAGTGTAGAAGGCGCAAGCCTCTCCCAGGCAGGCATTTTAGAAATTCCGATGCCGCAGGCTCCTGCTGACGCTTACGTCTCACAGCAGGTCATTGTGCATTTCGGACGCTGATCTACCCTTCTTTACAGGCAATTGCTTGCGCTAGAAGCGTTACACTGCTGTTTTGGGATGAAGAGAACCGATTCTCTATAGCTTCATTTGACCGGAGACATCGCCATCTTCGCTTCATACGCACTCTGTCTTCCGGCAAGCTAAACCGAATGCATGAATTGTCAATTGCGATGGGCATTGTGGATGCCGCAGCCGATGAAGCCCGGCAGCGCGGAGTGAAGGTGAGCGCCGTTCATCTCAGGCTGGGAGCATTGTCGGGCGTTGTCAAGGACGCGCTGCTCTTCTCCTACCAAGTAGCATGTCAGGACACGGCCCTCGAAGGCACCCGCCTTCTGATCGAAGAAATTCCAGTTGCTGTATTTTGTCCGCAATGCAAGCAGAAGCGGGTTCTGGAGTCCGTGCAATCGTTCACCTGCCCAGAGTGCGGAGCTCTGGCTGGCGAGCTACTGCAAGGGAAAGAGTTGGAAGTCTTTGCTTTGGAGGTAGACGAATGAGCGAGCCGCGCCTGGTCGAGGTACGCAGGAATGTCCTCAAACAGAACGACGTGATCGCGCGGGCCTTGCGCGAGCAGTTCCGCGCTGCCGGGGTGTTTGTGGTCAGCTTGGTTTCGAGCCCGGGCTCGGGAAAGACCACTTTTCTCGAAAAGACACTGACTCTGCTGCAGCCTCGCTATCGGGTAGCGGCGTTAGTTGGCGATCTCGCGACCGAGAACGACGCCGTGCGCTTGGCGCGCAGCCAGGCTCCCGTGAAGCAAATCACCACCGGTACCCTCTGCCATCTGGAAGCCGCCATGGTACAGAAGGCTTTGCAGGAATGGGATCTGCATCCGTTGGATTTCCTGTTCATAGAAAACGTGGGGAATCTGGTCTGTCCGAGTTCCTATGATTTGGGCGAAAATCTGCGGCTGGTGTTGATGTCGGTAACCGAAGGTGAGGACAAGCCGCAAAAGTATCCGACGATTTTTAACAGCGCGGATGTGGCCGTGATTACAAAGAACGAGCTCGCCGAGGCTGTCGAGTTCGACTGGGAAGCGGCACGCAAGAGCATCGAGTCCGTGCGCCCGGGCATGCAGATCTTCCGCTTGTCTGCTAAGACCGGCCAGGGAATGCAGGAGTACTTGGATTTCCTCGCCACTCGGTTATCACAAGAGCGCGAAGCTGTCCCCCGCTAACCGCGAGGCACTTGAGCGAGGGCGAGCAGAGTCCGTGCAACGTAAGTAATCAAGAGCGCAAGGACTGAGGCGAAGACTACCGGCCGATATTTTGTTTCCAGCAAGTCTGCGAGCACTCCTGAGACAAAGATCAGAAGAAATGGGACTGCGGCCAGCAGGAATGCCGCACCCGGGCCGTGAGGGTTGGCAATGGCCAGGACAAGGAACAGAACTGCAACCAACAGCGGAGCTGTATTGCCGAAATACCGGGTACGTGGCCAAACGAAATACGTTACCAGTGTGACGGGAATCGAAATCGCCAAGGCCGAGCAAGCACGCCCGATCTGCGTGGCCATGTGCTGGTAGACTTCCAAGAGCGTAAATCCTCGCCACGTCAGATCGCAGAATGCTGCGTTCCGCATGCTGTCGAGGAATGCCGCTTTCCGAAAAAAATAGAAGCCGAACAGGAGCAAGAAGCCAACCCCACCACCGGTGGCCCATATCGCGAGACCGGCTCTTCGGCGTACGGGGGCTACGTAAAGCAAGAAGACGAGCGCCAACGGCACCACGACAACGAAGGAAAATTGCGAGCCGATGGCCATTGCCAGGGACACTCCGAGTAGCACGATGCGGCGCCAGTTCCAGAGCACAACTTCGCGCGGCGCATACAGCGTATGTGCTACTGCAATCGCCGTGAAGATCGTTCCAAATGCTCCCCAGGCCGCCAGAATATCGGGCTCTGTGTGCCAAACAGCGGCGGACTGTATCAGGAGGGGCGAGAAGCCGTAAAGGGCAAGAGCGATCAATCCGCCGGTATTTCCGCAAAGGCGGCGGGCGACATACCAGAGAGATGCCCCCAGAAATACTCCGCATGCCAAGAATGGAATTCTGGGCAGCCAGCGCCAATACATGGTGGACTCAGCCGTGAGTTCGTGCGGCCAAACCGAAAGTGGGGCTGCCGAGACGATGGATAACAGGGGCGAATGCTCGGCATCGAACCCGTTTCGTTCTGCCCTGAAAAGATGGGCGATGGGATTTTCCGGCTGTTCTGTAACGGGAGCACCCGCGATGCCTCTGCCGCGCCACTGCTTGAGTCCTTCCCCGATGCGAATGGCCTCGTTGGACTCCATGCCATCAGCGACGCTCAATTCCGCGTACACAAGCCAGACGGCCTGCACTAGAAAAGCAATCAGAATCAGCCCGGCGATAGACTGAGCAGTTGCAAGAGGGCTGCGCGCCAAATTAAGTGGCCATATGGTCAAGCCGAGTGTTTTACCATGTCGGAGGCTTTTGTGCGAAATTTGCAATGAACGACCCTGAATACAAGGCCAGTGACGGAACGAACGCGAACCATCCCACATTCGCTGCAGCCAGTGCTCCTTCGTATGCTCAGACTCTGTTTTGGAGTTCGGACGGCCTTCGGCCCGGGTGGGGTCTGGCCTTTTACATCGTTTCTTTCCTCATTCTTCAACGCATAGCCGTGCAGTTGGCTTGGGCTCGAGATCTCGGTCATAGCGGCCTGTGGTCGCGCATGATCGAAGAAGTTGGCAATTTCTTGGCCGCAGTTATCCCGGCCCTGATACTGGCCCGAGTCGAGCGCCGTCCTTGGAGAACTTATGGTTTGCCCATCAAAAGCGCTTTCGGCCGGCATTTCTGGATAGGATCCTTGTGGGGATTCCTGGCAATCAGCCTCCTGATCTTGGCGATTTATGAAGGCCATGCTTTTTCTCCTGGGCAAATTGTTTTGCATGGCACACGGTTGGCGCGATTCGCTGCCTTCTGGGCCATCTATTTTGTATTTGTCGGCCTGTTTGAGGATTTCTCGTTCCGCGGCTACGCTCAGTTCACATTAGCGCGGGGAGTCGGTTTCTGGCCTGCCGCAGTTGCGCTTTCATGCGCGTTCGGGCTTGTCCACAGCGGAAACGAGGGCGAGCGCTGGTCGGGGATGTTGTTAGCGGCACTGATTGGGCTCTTCTTCTGTTTCACACTCAGGCGGACGGGCAGCCTCTGGTTTGCGATCGGATTTCATGCCGCATGGGATTGGGGAGAGACGTTTTTCTATTCCGTTCCCGACAGCGGGATTGTGTCACCGGGCCATCTTCTGAGTTCGTCGCTGCGCGGTCCGGCATGGCTCACTGGAGGCTCCGTCGGCCCGGAAGGCAGCGTGTTTTGTTTTCTCCTGATCGTCATCGTCTGGGCAGCCTTCGCTAAACTCTATCCGCGGCCTGCCTCTTGCTGATCAAGGCGTCGAGATTGAGCGGCAATCCACTCGGGATTCTTTGAACTTCCTATTCTGGGACATTCGTACGATCAGCCGCTTGAGTCTTCCAGCAGCCTCAGCATTAGCCCCTATACTTGCTGAATGGCGCCTGAAGTAGATCTGCTGACACCGCTGCGACGCTACTGGGGGTACAGTGCCTTCCGGCCGCTGCAGGAGCGTATCGTCAGAAGTCTCATTGCGGGTCGCGATACGTGCGTCGTGATGCCGACGGGTGGCGGGAAATCCTTGTGCTACCAGTTACCTGCCGTGTTGTCGCAGAAGACGGCCGTCGTGATTTCTCCGCTGATTGCCCTGATGCAGGATCAGGCAGCACAACTGGCACAGATGGGAATTCCGGCGGCCGTACTTAACAGCACACTTAGCGCTGAAGAACAGACTCGCGTCATGCGTCAGGCACGAGATGGTGCTTTCCGTCTCTTGTACTTGTCTCCGGAACGGCTCCAGCGGGGCGATACAATTCATTGGCTCCAAAACGTACCCATTGCGTTTTTCGCGATCGATGAAGCGCACTGCATTTCGGAATGGGGACACGAGTTTCGCCCCGAGTACCGCCAATTAAGTAAATTGCGTGGAGCGTTCCCAGACCGGACGATCGCGGCTTTCACCGCCAGTGCTACGCGGCAGGTGCGGCATGACATCCTCACTCAGCTTGCCTTACGCAATCCAGATAAGTACATCGCCAGTTTTCACCGGCCGAATCTCCGTTACGTAGTCCGCGAGTGCGAAACCTCAGAGCAATCATCGCTGCTTGTAGAGGCACTGCGGCACTACCGCGAAGGAAATGTAATCGTCTACTCTCCGACTATCAACCGAGTAGAAGAAGCAGTCGACTTCCTCGCCGGACAGGGAATCGAAGCAGTTCCTTACCACGCTAAGATGCAGGCCGAGGACCGACGCAAGAATCAAGAACGCTGGATGTCCGACGAGGTGCGCATTCTGGTTGGAACGATTGCGTTCGGGCTGGGGATCAACAAGGCCAGCGTCAGGGCCGTAATTCATCTCGCCTTACCAAAATCCGTTGAGCAGTACTACCAGGAGGCGGGACGAGCCGGGCGCGACGGAAAGCCCGCGGATTGTGTTTTGCTCTGGCGCAAACAGGATGCCGGCCTGCTCGGATTTTTCGCAAATCAGATCAGGGATCCCGCTGAGCGCGACCGCGCGTGGCAGCGATATCACAAGATTCGCGAGTTCGCCGAGAGCCCGCATTGTCGTCATCGGCGGATTTGTGCCCATTTCGGCGAGACGCCCAAATGGAATTCCTGTGGCGCATGCGACGTGTGTGGAACGCTCCCGGAATGGCTTACTCTGGCTGCAAGCCGGGCTGCCGTCAGGCAGGCATTTGTCACTTCGCCGCCGCAGAAGCGATCAGCTCCAGTCCTCGAACCTGATGCCGACCTGCGCGAGTATCTTCGCGAGTGGCGACGAAAGATCGCCAGAGAAGAAGGAACAGCTGCCTTCGTCGTGTTGCATGATACGACGCTGGACGAGATCTGCAGGATTCGTCCTTCCTCTATCGGGGAACTGCTGGACATCACGGGAATCGGTGAGCGCAAGGCGGCGAAATACGGCAAGGAGATCCTGAACGCGCTGCGCCGTTACGGCGAGGGCGCGCGTGCGGCTACCCGCGACGAGAAGAAAACAGCACCGGCAGAGGAAACAGTTCAACTCCTCACTCAAGGCAAGACCCTTGCAGAGATCGCTCAGATTCGAGGTCGCCAACTCAGCACTGTTGTCAATTCCGTAGCCGCGCTGGTGGAAACGGGCCAGGTGGAATTCCAATCTGCGTGGATCGACCGCACTCGCGAGACGGTAATTAAGGCCGCCTGTGCGCGCCTGGGCCTTGAAAATCTGACGCAACTGAAACCGCTCAAAGAAGTACTGCCACCGGAGATTACATACGAAGAAATCCGCCTTGTCGTGGCCCAACTGAAGAGGGAGCAGGCGCCCAGGAACCCGGTATGAGTCTAGGCGAGAACTTGCTTCACAGCGTCTCGCCCGGAGCGCACGCAATCAGGAACCCCGATGCCCTGAAATCCATTTCCCGCCAGTGCCAGGCCCGGCAAGCGCTCGCGTAAAGCCTTGATACGTTGGAGCCGCTCCAGGTGTCCGACACCGTACTGCGCCATCGCGGACTTCCATTTATACACACGGGCGAACAACGGCTCGGCTCGCAGGCCAAGGATTTGCGGCCCAAGAATCTGCTGAAGTTCATCGCGCACCACCGCGATGATCTGTTCGTCCGCAAGATCCCAGACTGCCTCAGCATTAGTTCCGGCGAAAAAGCAACGCAACAGGGCTCGGTCTTCAGGAGCGCGGTTTGGGAACTTGTTGTGCACGAAGGTCGCGGCAAGCAACTGCTTCCCTTCACTGCGCGGAACCAGAAACCCAAAGCCTGGAGGCAGCGCGCGTCGCACTTCGAAGTCATAGCCGAGCCCGACGGTAATCGAAGAGCTGTACTGAATTGCCGCCAATTCAGCAGAGAGATCGCCAGCGGCGTCACGCAAGACCGATGCGGCAGCGAGAGCCGGCACTGCAACGATTGCCTTGTCAAATCGCTCGGAACTCTCGCTCAGGTGAACAGTCCAACCGTCCGAGCCTGGCTGAACTGACCGTACTGTTGTATTCGTCACCAAAGATGCGGGGTGAAGACGTAAAACAAGCGTCTCGGGCAAATACTGCATTCCACTCTTTAGCGACGTAAAAAGTGGGGCTGCGGATTTCCTCGGACCGGACTTCATCTTCTTGCGCGCAGCAAGCATCGCGCGGCCGAGGCTGCCGTGAGCACGCTCCATCTCCGCAAATCTCTGCAGCACCGCGCGGACGCTCAGAGAGGCCGACTCTCCTCCATAGATGCCCGATAGCAGCGGGTCCGCCAGGCGATCGACCATTTCCTGTCCATAGTGGCGCCCGACAAAGTCCGCTACCGATTCATCATGGTTGACCGCGCGTGGTGGATGAAAGAGTTCGCGCGTCATCCGCAACTTCGTTTTCCACGAGAACAGCGGCGAGAGAGCCGTCGGGAGGATCTTTGTGGGAACCATGAACATCAGGCCGTCGGGCATCTCGACCAGGCGTCCGCGGGTCAAAATGTACGTCTTACGATCGGCGTCATTGGAGCCAATGAGTTGATCGCCCAAGCCAATCTCACGGCACAGATTGGCCGCCCAGGGCTTTTCACTCACAAACGAGTCGGGACCGGCTTCGACCACACACCCGTAAAGATGCTCTGTGCGCAGAACCCCACCCAGATGGCGGGAAGCTTCGTACAGGACGTACTCGACATCGCCGACGAAGCGGCGACGCTGCTCAAGGTCGTAGGCGGCTGCGAGACCGGAGATGCCTCCGCCAATGATGGCGACGCGAATCATCGGGGGCGGCTTCCGGTTTTCACCTTCGGGCTTCCAGAAACAGGCGAGCGCAAAATGGAGGCGGAAGACTCCTGAATCAAGCGCGCCAAATTCTTCACATTCTCCACTGGGGTCTCGGGCAGGATGCCGTGTCCGAGATTGAAGATGTGCCCGGGACGCCCATCGGCCTGGCGGAGAATGTCTTCTGCCCGTGTCTTCAACTCCTTCCAGTCCGCGAACAACAGAACAGGATCAAGGTTACCCTGCACGGCGGCTCCGTAATCGATGCGTTCCCATCCTTCATCGAGCGGAATCCGCCAGTCCAGCCCGATTACGTCGGCTCCGCTCTCCTTCATGGCTGGCAGAAGAGTTGCACTATCTGTGCCGAAGTAAATGACGGGCACGCCACTTTTCTTCAACTGCCTCACCATTCCGCTTACGTACGGCAGAACGTAACGCCGATAATCTTCCACGCTGAGACATCCCACCCAGCTATCGAAAATCTGAATCGCGTCCGCGCCGGCGCGCACCTGTTCGGCGGAATACTCCGACGTGACCGCGACCAGTTTGCTCATCAAAGATTCCCAATCGCGGGGGTGGTTGTACATCATCTTCTTGGCATGAACGTAGTTGCGCGATCCGCCCCCTTCGATCATGTAACTGGCGAGAGTAAACGGCGCTCCACAAAATCCGATCACTGGCACCTTGTTCGCAAAGTGTTTCGCGACAATAGCGACAGCTTCGGAAACATAGCCGAGTTCCGCTGCTCGATCGGTGCGCAGATGCGCAACGTCCTCTGAAGTGCGGACTGGTTTCTCGATGACCGGACCTTCGCCGGCCGAAAAGTGGAACGGCAGCCCCATGACTTCAAGCGGCAAAAGCAGATCCGCGAAAATAATGGCCGCGTCCACGCCAAGAATCTCGGCCGCCTCGATGGTGACTTGTGCAGCCAGTCGCGGGTTCTTGCAGATCTCGAGCAATGAGTGCTGCTTTCGGATCGCGCGGTACTCCGGCATGTAGCGTCCCGCTTGCCGCATGAACCATACGGGCGTGCGATCCGCAGGCTGCGACTTGCAGGCGCGGACAAAGTTGGAATTGGGAGCGGACATAAACCTTTGAATGTAGCATTTCGGCCCCGAGAAGAAAAACGAATGGCTAGTTTCGGGCTGAGAGCAATGACCATTTCCAATAGCAAGTAAGTCACTGGTTCGCTGAGCAGAGGCTGCTGAAGGCGGGAATCCAATTACTTGCTACGAAAAGGCACCCGTGCGGCGCGAGATGGGATTGGACCGTAAGCGGTTATGCCCTGAAGAGAGAACGAGCGTCTAATCGTCCCCGGCAACAACAGCGCTCGAGGGTTCGGCCTCGATGGTAACGTCGACTTCAGCACCCGGCTTCAGTTTTACCTCTTTGCCCTCATCGTCGGCCAGTCGATTGGGCACTCGAATCTCTTTGTACAAGTGGTCTGCTCCCTCAACGGCAATCTGAGCCTTCTCGGGCTCGCCGCTGTTCGGGTGTGGACGGATCACTTTCTCAACCCGCCCGGGAAGGGTTGTGTGCGCCTTCTTATTGCTATTCTTCGACACTCGATTTTGCCCCTGGTGTAAGAATGAAAACCAACAGCCTGTTGGATCGGTCTAAGACTGGTGGGAAGTGAAATCGTCTCATGTTTGCGCTGTATGCGACCATCAGTAGAACACTGTAGTAGATCCTCAGAGGCTAGTCTCAGCATTCTAGGCAGCAGCTTACATTCTCAGTGGGTCTGCGCCCTCCGCCCTGTTTGCTATCAATTCTGCTGCTCTTCGTCGTACTGACTCATTCCATGTATCGCTAGTCAGGCAATTTAAGTTCTGAAATGCAGCCTTCCTGTCGGGCTCATTTCAATAACAAAACCTGATAGCGACGATAAATAGTTTCGATTTCCGCGAAGGAATTGCTGACGTTACATTGAGGCGTCGTCAAGGGTGAGTTCCAAACCTGCTCCACGGGAGAACATTCCTCAGTGTCGATACGAATAAGACTCATCGCCGCATTCGCGATGGGGCTACTGGTACTTCTTTTCGCGCAAGCTACGTACGCGCAAGGCGTCGCTCCCAGTCCAGCGACAGATACTGCTTCCCGGCTCGCCAAACTCGAGCAGCAGACTGCCGAGGCCAAAGGTTCTGCCGATAACGCCTGGATGCTGACCAGTGCCGCCTTGGTGCTCATGATGACCGGACCTGGGCTTGCTCTCTTCTACAGTGGCTTGGTACGCAAGAAGAATGTGCTCGGCACGATGATGCAGAGTTTCGCCTTGATGGCGGTGATCACTGTGCTTTGGGGGCTTTTCAGCTACAGCCTGTCGTTTGGCTCAGGCACCAGTTTCATCGGAGGGTTCCAAAATTTATTTCTAAGGGGGGTCGGCGCGGCGCCGGATCCGGATTACGCCGCGAGCATTCCCGCGCAGACATTCATGGTTTATCAGCTGATGTTCGCGATCATCACTCCCGGCCTGATCGCGGGCGCATTCGCCGAACGCATGAAATTCAGCGCGATGCTGGTGTTCATGGTTCTGTGGTCCATCATCGTATACGACCCCATGGCGCACATGGTTTGGGGGAAAGGTGGTTTGCTGAACGCCTCACTCGGAGGCAGATTCCCCACCTTGGATTTCGCCGGCGGTACGGTCGTTCATGTCACGTCAGGCGTGTCCGCTCTGGTCTGCGCGCTCTATCTGGGGAAACGCGTCGGATATCCGAAGCTCCCGATGCTGCCACACAGCGTTGTGCTGAGCTTTATTGGGGCCTGTCTGCTGTGGGTGGGCTGGTTCGGATTCAACGCGGGCAGTGCCTTGGCCGCCGGCAGCCTGGCAACCAGCGCATTTGTCGCGACGCACTTCGCGGCTGCAGCCGCGGCTGTTGGATGGGCGGGGGCAGAGTGGATTCGCAATGGGAAACCGAGCGTGCTAGGCGGGATTTCCGGTGCGGTCGCCGGGTTGGTGGCGATCACTCCTGCCGCAGGCTTCGTGAAACCCATGCCCGCATTGATCATTGGCTTGATCGCAGGCGTGTTCTGCTACTGGATGGTGGCGAAAGTCAAAGCCATATTCGGCTACGACGATTCACTCGATGCATTCGGAGTCCACGGCGCCGGAGGCACGCTGGGAGCATTGCTGACAGGCATTTTCGCCGTTAGTGCCGTTAATCCCATCTTCAAGGATGCGCAATCCAATACGCTGGCTTCTGGCCTGATCGAGGGCAACGCGCACCAGCTACTGAACCAGTTGGTGGGTGTTGTGATCGCTTGGGCTCTCGCCATCGTCGGAACCCTGATTATCTTGAAGCTTGTGGATGTGACGATAGGTTTACGAGTTTCCGAGGAGGAAGAAGTGCAAGGCCTGGACCTCTCGCAACACGGAGAAGAGGGATACTATTGGGAAACGCCCGCTTAGATCAGCAGCCCGGATGACGAGCGGCGTCAATCGAAAACAGGACTTGCAAACATCATGACGAAAATCGAAGCGGTCATTCAAAATTCCAAGCTTGACCCAGTCAAGACTGCGCTACAGGAAATCGGCGTCGAAGGCATGACCGTGCTCGAGGTGCGTGGTCACGGACGGCAAAAAGGGCATACGGAGGTGTATCGCGGACGAGAGTATAGCGTGGACCTCATCCCGAAGACGAAGATTGAAATGGTTCTGGCCGATGCGCTGGTCGAGAAAGCCGTACAAGCAATTTTGGGGGCGGCGCGCACCGGCAAAATTGGCGACGGCAAGATTTTTCTGTCGCGCATCGATGAAGCTATTCGCATTCGCAATGACGAACGGGGAGAAGGAGCGTTATAGGTCGACGTGAGCGCTCTCCGCACCGGCTTGCGCCGCGAGGCCATGAGAGTAGCTCCACATTGCAGTACTCCCGGCGGCCAGACGCTGCGGTGAGTCACTTTCATGATGGCAGCGTCCGCATTGATTGCCGAACTTCGGGGTTCTATCAGCGACGAGTCCGCCCGCATTCAGCGGGAATTCGAGGCGACGGGTGACGGCCGCGCCTGCGTCACGCAGCGCACCCGCATGGTCGAGGACGTCCTCGCCCGGCTTTGGCGCGACATTATCTCTCCCGAAAATTCCAGACCTACCGATTTCTCGCTTGTTGCCACAGGTGGTTTCGGCCGTGGCTGGCTCTTCCCCTACTCTGACATTGACCTTCTGTTTCTTTACGCCGATCGCGAAGCCGAACAGGCCTTCAAAGATCCCGTCCGTCGGTTTTGTCAGGAACTCTGGGACCTGCGCCTGAAGCTCAGTCCAGCCTCGCGAATGCTTGCCGAATGCGAACGCTACGACGCGAACAACACCGAGTTCACCATATCCCTGCTGGACTGCCGGTACCTGGAGGGCGATCGCGATCTATTCCGCAAGCTGCACGACAAGGTAATCCCGAAGCTGGTCATGAAGGAATCGAAGGTTCTGCTTCAAGGCCTCGCGGAGGTGACGCGAGAACGACATGCGAAGCACGGAATGACTTTGTATCACCTGGAGCCAAATCTGAAGGAGGCGCCCGGCGGACTGCGCGATTGCAATGTCGCTAACTGGCTTGCTCTCATTTCGGCCATCGACAAACTCCACGACTGGCCCGAGGCCAGTTCGCTGCGTGCGCCCGTTCGCAAGCAATTGGATGCGGCCATCGACTTCTTGATGTCGGCGCGATGCTTCCTGCACTTCCGCCACGGCCGCGACGACAACACGCTCAGCTGGGAGGCTCAGGACGCCGCCTCCGCGCGCAAAATCGGCGTATTTGACGCAGAAGATCTCTCGGCCGCCGACTGGATGCGGATCTATTTCGGCCACGCTCGAAGTGTGCAGCGGACCGTCACGCAATTGTTGGAGGAGATTCCTGAAGCCTGGTCCGCTCTGTACCGGCAGGTTCAGAGCTGGCGTTCGCGCCTCACCACCGCTGACTTCTCCGTGGTCGACGGGCTTATATTTCTGCAGCAGCCTTCCGCGCTACAAGATCCTGAAGTCCTGCTTCGCCTCTTTCATTTCATGGCGCGTCACGGGCTCAAGCTTAGCGCGACGACGGAATACCGCATCGAGCAGGCGTTACCCGCACTGGCGGCGACCCCGCCGCGGGGCGCGGAACTTTGGCTTTACCTGCAAGAAACTCTTTTGCAGCCATACGCCGCCGACGCACTGCGTGCGATGCATTCACTGCGGCTTCTGACCCTGCTGCTGCCCGAACTCAAGTTAATCGACTCTCTCGTAGTTCGCGATTTCTATCACCGCTTCACCGTCGATGAGCATTCCTTCCTTGCCATTGAATCCCTTCACCGCCTGAAACAGTCGCAATCGGAATGGGATAAGCGATACGCCGAGCTGCTGAGTGAACTCGAAGATCCAGAGTTGCTCTATCTGACATTACTGCTGCACGACACGGGCAAAGGAATACCCAGCGACAATCACGTGGAAGCAAGTCTGGAAATTGCCAACCGGGCCATGGACCGTCTCGATGTCGATCCCAAGGAGCGCGCCGAGGTGCTGTTCCTGATTGCTAACCATCTTGAGCTCTCGGCAACTTTACGCCGGGATATCTTCGATCCCGCGACGGTGGCCGCATTCGCCGAGAAGATGGGAACGCCTGAACGGCTGAAGATGCTTGCGCTCTTGACTTATGCGGACATCAAAGCCGTCAATCCGGAAGCGCTTACTCCCTGGAAGGCCGAAAACGTGTGGCAGCTCTACATGGCGGCCGAGAACTACCTGAATCGGAGCGCCGACCAACGGGTGCATACGGAAGCAAACGACGAGAAGCTCGCACGTCTGCGCTCTCTCGCCCCGGTGACCGGCAGCAAGTTCAAGACATATCTTGAAGGATTCCCCCAAAGATATCTTCTGATGCATACGGCCGAGGAGGTCATGCGGCACATGCAGATGGCCGACGAACTCGTGAAAGATCCGGTGATCGTCGAGCTCAAACGCGGCCGCCACTGGTACGATCTCACGCTGGTCACCAAGGATCGCCCGTTTCTCTTCGCCACACTCTCGGGCGTGCTAGCCGCATGGGGCATGAACATTGTGAAAGCCAACGCGTTCTCTAATGCGGCCGGCGTCGTCGTGGATACTGTTCACTTTACCGACCGGTTCCGCACGTTAGAACTTAATCTCTCGGAATGGGCGCGTTTTCGCAACAGCGTGGTAAGCGTCATGCTGGGCGAGGCCGATCTCGAGAAGATGCTCCGCGACCGGCAACGTTCGGAAAAAGGCGCGATCGCAAAGGTTAAGGTCGAGACGAAAGTTGACTTCGACGATTCCTCTTCAGCGACGACGACCATCATCCAGGTGATCGCGCAAGATCGCCCTCGCCTCCTGCACCGTATCGCATCCTGCTTGTCCGAGCAGAAATGCAATATCGAAATCGCCTTGATCGACACGGAGGGGCAGATGGCGATCGATACCTTCTACCTAACCTCGGCGGGCAAGAAACTCAGCCAGGAACACCAGAAGCAGGTCGAAAAGGCGCTAATCCGCGATTTGAAATCTGACTGACCAGCGCCTTCTCGCGGTACTCACTTTGCAGAGAACTTAAAAACAGTGGTCTGATGAAACGTCTCTCCCGGCTTCAGAATCGTGTTCGGGAAATCCGGGTGGTTGGGGGAATCAGGGAAGTGCTGCGTCTCCAGGCAAAATCCGTAACGACGCTTATAGACGTGACCTGCCTTGCCGATCACGGAGCCATCTAGGAAATTCCCCGTGTAGAACTGTACGCCCGGTTGCGTAGTCCATACTTCGAGGCTGCGTCCGCTCGTGGCCTCATGAACGCGTGCTGCGAGCACAAGGTCATTCTGCTTCGGTTTGTCATTCAGCACGAAGTTGTGATCGTAACCGTGCCCCAGCACGAGTTGTTCATAGTTTTCGTCGATCCGAGCGCCAATTCTCGTTGGTTTGCTGAAATCAAATGGCGTACCCTTCACCGGGCGCAGTTCGCCAGTGGGAATCAAACTCTTGTCCACCGGGGTGAACTTGTCAGCATTGATCATGATTTCGTGATCCAGAATGTCGCCGTTCCCCTCGCCCTTCAGATTGAAATAGCTGTGCTGACTCACATTAATCGGCGTCGCCTTGTCCGTAGTAGCTTTGTAGTCGATGATGAGTGCATCTCCGTCCGTCAATGTATATGTGACGGTAACTTTGAGATTGCCAGGGAATCCTTCCTCGCCGTCCTTGCTGACATAAGTGAACGCAACGCCGTTTTTGCCCCTGAGGGGTTCCCCATCCCACATCACCTTGTCGAATGTCCGCGTCGTTCCCCCATGCAAAGTATTCGGCCCGTCATTCTTCGGCAGCGTGTACGTCTTGCCGTCGAGTGTGAAAGTGCCATTTGCGATCCGGTTTGCGTAGCGTCCAACAATGGCGCCTAAGTACGGAGGGTTCGGAATGTAACCTTCGGCCTTGTTGTGGCCGAGGACGATATCAGTAAGCTGACCTTTACGGTCGGGTACGCGAAGCGACACGATGATGCCGCCGTAATTCATTGCTTGAATTTCTACACCATGAGCGTTGGTGAGCGTGTACAAGATGATGGGCCTCCCATCCCGCGTGCCGAAATCTTTCTGCTCGACTCCGGGTGTGTGCTTTGACGATGTTTGTGCAAGAAGCAACCCGCTGAGTGCTGCGACAAAAACGATTAGGTAGGTGTACAACGGGCGTCTCGAGATCATGGCGAAGAGTGTACTACGGGATTGCCGCTTTGTGATGTGCACTGGGATACTTCTTACCTTAGAGCACGCGTGGCACTAAGTTCGTATTGGCAGGCATCGCACAGCCGATTCTCGCGCAAATCGATCCACTCCACTGCGTGAGAAGATGCCATGGCACATTGGTAGTCTGGGCAATGCCGAAGGTTAAGCGTGTGCCCAATTTCGTGAACCGCCTCCTTCAGCAGTCGTTCTTGCAGCAACGAATCGTCCTGATCAAGTCCATAAAACTCCTGACGCAGGCGATAGGTCGACACCACTGCGCAGGGACCACCCATCTGCGCCTCGCCGAAAACATACTTAAGAATTGGGATGTAAAGGTCGACTTCAGCCACCGCCAGCCATCGCCAGTCCTTGGGCCGCACCAGGGTTTGCATGTGTTGCAGGATCTCAGAAGAGTGAAACTGCTGACGCTCAGCGTGGTAACAAGGTGCAGGGTCGAGTCGAAGTGGCAGGATTTCGCAACAGACGGGCAATTTCTTTGGTATTCCGGCGCACAAGTAGTCCAGCAGCGAAGCGGCGATGCCACCGACCGGGAGCAGATGAACGAGATTCATTGAAACCCGCTTCCGTCGATTCTAGTTCTTGCTCTCTGCCATGGCCGCTCGCGACCAACCGTATCGTTTCAGCTTGTGGTGCAGAGTTACACGATCAATATCCAGCACCTCAGCAGCCCGGCTCTGATTGAAGCCGCACTCCTCCAACACGTGCAGAATGTGGGCCTTCTCGACTTCATCCAGGCTCTTACCGGCTGCCGGCGGCCCGGTTTGCTGCTTGAAGATAAAGTCCTGTTCGCGTAATTCCGGTTCCTGTGCCACCACCATGGCGCGCTCGACCGCGTTCTCCAGTTCGCGAACATTTCCCATCCACGGCTGTTGCTGCAACTGGCTCATTGCAGCGGGCGAAATACGAGTAACGTGCTTGTTCATCGCTAGCGCGAACTTGTGTACGAAGTGTTCGACGAGCAGCGGAATGTCCTCTCGCCGATCCCGTAAGGGCGGCAACTCGATATGGAACACATTCAGACGATAGAACAAGTCGGGCCGGAATGTGCCTTCCTCAATCATGGCTTCGAGATTCTTGTTGGTCGCGGCCACGCATCGAAAATCCACCTTAATCACCTGGTTGCCGCCGACCCGAGTGATCTCTCGCTCCTGGAGCACGCGCAACAGATCGGTCTGAGTCTTCAGGCTGATATCGCCAATCTCATCGAGGAAGACAGTGCCGCCCTCGGCAATCTCGAACTTACCTTTCTTGCGGTACTGCGCGCCGGTAAATGCACCCTTCTCGTGCCCAAAGAGTTCGCTTTCGAGGAGAGTTTCCGTCAAAGCTCCGCAGTGGATTACAACCAGGGGATGAAACCGCCGCATGCTGGCCGCGTGAATTGCCCGGACGACGAGTTCCTTGCCCGTGCCACTTTCACCTGTAATCAGAACGTTGGCGTCTGTAGGGCCAACCGTTTCAATTGCCTCAAACACCTTCCGCATTGCCGGACTCTGCCCCACCAAGTCTCCCGGGCGTGTCGCTTCTGCAACGGTCTCGCGGAGACGGACGTTCTCCTTCTCGGCCCGTTTATGGGCCAGTGCTTTCTTCACCAGATGTGCGATCTCATCCGGATCCAGTGGCTTGCTCACATAGTCATAAGCGCCATTTTTGAGCGCGGTCACCGCCGTCTCAACGGATGCGTACCCGGTCATCATGATGACCATCAGGTCCGGATCCATCTCATGAAGCCGCCGTTGCAACTCAATGCCATCCGTGCCGCGCATCTTGATATCGAGCAACGCGACATCCCACTTGTTCTCTGCCATCCGCGTGAGCGCATCGCTGGCACTCTCGGCGGTTCCAATCTCATACCCTTCTTCTCGGAACCACTTCCCGAGAGAGTCGCGGACGCTAAGTTCGTCATCCACAATCAGCATCTTCCCTTGAGATTCCACGAATGATCACCTCCCGCTGAGAACAGCGGTTTGTTCATTGGCCGGGTGCTCGGTATCGGCATCCCACGGCAGACTGACCGTGAAGGTTGTCCCCCGGCCGACTTCCGACTGCACTTCAATCGTTCCGTTGTGACGTTCGAGAATGCTGCGGCTGATGGCCAATCCGAGGCCAACGCCGCGCCCAGACTCTTTCGTCGTGAGGAAAGGCTCAAAAAGCCGCGGAAGGATTTCCGGGGGAATACCGCACCCGTCATCACGAACGATGATTTTGATCGTGTTGTCTTCCCGGCTGGCCTTGCTCGTGAGCCACAGGTTTCCACCCTGCGGCATTGCATCCAACGCATTCATCATCAACGCGAGCAGCACCTGTTCGATGTGCGCACCGTCACAGATGACTGGCGGAAGCTCCGGGTCCAGGTTCGGCTCAACCTGAATTCCCGCAAGATCGAGCTGGTGCTGGATCAATCGCAACGCACGGTCGATCACTTGGTTAAGGTTGGTCGCCTGTAAATTCATGGGAGTGGTGCGGGAAAAGGTAAGCAGATTCTTCACCAGGTCGCCGCAGCGCCGACTTTCGGATGCGATCAGATCCAGCGAATCATCGATCTCGCCACGCCGGCTCTTCCCCCCATCTTCAGTGTCCACCCACTTCCGCAGTAACTTGGCGTAGGTCAGTATCCCGGAAAGCGGGTTGTTGATTTCATGTGCCAGCACTGCCGCCATCTTACCGATGGAAGCCATCTTCTCGGTATGGAGAGCGTGCTCATGAGCCCGTTTCAACTCACGCGTCTTTTGCTCAACCCGCTGTTCCAGCGTTCTCGTCCAGGCCACATTTTCATTGTGCTCTGCCTTGAGCTGGCTGCTCATGGCATTGAACGAATGGGCGAGTTCGCCAATCTCGTCTTTGGACTGCACATCGATTTGATATCCCAACTCGCCAGCTGCCAGCCGCACCGTTCCCTGCTCCAACGCCTTCACCGGCCGGCCTACCACCTGCCAGACAAAAAACCAGCTGATAAGCGCAATCAGCAAGAGAGCGCATGCTGTGTACACAATCATGCGCCGGCTGCTTTCGGCGAGTTGTACATCCGCCTTGGCAAGCGAGAGATTCGTATCGAGCACGCCCAGAATCTGCTGCTCCGCCGGATGCGCGTGGCAGGCGGCATTCGAGCATGAAGGCTGATTCTCGATGGGCGTAATGATGCCCAGCACTCGAGTGCCGGCCGTATTCCGGTAGATTCGGAATCGGTCGGGGCGATTCAACCGCGTCAGCGGTTGAGATTGAGCATGGCAGGCATAACAAGCCTCCGCTGTCTTATCCACTACGTGGTTCTGTTCCCCGGAATTGGTGGTATAGGTAATCCGTCCTTCCTGATCGAAGATGCGGATCTTTTCAATCCCTTGTCCTGCCGCGATCGTGCGAATCGACCGATAGAGCCCCTCGCGGTCATTGCGCAACATGTAGTCGGTTGTGCCTTGCTTAATGACATCGCTGATTCGCTCGGCCGTGAGCAGAATGTTCTGCTCGAGGTGCTGTCGATGCAGGCGAACCTGCAGATACCCCAACAGCGCGAAAATCAGAACCATCGCGCCCAGCAGAAGTATGTTCAGCTTGGCGCTTAGGCTCTGCGTCGCCCGTACGAACCGGGCCCGGGTTGGTTTAGTCTCCTGCATGTTCGAGTGCCGGAGTCGTCAGCGGAAGCACAGCTTGAGCTTCCGGTACATGCTGCACAACCACGTCGTCCTTGGGGAAGATCGGCAAGTACTGGACAGCCACGCGAAAGAGTGCAAACCCCGTCGCGATGATCATCAGAGTGACCGAGAATTCAGTCCACTTCGGCATGTAGTGGTGCCCAACGTACGTTTCGAACCCAATCAGGCTGACGTTCAAACGGTTTGTAATGAATCCGAAGAGACAGATCACCGACGCGAGATAGAGCCCGTTCGGCGATAGCCGCACTTTCTTGAAGCTCAGCAGAGCTATCGGAATCACGAACGACAGCGCCAATTCCAACCACAGGAAATACGCTTCGTAGCCGGGCCGAATGATTTGGCGAAGCAATCCACGGTGGAAGTAGTCTTCAAAGCGCAACAGGGCATTCACCCATAAAGCGATGAGCAAAGCGC
>Ga0335070_10002934_pt1 | contig 19881 bp, 16 predicted proteins | sample Lox_Sample_13_FD_206722 | JGI IMG/M metagenome (GOLD analysis project Ga0335070, IMG submission 206722) | Soil microbial communities from Loxahatchee National Wildlife Refuge, Florida, United States - Lox_Sample_1.3 | ecosystem: Environmental > Terrestrial > Soil > Wetlands | place: USA... | reverse complement strand
CTCGCGGCCCAGATCGTGGCGGCTCTTCTTTTCCTGCTCGAATATGGTTTTTTCGACCATGGCCTGCGTGGCGATGCCGGCGTGATCCGTCCCCACCATCCACAGCGTATTGCACCCCTGCATCCGCTTCAGCCGCGTGAGGATGTCCTGCAAGGTATTATTCAGCGCGTGCCCCAGGTGCAGCGCCGCGGTCACGTTCGGCAGCGGGATCATGATGCAGAACCGCTTGTCCCGCGGTCGCCCGTCCGGCATGGCGTGAAAGTAGCCCTTCTCCTGCCAGAACTTGAAGATCCGCTCCTGAACGGAAGCGGGGTCGTACGATTTCGATTCGCCTTTGGCCATTCGTGAGTTCTTTCGTTTAGAAGTTCAACTGCGGACGAAGATTATTAGCGACAGGATCAGTGTCCGCAAGCAAGGGATCCGCACTAGCGGCTCCTGAGCGGATCGGGAGACCTGCAGCGCGCAACGGCTTGTGTCGAGCCACGCTGGGCAGACGCCGGCTTGACGTCGCAGCACGTCGATTTCGCTCAACTCCATCGGAGTGAGTGGAGTAGGTGAGATGACTTGATCGAAGGGCAGCCGGTGGCTCAGGTTGCGCGGTTCAAGCGACAAACGGCAAGCCGGGCTGCTGCATCTCTCCCGGGCTTGCCGTTTGGGGGATCGTTTTGCCGGCGGCGGCCCCAATGACGGTCGGCCGTCGCTGCCAGGCGAAAGATCGGTCTCAGCTCTTCTTGCCTTGCTTCTCGTAGTCCTCCAGGGCTTTCTTGATGATTGGGTCAAGCCGAGCATTGACATTCGACTGCTCGCCCCGCCACTTGTCTATGATCTTGCCGTCGGGGCCGATGACGTACAAAGTCGGGAAGCCCTCTACTTCGTAGATCTTGGATGCCGCGTCGCCGTTCAGGATGACCTGGTAGTTGCATCCACCCTCCTTCACCATGGCGTTCGGCTCAGGGCTGTTGGGGCGTAGCGAGCAGCTAACGCCGTAGACCTCGATCTTCGGGTTATCCTTGACGCTCTCCGTGAACTTCCCCATCTCCGGCATCGATTTCTTGCAGTGAGGGCACCAAGCGGCGAAGAAATGCAGCACCGCGACTTTGCCCTTTATTGTGTCGAGCGTTACCACCTTGTTGTCCTGAGTCTTCAACTCGAAAGAGGGAGCCGGGAAGCCGATCTCCGGCTTGGGTTGTGGGTTCTTTCGCCTGGGTGACTCAAAGCCCGCCTTGGCCGCCTTTTCCACCTGCTCGACCGAGGCGATGGCGTCAATGCGCCCCACGCTTTCGTCCCCCAGCTTGACCAATGCGGTTCTCAATGTGGCGTCTGCTTTTTCGCGGGCGGGTGCGTCCTTGGCCTGGTCCGCGACTCGCACGGCCTCTTTGTGCTCCTCGCGCCGGGCCGCCGCGCGTTTCAGACAGCTTTGCAGGGCTTCGTCCGCCGCCGTGGCCTGGGCTTCAGTAAGACCGTACTGCTGGCGTGCTTCCTTGTAAAAGTTCTGCCACTGTTCTTCATTGTCGCTGACGGCCAGCGACTTCGGGCGCTGCGCCGGCGGCGGCGGTGGGGAGACCTCGGCTACCGCCTGGGGTTGTTTCGCGGCGGGCTGCTTGGTGGCAGGATCCGGTGCCTCAGGCTTCGAGTTTGTCGGCTGTTGCTTTGCATCTCTCCGCGAAGCAAGGGCGCCGTGGGGCGGCTGTTTAGCCGGCAGCTGCTGTGCGGCTGGCTCCTTGGCAGCGGCCACAGGTTGCTTTTCCGAACTACCCTGCTGTTGAACGCAGCTCACAAAAGCAACAATGCAAGCGAGCGACAGCGTGCACACGAGTACGTTCCTCAACCATGAACCGATCATAAGACCTCCCGGAGACAGTCCGTCGCGCAGGCCTGCACGGTCACACCGGGCCTGCCCGCGGCTCTGTTTGGCGAATAGCCCCATCGAACGTCAGCTTATCGCGGCTAACCACGTCGCGCAGCACTCCATGATACCTACGGAACGGCCGCCGCGTCTACCCGTCGCCGCCAGGCCTGGAGTTCTTCGGGCTTTATCCCCGCCCAGAGCCCGGCTTTGCGTCTGATGGCCTCTTTTTGAAGCCGGGCGAACCGCTCCCGGTGGATGTGCTGAAACCGCCCATTGGCACAAGCCATGCCGCCCCTGATGAGCAGTTCGTTCAGCATTTCGCCGCTTTCGACAAGGTAAACGTAGGCCCAGAGCCGCCCCGATTTGTCGCGGGGCGCTCGCATCGGGTCCAGTTCCAGCCGCACCCGCTTGCCGATCGCGCGCTGCTGAAGGAACTCCGCTGCCCGCCCCAGGTCCCCACCCGCCTCGCCCGCGGTATGCACGGTCTCGGGACGCTCTACGCCCCACAACCTGATCCGCGTGACCGATCGGCTTCCCGGCGGGATGCTCGCCTCAATGGTGTCGCCGCCCAGCACCTGCGTGACGGTGCCCTGGGCGCCGTGAAAGTCGTCGCGGTCATTCTGGTGATGCCAGAGCACGCCGGCATGATCAAGCGACGACAGGATCGCCAACGCGACGACAACGAGAACCGTCGCCACACGCCGGCGCCGGCCTGGAGACGGCCCGAATGACGGGGCGTCGCCTTTCATCCTTGCGGATTCCTCCTTCTTGTCCACATGCCGTGAGCGTGTTGTCTGTCCGCGCCGAACTTCCGTGGTCAGCGATCGTCGCCGGCTGGTTGTGCAACTGGTTCCTGCTCGAGGGCCATCGCCGCATGCACCGCCCGCAGTGCCCGTTCGCCGTCTTCTTCCTTCACCACACAACTGATGACGATCTCGCTGGTGCTGATGTTCTCGATGTTCACGCCTGCCTGGCGCAAAGCCTCGAACATCCGTGAGGCCACGCCGGTGTGGGTGCGCATCCCCACGCCGACCACTGACACCTTCGCCCGGCCGTGACGGATGCGCTGCAACATGCCCGGGATCTGGGCGGCAATCTCCTGGCCCATGGCCCGCGCCGCCTCGATGTCCGTCCCATCGATCGTGAAACTGATGTCGGCGGTTGTTTCTCCTTCGTGAACCACCTGAATGATGTCATCCACGGCAATTTCACGTTCTGCCGTCCGGTTGAAGATCTCGCTGGCGACGCCGGGTTTATTCGGCACGCGGCTGAACTCTACCCGGGCCAGGTTTCTCTTCAGCGCCGCTCCGCGAACGATCACCTGATCGAGATCCGTGGATTCTTGCACGATTTCCGTTCCTTTCGCGTCGGAGAAGCTGCTGCGCACCAATAACCGCACGCCGTAGTTTTTGCCCAGCTCGATGCTCCGCGAGTGCATCACCTGAGCGCCCAGCGAGGAGAGCTCCAGCATCTCATCGTAGAAGATGTAATCGAGCTTTCGGGCGTCCGGTACAATCCTTGGATCGGCAGAGTATATGCCGTCCACATCGGTATATATTTCGCAGATGTCAGCCCCTAGCGATGCCGCCAAGGCCACGGCCGTGGTATCCGATCCGCCACGTCCCAGCGTGGTCACGTTCTGGGCCTCGTCCACGCCTTGAAAACCGGCCACGATGACGATGCTGCCCTGATTCAGCAGCGAAACGATACGCTTCCGCTCGGTGATCTGCCTGATTCTGGCCCGCCCGAAGCTCCGGTCCGTTCGCAGGCCGATCTGCCCGCCCGTCAGGCTGATCGCGTCATGACCGGTATGATGAATCGCCATGGCCATCAAGGCAATGGAGACCTGCTCGCCAGTGGCCATCAACTGGTCCATTTCGCGGCGGTTCGGCCGATCGGTGACCTGATATGCCAAGTCGGTAAGATGGTCGGTGGTATCGCCCATCGCCGATACGACGACAACCACCTGGTTGCCGTCTTCCTTGGCCCGGATGGCCCGGCTGGCGGCGCGGTGGATCTTCTGCGCATCCGCCAGGCTCGACCCGCCGAATTTTTGAACGATCAGGCCCATCACAAAGCCGTCAGCCGTCAGCCATCACCTCCTCGCTTTCAAGCATCGGTTCGGCGAAGCGCACCGGCTGAAAGCAGACGGCTGATGGCTTCTATTTCCACACTAGTTTACCGCTCCCCCGTCGGATTGCGCCCATTCGATACACCGTTTCCCCCAGCCTGCTCAACTGTCGCATCACGCTATTCGCAAACAGCGGCCGCACGACCAGCACGTAGCCGATGCCCATGTTGAACACCCGGTACATTTCCTCCTCGTCTACTCCCAGCCGCTGCAAGATTCGGAAGACCGTTGGGACCGGCCAGCTCCCCCTGGCGATGCACACGTCGCAATTCTCGGGCACGACCCGAGGGACATTTCCTTCCAGCCCGCTGCCAGTGATGTGGGCCATGGCCCGGACAGCGCGTTTGCGTCGATAGCGGTTCAAGACCGCCAAGATCGATTTGGCATAGATCCGCGTCGGGCGCAGCAGCGAGTGGATCAGCTCCCGGCGCGTGGTGATGGTCTCTTGCTCCGCCCGCGCCGCTGCTCCTCGCCCGTTCTTTGCCGGTGGGACGACCAGCTCCTCCGGCAGTTGCTCACCCTTCGGCAGACGCTTCAGGAGCCGCCGGACCAGGGCATAACCATTGGAATGAACTCCGCTGGAGGCCAATCCCAGCACCACGTCGCCCGGCTCGACGCCCCGGCCGTCGATGATCCGTTTTCGTTCCACCACGCCGACGCCGAACCCGGCCAAATCGAAGTGCCCCACTTTGTAGAGGTCGGGCATCTCAGCCGTTTCGCCGCCGAGCAGCGCACAACCGGCCTCGATGCAGCCCCGGGAGACGCCCTCCACCAGCTCCGCGATCCATGCTGGCCGCAATTCGTGGCAGGCGATGTAGTCCAGGAAGAACAACGGTTCGGCGCCCATCGTCAGGACATCGTTGACGCTCATCGCAACGAGGTCGATGCCCAGCCCTCCCATGCGGCCCGCTTCCATCCCCAGCAGCAGCTTCGAGCCGACGCCATCCGCTCCGGCCACCAGCACCGGCTCCCGGTAGTTCTTCCTCAGAAGCCGTTGCGGATAGTCCAGACACATCAGACCCGCGAACGTGTCCCCCCGGGAGAGCACGCGCGGATCGTGCGTCCGGCGCAATGACCGCTGGATCATGTCCACCATGCGATCATTCGCCGTGATGTCCACGCCGGCGGCCTTGTACGTCAGCTTGCCGGCTCCCTTCGCACTGCCCTGCGCCATCGCCGTCCCCAATGCTCGCTTTGCGGGAAATTCGTCGAATCAGGAACCGCGACAAGCTATCACTCCCCGACCCGCCTGTCGATGGAGGCACGACCGGTAACCGCAAATCCATCGCCTGGAATTCTCCCCATGCCGCTCTCGCGGCGTTGAGCTTGTCGCTCGGGCCTGTTATCATGCTCCCCTTGGCTATGCCGCGCAGCGCTATGATCATCCTGATTATTTCTGTGGCGATCTTCCTGGCGCTGTCGGTTCCCGTCTGCATGTATTACGGCAAACCTATCGTTCGTCCCGCCCAGCCGGACGAGGGCATCGCTCTTGGCGGTGATCTGCCCACGGGCTACATGGGCCTGCTCCGCGCCGCGGGATGGGATGAACGCGTGGGTGACGCCATTGCGCTCTGGGTATCCGTTGCCCGACAGGAGCTCATCGGCATCCAAAACGGCCGGGTCGTCTGCAGGTATCCCTGCTCGACCGCGGCCGCCGGCGCCGGAAGCCGGGTGGGCTCCTGGCAGACGCCGCTCGGCTGGCACGTCATCGACGAGCGCATCGGCGATGGGCTTCCGGTCGGAGCGATCTTCAAGGAGCGGAAATATACCGGACGTGTCTGGGACCCGGAGAACAGGACCCACGACGATCTGATTCTCACCCGCATCATGTGGCTTCGCGGTCTGGAGCCGGGCCTCAACCTGGGCGAAGGCGTCGACTCGCACGCCCGTTTCATTTACATCCACGGCACGCCGGAGGAGGACAGGCTTGGCACGCCGGCGTCGTTGGGCTGCATTCGCATGGCCAACCGCGATGTCGCCGAGTTATATGACCTAACCACGACCGGCACGCCGGTCTTGATCACTGAGTGGTGAGCGCCGGCGGAAGCACGGCGCAGATGAGCCGCAACCAAAGTAGCGTCGGCCCCCCCTGGCCGACGTGGAACACGGGAAAATCTTCGCGCCCTGAGAAGATTTTGATCGTTTGTAGTACGGAGAAGTTCATGTCTCTAGGGCCAGTGAGAAAGGTGAGCCATGAAGACCAGAAGCTGCCGCAAGACCGCCGGTGCCGTTTCCCTGTTCATCTTGGTGCTTGTCCCTCCGTTGTACGCCGATCAGGGCTCTCCGCCCTCCAAGCCGGACCCCAAGCTTGTCGACGGCAACACTCAGTTCGCCCTCGACCTCTACGCTCAACTGCGCAGCGGCGACGACAACATGTTTTTCTCGCCGCTGAGCCTGTCGACCGCGCTGGCGATGACTTACGGCGGGGCCCGCGGGGACACCGCCAAAGAAATGAAGCAGGCCCTGCATTTCGATCTTGAGTCGGCCCAACTGCACCCGGCGATGGCGGGGCTGCTGGGGGGCCTGGAGGCGCCCAAGGAGAAGGCTCCCTATCAATTGAACATCGCCAACGCCCTTTGGGTAGAACAGAGCTACGGGCTCTTGCCCGATTTCGTGAAGCTTTGCCAGGACAACTACCAGGCCGTTGCGCGGCCGGTCGATTTCAAGACCGCCGCGGAGGCCCAGCGCAAGATCATTAACGATTGGGTCGAAGAACGCACCAGCGGCAAAATCAAAGATCTCCTTCCCGCGGGCACCGTGGCCGCTGACACCAGGCTTGTGCTGACCAATGCCATCTATTTCAAAGGCAATTGGAAGGAGCAGTTTGACCGCGCCAGGACCCGTGAAGCCCCATTCACGTTGACCAATGGAAAAACGGTAGTCGCCCCGATGATGGGGCAGAAGTGCCACGTAGGCTACATGGAACAGCCGGACCTTCAGGTGGTGGAGATGCCGTACAACGGCGACGCTCTCAGCATGGTCATCCTGCTTCCTCGCAAGGTTGATGGGCTTGCGGATCTGGAAAGAACGCTGAATGCGCAAGCTCTTGGCGGCTGGATCGGGAAACTGCGCGCCCAGGAGCTCTACGTTGGCTTGCCTCGGTTTACCATGACCGCATCGTATCAACTCAATCCAAAGCTCCAGGCGCTGGGCATGCGTGACGCCTTCTCTCAAACTGCGGCGGATTTTTCAGGGATGAGCGGCAAACGAGATCTCTTCATTAGCGCAGTCGTTCACAAGGCGTTCGTGGACGTCAACGAGGAAGGCACTGAGGCAGCGGCAGCCACTGGTGTCGGGGCGGCGGCGAGGTCGATGCCCCCCTCGTTCCGCGCCGACCACCCCTTCATATTCCTCATCCGCGACACTCGCTCCGGCGGCATCCTGTTCCTTGGCCGCGTGATGAATCCCAAGGCGTCGCCGTCGTAGGGCGACTTCCGCAGGCTATCACGCGCGGGCGAGGCCCGCTCTGCTTTGCTGATTGCTGACTGCTGATGGCTGAAAAAACGGGTTCGCCATGCAGGCGGCGTGAAAGGCGGCAGCCTTTCGCAGCCCGCACAGCGAACCCTTCGTGCCTCACGCCCTCTCCGGAATTCCGCGGCCTCGCGGTTGGCGGAGGACCGCGGCTTATGCTTCGAGGCCCTTGCTGATCTCGACCAGGTCCTGGGCCGTCAGGACCTTGTCAATGTCCAGGAGAATCTTGACGTCCTCTTTCACCTTGCCCATGCCCAGGATGAAGCTGGTATCCACCGACGCCCCCAGCGACGGCGGCGGCTCGATGTTGGCGGTGGGGATGTCATGCACTTCCTGCACCGTGTCCACGATGATGCCCATCAGCATCCCGACGTCCACCACGATGATGCAGGTCTGATCGTTGTATTCGGCCCGCTTCAGGCCGAACTTCGAGCGCAGGTCGATCACCGGGATGACCTTGCCGCGGAGATTGATCACGCCCTGCACGAAGTCGGGCGTCTGCGGCACCTTGGTGATGTCCATGATGCCGATGAGCTCGCGGACCTTCAGAATCTCGAGGCCGTACTCCTCGCCGTCCAGAAGGAAGGTCAGGTACTTGCCGCCGAGATCGGTCGTGGTGGCGATCGATTCCGTCAGTGCCTCACGTTTGGTGGTCTTGGGGGCCTCGAGTGTTGCTTCCATCTTTGTCGTCTCCTAGGCGCTGACCGGGACTGGCTCGCCCCGATCCGCGGGTTGCTTGGTCTCGTCTTCATCCCTTCCCTGGTTCTTCTCGGATACGGCTTGCCGAGCTTCCGGCTCAGGGAGTTGCTCGGTGGTCTCGGAGACGCAGGTTGTCGCGTGGCTGACTGCGTGAACCGCGGCGAGACCGGAGATTTCCAGGATCAGGCCGACCCGGCCGTCACCGAGAATGGCGGCGCCGGCTACGCCGCGAAGCCTCTCAAATCGATGCCCGAGCGTCTTGATGACCACCTGCTGCTGGCCGATCAGCTCGTCCACCACCAGACCGATCTGCCGGCCCTCGCAATGGGCAATGACGACCATGGCCTCGGTGGGATTCACCCGGCCGGTGAGCTTGAACAGTGACCCCAGTTGGATCAACGGGATCAGACGCCCGCGGACGTTGAGCACTTCGCCGCGGTGTTGCACCGTGGCGATCTTGTCCGCCGTGGGCCGCAGGGCCTGCTCGATGGCGATAGTTGGGATGATAAAGCGCTCCTCGCCCACCTTGATGACCATGCCGTCGATGATCGCCAATGTGAGCGGCAGGCGGATGGTGAAAGCGCTCCCCCTGCCCAGCGCGGAGGCGATATCCACCCGGCCGCGCAGTTGCTCGATGTTCCGGCGGACTACGTCCATGCCGACGCCGCGGCCGGAGATATCGGTGACCTGGACTGCCGTGGAGAAGCCCGGAGCGAAGATCAGAGCGTAGACCTGCTGGTCGTTCAGTTCCTCACCGGGCTGAACCAGCCCTTTTTCGATTCCCTTGGCGATGAGCACCTTGGGATCGAGCCCTTTGCCGTCATCGCCGACTTCTATGACGATATTGCCGCCCTGATGCGAGGCCCGCAGATACACGTACCCGGTTTCCGGCTTTCCCGCGGCCCGCCGCACCTCAGGCAATTCAATGCCGTGATCCACCGCGTTGCGGACCATGTGGATCAGCGGATCGCCGATCTGCTGGATGACGTTCTTGTCCAGCTCGGTGTCCTCGCCGGTGATGGTCAGCTCCACCTGCTTGCCCGCCTTGCGGGCCGTGTCGCGGACCACTCGGGCCATCTTCTGGAAGGTCGGACCGATCGGCATCATCCGCATGGACATGGCCAGTTCCTGCACATTGCGGACGATCTTGCCGACCTGATCGACGTCCTTGGCCAGCTTGATATCGGTTGCAATCTTGCTGCTGGCGCCGACCAACGTCTGGGCGATGACCAGCTCGCCGACCATGTCGACCAGGCTGTCGAGCTTGCTGGTATCGATGCGGACGGATTGATCACCCGCACCCACGACGCCGGCGGGCATCGACGCTCCGGTCTTCTTCTGGGTCTGCGGGCGGATCGCCTGACTGACCTGCTTCGGCGTGGTGGCCCCCATGTCGATGAGGATTTCGCCGGTCTTCTTGCTGGCACTCTCCTTCTGCTGGGCTTCCAGCGCGATCGCCACCACTTCCTTTGCGCAAGCCCCTTGCTCGACGAGGTTCTCGCCGACCTTGTTCGTCGCCGTCCCGGCGGCGGGCTGTCGAGCGCCTGGCTCGATGCGGCCGGCGATCACTCCTCGAAGCTTGGCGATGATTTCGGTGACCGGCGGCTGGAAGATTTCGCCGCCGCTCGAGTCGGCCAGAAACGCCGCGATGCCCTTGAGCTGGGCCTTGAGGACGTCGACGACATCGAACACCACGTCGATCAAACCCGGCGTCACTTGCCGCTTGCCCTTGCGGGCCTGATCCATCAGGGTTTCGGCCTCGTGGGTCAGGCACGTGATGTCTCGCAGGTTAAGGAAACCGGCCATTCCCTTAATGGTGTGGAAAGGCCGAAACAGATTGTCGATGCTGGTCTTGTCTTCCGGGGTCCGCTCGACTTCCAGCAGGGCGGCCTCGATCGCCTGAATGTGCTCATTGGCTTCCTCCAGGAAGCCTTTGACAAACTCCATTTCCTTAGCGTCGATCCTCTGCGGGACCTGCTCATAAGGAGCTTCCTCGGATGCAGGCTCCGGGTTCGAGGCTTCGGGGGCAGAGGCGGTCTGCACTGGCGGCGCAGCCGGGGAAGCTTCAGGCGTGTCGGCCGAGGGCAGAGGCGCCTCAAATGCCGCTGGCTGCGGCTCGACGACCGCCGGCGATTCATCGACCGGCTGCTGCCCGGATGGCGTCGTAGTCGGCGCCTGAGCCGCCAGCTCGCAGGCTTCCGACTGCGGCTGGGGCTTCGCTGCCGGCTTGGATGTCTTGGAGGCTGCCGGATCCGTCGCGGCCGTGGACACGATCGAAGAGTCGGCGCCCAAGAGAGCGGCAAGCTTGGCTGTCGCGGCGATCACCGAGGCGATCGTGGCGTCGGGGTCGGGCGCTTCTCCCAGGATGATTGCTTCCAGAAGCTGGGCGACCGACCGGGCTCGCTCCGGCAGGAACGACGAGGCCTTATCCTTGCTTTGGGCAGCTCCCTCCGCCATGGCCTCGCACCAGGAGTGCATTTTCGCCAGCGTGCCGAGGTCATCCTTCTCCACCGCTTTGGCTGTTTGTGACAACTGCCCTAGCAGTACGGGAATATCGTGTGGACGCTCTTGGCTGGTTGCCATCGATCCTTCAAGCTCCTGTAGTGTCGCATCCTTTGCGAGGAGCGCAAATGCGACCCCGAACGGTGTTCCGAGGCGTGAATGCACAAATCCGCGCCTGTTTCCGCTGGCTCCCGACATAGGTTTTTCGGGCGGTTCAGAGCATGCCTTGAGACTCCAGGAATCCTGGGAAAGCCTGGCGGGCGGGCGTCGTCGAGTCTGAAAAAAAGGCCGATTTGAGGCTGTGATTGCGTTATTGAAGTCGGCACATGCTGCCGGACCACACGAGTCGCGGCGGGTAGACGGTCAAGACAAGCTCCGGGCGGATAGACACGCCCGAGCGATCTGATCGCCGCCGGCCCAAGTGGGCGAGCATGCCGCTCTTCAGAAGTGGGCGAATATCGCAGCCCCTGTCGGCGCTGCTGCTTCTCGACCTCCTTGCACTCGGTGGTTCCCGGACGACGGATAAGAGATGTGGTCCGTTGTTGCACACCGCTGCTCCAGCGCCGGACGACAGCGGCACAATGTTCCTGTCACCCTTGAGCAACGCCTCGGTCCTCGTTCGGGCGGTGATGTCGCTGTCGATGCCCAGAACCAGCGGGTTACTCTTCAGCCGACCTCATCAGCAGTGTTCCTCGTCTGTCGACGACGGATGCGCATTCCTCGGCTTGAACCGACAGGCCGCTTGGCACGCATTTGCGAGCTTGCGGAGCTCCTCGGACACCTTCTCCAGACCGTTCGCTGCGTCGAACCCGGCCGTCAAGCGGGCAAGCAGATTGGCGACATGGTGCTGTTCGGCCGCGCCGCCGAGCTGCCGTAAGCGGCGAATCACCGCGGTCAATTCCTGGAGCGGTTCGGCCGACTCCGCATGCCTTACGGAATTAATTCGCGCCTCCAACTCCGCGAGAAGTGCAACCGCCTGATCGTGTTCTCCCTCGTGGCCGGTCGCAGTGGCGGTGTCAGCATCCGGCTCGGCCCGCGAAGCATTCACCGGAGCCCATCTTCCGGTTAGATGCCGCTCAAGGACTCCAACCAAGGCATGGCGGCTGATCGGCTTGACAGCGTAGTCGTTGCAGCCGGCGTCAAGGCATCGGCGTCGATCGCCCGCCATGGCGTGGGCGGTCAAGGCCACGATTGGGCCGGTGTAACCGTGGTTGCGGAGCACTAGGGTCGCCTCATAGCCGTCCATGCCCGGCATCTGCATGTCCATCAAGACCAGATCGAAGGGAGGAGTTGCCGCTTCCGTGCCGGGCTTCATGGTTGCCAGGACGGCATCCACGGCCTGTTCGCCGTTTTCGACCATGACGACATCGGCGCCGGCCCTCCTCAGCACGAAGGAAATGAACTGCCGGTTGTCCGGTCCATCCTCCGCCAGGAGGACGCGGCAGCCGAGGCTGGAGACCGGCTTCCTCTGGGCGGGCCTCGGGGCGGTCTGCGCGGCCGCGGCGACCAGCTCGCTGGTCGGCTCGATCATCTTGATGCCGTCGACGGAACCCACCGCGATCGTCAGCCGGAACGTGCTGCCTTCACCGAATTCACTTTCCACGGTGATTTGTCCGCCGAGCATCTCCGCCAGCCGGCTGCTGATGGTCAGTCCCAGGCCAGTGCCCCCGAAGCGCCGGGCCATGGACGCATCTGCCTGAGTGAACGGCTGGAACAGTTTGGAGAGGTGCTCGGGCTTCAGTCCGACACCGGTATCAATCACATCAAACTGGAGGGATGGGCCTGGGGCGGGCCGATGTGCGAATTCGAGACCGGAGGGGCCGGGCCCATCTGGGCCGATAGCCGAGTCATCGTCCGTATTCGGCGAGGCTTCGCGATGGGGACCCGCCAATCGCCGGGCCGTGGGAGTCCCGCTGCCGGGCACAAAGCGCGTGACCAGCCGCACTTCTCCGAAATCAGTGAATTTGATCGCGTTCCCGATGAGATTGATGAGGATCTGTCGCAGTCGCATCGGATCGGTCTGGATCCTCTCAGGAACAGGACCTGCGTATTCGATTTTGATTGCCAGATTCTTGGCTTGCGCTCGCACGCTCATCAGCGAGGCGACTTCACTGACGATCGCGCACGGCGCGCACTCGATCGTCTCGGTCGTCAGCTTGCCGGCCTCGATTTTCGAAAGATCCAGAATGTCGTTGATGATGTCGAGGAGGAATCGTCCGTTCCGTCTGATGGTGTCGACATACTGCCGGTTCGTCGCTCGCTCGTCGCATCCGCTCCATCGAGGGCACTCCGAGCAGCACGTCAAGGATTCGTCAAGCAGGTCGGCGAAGCCCAGGATGGCGGACATGGGAGTGCGAATCTCATGGCTCATATTGGCCAGGAACTCGCTCTTGGCGCGGGTGGCGGCCTGCGCCGCCGCGGAGGCGGCTGCCAGTTCGCTGGAGATCAGCTTTTCCCGCTCCAGCGAGCGACAGAGGGCGGCGTTGTTGTCGCGAAGCTGTTCCTCGCGAAGGATGTCTTCGCTGACATCGCGTTCAATCGCCACGTACCCGGTGATTTCACCGTTTTCACCGGCGACGGGGGCGACTGTCACTGCCGCATGGTAAAGGGTTCCGTCCTTTCTGCGATTGGTCCGGCGTCCCGACCACACTTTCCCCGCCTTGGCCGCCTCGGTTATCTCGCGGCCGAGCGCGGGTCCCTCTCCGGCGTTCAGTAGAGGAAGCAGTTGGTGGCCGATCGCCTCCTCCTCGGTGTAACCGGTCACCACGGTGAACGCGGGATTGACGTTGGTGATCAGGCCATAAGCGTCCGTGAGCACTACGGCATCGGCAGCAGCCTCAATGGCTCGCACCAGCCTTCGCTGCTGGGCCTCCGCCCGCTTCCGCTCGGTGATGTCCAGGATGACCGCCACCACACCGCCCACCTGACCGTCCGGATTCAAGAACGCGGCCTTGATGAAGATCGCGTCCCCCATCGTGCCGTCAGGGAGGGGGATGGCGGCTTCGTAGCTTTGATGCCCCGCCCCTTGCAGCGCGCGGGTTGCCTGTTCGGCGTGGAGTTGGGCCATGTCGGGGGGCCAGAAATCGAAGATCGTCTTCCCTATGATTTCGGCCCTCGGCCGGTTGAGCAAGTGTTCGAAGGCGACGTTGCATCCCAGGTAACGGCCCTGGCCATCCTTGTAATAGACCGGGCTCGGGATGCTGTCTATGACCTTCTGGAGGAAGGCGTGTGCGGCCTTCAATTCGTCCTCTGCACGCTTGCGTTCGCTGACATCGCGGAGGATCCCCACAGCGTAGCGTTGGCCGGACAGCATGATGCCTGATACCGAAAGCTCGACAGGGAACTCCTCCCCGCTCTTTCGCAGGGCCGTCAGGGCCGCAGTCTTCCCCAGGGCGGGACCTTCACCGGTCGCACAAAAACGGTCAACGCCTTTCTCGTATCCCTCTCGGTACTGAGGCGGCGCCAGCAGCGTGTGCAGATTGCGGCCCCGCACTTCATCCCAGGAATAGCCGAAAATGCGTTCCGCCGATTCGTTCCAGTAGGACAGTCGGCCTTCGTGATCCATCATGATGATGGCGTCCAGGGCCCGGGTGGTGATGCTGCGGAAAAGCTCTTCCGATTCCCGCAGGGCTCGCTCGTCACGCTTGCGCTGGGTCATGTCCCTGGCAGTCGCGATCAGGAGCGGACCGTCAGCGGTCTCCTGCGCACGCAATCGTATCTCCACCGGGAAGGTGGAGCCGTCCTTTCTCCGGTAGAACGTTTCGACCGTCTCGTGCCCACTGTCGATGAGCGCCGCGATTGTGGCGGCGGTTGGATCCCTTGGCGCGATCGGATCAATGTCGTGCGGTCCCATGGCCAGCAGCTCATGGCGTGAATAGCCGAGGACCTTGCAGGTAGTGTCGTTCACATCCACGAAGCGCATGGTCGTGCGATCCACCAGGAAGATCAGGTCAGCCGAGGTATCCAGGGCGGCGCGGAATCGCTGCAAATGTCGCTGCGCCCGTTGCATGGAGGCTTTGGCTCGGTCGGCGGCCTGCATTCCCACCAGCGCCTCTTCCCTGGCGGCGGCCAGAGCCGTCGCCCTGTTGGTTATGGCACGAGCACCGAAGCCCATCAGGGTCAGGCCCAGAATCCACAGCGCGGCATGGCCGTAAAGCAACGCCTCGCGATGCTCTTCCGCGCATGTCATCACGGAAGACATCGGCACCGCAAGACTGTGCCCGCCGCGCAAGTCACCGAGCTTGTAGCCTTGTTGGCCGTGGCAGTTCAGGCAGACCTGCTCGACGTACAGCGGACGGATCATCCGCATATAGGACTCATTCCCGATCTTCTCGATGGCGGCGACTTCCTTGACGCCCCCTTCTAAGCTCTCCAGGGCCCTTTGCTCCCAGGAATCCGCCGCGTTCTCCGGGCGAATCGGTTGAAGGCTGCAAAGGCGGTCGAAGGCGAGCTTCTGGGGGCCGCCAAGCTGGTGTGCCTGGCGAAGCATGTAGGCCGAGTTCACCAGGGTCAGACAACGTCCCGAAGGAGTCGTCACGTCTCGCTCAGGCAAACTCGCCAGGTACGGGTTGGGCGGATTGTCTTCCGTGGCTGGCACGTAGACGCCGCCCTCGCTCGAATTCCAATGGCGGAAGAGGTCGTCCATGTCGAACGCGGCCCGCGCCTGGGCCAGTGCAGCCTGCCGTGACTCGCGATCATGTTGCCGGGCCTCCCACCAGAGGGATGCGGCAATCGCCGCTGTCCACGCGATGGCCAGGGCCAGCGCGTACCCGCGAATCCACATCGGCCCGGGTGTCTTCTCGCTGTCAACGCGGCAGCCCGGCATGAGATGGTCCCCTCACGATCGGCCGCCCGCCGAACAGCCTGGCGCGTCACAAGAGCGCAGTCCGATACTGTCGGCGCGCAGCCCCGCGTCGTTAGGTCGGCAGTCCGGGACAGAGCCTTAAGTCTCGTCTAGAGTTCCGTGAATTTCACCGTGAAGTGCCTCAGCGCCGGCGGTTCCTCGGTGATCCGCAGGCCGCGAAGCGAGTGTCGGTTCTTGTGCAACTCGATTGCGGCCTCGGTCACGTAGTCAATGTGGCTCTGGGTGTAAACACGGCGGGGAATCGCCAGCCGGACCAACTCCATGGGCGGTGGCGTCCGGCCGGGTCCGCCGAACATCACGCTGCCGATCTCCACGCTGCGGATGCCGCCGACGCGATACAGCCCGCACACGACGGCCTGACCCGGAAACTGCTCGGGGGGGATGTGCGGGCAGAATGACTTGGCATCGATGTAGATCGCATGGCCTCCCGGCGGCTCGACAATCTGAATGCCTGCATCCAGGAGCTTCTGGCCGAGGTACTCAGTGCTGCGAATGCGGTATTGCAGGTAATCCTCGTGCAGCACTTCCTTGAATCCCTGAGCCATTGCCTCCAAGTCCCGACCGGCAAGACCGCCATAGGTGACATAACCTTCGGTCAGGATCAGGAGATTCGAGGCATCCTGGAACAACCGCTCGTCGCGGACCAGCAAGATGCCGCCGATGTTCACGATGCCGTCCTTCTTCGCGGAAATGGTGGCCCCGTCGACCAGATCGAACATCTCTCGGGCGATATCCGCCACCGGGCGGTTCTGCTGGCCGGGCTCGCGCATCTTGATGAACCAGGCATTCTCCGCGAAGCGGCAGGCGTCGAGGAAAAACGGCAGGCGGTACTTGTCGCAGACAGCCCGGACGGCCCGCAGGTTCTCCAGACTGACCGGTTGCCCGCCCCCGCTGTTGTTGGTGACCGTCACCATGACCACGGGGATGCGATTGGCGCCGACGCGGCGAATCAGGTCTTCCAGGGCCTGGACGTTCATGTTGCCCTTGAAGGGATGGCGGTTGCGTGGATCCTTGGCTTCGGGAATGGCCAGGTCGATGGCCTCAGCCCCGCTGTGCTCGACGTTGGCCCGGGTAGTGTCGAAATGGGCGTTGTTGGGAACGACCCTGCCCTTGCCGCCGAGAATCTCGAAAAGGATGCGTTCGCTGGCCCGCCCCTGATGCGTGGGCAAGACGTGCTCAAAGCCGGTAATCCTGCTGATCTGCTCCTTGAAGCGATAGAACGACACCGCCCCCGCGTAGGATTCATCCGCCCGCATGACGCCGGCCCATTGCTCGCTGCTCATGGCTCCGGTGCCGGAGTCGGTCAGGAGATCGATCAGCACGTTGGCGGCCTTGATCAAGAACACGTTAAAGAACGCCTCTCGGAGGATCGTCTCACGTTGCTCGGGCGTGGTCATCTCGATGGGTTCCACGACTTTGATCTTGAATGGCTCAATGATGGTCTTCACCGGTGGTTCCCCGTCAAAAGGATGGCAGGAAGGCATCGCGGATATGCCGCACGTTCGCCTCCCCGGTTTCCGGTATTATCACGCTGACGGCGTCAAAGCGGTAGGCGCAATCGGGCCAGCGGTGGCGGGCCAACCAGATTCTCGCGGCTTCCTCAAGGCGTCGTTGCTTGCGGGGCGTGATGTTCGCTTCCGGATCAGCCGGGGCATCATCAGATCGCGTCTTGACCTCCACGAAGACGATGCAGTCCGCCTCGCGGCAGATGAGGTCGATCTCGCCCGCCGGGCAGCCGAAATTGCGTGCCAGGACGCGGTAGCCCTGGCTTTTGAGAAATCGGCAGGCGGCCAACTCGCCGGCCTTGCCCAACTCTTGCTCTTTGCTAGAACTCACGAACCATGCCCGCGAACTGATCGATCCCCCAGACCATAGTGACGACCCGCCACCGTCGCCTCACACATGCAGGGGCAGGTTCCGCTCGGCCTGAGAATCGGATGAGGACAGACCACAGGAGCACGAGGCGTCAGACGGTCGCAGCCACTTCCGCCTTGGCGGGTGCGACACTGGTTTTCGTAGTCGACGGGATGCTCCCATCGGGCGCAGCGCCTTCGCCGGCCGCCGCCCTGGCCGCGGCAGCAATACGCCGCTCGCGGAGTTTGCGGGCCTTCCCGACGCGCTCGCGGAGGAAATACAGCTTGCCACGGCGGACCTTTCCGCGGCGCTGGACTTCGACACTGACGATCCTCGGCGATTGGAGCGGGAAAACCCGTTCGACGCCCTCGTTGGCGACGATTCGCCGGACGGTGAAGGTTTCGTTCATCCCCTTGCCTCGCCGCCCGATCACCACGCCAATAAAAGGCTGGATGCGTTCCTTGGAGCCCTCGATGATCCTCACGCCGACGGATACCGTGTCGCCCACATCGAACTTGGGGGTTTCTTTCTTGTGACGGGCCGCCTCGACGCTTTCAATAAACTTGTTTCGCATGACTGTGTCTCCAGGGTCGCAATCACTGATCTCGGCGAGCCTCGTTTCACTCCTGCCAAGCTCCGCTCACCGCGAAGGCTCTCACGAACGAATTCGTCATCCCAGCGCTAAGGCTTCTTCGGCAACAAATCCGGTCGGCGCTGGGCGGTTCGCAATCTCGCTTGCTCTTTTCGCCAGGCCCGGATCTTCGCGTGGTCGCCGCTCAGCAGAATCTCCGGTACTTCCATTCCTCGAAATACACGCGGCCGCGTGTACTGCGGGTACTCCAGGTACGCCGCGTGGTCCATCGCGTCGTCGGGCCCCTCCACCTCCGGCGCCCTGGGCGATGATATCGAAAACGAATCGCCCGATGCCGCCTCAGGATTGCCCAAGGCGCCCGGAATCAAGCGAACCACCGCATCCACCAGCACCATGGCCGCCGCTTCCCCGCCGGAGAGCACGTAATCGCCTATGGAAATCTCCCGCGGCGACAGGCCCAGGCAGATGCGCTCGTCGAAGCCCTCGTAGTGCCCGGCGATCACGATCAGCCGGCGGCGAGCAGCCAAGTCCTCAACGATCCCCTGGTTCAACCGCTCTCCCTGCGGTGTCAGCAGGATCAGTGTCGATTCTCCTTCCTCGAGTTTCTCTATCGCCTCTACCGCGTCGAACACCGGCTGGCACATCATAACCATGCCGGCGCCCCCGCCGAACGGCCGATCATCCACTGTCTGGTGCCGGCCGCTTGCATAATCCCGAATGTTGTGACACTGGATTGTCACGAGGCCCGCGTTCCGCGCCCGCCCCAGTATGCTCGCCGCGAAAAACGGCTCGCAGACTTCCGGGAACAGCGTCAGGACGTCGATCCGCATGACCAGCTTTATCGAGGCGCCGCTCTCGCGGTCGGGCCGCCAAAGCCTACGACTTTCCTTTCACTGAAATCCCGTTCTTCTTCAGCAGCTCTCGGACCGTGGGCGTGATCTTGGCGCCCGTGTTCAGCCAGTATTGGATCCGCTCCTTTTTCAGCCGGACCTGCTTGCCGGGATCTTTCTCAAGCGGATTAAGCGATCCTAATTCCTCTATAAAACGACCGGTCGGGGCAAACCTTGAATCCGAAGCTCGCAACCGGAAGGATGCCCTGTTCCGGCGACCGCATCGTACCAGTCGCAATGAAACCGCCATAGATTCCTCAAAAGCCTTTCACAGGATCAAGCGGCCCAAGGCCGCCCGGAACGACTTCCGCCGGGCGCGGCCGCAAAGAACCCCTTATGATAGCCATTTCCAAATGAAACGCAACCATGCGCTGTTTCCTGTTGCGAGAAGGGCCGCAAGACGGGGTCGCGGCGGCCGTCAGGGATGACGGCCATTGTTTTGAATGCTCGCCGCCTGTAGCAGATCGAGGGCCAGGGCCGGGTTATCCAGGGTGATGAGCGCAGGAAGCAGCGAACGGCTCGCGGGAGCCGTAACTTGTTAATTTTTAGACGGTTAGAGTATGTCAGGGTTTCCATTTGCCTTCAGACGGCAGACCCGTCGGTACCAGCTCTTTCGCGCAAGGCTGTAAACGCTGCCTATCAGATGTGGTCCACTAATGTGCCATGCTGGCAGCAGGCCTGCCTTGTAAGAATTGTCGGGAGGCGCCAGGGGTGGATTGCAGAGCGAGCGGTATATGCGGGGCCACGCTGACAGTCCACCCAGGCTTGAAAGCTCATACCTGCTCACTTCGGCAAATCTTGTCAAAGGGGGCCGCTGAATCATGACGGCTCCTAACGGTTCGCCTGGCTCAAGCGAATGGGTGCTGCGGGCTGGGACGGTCGTCGGGGATGCGACAGACGGCGGCATCTCGCAGATGTCCGTGCTGCGCTGCGAACTGATCAGGTCTCACCATGTACCGTGGTTTTGGCAAGCATCCTGGCACGATGTTCTTGGGCGGCAAGCGACAATTGGCTGCCGTGCAGTTCACT
>Ga0335070_10002933_pt1 | contig 19884 bp, 13 predicted proteins | sample Lox_Sample_13_FD_206722 | JGI IMG/M metagenome (GOLD analysis project Ga0335070, IMG submission 206722) | Soil microbial communities from Loxahatchee National Wildlife Refuge, Florida, United States - Lox_Sample_1.3 | ecosystem: Environmental > Terrestrial > Soil > Wetlands | place: USA... | reverse complement strand
TCTTGCCGCTGCCCGTGATCCCGAGCAGGACGGCATGCGGGTGGCCCTCGGCCAGGAGCTCGGTCAGGCGCTCGATGGCCCGCGGCTGATCGCCGGCGGGCTCGAACTCGGAAGACAGCCGGAACGGCGTGCTCAGGGGGTCGTCGGGACCGCGACGAGATACTTCCGCCACGAGTCGAGGAAGCTCGTCGCGTGGGGGTGACGCATCAGATGGACCGAGAAGAGGAACTGCGGGTGCACCGGCTCGCGGATGAGCCTCAGGCGCGCCTCTTCCACGGTCCGGTTGCCCTTGAAGAGGTTGCAGCGGAGGCAGGCCGCGACGACGTTGGTCCACGTGGTCTGGCCCCCGCGGGAGCGCGGCACGACGTGGTCGACGGTGAGCTTCTCCCCTCGCCGGCTGCAGTACTGGCAGGTGTAGCCGTCGCGGCGCAGGATGTTCTTCTTGTTGAAGGCGACCCGCTCGAGGAAGGGCTTGCGGATGTACACGGCCAGCCGGATGACCGACGGGAGCGGAAACACCCGCGACGGCGAGCGGACCACACGGGGGGAGGACTCGACGCTTTCGGCCTTGCCGGCGAGCAGGAGCGTCACTGCCCGCCTGGCGTTCGTGAAGTGGAGGGGCTCGTACGTGTAGTTGAGCACCAGGACGGCGATTTCGTCCATATCCTGGAGCCAAGGATAGTCAGCGGCCCGAGGCCTGTCAACCGGGGCGGATCAGACCAGAGCCCGCCAGAGCGCCGGGGCGAATCCCGTCAGGAGAAGGAAGGCGCCGAAGAACCAGCGCCAGTCCCACAGAAGGAGCCCCAGCAGCGCGAAGAGGATCACGAGACAGAGACCGTAGAAGCGGACCTCCCGCTGGTCCGTCCAGCCCCCGCTGCCGGTGAGCAGCGGTAGCTTGCCCGCCAGATACACGGGCGAGTAGAGGAGGAAGAAGGACACGAGGAGCCCGGAGAACGTCAGCACGCCGCCCGCCGCGCCGAGGAACGTCCACGCCGCCCACGCCGCCGGCGAGGCGGCCGTCTCGAGGAAGACGTGCGGCACGTACTCCGGCTTGAAGAACACGATGAGCAGGGCCACGGCGAACAGCGGCATGACGACCTCGAGCCACGCCCACTTCGCGGAGCGCGGACTCCAGCTCGCCGATGGATGCACCGGGTCGGGAACCTTCCACTGCCCGGATCTATTGGCCATACCACTCCCTCAATGCGACAGCCGAGGAGGTTGCGGGGATCAGGTGCAGAACACGCCCATACGTCATTCTTCCACCAGTATCACTCACAGGGCTTCCCTTCCCCAAGCAGACCGGCACGGCTCGCGCCGGCTTCACAAACCCCCCAGATAGAAGGAAAAATCGGGTCTGCGGACGAGCTAGGCCTGCGACCGGAGGCGCAGGGCGTCGCCGACCACGGAGATGACGCGCTCGATGCGGAAGGGCTTGACCAGCATCAGGTCGACGCCGCTCTCGCGAAGGCGCAGGGGATCGAGGAGATGCCCCCAGCCCGTGATCAGCACGACCGGCGTCTCGGGGCGCACGTTCTTCACCGAGCGCGCCACGTCGAGGCCGGAGCACTCGGGTAGCGAGAGATCGGTGAGGACGACGTCGAACTTCCCGCCCTGAAAGTGCGCGAGCCCGGTGAGTCCGTCCGTGGCCGAGTCCACGCGGTAGCCGGCCTCCGTGAGCGCGTCCACCAGCATGGAGCGGATCTCTTCCTCGTCCTCGAGCACCAGCACCGACCGGGGCGCGGGCGGGGCCGGGATGTCCGTCGCCGGCGCCTCGGCAATGGGAGCCGGCTCCTTCTCCATCGCACGCCCGCGCGCCGCGGGAAGCCAGAGCGTCACGGTGGTGCCGCCGCCTTCCTCGCTGCGCACCCGCACGCTGCCGCGATGGCGATCCATCACGCCGTGGACCACCGAGAGGCCGAGGCCGGCGCGCCGCGGAGCGCGCGTGGTGAAGAACGGATCGAAGATCCGGCGGCGCACGTCTTCGGGCATCCCCTCGCCCGTGTCCGATACCTGGATCTCCACGCCCGTGTCCACCCGCCGCGTCGTCAGGCCCAGCCTTCCCCCGCGGGGCATGGCATCGACAGCGTTCAGGATGAGGTTCATGACGGCCTCGCGCAGCGCCCCCATCTGACCTTCCACCGGCGGCACGCGATCGAGATCGGACGCCATCTCGATCCGCACGCTTCGCGCCTCGGCCTCGTCCTTCCAGACGGGGCGAGTCAGCACGATGGCGTCCTCCACCACCGACGCGAGATCGACCGACGTCGTGGAGTCGTCCATGGTGGTCGCGGCGAGGCCCTGGAGCCTCCGCACGATGTCGGCGGCGCGCCAGGCGGCCTCCTCGACAGCGCCGAGCCCTTCGCGCATGGGCCCGTCGGGCGTCCGGGCGAGCATGAGCTGCGTCTTGCCCAGGACGATGGCCAGGAGATTGTTGAACTCGTTGGCGATCCCGCCGGCCATGGCCCCCACCGCCCGCGCCTTCTCGGACTGGACGTGCTGTTCCTGCGCGGACAGCATCGCTTCCAGCGTGACCCGCGACTCGTCGTGCAGGCGGTGATTCTCCATCCCCAGGGCGAGGAGCGACGCGAGCACCTGCGCCGCGCCGACCTGGTCCGGCGTGAAGTCCCGCGCTTCCGGATCGGCGAGGTAGAGCGCGCCCACCGTCTGGTGGCCGAGGCGCAGGGGGACGGCGAGACAGGCCCGGAGCCCGGCCAGGCGCAGCGGGTCGTCCTCGGATCCCTCACGGACCTGCACGTCGCGGCACAGCGCGGGACGATTCGTGGCGAACATCTCCCCCGTCAGCCCGCGGCTCGAATCGGCCCGCCAGCTGGTCGCCGTCTCGACCGACAGGCCGGTATAGGCGGCAAGGAGGAGACCCTCCGAGCCGGCCGGCACGCCGAGCGCGGCCACCGCGACGCCGGCCAGGCGGCAGGCGGCCTCGCACGCGCGCGAGAGCACGTCGTCGATGCCCCGGTCGACCCGCGCGTGGCTCAGGAACATCTCGAGCTCGCGCAGGCGGCCCAGGTGTCCCCCGGTCGTCTCGACGAACTGCCGGTGCGCGAGCGCGGTCCCGACGCGGTCCGCGATCACCAGCAGGAGCAGCACGTCCTGTTCGGAGAACGCGGGGCGGGGCGCGCGCCGCCCCGCGTAGAGCACGCCGGCCGTCTCACCGGCCGCGCGGATTGGCACCGCCACCGCGTCGCGCACGGGGAACAGCGCCAGGAACGGATCGTCCGCGACCGTGACCGCCCCGCTCGAGGATCGCTCGATCCCTTCGTTCTGGAAGGCCTGGCCGATCAGCCCCTCGCCCGCCTTGATCGAGATCGTGTCGAGATCGTCGCGGCGGAATCCGCGTCCCGCGCGGGCACGCAGGCAGACGCTGTCCGGCTCCCACACGAACAGCATGGCGCGGTCTGCCGAGAGCAGACGGGCCACGCGGTCCATCGCCAGCGAGAACACCTGCGCCGGCTCGAGGCCGGCCGAGGGGATGGCGAGGATCTCCTGACCGACGGAGAGGGCGCCGCGGTCCTCGGACGATTCGGAGACGGAAGATCTGGCAGGCGGCGGGCCGGCGGCCCGCTCGACCTCCAGGCGATGCACGTGCTCGGCGATCGCGTCGAGGCTCTGGCGGATCTCGCCGAGCGAGCTCCGCAGCATGTCGCCGCCTGCTTCCGGGGATGGCAGCTCTTCGCTCATGGCCTGCCTGCCCCGATCTTACTTCGACGCCGAGAAAGGATGGCCGGGAAACTTGCAGCGCGCCGACGATAGTGCCCTGTCGGCGTGCTTGCCAGTCAGGTCACTCCGCGCGATGGCTGTGCGGGAGCGCCTCCGCCCCGCGATGCTACTTGCCGCCGAGCGAGCGAATGTAGAGAACGAGGGCCCAGCGGTCGTTCTCGGGCAGGTGCTTCCAGGATGGCATGGCGCCGCGGCCCGTGCTGATCTTCCAGAAGATCTCGCCGTCCGATTCCGCCTGGACCTTCGCGGAGGTCCAGTCCGCCGGCTTCGGGCTCAGCGCGGCCGACGCAACCCCGTCGCCCTTGCCCTTGGCCCCGTGGCAGCTCACACAGTTGATGTCGGCCACTTTCTTGCCCTGGGCGATGTTTTTTGCATCCGCGGGGAGCGGATTCTTCTTGGCCTTGTCCGCCGCCGGCGCTTGCCATGCGGCCTGCGCGTGGACCGCTGCCGCATATCCGCAGATCGCCATCACCCCGAGCCCCAGAACCCCCAACGCCCTCGTCAACCGACTTGCCATGTCCGTGCTCCTCGCCGCCTGCGATTCGCCCGTGGTGCCGCACCATTGCGGCTCGTGACACGATTCACAACCGCCTCCACCTGTATCATCCTCACTGCTGGACGGTCAAGCCGAATCCCGCATTCGCAGCGCGGGGGCTCGTGTGCTATCGTGCCGAGCCATGGCCGACGAGCCCCTGCACGTGGTGGCAGTGATTGGCGCCGGGCCGGCGGGGCTCTTCGCCGCCCGCGCGCTGGCGGCCGCGGGATGCCGCGTCCTGCTGCTCAATCGCGACGTCAAGCCCGGCGGGCTCGCGGAGTACGGCATCTTCCTCGACAAGTACAAGATGAAGGGCGGCCTCCGGCGCCAGTTCCAGAAGATCCTGAGCGATCCGCGGGTCACCTACCTGGGGCACGTGCCCGTCGGGCCCGGCGGCCCGCTCACCGTGCCGCAGCTTCGGGACATGGCGTTCGATGCCCTCGTCTTCGCCCACGGCGCGCAGGGCACGAAGTACCTGGGGGTCGAGGGCGAGCGGCTGCCCGGCGTCTATCACGCCAAGGACCTCGTCTACCACTACAACCGGCTGCCGCCCTTCGCGGAGCGCGAGTTCCCCATGGGGCGGCGGGTCGCCATCGTGGGCGTCGGCAACGTCATGGTCGACATCGTCAACTACTGCGTGCACTACTGCGACTGCGACGAGGTCATCGCCATTGCCCGCCGCGGCCCTTTCGAGAAGGCGTACGAGGACAAGGAGTTCGAGGACGTCGAAGACGCGTTCGACCGCGAGCTCTACCGCCAGGAGCTCGAGCGCATCCGGCCACGCCTCGAGGCCGCCGGCCAGAATCCCGACGAGATCCTGAAGGCGCTCGCCGCCAAGCCGGAGCCGGCCGAGCGCACCCGCGCCCGCCTGCGCTTTCGCTTCCTCGCCTCGCCCAGGCGCGTGGTGGCGGACGGCGGCCGCGTGGTCGGTCTCGACGTGGAGGAAACGCGGCTCGAGCGCAAGGGCGAGCGCATCAACGCGGTGGGGACCGGCGAGATCACGCGCATTCCCTGCGACACGGTGGTGTTCGCCGTGGGCGACAAGGTCGACGAGCAGTTCGGCCTGCCGTACCGGGACGGCCTCTATGTCACGGCGCCCTCCGAACAGGACCCGGGCGCGGCCTACGAGGTCTGGGACCCCGAGAGCAAGCGTACGCTGCCCGGCACCTTCGTCGTGGGCTGGTCACGCCGGGCGAGCGACGGCGTGGTGGGGCGCGCCAGACTGGACGCAGAGACCGGCGTGAAGCGCGTGGTCGGGTGGCTCGCCTCGAGGCCCAAGCGGCCGGCCGCGCACGCGGAGAAGCTGATCGCCGACGTCGTCGAGTCCGTCAGGAAGGCGCAGGGCCACCCGGTCACCTACGACGACGTCCGGCGGATCGAGGAGGAGGAGCGCTCGCGCGCCGCTCAGGCCGGCGTCGAAGAGCTCAAGTTCAAGAGCAACGCCGAGATGCTCGCGCTCATTCGCCGCTGAGCGGCCCGGACCTCGTCCCCGTTCTCCGTCCCAGCAGGAGGACGAGGATCGCCGCCCCGCCATAGGCTCCGGCCAGCACGACCGGCACTCTCCCCACGCTGCCCCAGGGCCAGAACACCGCTCCGCTCGGCAGCGGAGAGTGCATGAGGCCGAACAGGGTCGCCACGGCGCAGGCGCCGAGCACGGCGGCCGCGCGCCCCGCCCAGCGGTCGATCATCGACACGAGGGCCCAGGCCCACAGAAGGGCCGTGACGATGAAGCCGTTGCCCAGCACCAGGAGGTTGCGGAACGCCGCTTGCCCCTCGCCCGACAGCTCCGCCACCGTCCGGCCGGCCGCCGCCAGCATCTGGTTGACCTCGATCAGCACGAGCGCCGCGATGGCGGGCACGAAGGCGATCGCCACGGCGGCGCCATGGCGGGCCGGCGACGCGACGAAGGCCTGCGCCGTGATCTGGAGGCCGACGAAGATGAGAATCGGCGCGACGGCGGCCTCGGGCAGCACGCGTACCAGCACGGAGATGACGCCGAGGGCCGCGCCCACGCCGATGACGAGGGCGGTGGCCAGCGTGTACCCGGCGCGGGCTCCCATGGCCTTGTAGGCGGGGTGCCCGATGTAGGGCGTGTTCTGGATCACCCCGCCGCAGAGCCCGGCCGCGATGGTAGCGACCGCTTCGGTCAGGAGAACGTCGCGCGTGCGGTACTCGTCACCGGCCGCGACCGCGGACTCCGTGTTGTCGATGCCGCCGATGACGGTGGCGAGCGCGAACGGCACGGCGAGCGGCAGGTACGCCAGCACGTCGCCGAGCACGGGCATCCAGGCCAGCGTGGGCCACGGGATCGCCAGCGTGAGCGACGCCGACGGCCCGGCGTGCGTGGCTCCGCCCGCTCCGGCGGCCGCGCGCAGCCAGAACACGGCCGCCCCGGCGAGGACACCGGCGAAGGCGCCCGGCACGCCGCCGGGCAGCCGCACGCCGCCCACGAGCGTGAGCAGCACGATCGTGAGCGACGTCACGCCCACAAGGGGATCGGCGAACACCCTGAGGGCCGGGAGGAAGGCGATCAGGAGAATGCCCACGCCCGCAATGGATCCCAGGAGCGCCGCGCGAGGCACCACGCGCCGCAGCCAGTCACCGCCGAAGGAGAGCAGCAGCTTGAGCCCGCCCATGGCGACGGTCACGCCCATCCCGATCTTCCAGGCGAGGACCGGGTCGCCGGTCAGCAGCCTGGCGGGCCCCAGCACGCCGAACACGATCCCGAACAGCGACGGCGTGTCGATGCCGAACGGCATGGCCGTGACGTCCGCCCGTCCCGTGCGCCGCATGAGCCGCACCGCCAGCGTCGTGTAGACGAGATCGCCGATCAGCACGCCGACCGCGGTGCCGGGCACCATGCGGCCCAGCACCAGATCGGGCGGGAACTTGAACACGCCGATGAGCAGGCCAGCGAGAATGACGAGGACGGTGGTGTTGTCGAGCGCCAGGCCGAAGAACGCGTTCCAGTCGCCCGGGGCGAGCCAGCGAGGCAGCCGCCGGGCGCCCGCCACCGTCAGGCGGGTCTGGACAGGGGCCGGGCCGCCAGAACCTCGCGGACGAGGCCACGCACGCGATCGGCGAGAGCCTGGCACCACGCGAGGCTGCCGCGGTGGCTCGCCACGTCCGAGAACGCGAGCTCGATCTCCGGGGAGAGCTGCTCGCCGAGCCTGACCCGCACGCCGAAGCTCACGCCCTCGCGGGGCCGTCCGGCATCGAGCGCGGATTCCGCCCGCGGATCCTCACGCTTGGCATGGGAGGTCGCGAAGTTCTCGAGCCACCGTGCGACTTCGTGGTAGTCACCGCCGCCGAACATGGTCGCCTCTCAGCATTCGTTGTAACCACACGACAGGCACTTCTTGCAGCCTTCCTCGTACACGAACGTGGCCTGGCCGCACTCCTTGCAGAGATCCCCCACCCGGCGGTGCACGCGGACGCCGGGCGACGTGCCGGCCGTCCCGTCGCCGCGCTCGAGCCCGATGTGCTCGCCCAGGGTGCGCGCGAGCGCATCCGGCAGGGAGAGCACCTTGGCCGCGCCGAAGCCGGTCGGCTGGCCGCCGCCGATGCGCGCGAGCTGGTTGATGACCTCCTCGAGCCGGCGCTGGGCGGACAGCGGGGACGGCAGACGGAGCACGAGCGAGATGAGGCGCCCCAGCGCCTCCGCCACGGCCATGGTATCGGATCCGGCCTTGCCGACCTGCACGAACACCTCGAAAGGATCCCCGCTCGGCGTCTCGTTGACGGTGATGAAGGCAGTGCCGATGGGCGTCTCCATGCGATAGGTCGCGCCGGAGAGGCTGTGGGGACGCGGCTTGACGACGCGCTCCCCCAGCACGCCGCCGTCGGCGGCGAGGCCGGCTCCCCCGCCCAGGCCCGCGTGGAGCACCTGGCCGTCCTTGCAGCCGTCCCGGAACACGGTGATGCCGAGGCAGCCTTCGCGCCACGCCAGAAGGTATGCCTCCGCCACGTCGCCCTCGCTCGCTTCGGCGGGCAGATTGATCGTCTTGGACACGCCGTTGTCCGTGTGCCGCTGGAACGCGGCCTGATGCCGCACGTGCCAGCTCCAGTGGATCTCGTGCGCCGTCTTGAACACGGCGCGCGCCTCGTCGGGCACGCCGGGAATGCCCTGCAGCGAGCCGTGCCGCGCCACCTCGCTCATGAGGGCATCCGAGTAGAAGCCGCGCTCGCGGCCCAGCCGCTCGAAGCTTCCGCTCACGAAGCGCAGCACGCGCCCCGTGTCCCCGCTCCTGACGCGATGCTCGAAGGCGAGAGCGAACACCGGCTCGATGCCCGACGAGCAGCCGGCGATCATGGAGATCGTTCCCGTGGGCGCGATGGTCGTCACCGTCGAGTTCCGGAGCGGCCGCCCCCCGCGGTAGATCGAGCGGCTCCAGTGCGGGAAGGCGCCGCGCTCCTCGGCCAGGCGCGCCGACTGATCGTGCGCCTTCTCCTCGACGAACGCGCTGAGCCGGTCGGCCAGGTCGAGCGCCTCCTGGCTGTCATACGGCATCTCCAGGGTGAAGAGCAGGTCTGCCCATCCCATGACCCCGAGCCCGATGCGGCGGTTCGCTTTGACGGTGGCGTCGATCTCGGGCAGCGGATACGGGTTGACCTCGATCACGTCGTCGAGGAAGCGCACCCCCAGGCGAACCACCCGCTCCAGCTCCTCCCAGTCGACGGCCCAGCCCTGATCCCGCGCCCGCACGAAGCGCGCCACGTTGAGCGAGCCGAGATTGCATGCCTCGTTCGGCAGGAGCGGCTGCTCGCCGCACGGATTGGTCGCCTCGATGGTGCCGAGCTCCGGCGTGGGGTTCGCGGGGCTCGCGTTGATGCGGTCGAGGAAGATCAGGCCGGGGTCGCCCGTCCGCCAGGCGGCGCGCACGATGCGATCGAAGACGTCGCGCGCCGAGAGGGTGGCCGTGACCTGGCCCGTGCGCGGATTGACGAGGTCGTAGTCCCCCCCGGCCTCCAGGGCCGCCATGAACGTCTCCGTGATGGCCACGGAGATGTTGAAGTTGCTGATGCCTCCATCCAGCTTGCACTCGATGAACTCGAGGATGTCGGGGTGATCGACTCGCAGGACGCCCATGTTGGCCCCGCGCCGCGTGCCGCCCTGCTTCACCGCCTCCGTGGCGGCGTTGAACACGCGCAGGAAGGACACGGGGCCGGAAGCGCGGCCGCCCGTCGAGCGCACGATGTCGTTCTTGGGGCGGAGCCGGGAGAACGCGAAGCCCGTCCCGCCTCCCGACTGGTGGATGATGGCGGCCGCCTTCACGGAGTCGAAGATCTCCGGCATCGAGTCGCCCACGGGCAGGACGTAGCAGGCCGAGTACTGCAGCTGGTTGTCCTTGCCGGCGTTCATGAGGGTCGGCGAGTTCGGGAGGAACTGCCCCTCGACCATCATGTCGTAGAAGGCCGCGGCGACCTCGCCGACGCCGGCCGGGCTCCGGCCGAAGCGCTCCTCGGCGCGGGCGATCGCGGTGGCGACCCGCCAGCACATCTCCTCGGGAGTCTCGATCACCTCGCCGTCACGACGCAGAAGGTAGCGTTCCCGCAGCACCCGAAGGGCCGGTTCGGACCAGCGCCCCACCTTCGATGGCCGGGCTCCTGTCAGCATGTGAGTGAGCCTAACACAGGCAGGAGTTAAGACAGGAGAATCACGACCTTGACTCTTTCCTTCAGATCCATAGAATAGGGGCCCGACCATCGCAATGACCCGGCTCGCTACGGCTTCGAAGCAGGGCAGATGGACTTCCTGAGGCGCTACCGCCTCGGCCTCGTGGTCGCCGTGCTAGTCGTGACCGCCGGCGGCCTCGCCTTCTTCTGGACTCGGACCCAGCAGGCCCGCGGAGCGACCCGGACCCGCCCCGATCCGCTGGTTGGCGTCGTGGCTCCCCTGCGACGCGACGTCGAGGTCAAGCTTTCCTTCACCGCCGACATCCTGCCCATCAAGCAGGCGGCCATCTTCTCGAAGGTCTCGGGCTACATCCGGAAGATCCATGTCGAGCGCGGTGACCTCGTGAAGGAAGGCCAGCTCCTCGTGGAGATCGACGACCTGGAGCTCAGGGCGTCGGCCGAGCAGGCGCGGGCCGCCCTCCTGTCGGCCCAGGCCGGCCTCGAGGTGGCCCGCTCGACGCTGGAAGGGCAGAAGGCGAACCTGGAGAACCAGCGCGCGAACCTCAACAAGGCACGCGCGGTGGCGACCAACGACACGCGCCAGGCCGAACGGATGAAGACGCTGTTCGAGAAGGGCATGGTGGCGGCCGCCGACTGGGACAATGCCCGGACCACGGCCGACTCGTCGAAGGCGTCCACGGAGGCGGCCGAGGCCCAGCTCAGGCTGGCCGCGGTGCAGATCACCACGCAGGAGAGCCAGGTACGCCTGGCCCAGGCTCAGGTGGAGACGTACCGCGCGGCGCTGACGCTCGCGCAGACCAACCTCAACAACACGCGGCTGCTCGCGCCGTTCTCGGGCTACATCGCCCAGCGCAATCTCGACCAGGGCGCCGCCGTGAGCGCCCAGTCCGCGGGGACCACCAACACCTCGGTCGGCATCCTGCTCATCCAGGACATCGCGAGTGTGAAGGTGCAGATCGAGGTGCCGGAGCGTGACATCGCGCGCGTCCGGGTGGGCGATCCCGTGCGGGTGACCGCCGATCCCTACAAGGGCGAGAGCTTCGCGGGCTCCATCGCCCGCGTGGTGCACAGCCTCGACCCGCGCTCGCGCACCATGGGCATCGAGGTCGAGATCCCCAATCCCGCCGCCAAGCTCAAGCCGGGCATGTTTGCCCGCGTCGAGGCCGTGGTGGAGACGCGCAAGCAGGTGCTGACGGTGCCGATGGAGTCCCTCCGCGTCGGCGAGGGGCCGCCCGTCGTCATGGTGGTGAGGAACAACGCGGTCGAAGCGATCACCGTGGAGCTGGGCGCCGCCGACCAGCGGGACATCGAGGTCGTGAAGGGCGTCGGGGAGCGCGACCAGGTCATCCTCCAGGGCAAGGATCTCGTGCGGGCCGGGCAGAAGGTCCGCACCGTCCCGGCGAGCAGCGGCCAGTAGCCCATGTGGCTGACCCTGGCGGCCATGCGGAATGGCATCGCCATTCTCATGGCCTCCCTCGCCATCGTGCTCCTGGGCGCGACCTCCCTCGGCCGGATGCCCATCGATCTCTTCCCGAACCTCAACTACCCCTCCCTCCAGGTCGGCACGATCTACAAGGGCGCCAGCGCGCAGGACATCGAGCGAAGCGTCACCTACCCCATCGAGAAGGCCGTGTCGGCCGTGGCCAACGTGCGCTACGTCGAGTCCCGCTCGCGCCAGGGCTTCTCCGCCGTCACCGTGCAGTTCGCGTGGGGCGCGGACATCGACGCCGGCCTGACCGAGGTCATGCAGCGCATCCAGGCCATCATGTCCTCGCTGCCCACGGGCATCCAGCAACCGTTCATCCTGAAGTTCGATCTCTCCAACATCCCGGTGTGCATCATCACGGTGGCGGGCGGCGGGCTCGACGAGCGGGCGCTCTACGACCTCGCCTACAACACGATCGAGCCGCAGATCGAGCGGCTGCCCGGCGTGGCCTCCGCCAACGTGGACGGCGGCAAGATCCGGCAGATCACCGTCAACCTCGACCGCGACCGGCTCTACGCCAAGGGCCTGTCCGTCAACGAGGTGACCCGCGCCGTCAACGACGCGAACTTCCTCCTCCCCTCGGGCGACGTGAAGCTCGGCAGCTTCGACTACAACGTCTTCACCAACAACCAGTTCTCCGTGGTCGCGCCCATGGAGGACATCGTGGTGCGCCGGACCGGCACCACGCCCATCCGGCTCCGGGACGTGGGCCGGGTGGAGGACTCGGCGGAGACGCAGGTCTCGATCGTGCGCGTCAACGGCGAGCGCGCCGTGTACCTGCGCGTGAACAAGCAGCCCGGAGCCAACACCGTGGAGGTGGTGGACGCGGTCAAGGCCACCATGCCGAAGCTCCTGGGCGTGCCGCCCGGCGTGAACGTCAGCATGAGCCTCGATCAGTCGACGTACATTCGCCAGTCCATCGAAAACCTCTGGCACGAGGCGGCCATCGGCTCCCTCCTGGCCTTCCTCGTCATCCTCGTCTTCCTCCGCTCGTTCGTCTCGACCATCATCATCGGCATCGCCATCCCGCTCTCGCTCATGCTGACCCTGGTGGCGATGTACTTCCTCGGCCAGACCCTCAACATCTTCACGCTGGGCGGCCTGGCCCTCGCCGTGGGCCGGCTCGTGGACGACTCGATCGTGGAGCTCGAGAACATCAACCGCCATCTCGCCATGCCCGGCACGCCGCGGCGGAAGGCCGTGCTCGACGCGGCCCGCGAGGTGGCCATGCCCATCTTCGTCTCGACCATCACCACCATCGTCGTGTTTCTGCCCACCGTGTTCCTCGAAGGGCAGTCGCGCCTGCTCTTCATCCCGCTGACCTTCACCATCTCGTTCTCGCTCTTCGCATCCTTCCTCGTCTCCCGCACGGTTACCCCGCTCCTCTGCTTCCACTGGCTCCGGAGCGAGCACGAGACGCAGGCCCCGGCGGTCACGGGGCGCGCCAGCAGGCTGAAGGCGCTCCTCGAGCGCGGCTTCGCGTGGAGTGGCGCGCTTCTCGATCGCATGGACACCTTTTACCAGCGCCAACTCAACTGGGCGCTCGACCACCGCAAGATGCTCATCGCGGGGATCCTGGTCATGCTGGCCTCCGCGCTGGCCGTCCTTCCCCTGGTGGGAAGCGAGTTCTTCCCGGAGTCCGACGAGAGCCAGTTCCTGATCCAGGTGCGCGCCCCTGTCGGCACGCGGGTCGAGGAGACGGAGCGAATCGTCGCCCGGATGGAGGGCATCATTCGCGCGAACACGAAGCCCTCCGAGATCAAGACCATCGTGGCCTCCATCGGAGTCCCCGGCGGGCGATCGGGACTCTTCTCGCGCAACACGGGCCCGCACGCCGCCACGCTCCAGGTGTATCTGAGTGATCCAGACGAAAGAACCCGGAAAGACAAGCAGATCTTCGATGCGATCAGGCCCAAGATCGGGGGGCAGTTCCCCGGCACCACCTACGGCGTCCAGTTCGGTGGCATCGTGAGCCGCGTGCTGAACTCGGGCTCCGATGCGCCGATCCAGATCGAGCAGCTCGGCTACGACCTCAAGGGCGCGCGCGACCTGGGCCGGCAGGTCGCCCGCACGCTCCAGGAGATCCCGGGCGTGAGCGACCCGTTCATCAGCCGTGAGGAGAACTACCCGCAGTACGACATCGTGGTGGACAGGGAGAAGGCCGCGATGGCAGGGCTCTCTCAGCGGGACATCGCCCAGGCCGCGCTCATCTCCCTGGTCAGCAACGTGAGCCTCAACCCTTCTATTTTCACGGACCCCCGGACCGGGAATCAATATAATGTGGTCGTGCAGCTCGATGAACCCTACCGGTCGTCGTCAGAGGACCTCTCGCGCCTCTTCGTCATCGGTGACGGCGGACGGCCGGTGTCGCTGGGATCGGTGGCCGAGGTACGGCAGGGCGTCGGGCCCGTCATGATCGAGCGCAAGTATCAGCAGCGGCTCATCAAGATCACGGCCCAGCCGTCCGGCCGCGACCTGGGAGCCATCGCCACGGATCTCGAGGACAGGCTGAAAGCGCTGCCGCTGCCTCCCGGGTTCAGCTTCCAGCTGGCCGGGCAGATCCAGCAGCAGCGCGAGGCGTTCAGCAGCCTCAAGTTCACCTCGATCCTGGCCATTGTCCTCGTCTACATGGTCATGGCCTCACAGTTCCGTTCCCTGCTCGATCCCTTCATCATCATGTTCTCGGTGCCGCTCGGCATGATCGGCGTCATCTGGGCGCTCTTCCTCACGCGGACAACCCTGAACGTCACCTCGTTCATGGGCATCATCATGATGGTGGGCATCGTGGTGTCGAACGGGGTGCTGCTCGTGGAGTACATGAACGAGCTGCGCCGGCACGGGCTCGGCGTGCGCGAGGCCGTCATCCAGGGCGGGCGCACGCGGCTCCGGCCCATTCTCATGACGAGCCTCGCCACCCTGGTCGGCCTGATCCCCATGGCACTCGGCGTCGGCACGGGCAGCGAAGCCAACGCGCCGCTCGCGCGCGCCGTCATCGGCGGGCTCGCCGTCTCCACCCTGCTCACCCTGCTGCTGATCCCCACGCTCTACCTGATGCTGGAGGAGCGCTTCCCGCGCAGCCTGCAGGATCCGGAGGCGAGCGCGGCCCTTCACGGCGAGATCGCATGACAGGCGCGGCGGGACGGCTGGCGGCTGCGGTTGCGCTCGCAGCCCTCGTCGCCTCACCGGCGGCCGCCCAGCCGGTCACGCCCCCGTCGCCGCTGCCCGGCGGCACGCCGCCCGTGACGGGCACGCCGCCCCTCGTGCCGCGCCCCCCGCTGCCCGAGCCTCCCAGTCCGCCGGCCGCCGCGCCGGGCACCCAGGCACCACCGGTCTCGGTGCCGTCCGTCACGATCACGGCGCCGTCCGGGCCGCAGGCGCCCGATCAGCCACCGCCGGGAACCGGCGCCATTCCCGGGGCGGCGGGGACGACGATCCAGCAGCTGCCTCGTGAGTACCTCGCCGCGCCGACGGGCATCCGCCCCTTCCCGACGCCGGAGGAGACAAAGGGCAAGCCCCTCAGCATGGAGGACGCGGTGAGGGTGGCGCTGGACAATCAGCCGATCATCATGGCGCGCATCAGTGACTACCAGGCCCAGCTGCAGAACATCGCCATCGCGATCGCGCCCCAGCTGCCGCAGATTTCCGGGCAGTGGAACGGTTTCTGGAACCAGGTGCCAACGTCCGTGCAGAGCCCGCCCGGCCAGACGGTGCCCCTGTCCATGGTCCGCAACGTGACGGTGCAGCAGCGGTTCCTGACCACCACGGCCACGGTCACCGCCCAGCAGCTCCTGTGGGACTTCGGCAAGACGCTGGCCGCCACGGATGCGGCCCGAGCCGGCGCCAAGTCGTCCGCGGAGAACGTCGAGATCCAGAAGCAGGACACGGTGCGGCTCGTCAAGGAGGCGTACTACGGCCTGGCGCTCTCCAACCGCCTCGTCCAGGTGAGCCAGCAGGCCCTCGACCGCGCGCTGGTGAACCTGCGCAGCGCCAAGGGCTTCTACGACGTGGGCACGCAGCCCAAATCCGCCGTCACCCGCGCCGAGGTCGACGTGGCCACCGGCCAGCTCAACCTCATCACGGCCGTGAACAACGTGAACATCTTCCGGCTCACGCTGAACCAGCTCATGGGCATTCCCATCAGCACGCCGACCGAGATCCTCGACAATCTCGCCTACAGCCATGTCGAGTTCGATCAAAAGAACCTCCTCAACGAAGCGTTCGCGCGGCGACCCGAGTACAAGCAGATCAAGGCCCTGTACGAGCAGGCCGACTACACGGTCAAGCAGCAGTTCCGGAATTTCTTCCCGAACGTGGTGGCCCAGGGCACCTACGGCTCCGCCCGCGCCGACATGAACGAGACCTACAGCTACGGCCTCCAGCTGAACTGGAGCATCTTCGACGGAGGCAACAAGATCGCCGTCTACAAGCAGGCCCAGGCGCAGCGGGACGCGGCGCTCGCGCGCGTCCGCGACACCGAGCTCACGATCTGGCAGCAGGTCGAGCGCGCCTTCGTCACCGTGCAGCAGGCGGAGGAGGCCATCGGCGCCGCCCAGAAGGGCGTGGAGTCCGCCGACGAGAACTTCCGGCTCAGCCAGGGGCGCTTCGACGCGGGCGTGGCCAACATCATCGAGCTCACCGATGCCCAGCTCGCCCTGACCACGGCCCAATCGCAGGTCGCACAGGCGCTGGCCGCGTACTGGATCGCCATCGCGCAGCTCGACCGGTTCCTGGGCCGGCGCTAGGAATAAACACGCCCAAAGGGTAGTCTCAAGGCCATGAGCAGGCGTCTGTGGATCGTGGCCCTGATGGTGGTCCTGGCCGCCACCCTGAGCGGCGCCTGGTTCTACACGCAGAGCCGGGGCAGCACCCCCCGCTTCCGGGTCGTCAAGGTCGAGCGGGGTCCGCTCACGGCCACCGTGTCGGCCACCGGCACGCTCAACGCCGTGGTCACCGTACAGGTCGGATCGCAGGTGTCAGGACAGATCAAGGAGCTCTTCGCGGACTTCAACTCCCAGGTCAAGCGCAACCAGCTCGTCGCGCGCATCGACCCCGAGAAGTTCATCGCCGCCGTCGCGCAGAACAGGGCCCAGGTCGAGGCCGCGAAGGCCACGGTCCTCAACCAGCGCGCTCTGGTCGAGAAGACGCGCGCCGACCTCGCCAATGCGCACGCCGCCCTGGCCGTCGCGAAGGCCCAGACGGCGAAAGCGCAGGTCACGGTGGTCGACAGCCGGCGCACGCTCGCCCGCAATCAGGACCTCAGACGCAAGGGCTTCATCGCGCAGGCCGACGAGGACACGGCCCAGGCCGCCTACGACTCGGCGGTGGCCCAGGCCGAGTCCGCCAAAGCTCAGGAGGAAGCGCAGGCCTCCCAGATACGCTCCGCCGAGGCACAGCTCCGCGTCGTCGAGGCGCAGCTGCAGGCCGCCATCGCGAACGTCGCCCAGCAGGAAGCCGGGCTCAAGCAGGCCCAGGTGGACCTGGACCACACGGAGATCCGGGCCCCGGTGGACGGCGTCGTGGTGTCGCGCACGGTGGACGTGGGTCAGACGGTGGCGGCCAGCCTGCAGGCGCCCACGCTGTTCACCATCGCCCAGGACCTCACGCAGATGCAGGTCGACACGAACGTGGACGAGGCCGACGTGGGGCGAATCCGGGAAGGGCTGCGCGCCACGTTCACCGTGGACTCGTTCGCGAACCAGATCTTCACCGGCGAGGTCATGCAGGTGCGCAAGGCGCCGCAGGTGCTCCAGAACGTGGTCACCTACAACGTGGTCATCTCGGCGCGGAACCCCGATCTCAAGCTCCTGCCGGGGATGACCGCGAACGTCCGGCTGGTCGTGGCGCAGAAGGAGAGCGTGCTCAAGGTCCCGAATGCTGCGCTCCGCTTCCGCCTGCCGGGCGACGAGAGCGTGTCGCCGCGAGGCGGCGGCGGCTCGAACCAGGGCACCGCGCCGGGGCTGCCGTCGGCCGAGCAGATTCGCGACCGTCTCACCAAGGCCCTGGGGCTGACCCAGGAGCAGCAGGAGAAGCTCGAGCCCATCCTCCGCGACACGGGACAGAAAATGCGCGGGCTGGCCTCTCGCAGCCTGAGCGACAGCGAGCGGCGCGTCGAGGCCCAGCGCATCCGCGAGGCCTCCCGCGAGCAGATCCGCGCCCTGCTCACCGCGGCGCAGCGGGCCAAGTACGACACCGAGCTGACCGACATGCAGCTGGCCAGGCAGAGCACGGTCGCGGGGCGCGTCTTCGTGATCGGCGACGGCGGCAAGCCGGCAGCCGTCACCGTGCACATGGGCATCACCGACGGCAACTTCACGGAGATCCTGGGGGGCGACCTGAAGGACGGTCAGGAGGTGCTCGTGGGCGTGACGGACCCGCGCTCGCCCGGCACGCCTCAGCCCGGCGGCCCGCGGTTGAGGCTCTAGCATGGCCGCGGCCCTCATCGAGACGCAGGAGCTCACCAAGAACTACCGGGTCGGCGGGCAGGTCGTCCACGCCCTGCGCCAGGTATCGCTCGAGGTCAAGGGCGGCGAGTTCGTGGCCGTCATGGGTCCGTCCGGGTCCGGCAAGTCCACCTTCATGAACCTCCTGGGCTGCCTCGACAGCCCGACCTCCGGCCGCTACGTGCTCGACGGAGGGGACGTGTCGAATCTCTCGGGCGACGCGCTGGCGCGGATCCGCAATGCGAAGATCGGGTTCGTGTTCCAGGGCTTCAATCTCCTGGCCCGGACGACCGCCCTCGAGAACGTGGAGCTGCCCCTGCTCTACTCGGGCCGCCCGGCCCGCGAGCGCCGCCGGCATGCCCAGGACAAGCTGGAGGCGGTGGGCCTGGCCGATCGCGCCGATCACCATCCCTCGCAGCTCTCGGGCGGCCAGCAGCAGCGCGTGGCCATCGCGCGCGCGCTCGTGAACGACCCGGTGCTCATCCTGGCCGACGAGCCCACCGGCAACCTGGACACGCGCACGAGCGTCGAGGTGATGGCGATCCTGCAGGACCTCAACCGCCAGGGCATCACGGTGGTGCTCGTGACGCACGAGGCGGACATCTCGCAGTTCGCCTCGCGCGTGATCACCTTCCGGGACGGCCGCGTGCTCCGGGACGAGGTCGTGGCCGAGCCCAAGGAAGCCCGGCGCGTGCTCACGTCCCTGCCCGTCGAGGAGGAAGAGGACGCAGCATGAACACGCTGGCCCACGTCCGCATCGCCGGGTCCTCCTTGCCTGCCCAGGAAGAGGACGCGGCATGAACACGCTGGCCCACGTCCGCATCGCCGGGTCCTCCTTGCCTGTCCAAGAGGAGGACGCAGCGTGAACGCGCTGGCCAGCGCCCGCATCGCCGTCCGCGCGCTCCGGGTCAACAAGCTCCGGAGCATCCTGACGATGCTCGGCATCATCATCGGCGTCGCCGCCGTGATCGCGATGGTGTCCATCGGCTCGGGGGCGCAGGCCCGCATCGCCGAGCAGATCCAGAGCCTGGGCTCGAACCTGCTCATCGTCCTGTCGGGATCGAGCAACACGGGCGGCGTGCGCCAGGGCCTGGGCTCGCAGCTCACGATCACCGAGGAGGATGCGTGGGCCATCCAGCGCGAGATCGCCTCGGTCCAGGTTGCCGCGCCCGTCATGCGCGGCAACGCCCAGGTCGTGTGGGGCAATCTCAACTGGTCGACCAACGTGCAGGGCACCACCCCGGAGTTCTTCGAGGCCCGCGAGTGGCCGGTCGTGAGCGGGCAGCCCTTCGGGCAGGACGCGGTGGACGGCGCCACCAAGGTGGCCCTCCTCGGCCAGACGGTCGTGCGCAACCTGTTCGCCGACCAGGATCCGATCGGCCAGATCATCCGCATCAAGAAGGTCCCCTTCACGGTGATCGGCATCCTCGACAAGAAGGGGCAGAGCACGTGGGGCCAGGACCAGGACGACCTCATCGTGGTGCCGCTCAGCACGGCGAAGCGCAAGGTCCTGGGCGTGAGCCAGGCCAATGCGCGCTCCGTCGGCTCGATCTCGATCCGGGTGCGTGACGAGGCGGACATCAAGGAGGCGGAAGCGCAGACGCGCGACCTCCTGCGCCAGCGCCACCGGCTCCAGGGGTATCAGGACGACGACTTCCAGATCCGGAACCTGGCGGAGTTTGCGGAGGCGCAGGAGGCATCGTCCCGCGTCATGACCATCCTCCTCGCCGCCGTCGCCTCCGTCTCGCTCTTCGTGGGCGGCATCGGCATCATGAACATCATGCTGGTATCCGTGACGGAGCGGACCCGCGAGATCGGGCTCCGCATGGCCGTGGGCGCGCGGGGCCGCGACATCCTGGCGCAGTTCCTGGTGGAAGCGGTCACGCTGTCCATGATCGGCGGCGTCATCGGCGTCGTCGTAGGCATCGTCGTGTCCTCCACCATCCCGTACTTCGCCGGATGGCGGACGCTCATCAGCGCCGAGTCCATCGTGATCGCCTTCGCGTTCGCGGCGGCCGTCGGGATCTTCTTCGGCTTCTATCCGGCCC